>JAEEGL014866116.1_pt1 | contig 20890 bp, 14 predicted proteins | sample 9134231 | NCBI WGS metagenome assembly JAEEGL01 (sample SAMN16246548, study PRJNA631951) | gut metagenome | biome: gut microbiome; feature: rumen; material: fiber-attached | host: Bos | place: Iran: Karaj | collected 2018-10
CGGGGAAGGGTATCTCCCGCCAGGGTCATAGTAGAAGAACCGCATACCGCCCATGCCACTCCCGTGATCAGACGGAGCAGGATAAGTACGGCGAGATCTGAAAAGCATGCATACCCGATCACGGTCAGGATCAGTATCACATAAAATGAAAGATACACCCTGTACCGGTCAAACCTGTCGAGCAGAAAACCTGCAACAGGGCGGAATATGATCGCCGTTATCGACATGGCACTGGCCAGCCAGCCTATCCTTCCGGAATCTATCCCCAACTGCATACCGTATATCGGCAGAACGGGACTAAGGGAATAAAACATCCCGTACATCAGAAGACTGGTAATAAAGATCGCTATAAACTTACGATTCCAAAGCTTGTCATCCATCTGAACACTTCCCGTCATGCCGTTTCCCGAATTGTTTTTATACTCCAAATATAAAGGAGCAGAGACTGTAAAACAAGCCCCTGCTCTTTTGATCAGTGCAAATTATCGATTATTCCGCAGTGATCTCCGCACTGACTTCCTGGATCTGATCCGCGCTTTCTTTTGCTTCCTGCATCTTTTTTTCATGCTCTGCTAAACGTTTATAGAACTTTTTAGCCTGGCTGTTCTGAATGAGGAATATGAAGAAAGTAACTGCATAGATGACCGCATTGTAACGATAAAGGACCGTATAGCCCGTCTTGCCTGCGATACTTCCTGTGATAAGGGACACTACGACGCCGCTCAGACTTCCCGTCATTGAGAAATAAGCACTGGTATCGGCACGTTTCTCCGGATCAGCGAGTTTGAAGAACAGTCCGTTCATCGTAGGCTGTATTATACCCATGGCAATACCAAACGGGGCTGCGCATATGATAAGTGCGGTAAGAGTATTTACCGAACCGATAGCATACATTGTAACCATCTGGAGAAGGATCGCAGGTATCAGCATAACGGCAACACCGTGTCTGTCCGCTACATTGCGGAAAATGATACGTACTAAGAAAATGCAAACGGCAGAAACAGTATAGAAAAGGCCCGTATTGCCGAACATGCCTCTCTCATTCGCTGAAAGGGTAATATATGAGTTGATGCTGAACTGCGATGTACTGGTAAGGAAATGAATGACGATTGGCAGGAGCAGCATGGTATCTATACCCAGAACATATTTGCGTCCCAGTGTCTCGGTTACAGTCGTTTTGCCTTCTTTGTCAACATGTTCTATCTTTTCACTTCTCTTGTACTTTTCAAAAGTGCCCTTTCTTTCATAATCGATAAAGAAAGAGATGATGAACTGGACAAAAGCAAACGCAAACGCCGTAAGGAAAAGTGTTCGGTAACCGGATGCATTAACTATTCCAAGAGCCCATGCCGGAGCTATCGCCCCGACTATAGTCGATGCCAGTGTATAATAACTTATTCCCTCTATCAACCGGGAAGGGGGCACAACATCGGCAACGGCTGCAGTCGACGCTGTTCCTCCAAGGCCGAATCCAAGGCCCTGGACTCCTCTTGCAAGAAAAAGCATGAATACACTGTTCGTGCTTTTGATAAGTGTGGTGCTGTAATAACAGAAACATGACAGGATCAGTATTGCAGCTCCAAGGCTCATCGATTTCGAGTTTCCGAGTTTTTTAATGATCGGCACCGCGATCTTTGCCGAAATAACACATGTTATCGTGAAGAAACCGGGCATGAATCCTGCATATACGTCACTGCCCGACAGGACCTTCGAATAAACGGTCATCGTAGGCATATACATATTTGCAAACAGCGTGTTCATTATAAAACAAAGAACAAGCAGCAGATAGTCTTTGCTAAGGATCTTGTCCTTTGTTGCCAGGGTATCAGCCAAGGGGAACCACCTCCGTCATAATCTTCCCGCAACAACCTGCAGCAAGACCTTAATACATTACCGCAAATCTGCATCAGGGGATTATACGGTTAGATTAAAATCGGCTGGATCTGGTCAGGGGACCTTATTAATTAGTAATTATTATTCATTACCTGTCATTACTTCATTTTCAGCCTCTGCCTGCAGTGCGGCGGCTCTCGCCTGCTCTCTGGCTGCCTTTGCAGCAGCACGGCGGGCAAATACCTTCTTTGAATATGTCATGTGACAGAGGAAGAGCAGAAGGGAGATAATCGGGAAAAATGTCGCACCGTAGTACAGCTTCGTATATCCGGTAATTCCGGAAAGGACCCCGGCCATTATCGAGGTGGATATTCCGCTCAGGTTTCCCATTGCACTGAATACCGCACTGGTTTCAGGGTTTCTTCCGGGTGCGCAAAGCTTAAAGAACAGTCCGTTCATGGTCGGCTGGGCTATACCGTTCGCCATTCCGAACGGGACAGCCATTATATATATAAGCAATACGCTTTTTGCAGAAGCGATAAATAACAGTGATGCACTCTGTGCGATAAATGAAGGAATAAGCAGCCATGCAACATTCACTCTGTCCGCTACACGGTTGATCAGGAAACGTGATACAAAGGTAGATATGGCCGACACCGTATAGAAGAAGGCAACCGTCTCAATACCTCTTTCCTGAGCTGAAAGCGGCAGGAATGAATTGACAACATTCATCGAACATACCATAAAGAAGAGCGTCGCCATAGGCAGAAGCAGTATCTTTTCTATTCCGCAGAAAAGCTCAAGCTCGACCTCTTCCTGTTCAGCCTGCCCTGTCTGGTCATTCTGATTATTCTTCACTTTGCCACCCTTGCGCTCATAATCTATGAAAAACGGAATGGCAAAGTTCACCAAGGCAAAGCAGAATGCGATCCTGAATAATCTCTTAAAACCGTTTACAGGGTCAGCGTTTACAACTCCAAGAGCGAATGCCGGCGCAAAAGCGGTAACAACAGTCTGCAGCAGCGTAAAATAGCCTATTCCTTCCATCAGGCGCTGCTTGGGAACTATATCGGCAACAACAGCCGTTGAAGCCGGCATCGTCAGACCGCTGCCGAGTCCCTGTACGATTCGAGCCGCAAACAGCATCCAGACATTTGTGGCTGATGCATAGACGATAGTCGACAGTACCTGTATGGCACCGCCTATCGACATCGTTCTGGCCGTACCGACCTTGTTCATCAGGGATATCGATATTTTTGCCGCTATAAGACAGGCGCCTGTAAAAACTCCCGGCATAAAACCAGCATATACATTACTGCCTGAAAGCTGTTTGGAATACAGCGTCATCGTCGTCATGAACATCTGTGCAAACAATGACACAAAAAGATTAAATCCCGCTGTCAGAAAATAGTTCTTTGTAAACAGTTTTTCACCGCTCTTTACCTGTGCTATGGTAACACACCCCCATCACGCTGTGCCATATCACCCAGTTGTGATCTAACAGTATCTATATCAAACAGCTGATATCATAAATCGGCAATATGGTTTTATTATTCATTAGTAAGCATACAAAAAACTAAATATAAATTAAACACATTATTAAGATTAATTATAATCCTATGAAAATATCTTTGTCAAGTACGACAAAAAAAAGGCATTCCTTTTATGTATCATTACGTAACCTGTCAAAATATCGTTTTACTGTGTGTTCTGTCTATTGTTACAATTATATGTTGTCTATTTTATTATTATGTACAAATGCTGAATTGCTGTATATATCCACCGCCTCCGTATCAAATTACAAATATATTATACCGTTGCTTTTGCACTGTTTTCACGCTCTTTGCGGGCAGCCAGATACTTTTTAGCCTGTCTGTTCTGTACAAGGAAGATCAGAAGGGCTATCACTGCCAGACACGTTCCTCCGAAGTACATCGGAGTGTATCCGGTAAATCCGGCAATAGTACCTATAATAAGCGAACACAAAAATCCGCTAAGATCCGTAGAAACACTGTATACCGCACTCGTTTCGGAGTTTCTTCCCGGTGCTCCGAGCTGGAAGAACAGTCCGTTGATGGTAGGACCCGATATGCCGCTTGCAATACCGAAAGGCACAGCCATCGCCATTATCAGCTTTGCACTCTTTGCCAAACCTATGATGCTTTCGGCAAATGCCATGATTATGAAAGCAGGGATCAGGAGTACCGCAACACCCCTTTTGTCCGCTACCTTATTTACCGCAAGCCTGGCAATAAATACAACGATTGCGGATATCGTATAGAAAAGCGCTATGCTTCCGAGATCTCTTTCTTTTGCCGAAAGTGAAAGATAGGAGTTTACAAGATTGATGCAGCAGGAATAGAAAAACAGCATCGCTATGGGAAGCAAAAGTATCTTTTCAATTCCGCAGAAGAGCTTTAGTCCGGCCGCTTCCGCCTCCTGTTTTGTCATCTTTTTTCTTTTTGTCTCCGAGGAGGAAGGCAGTTCCCTTTTGCTTTTTTCTATATACCACGGCTTTTTTTCATATGTTACGAACATCGAGATGATAAGGTTGAATACTCCGCATATCAGTGCAAAGAGGAATACTTTTCTGAACCCATCTTTTCCTGATTCGACCACACTCAGCGCCATGGCCGGTGCGATGGCCGAAACGGCAGTCATTGCCATGGAATAATAACCTATGCCTTCCATAAGGCGCTCCTTAGGAAGTATGTCCGCAATAGCGGCCGTTGTAGGGGTAGTTGCTATACCATTGCCGAGTCCCTGGACGAATCTTGCCAGGAGCAGCATCGGGATACTGTTGGCCACCAGATACAGCAGGGAAGCGATTATACATATACATGAACCGAGGAGCATCGTTCTTGATTTTCCAAGCCTTGCAATAATGGGCACAGCGATAAAACGTGAGATCATGCATGTCACAGTAAATGCTCCGGGCATATATCCCGCCCAGGTATCGCTGTTGGATATGACCTTTGAATAAAGTGCCATCGTAGGCATGTACATACTGATTATGAGCATGGAGACTATAAAGTATAATACTACGATAATATAGTCTTTAGTAAATATCTTATTTGGCTGTTCCATTATTTACCACTCCCAAAATAATCAAAAAAAAGAAAGACCTGCTCCTTAAAAAGCGAGGCCGCACCCAATGCAATACAAGCCTGAGATCTGCTGCACTGATTCTTTTATAATAATTATGTAAATAGTTTATCATTGAATAGTTGTTCTGTCAACTATTTGGCACCTGTCTTTTTCTTTTCATGAATATTCCTAAAAAATCCCTGCTGCTCTGCCCTTTATTCGTATTTCTTTTCAATAACAAATGCGATAAGCTTTTCAAGCTCATCAAGCGTTGATATCATGCCTGCCTGTTTCCTGAAAGCAGCCTTTCCCTTTATTCCCTTAAAGTAATAAGATGCATGTGCCCTCATCTCCCTCATTGCACGGTATTCTCCTTTATATGCACATGCGGCGCATGCCTGCCGGTACAGATAATCCAATTTTTCCTCCAGCGTCGGCTCCGGCAGTTCCCTGCCGCCGTTCAGGAAGGAATTGATCTGTAAAAAGATCCAGGGCGCACCCAGTGCAGCCCGGCCTATCATAACGGCATCGCATCCTGTCTCTTCTATCATCCTTGCCGCATCATCTGCCGAAGTAATGTCTCCATTGCCTGTCACCGGTATCTTAACTGCTTCCTTTACGGCCTTTATCATGCTCCAGTCAGCTCCCGGCGCATAAAACTGCTCTCTCGTTCGTGCATGTACCGTTATTCCTGCCGCTCCGTTTTTTTCGCAGGCCGCAGCTATCTCAGGAGCATTTTTGCTCTTTTCGTCCCAGCCTGATCGGATCTTCACCGTTACCGGGATGTTACTGGCGCCCGCCGCTGCCGCAACTATCTCTCCTGCCAGAGAGGGGTTTTTCATGATTGCACATCCTGCACCGTTGTTTACTATCTTGGGCGTGGGACATCCCATGTTTATATCTATACAGTCCGGTTTCAGTTCGGAAGCCAGCTTTACGGCAGTACTCATACTTTCGGCATCAGGTCCGAACAGCTGTATCGCAACGGGTCTCTCATATTCGGAAAACTCCATAAGTCCCGCGGTTTTTTCACTGTTGTAACATAATCCCTTTGCACTGACCATCTCTGTTGTAAGCATTGCTGCCCCGCAGCCTTTGCATAGTTCCCTGAAAGCTCTGTCTCCGAAACCCGCCATGGGTGCCAGGACTGCTTTCCTTTCCATCTTGATACCGGACATACCATGTCCCTCCCGACAGCTGTATCTGATCTCTTTCGGACAAACTTCAATAATATTACACCAAAGGAGTATTTAGTGTTATAATACAATAAACGGATACATTTTTCAAAACTATTCTGGAGGTCCCCATGAAGCTTCTTGCAGTTGACTCCAACAGTGTATTTAACAGGGCATTTTACGGTATCAAGCTTTTGACCACTAAGGACGGAATATATACCAATGCAATATACGGATTCCTTTCGATCCTGATAAAACTTCTTGATGATACGAAGCCAGACGCCGTCGCTTTTGCATTTGATCTTAAAGAACCGACTTTCCGTCATAAGAGCTATACCGGTTATAAGGCTCAGCGTAAGGGCATGCCCCCTGAACTTGCTTCGCAGATGCCGATACTGAAGGAGCTTCTGACACTGATGGGGTACCGTATAATAGAATGCCCGGGATATGAGGCTGACGATATCCTCGGCACTCTGGCATGCTCCTGTAAAGAAAACGGCTGGGACTGTATAATAGCGACCGGAGACCGTGACAGCCTTCAGCTTGTAAGCGGCTCGACTTCCGTTTACCTTGCCACCGCCAGGTTCGGCAAGCCCGAAACGATCATCTACGATGAAGCACTGATAAAGGAAAAATACGGCCTTACACCTTCCCAGCTTATCGACGTAAAAGCCATAATGGGCGATACTTCCGACAATATCCCCGGGGTCTACGGGATAGGCGAAAAAGGTGCTTTATCTCTTATCGCACGCTTCGGCAGCCTCGACGGGGTTTACGATAATATCGGCAGCGAAGAGATAAGACCCGCTGTCCGCAAGAAACTTGAAGACTCTAAAGATATGGCTTACCTCAGCCTTGACCTTGCCACCATAAGGTGTAACGCCCCTATAGACGCACTTCCCGAACACTGTCTGCGCGGTGACTTCGACCGTTCGGAAACAGCGAGACTTCTCTCGCGCCTTGAGATGTTCAGCATAATAGAACGTCTTGGGCTCGATGCATCCGATGTCTCCGTACGACCCTCTTCCGATACGGCTTCCTTCGAATATTCCGAAGAAGTCAGCCTCCGGTTCTCCCCGGATGATACCGTGGACATCCTTTTTGAAAACGGCGTGCTTGCTTTCTCATGTTCCGGAAAGATATATGTTGTTAAGGAGGATCCCGTTCCTGCTCTGGTTTCTCTTATGGCCTCACCCTGCCGGAAACGCTGCTCCGACAGCAAGGAGCTTTTCCGCATTGCATTGAATAATTCGGCAGCATCAGACGGGATCTGTTTCGACTCATCTCTTGCCGCATATCTCCTGAATCCTTCGGCCTCTTCCTATGATCTTAACCGCCTGCTCGGAGAATACTCCCTGCCGGCTCCGACATTCACGTCTCCGGTTCCGGATGAAGCTGTAAGATGTGCCAGCTTTTCACTTCTATGCCGGACACTTATCGGAGAGATAGAAAAGCAGGGACTTTCACAGCTGCTGTACGAGGTCGAGATCCCCCTCGCAAGGGTGCTGGCAGATATGGAGGAATACGGATTCACGATAGACAGCAGCGGGATCAGAGCTTTCGGGGAAGAGCTGGAAAACGACCTCTCCCTTCTTCAGGATGATATCCATTCCCTTGCAGGCGAACCTTTTAATATCAACTCCCCGAAACAACTTGGTGAGGTCCTCTTTGTAAAGTTTGAACTGCCCGCGAAAAAAAAGACGAAAAGCGGTTATTCCACCAGTGCGGATGTTCTTGAATCGCTTCGCGGCGATCATCCGATAATCGAAAAGATACTTTCCTACCGCAAGCTCGCAAAACTTAAGTCCACTTATGTTGACGGACTTCTCGGCCTTGTTGGGAAAGATGGCCGTATCCATACCTATTTCAGGCAGACTGAGACCCGTACCGGCCGTATAAGCTCTGTAGAACCGAATCTTCAGAATATCCCCATACGTACCGAACTTGGCAGCCGTCTGCGCAGGTATTTTATCGCACCGGAGGGGTCAAAACTCATCGATGCCGACTACTCCCAGATAGAGCTCCGCGTGCTTGCACATATCGCAAATGATGAGAATATGATAGCTGCCTTCCTTAACGGCGAGGACATACATACCGCTACCGCTTCCCAGGTATTCTCCGTACCTCCGCAGGATGTTACGGCTACCATGCGCAGCCGGGCCAAGGCGGTAAATTTCGGTATAGTATACGGCATAGGAGCCTTTTCCCTTTCTCAGGATATAGGTGTTTCGGTAACAGAAGCTGACCGGTATATAAAAAGCTATCTCGACCATTTTACCGGGGTAAAACAATATATGGAACGTACGGTCAGAACCGCTTCCGAAGAAGGGCTCGTCCGCACCATGATGGGCCGGATAAGGCTTCTGCCCGAGCTTTCATCCTCAAACCGGAACATACGTTCCTTCGGAGAAAGAGTTGCCCGCAACGCTCCTATCCAGGGCAGTGCGGCCGATATAATTAAGCTTGCGATGATACGCACCTATAACCGTTATCAGGAATCGGGCATGCGCTCGCGCCTTATCCTTCAGGTCCACGATGAACTTATCGTGGAGGCTCCGGAAGAAGAAGTTGAAAGAGCGTCGGAAATCCTCCGCACCGAGATGGAGAACGCCGTTTCCATGCTTGTCCCTCTTTCGGTGGATATCGGCATAGCCGATAACTGGCTTGACGCTCATTAAGGGAGGAAACACTATGGCAGATCTGCTGATACGAGTCATGTCCCAGGAAGATGTTCAGGCCGTTGCGCGTCTTGAAAAAGAATGCTTTTCGACTCCCTGGAGCGAATCCCAGCTCCTTTACGAAGTCAATGAAAATACATCCGTCTCCCGTTTTCTTATTGCTCTGTCGGACGATATCCCGGTCGGATATATCGGCTGCTATCTTGTGCTCGATGAGGGCGGGCTGACTAATCTTGCCGTAACCGGATCCTTCCGAAAAAAAGGTGCGGCTACTGCCCTGATCTCAGCTTTGTGCAGCCGTCTTATCTCAGAAGGGGCTTCCTTTCTTACACTGGAAGTACGCCGTTCCAACTTTGCAGCCATAAGCTTGTATAAAAAACTCGGTTTTTTACAGGTCGGAGTCCGTAAAAACTTTTATGAAGCTCCCGAAGAGGATGCCCTTCTTTTTACAAAATATTTCAGAGAGGATAATCCAGTTGAAGATACTTGCATTTGAGACTTCCTGCGATGAAACTGCGGCAGCAATAGTCGAGGATGGCCGGAAGATAATCTCCTCCGTTGTTTCCACGCAGATCGACGAGCATAAAAAATACGGCGGGGTCGTTCCCGAAATAGCCTCCCGCAGACACACCGAGGCTATCTGCTTCGTATATGAAAAGGCCATGCTTGAATCAGGCCTTGACCTTTCAGATATAGACGCCGTCGCAGTTACCGCCGCCCCCGGACTTATCGGGGCTCTGCTCGTCGGGGTGAATTTTGCAAAGGGGCTTTCATATTCAGCCGGCAAACCGCTTATTCCCGTACATCATATAAGAGGTCATATAGCTGCAAACTATCTTGCCTTTGAGGATCTTGCCCCTCCTTTTCTCTGCCTTGTTGCTTCAGGGGGACACAGTCACATCGTGCGCGTTCACAGCTATACTGAGATGAGCATTATCGGGCGTACCCGGGATGACGCCGCCGGTGAAGCCTTTGACAAGGCAGCACGTGCAATGGGCTTTGAATATCCAGGGGGGATCCATATCGACAGGGCTGCCCGAAAGGGGAGAAAAGACACATACCGACTTCCCCAGCCTCATATAGAAGGTGCTCCTTATGACGTCAGCTTTTCGGGACTTAAGACCTTCGTCGTCAACCTTCTGCACAATGCTGAGCAGAAAGGTGAGCAGGTAAATACCGACGATCTCTGCGCCTGTTTTGAAAACTCCGTCTGCACCGCCCTTTGTTCCCGGCTTATGCTGGCCGCCAAAAATTTCGGTTATACCAAAATAGTTGCCGGCGGAGGTGTCTGCGCAAACACCGGGCTAAGAGAGGCCCTTGCTTCTCTGTGTGCCGAAAACGCTTATTCTCTTTTCATCCCTCCCGTCTCTCTCTGCTCTGACAATGCTGCAATGATCGCTTCACAGGCATATTACGAATTTCTTTCCGGAGTGACCGCGTCGCTTTCCCTCAATGCTGCAGCGACCATGTCCATTGAAAAGTCATTTTAATCCTCTTCGCCTTGCATTCGACCCGATTCGGGAATATAATTGTAGTAGCTTATAGTAACTTTTTTTACTTTTTGATATTCTGTATAAAGGAGTTGGAATCTGTGACTAAAAATCCTCATGTTCTGGCCTGGATCAAGGAAATGACAGATCTTGTTTCGCCTCTTAAAACGGTTTGGATAGACGGCAGTGAAACACAGCTGGAAGTACTGCGTGCAATTGCACAGTACACCGGTGAGATGGAAAAGCTCGATCCTGAAAAACTGCCCGGCTGTTACCTTCACCGCACCGCACAGAATGACGTCGCACGTGTTGAGCACCGCACGTTTATTTGTTCCCGCCGTGAAGAAGATGCAGGTCCTACAAACAACTGGATGGACCCGAAGGAGGCTTACGAAAAGCTCGGAAAGATATTCAAAAATGTCATGTCCGACCGCACCATGTATGTTATCCCCTATGCCATGGGTCCCATTAATTCCCCTTTCACTAAGATAGGATATGAACTGACCGACTCCATATACGTCGTACTCAACATGGCGATAATGACACGCATCGGCGTACAGGCAGAAGAACATCTCGGCAATGAATCCAACGATTTTGTCCGCGGACTTCATTCCAAGGCTGCTCTTGATGAAGAAAACCGTTATATCTGCCATTTCCCTGAAGACAATACCATATGGTCCGTCAACTCCGGATACGGCGGCAACGTTCTTCTCGGTAAGAAATGCTTTGCCCTGCGCATCGCCTCCTATCAAGGCCGAAATGAAGGCTGGATGGCGGAACACATGCTCATACTCGGTATCGAAGATCCCTCGGGCAATGTCCGTTATATAGCTGCTGCCTTCCCTTCCGCCTGCGGCAAGACCAACCTTGCAATGCTTATCCCCCCTCAGTTCTACCGTGATAAAGGATATAAGGTTTGGACCGTAGGCGATGATATAGCCTGGATACGCATACAGGAAGACGGGAGGCTATGGGCTATAAACCCCGAAAACGGATTTTTCGGAGTTGCTCCCGGGACAAATGAAAAATCCAATCCAAATGCACTGGCCGCTACCCGCAAAGGAACCATCTTTACCAATGTGGTACATAATCTTGACGACAATACAGTATGGTGGGAAGGTCTTGACAAGAATCCTCCCAAAAACGCGGTAGACTGGCTCGGCAATCCCTGGAACGGGGATATGGGCACCAAGGGAGCTCATCCCAACAGCAGATTCACTGCACCGGCCGAAAATTGTCCCTGCATTTCTCCGGAGTTTTCTTCTCCCTACGGAGTTCCCCTTTCCGCTATAGTTTTCGGCGGACGCAGAGCCAAGACCGCTCCGCTGGTATATCAGGCAAGAGACTGGGAGCACGGAGTATTTGTCGGTTCGGTAATGGCATCAGAAACCACCGCTGCCGCTACTGGAGCTGTCGGTGTGGTGCGACGCGACCCGATGGCAATGCTGCCTTTCTGCGGGTATCACATGGGCGACTACTGGAACCACTGGCTTGAAATGGGCAAGCGTCTCGGCGACAAGGCCCCCTGTATCTTCAATGTCAACTGGTTCCGGACCGATGATGACGGAAACTACATCTGGCCCGGCTTCGGTGACAATATGCGTGTCCTCATGTGGATACTCGACCGCTGTGAAGGAAAGGGCGAAGCTGTTGAAACACCAATCGGCTACCTGCCCACTCCCGATGCCATAAACCTTGAAGGTCTTGATATTTCCAGGGAGACTCTGGCAGGCATTCTCAGCGTAGACCGTGACCTGTGGCGTGAAGAAGCTGACGGCATAGAGGAATTCTACAAGAAATTCGGAGATAAGCTTCCCGTTCAGCTGCGCAATCAGCTTGACCAGTTAAAGAACAATCTTAAATAACCTCTGAACAGAAATCCTCTGACAGTTCATGTCAGAGGATTTTGTTGTCTTTCTGAATTTATTGGATTTTATAACGGAAAAGCCGCAGGTTCACCTGCGGCTTTATCTGCGGTTTCTTCTTTTCGATCTTAATCTTCTGAACAGCTGCCGTATGCTTCTCTTCCGCGACGCCGTACATTCCCTGTCGATAGTATATTCCCCGTTTTCGAATACCAGGCAGTCTCCTTCCCTTACTCCTTCCGGAAGCTCTGCAAGTCCGATATCGCAGAAACCGCCTTCCCCGAGTTTTTCGCAGACCGCAATGGAGCCTTCAATTCTGTCTACCGAAAACTTCATGGCCTACTCTCCCTTCTCGGTCCGGTATTCGTATCTTTCCCCGTCAGTAGCCACCACTATCGTACCGTTAAGATCAGTTCTCAGTACTTTTATTTTTACGGCATCGGCAAGCCGCTCCATCGTAACCTTATGAGGATATCCGTAATCGTTATCGGCTCCGCAGCTTATTACTGCATACTTCGGACTTACCTGTTCCAGAAACTTTCTGCTGTTGGCGTCATAGCTCCCGTGATGGGATACCTGATAAACATCCGCTTTCAAAGGGCATCCGCTGTCGATAAGCGTTTCTTCCTCATCGGAGGTCGCGTCTCCCGGGAAAAGGAACGAAGCATTGCCGTAATCCAGACGGCATACTATGGAATTGCCGTTAAGTCCCGAATCCAGTGGTATTACAGGACCCAGCACCGTAAGAACTGCCTCTTTCTCTCCGACCCGGAAACGGTATTCCATCCCGGATTGGGCCATACTGATCGGTATATCTCTTTCATCTGAGAATTTCAGCAGGTTTTCAAAGCTCGTGCCTGTCGGTGTAAGTTCTTCGGGAAACTCCGCAAGAAGTATCTCTTTCGGAAGTGCCTTTTTCATAACAAGCACTGCCCCCCCGATATGGTCGGAGTGGGGATGTGTAAATACTGCCAGATCGAGTGCATCTTCTCCCTGTACTCCCAGATCAGCCAGATACTCCCTGACCTTGTCCGTACTGGAATACGTTCCCGCGTCTATAAGTATCCTGTTGTCTCCTGCAAGGATGAGGGTACAGCTGGCCTGCCCTACATCTATGTAATGCACCGAAATGACCTCACCTTTTTCGGAAGCAGAAAGCTCTGTACCGGTATCGTTCTGCTGTATCCCGGATCTTTCATGAAGAAACAGCAGAAGGGCAGCAGCTATTATAATTATGTATACTATGCGGCTTATTTTTTTCGTTCTTGCTTTATTGTTCATTCTTGTTCCCCGATGAAGAAAGTTTCATCTCCATCCAGCGTTCGCGGCTGATAAGCACTGCTCTCGGTTTGCTGCCCTCAAAAGGACCGACTATCCCGCGTTCTTCCATTTCATCGACTATTCTGGCTGCCCTTGCATATCCCAGTTTGAGCCTCCGCTGAAGCAGTGAGGTGGATGCCTGCCCGGCCTCTATCACGCATTCTATCGCTGCATCCAGCATATCGTCACCGGCATCGGAAGACTGGGCGGAGGCACTAGTGTCCTTCTTCGAACCTTTTACCGTCATTGCCTGACGCTCTATCTCTTCCTGTATCTCACTGTTGTAGATATCATACTGTCCGTCCTTTATAAAACCGGCTACCCGTTCTATCTCCCTGTCGGTGACAAAGCATCCCTGTATCCTTAAAGGCTTTGTAGCTCCGACGGGATTAAAGAGCATATCTCCCCGTCCGAGAAGCTTTTCCGCTCCGCCCATGTCAAGGATGGTCCTCGAGTCTATCTGGGATGAGACTGCAAAAGCTATTCGCGAAGGTATATTGGCTTTGATTATACCGGTGATAACGTCTACCGACGGCCTTTGTGTCGCTATAATAAGATGCATGCCGGCAGCACGGGCCATCTGTGCCAGGCGGCATATATAATCCTCTACTTCAGAGGGTGCGGCCATCATCAGATCGGAAAGCTCATCGATGATGATAACGATCTGAGGCAGCTTTTCCATGTCCTCACGTTTCGAAACGGTCTTATTGTAAGCGGTAATGTCACGTGCACCTACCGAAGCAAACAGCTTGTATCTTTTAAGCATTTCGGTAACGGCCCAGCCCAGTGCCCCGGCTGCTTTTTTGGGTTCGGTAACGACCGGCACCAGAAGATGCGGCAGGCCGTTATATACTCCGAGCTCTACCACCTTGGGATCTATCATCAGAAGCTTGACCTCGTCAGGAGAGGCTTTAAACAGCAGACTGATTATCAGGCTGTTTATGCAGACACTTTTTCCCGAGCCGGTTGAACCTGCTATCAGCAGATGAGGCATCGCCGCAATATCCGTTACAATAACATTGCCGGAGATATCACGTCCCAACGCCACGGTAAGCCTGCTCTTGGCCTCCGCGAATTCCCTGGATTCAAGGATCTCCCTGATAGTTACCGTTCCTATCTGTTTATTGGGCACCTCTATGCCTACAGCCGCTTTGTTCGGTATGGGCGCCTCTATACGTACTCCCGTAGCTGCAAGATTGAGCGCTATATCGTCGGCGAGATTCGTTATACGGCTTATCTTGACTCCTGCTGCCGGCTGAAGTTCATATCTCGTGACCGCCGGTCCGCATGAAATATCGGTGACTTTCACCGAGACCCCGAAGCTCTTGAGCGTATCTACCAGCCTCTGTGCATTCTGGCGGAGCTCTTCGGACGTGTCAGCCGCGCCCGCCTTCCTTTGGGGCTCATTCAGAAGTTTTATGGGAGGATAAGTGTACAGCGCCTCCTGTTTTTCCTGTGATTCCTGTATTGCCTGCTTTTTCCTTGTTTCCTGTTTTTCCTGTTTAACTGCTTTTTTACGGTTATCTTCCGCTGCAGGTTCGGGCACTTCTTCAGTCACGGTCAGTTCCGGTTTCCAGACATTATGCTCCAATGCCAGCGCTTTGTTTACGAGTTCCTCCAGATCCTGCTCATTAATCTCGTTTTCTGCTGCCTTCGTTTTCGTCCTGTCTGGCTGGTAGAGGTTTTTCCCCGGTTCAGCCTTGGTGTCATTCATAAGCCCCAGCAGTCTGTTCTTTGCCTTCTGCATGTCTCCGTCGTCTTTCTGTATAGCCGCCGGAGGGGCTTTTTCGGTCTCCGGTTCAGGATCTCCCGCCATTGGCACGTCTATATCAAACCGTTCTTTTTTCTGCTCTTTACGCTGAGCGACCGCCTCTTCGATCTTTTTGACCGGTTTCTTTGCTGCTCTTATCGGGTCAAGCAGTGCCATCCCCGTAACTATCATAATAAATACGAATGTGAGCAGTACTATAACTACCTTTGCGGCAGTTCCTCCCACAGCTGCCAGCAGGGATACGCCGAAAACTGCCGACAGCAGGCCTCCTCCGTTCCCCGCGATGCTGCTTTTTGCAAGATTCAGTATAATCTGCCAGAAATTATCTCCTGACGGCATGCCGTAAGCGAAGACCTGTATCGCTCCGCATACAAGGCATATCAGCACGGCTGCCTGCCATATCCTGTGTTTCGCCGCAGGTTTGTCCAGCCCCAATAATACCGAGACTACTATCATAATAGGTCCTACTGCCCATGCACATAGTCCGAATACGGCAAACAGGGCATTCTTGAAGACCACCCAGAGATTTTCTCCGGGCACGAAGGTTATAGCGCAGAACAGTGCTCCCAATGCAAAAAGAAGCACAGTCCATATACGCCTTGCCGTTTTTTTCTCATCATTTTTTGTTTTTCTTTTAACTGCTGCAGTTTTCTTCTTTGCAGCTGTCTTTTTGTTTCCACTCGATTTTTTACCGGTCTTTTGCTGAGCCATCTGTACTTCTCCTAAATCAACAGATTCATCACGGCTTCTCTCACCGCGCCCATCGTAATCATATCCACTATACCTGCCGTCAGGGTGGCTACCCCTATGATTAGGGTATAGATCGCAAATATCATAAAACGGTTGTTCGCCGCCATCCACTTTACAAGCTTGATAGCCAGAAGGCCGAATACTACAGCCGCAGCCACTCCAGCTATAACAGGGCCTGTCTCGAACTGCATCCCCTGTTTAATAATATCCAGAAACTCCAGCACGTTTGCCGCCAGCACTGCCGGTATGCCCAGAATAAAAGAAAACTCTACAGCATATTCCTTTTCCATACCTCTTATAAGTGCGACACAGATCGTACTGCCGGAACGTGATATCCCCGGAAGCGGTGCGACTGCCTGAGCTATTCCTACCGCAACAGCATCTGATACCCTCATCTGGGATGCTTTTTTCTTGCCTGTTCCCTTTCTGCACGCCAGAAAAAGCAGAAAACTCGTGATAAGGAAGAATATGCCCTCTTCGACGATACTCTGATTTGACGCCAGTGCTTCTATGCTGTCTTTGATGAAATATACCAAAACAAGCGGTATCAGCGCTATGATAAGCATGATTATCATCCTGCGCGATTCGTATCGTTTTCTTGCGAGCCGCTGAGGTTTGCCATAACGGAAAAAATCAAAGAGCATTCTGAAAAACTCCGTGATAAGAGACATTATCCTGCGTCTGAAAGCAATTATCACAGCTATAAGCGTACCGAAATGCAAAAGGACCGAGAACCCCGCCGAAGCGCTTGAACTCTGCCCCGTAAGATACTGAAAAACAGAAAGATGTCCCGAACTGGATACAGGCAGAAATTCCGTGAGCCCCTGTATGATTCCCTGTATTATCGCATTTATATAACCCATGTCATGCTCTCCATATGTAAGAAGCTAAAAGCCTTGATGTCAGTATCTGTATCTCCCCGGTCCGGTCAGCATCCTTTTTCCCTTTTTAAGAACAGCTTTATCTGCGGACGGGGAGAGTTTCATCCGTTTTATTTCGGATGCTCATGATATAAATCATTATAACCCTGAGTTGAAACCGTGTCAAATTCCGTATCTTTGAAGCAGTAATAAGCCGCCGGAAGCAGAAGCCTCCGGCGGCCCGGTCTTACAGGTTCAATACCGTATTCGGCTGTATCGGCAGCACCGCCTGCCTTATCTCTTCAAGCTCCGCAGCAGTATGGGGAGTCATAAGTATCCTCTCCCTGTCCTCGGGCTTATAGGTCTCGGGCACCCTGTAACGGTTTATTCGGTACAGCGGCAGTTCCGGCAGTTCTTTCGCTATGGTTACAAAATCCTCTTTTTTCAGCTGGGGGACCGCCGTGGTCCTCATCTCCCACTTTATGCCGCTGGCTTTCAGTGTATCTGCGGTCTTTCTTACAGGGAGGTAATCAGCAGCTCCTCCGGCAATCTCTTTATAACGGGATGAAGGCGCTTTTACATCCACTGCAACATAGTCAAGCAGTCCTTCGTCGATAAGGAGCTTGAGTTTGAACGGGTTTGACCCGTTTGTATCCAGCTTTACCAGATATCCGAGATATCTTACTTTTCTGATGAATTCCGCCAGATCGGGCTGCAGCAGGGCTTCTCCTCCGCTAATCACTACGCCGTCGATAAGTCCCGCCCTTTTCTTCAGAAAAGAAAGCACCTCTTCTTCGCTGATCCGTGCATCTGTATCCGCAATAATCTGCCTGTTATGGCAGTAAAAGCAGTCATAGTTGCACCCCGGGGCGAACACAATACATGCTATCGCCCCGGGGAAATCTATCATTGTATTTTTTTCAAGACCCGCTATCTTCATCCTGCCATGTTCTCTTTTATCACGTATTTCTTGCGCTCTTTATATTCTTCCTTCTTGCCTTTATGATAGTTCTGGACCGGTCTCAGGTAGCCTACCACCCTGCTCCAGACCTCTGCTTCTTCACCGCATTCAGGACAGTTAAAGTGCTCTCCGGCAATATATCCGTGGTTCGGACATACCGAGAAGGTCGGCGTAAGCGAGATGTATGGGAGTTTGTAGTTCGTAAAGATCTTCTTTATCAGTCTCTTGGTGACTTCTATGTCCGATATCTTCTCCCCAAGGTAGAAATGGAGCACCGTTCCGCCGGTATACATGCACTGAAGCTCATCCTGAAGGTCAAGTGTTTCAAATATATCATCTGTAAATCCTACCGGAAGCTGTGAGGAGTTGGTATAGTAGGGAACATCCACACCGGCAGTGATGATATCGGGATATTTTTCACGGTCGAGCTGTGCCAGACGGTAACTCGTGCCTTCTGCCGGAGTTGCTTCCAGATTGTAGAAATGCCCGGTCTCTTCCTGGATCTCCTTCATCAGTTCCCGCATATATTCAAGAGTTCTCTTTGCAAACTCCTGTCCTTTCTCACAGGTGAGGTCGGTACCGTCATTATAGAAGTTAAGTACGGCCTCATTCATTCCCACAAGCCCTATGGTGTTGAAGTGATTGTACCAATACTGGCCGGTACGGTCCTTTACCGGCTGGAGATAATGCTCGGAGTAGGGATACATTCCTCTTGCAGTCTGCTCCTCTATAGTCTTTCTCTTGATCTCAAGGCTTGTCTTTGCCAGCATTACAATCCTCCACAGCCTGGCTCTGAATTCGCTTTCACTCTTTGAAAGATATGCCAGCCTAGGCAGGTTTACCGTTACTACACCTATCGATCCGGTAAGAGGATTGGATCCGAACAGGCCCCCTCCGCGTTTTCTGAGTTCGGAAGTGTCGAGCCTCAGGCGGCAGCACATCGAAAGAGCATCCTCAGGAGAAAGATCAGAGTTAACATAGTTGGAGAAGTAAGGTATGCCGTATTTTCCCGTTATCTCCATGAAACGGTTTACCACGGGGCTGTCCCATGCAAAATCAGAAGTGACGTTGATCGTAGGGATCGGGAAGGTGAATACCCTGCCTTTTCTGTCTCCCTCCATCATAACATCGCAGAAGGCAAGATTCAGCATGTCCATTTCAGCCTGGAATTCGCCGTAGGTCTCATCCTTGAGTTCCCCGCCGATTATTACATTTTCATCCTTCAGTGTACGGGGCACTACGATATCGAACGTCAGATTTGAGAACGGGCACTGGAAGCCTACCCTCGTAGGAACGTTCAGATTGAAAATGAATTCCTGCAGAGCCTGCTTTACTGCCTTGTAATCCATATTGTCATAACGGATAAAAGGAGCGCAGTAGGTATCAAAGCTGCTCCAGGCCTGTGCTCCCGCAGTCTCGCCCTGCGTGGTGAAGGTGGAATTAACTATCTGTCCCAAAAAAGCACGCAGATGTTTTGCAGGTTTTGATTCCACTTTGCCGGGAACTCCTCCGAATCCCAGGGTCAAAAGCTGCCTGAGATCCCAGCCTGCACAGTAGGGTCCAAAAAATCCGAGGTCATGCAGATGCATGTCGCCTGACAGGTGGGCGTTTCTTATATCCTCGGTGTATATCTCGTGCAGCCAGTACTGTTTCGTAAAGGCTTCACGTATATAGTTGTTCATGCCGTTTATCGATTTCTGGGTGTTGGCATTTTCATTTATCTTCCAGTCTTTGTCCCCGATATATTCGGAAAACATGTTAATGGTGGCTCCTATAAGGGCATTGGCCTCTCTGGCGGAACGTCTTTTTTCACGGTAAAGTATATACGCCTTTGCCGTTCTGGCGTGTCCGTTTTCTATCAGGACCTTTTCGACCGTATCCTGTACGTCTTCAACATCCGCTATTCCGTCCGGACATTTTTTCTCGGTAATGGCAACTACTTCGTCGGTCAGCTTTTCAGCCAAAGTCCAATCGTCTCCGCCCACGGCGTTGGCAGCTTTAAATATGGCCCACGTTATTTTTTCCCTTCTGAATTTTTCGCCCGTTCCATTTCTTTTGCGGATAGTTGTAAGCATTATTATCCTCCTCATCGTAAGCCACAATATAACATGTCCGTGTTCCTATCAGGATGTGCCCGGATCTGACTTAAAGCCCTTCATAACGTAGGTTTTTAAAGATTTAAAATCTACGGGAAAACTGCTATGTACTATATATTGTGCTTTGTTTTTGTTCTGGTATAATATATTGTATATTAACCGTTCTTCCTTGTCAATATCAATTTGTAATTTTTCCGCAATTTTTTTGTTTTAAATCACCATGTTTTTTGGTATAATTACCTCAAAATATGTAATAATATCAAATATTAGCCTGATATTGACGTCTTTCTTCCGTTCTTTCCCGAACGGAAACGCCCGGCCGGATATGATGATTCAAAGGATATTAACTCTCATATGGAAAAGATAAGGCTCTCTAATAATCAGCTGAAAATCATCGCCATGCTTGCGATGCTTTCCGATCATGTCGGGAAAGCATTGCTTCCCCGTCTCACGATCCTTCAGATCATCGGCAGGATAGCTTTCCCCATATTTGCATATATGATCGCCGAAGGCTGTTCCCATACAAGAAACAGGGGGGGCTATCTTTCCAGAATGCTGGGACTGGCTTTGCTCTGCCAGGCGGCTTACTCTTTTGCCACCGGGTCTCTTTATCTGAATATTCTTATCACTTTCTCCCTTTCCGTCATCACGATATTCTGTACGGACAATGCCAGATTCAAAAAAACGGTTTCTTCTTTTGTCCTGCTCTTTTTTGAACTACTTGTGGTGATTTTTATCTGTGCCGTGCTGCCGAGACTTCTGACTGCACGCGACTTCATGGTCGATTACGGTCTTGCCGGGACGCTCCTTCCAGTCGCCGTCTATCTTATGCCGAACAAAAAGAGCAAGCTGGTCTGCACCGCACTGATGCTGATCATAATCGGATTCACTGCGGATACCATACAGTTTTTCTCTTTGATAGCCATTCCCCTGCTTATGCTTTACAGCGGTGAACGCGGCAGACATGATATGAAACTGCTCTTCTATATATTCTATCCGGCCCA
>JAEEGL014449641.1_pt1 | contig 20889 bp, 20 predicted proteins | sample 9134231 | NCBI WGS metagenome assembly JAEEGL01 (sample SAMN16246548, study PRJNA631951) | gut metagenome | biome: gut microbiome; feature: rumen; material: fiber-attached | host: Bos | place: Iran: Karaj | collected 2018-10
GTATGAAACCATAACTTCGGGCCAGTGAACCATGGGCGCCATATAAAAAGTGAGCGTGTGTGCGCCGAGGCAGAGTGTTTCGCCCTCTTTGACGCTTCTGACTCTCGAAACGGGCGTGTCGCAGAAGTTCGGGAGCATTCTTGCGGCGCCGTCGGAGCAGATAATCTGAAGCCCGGGGTATTTTTCGCAAAGGGCGTCAATGCCTGCGCTGTGGTCGGGCTCAAGGTGGTGAACAATGAGGTAGTCGGGCGTTCTGCCGTCAAGCGCCGCCTCGAGATTGCCGAACCAGCGGTCAACTGCGATTTTGTCGGCAGTGTCCGCTATTGCGACCTTTTCATCAAGGATGAGGTATGAGTTGTATGCCATACCGTTTTCAAGCATATACTGACCTTCAAAAAGGTCAACGTCATAATCGTTTACGCCGATGTATTTTATATCGTTTGTGATTTTAACTTCCATGTTGAAACCTCCGTAAATATCATAGTAATCAAAACTCAGAGCACTTTTGAGAGGAAGTCGCGAAGGCGCGGACTTTCGGGATTGGAGAAAAACTCAACAGGCGTGTTTTCTTCCTGTATTACGCCTTCATCAATGAAGACAACCCTTGTGCCGACTTCGCGCGCAAAGCCCATTTCGTGGGTGACGACAACCATAGTCATACCCTCTTTTGCAAGCTCCTTCATAACCTCAAGAACCTCGCCGACCATTTCGGGGTCGAGGGCGGATGTGGGCTCGTCAAAGAGCATTACATCCGGGTTCATCGCAAGCGCACGGACTATGGCAATGCGCTGCTTCTGACCGCCCGAAAGCTGTGACGGATATGCCTGCGCTTTGTCTGCAAGCCCTATTCTTTCAAGCAGGGTTTTTGCCCTCTGCTCCGCCTCGGACCGTCTGAGTTTAAGCAGTTTCATCGGTGCGAGGGTGATGTTGTCGATAATGCTTAAATTGGCAAAAAGGTTGAACTGCTGGAATACCATGCCGATTTTTTGCCTTGCGAGGTTTACGTTTATGTAATTTTCGCTGTAGATTTTTTTCATCAGCGACTTGTATGCCCTGCCCTCGTGCTTCTCGTTGAGGAGGTCTTCCGCCTTGATTTTTGCGATTAAACCCGCCTTGATTTCTTCATCCGTTCTGCCGTTGCTTTTTGCTTTTTCGGAAGCGAAAAGGGACTGATATGTTTTTGAAAGCTCAATAACGTCGGGGTGAAGGTAAGGGTCAACGGGGGTTACGAGCTTGTTCTCCAGCCAGACCTCGCCGTAGGTGGGCTCTTCAAGAAGGTTAAGGCAGCGCAGAAACGTGCTTTTGCCCGAGCCGGAGGGACCGATTACGACAACCACCTCGCCCGCATCAATTTCAGTGCTGATGCCTTTGAGAACGCGGTTGCTGCCGAAATATTTGTAGAGGCCGTCAACTTTAATAAGCGCTTTTTTCTCAGTGGTCACTTCTGCGCAGCCTCCTTTCGAGAATACCGACAAGTTTTGTCAGGATGATAACTACAACAAGGTAGATGAGCGCCACCGCTATAAGCGGCATAAACGCCGAAAACGTGCGTCCGCGGATGAGGTCGCCCGCTTTTGTAAGGTCGCGTATGCCGACGTAGCCGGCTACCGACGTTTCTTTTAAAAGGACTATGAACTCGTTGCACAGAGTGGGCAGAACGATTTTGAACATCTGCGGTATGACGATGTAAATCATTGTCTGAATATAGTTGAAGCCGAGACTTCTGCCCGCCTCGAACTGGCCGTTGTCAACCGACATAATGCCGCCGCGGAAGATTTCAGCAACGTAGGCTCCGGAGTTTATGCCGAACGAGATTATTGCGACAAGCGTGCCCCTTGTTGACGATTTGAAGATAATGAAATACATAATAAGAAGCTGAACGACCATCGGCGTGCCTCTTATTACTGTCAGGTAAAGCTTGCAGATTCTGTCGGCTATGCCGAAGATTTTAACACCGATTCCGCCCCGCTTTTTGAGGGACTCACCCGTTTTGTCGTAAGTTGAGCGGATTGTGGCAATCAGCACGCCGATAAGAATGCCGAGGATGGTTGCGAAAAACGCGATAATAAGCGTTGTTCTGAAGCCCTCGACAAGCCACTGCCACCTGTTGCCGTCAATAAAATTGAGTTTGAACTGTGCCGAAATGTCGGCAAACCAATCTTTCATAAGGAACTCCCGTGTATAAAATGATTTACGGTTTATAATACCATTTTATTGCAGATTATTCAACCGTAAAAACGAATTTTGCTCTTATTTTATTGTAATTATTTGTATTATTAAATATATTGAAAAATTTACAATTTTGTGATATATTGTCATTATGTGTTATTGTGCGCTGTGAGATTGTTGCGGCAATTCACACAATTTGTTAATTACAATAAGTGGTTTAACACCCCTTTTGCGGGTGAAAGTTAAGAGTGATTATGAAGATTTCCGTTGCGCTCGCCGCATATAAAGGCGAAAAATACATAGGCGAGCAGATAAAATCAATACTTGCGCAGCTGCCGCCCGACGGCGAGATAATCGTTTCTGACGACAGACCGGGCGGTGAAACTATGCAGGCGGTTATTGCCGCGGCAGACGGCGACTGCCGTGTGAAATATATTGAAGGTCCCGGCAAGGGAGTCTGCGCCAATTTTGAAAACGCAATTTGCGCCTGTTCGGGCGACATAATCTTTTTAAGCGACCAGGACGACGTCTGGCTGCCCGAAAAGGTCGGCAGCGTTATGAGAGAATTTGAGAACGGGGCGGATGTTGTGCTGCACGACGCCTTTGTTACAGACTCCGCGCTTGAAGTAAAAGAGAAATCGTTTTTCAGTGCTCATTCTTCAGGAAGCGGGTTTTGGACAAATCTGTTGAGGAACTCATTTGTCGGCTGCTGTATGGCGATGACAAGAGAGGCGGCGGAAATGTGCCTGCCCTTCCCCGATAATCTGCCAATGCACGACTGGTGGATAGCCCTTCTTGCACTTAAAAGGCATAAAAATGTTGTTCTTCTGCCCGAGCAGTTAATATACTGGCGCAGGCACGAAAACACGGTAACCGGCAAAAAGAACAGTCTTGCTCAACAGCTTAAATGGAGGGCGAAGATGATTTTTTTACTGATTGAAAGGAAATGAGTTATGGACTCATCTAAAGTAACCGGGTGCATAGTCACTTACAACAACATGCGCACAATTGACAAAGCGATAGGCACCCTGTTGAAACAGACAAAGCTCCCCTTTAAGCTCTATGCGGTTGACAACTGTTCAACCGACGGCACTCCCGGGCATATTGAGGAGAAATTCCCAGAGGTCAAAGTAGTCCGCAGCGCCGCAAATGTCGGTTTCGGCGCCGGGCACAACAGCATTATGGGCGAGCTTGACTCGGAGTATCACGCAATAATCAACCCCGATATTATTCTGCGCGACGATGTGCTGAGCAAAATGGTCGCCTATATGGACGAACACCCCGATATAGGAATGCTCTCGCCCTGCATACGCTTCCCCGACGGCAGGCCGCAGATTTTAGGCAAGCGCAATCCGAAGCTTATCTACCTTTTTGCCAGCCGTATGAGAGGCAGCGAGCCCGGCAACATCCTTCGCGAATACGCCATGCTTGACGCAGGCATAAACGCTCCGATTGACATTGAAAATGCGACGGGCTGTTTCATGCTTATCCGCACGTCTCTGTTTAAGGAAATCGGAGGGTTTGACAAGCGCTACTTTATGTATTTTGAGGACTGCGACCTCTCGCGCGAGGTTTGCAAAAGGAGCCGCCTTGTTTACTACCCCGATGCCGTTGTTTACCACGAGTGGGGCAGAGAATCAAAAAAAAACACAAAGCTTCGCATAATTCAGATTAAATCAATGATTGCATATTTCAACAAATGGGGCTGGAAATAAGCTTCAGGAGAATATATGAAAAAATACTTCCGTAATTTTTACAAATACCGCTACCTGCTCTATGAGATAGTGCGTAAAAACATCAAACTGCAATACCGCGATTCATTTCTCGGGATACTGTGGACCTTTTTGCAGCCGCTTCTGACAACAATTGTGCTTGTTATTGTTTTCGGCAACCTTCTCGGCAAGGATTCTTCAAAGGTTCTCAACTACCCCGTGTATCTGCTTTGCGGCCGCCTTCTTTATGATTTTTACTCGCAGTCAACAAAGCGGGCGATGCGCTCAATCAAGAACAGCGCTTCGGTAATCAAAAAGGTTTATGTGCCGAAATATATGTATCCGCTTGCAAACGTTATTTCCACGTTTGTAACTTTCCTTATTTCACTTATTGTGCTTGTTCTGTTTGTTGCGTATTTTATGATTTTCTCACCGAACAAGCCAAACATTACGCCTTATGTATTTCTGGCGTTCATACCCATCGGCATTCTGTTTATTCTGTGTCTTGGTGTGGGGCTTATTCTTTCAACGCTTGAGGTTTTCTTCAAGGATATTGAATACCTCTATGACGTTTTCTGCATGCTCCTTTTCTATGTGACACCCATTGTTTACAGCATTGAGCAGCTCAAGCTGAAGAACGTCTGGGCTATGCGGATATTTATGGCGAACCCGCTTTATTCAATAGTGCATATGTTCCGCGACTGCGTGCTGTTCGGTCAGATGATTAACATAAACCACCTGCTCTATTCTCTGGCGTTCAGTCTTGCGACGCTGGCTGTGGGAATAATCATATTTGCCAAAAAGCAGGATAAATTCATTCTTCACATCTGAGGAGGGCGTTTATGGCACAACCTGCAATAAAGGTTGAAAACGTGAGCGTTCTTTTCAACCTTAACAATGAAAAAATCGACAATTTAAAAGAATATTTCATAAAGCTCGTTACAAGAAAACTGCATTACAACGAGTTCTGGGCGCTTCAGGATATCTCATTTACCATTGAAAAATCCGACCGTGTGGGCGTTCTCGGTTTTAACGGCGCGGGCAAAAGCACCCTGTTAAAAGTTGTCTCCGGCGTGCTCAAGCCCACGAAGGGCAAGGTTGAGGTTCACGGAGTTATCGCACCGATGCTCGAGCTCGGCGCCGGCTTTGATATGAACTACTCCGGGCGTGAGAACATTTACCTCTACGGGGCTACAATGGGCTACCCGAGGAAGTATATTCAGGAGCGCTACGATGAAATAGTCCGATTCAGCGAGCTTGAAAAATTCATTGACGTTCCCGTAAAGAATTATTCATCCGGCATGAAGGCGCGGCTCGGCTTTGCAATCGCATCCGCTGTTGAGCCCGAGGTGCTTATACTCGACGAAGTTCTCTCCGTCGGCGATGCAAAATTCAAAAAGAAGAGCGAGCAGAAAATAATCTCAATGTTCGACAAGGGCGTTACCGTTCTGTTTGTTTCGCACAACACGGAGCAGGTCAGACGCATCTGCAACAAGGCGATTATTCTTGACAAGGGTAAGCTGATAGCTCAGGGCGAGGTCAACGAAATCTGCGACAAATATATTGAGCTCGCCGCCGAAAAGAAAAAGTAAATCTTTAATAAAAGCAAAACCGAAACGGGGTGTAAAAATGAACTACGCCGCAATTATGGCGGGCGGCAGCGGAAGCCGCATGGGCGTAACCGACGTGCCCAAGCAGTTTCTGACGCTTGACGGTCTGCCGATTATTATTCACACCCTGAAAAAATTTGCCGCCTGCAGCGAAATCGAAAAGACGGTTGTTATGTGCCCGAAGGCGTGGGTTGACTACACACGGAAGCTTATTGACACAAATCTTGCATTCTCCGCAGATAAAATATATGTAGCGCCCGGCGGTGCCACAAGGAATGACACGCTCGAAAAGGCGGTTGATTATATCTGCCGCAATTTTACATTTGACAACGACTCCGTGATTGTCACTCACGATGCGGTGCGCCCCTTTGTGACGGCGCAGATGATAAGCGACAACATAAAATATGCATCACGGTTTGCCGCCTGCAACACTGTTATTGAAGCGACTGACACTGTAGTTATGAGCGCGGACGGCGAGTTTATCGACTCCTCCCCCGACAGGAGCACGGTTTTTAACTGCCAGACTCCGCAATCGTTCAGATTGGGCGAATACCTGGACAGTCTTGAAAAGCTTGAAAAATCCAAACGCGACTCCCTGACAGACGCCTGCTCGCTTTTTACCTTGACGGGCAAAAAGGTTTATATGGCGAGAGGCAGTGCGGACAATATCAAAATAACAAGACCCGCCGACATTCAGACGGCGGAGAATATACTTAAGAACACCGGTAAACAATAGTTGATTATAAAAATTCAAAAAGAAATGTGTGGTGAAATGTATGAGCGCAGACCCCTACCCCCGAAGTATTGAATCAATAAAAGAATATGCGACGGTGCGCCCGTGCATTGAACCCGTTTTCACATTCTGACAAAAGGATGTGGCTTCGGTTTCATACGTGCCGCTCCGCCGTAAAACAGGAGGGCAAAATGGAATTTGAAACTATACTCAAAATAGTCGGCTCGCTTCTTGCAAAGGGCGAAATCTCTGCGCTGAGGAGTCTGCTGAGCGAACTCAACGCCGTTGACACAGCCGCCATTATGGAGGAACTTGAGCCCGCCGAAAGGCTGCGACTTTTCAGGGTTCTGCCCAAGGACGTGTCTGCGGACGTTTTTTCATACCTTGAAACAGACAGCCAGACCGAGCTTGTAGGTATGATTAACGACAAGGAACTTGAAAATCTGATGGATGAAATGTTCCTTGACGACACGGTTGACTTTCTTGAAGAGATGCCCGCAAATGTTGTAACGCGTGTGCTTCGCAACACCGACGCCGAAACAAGAAAGACGATAAACCGTTTTCTCAAATACCCCGACAATTCCGCAGGCAGCATTATGACCATTGAGATGGTGCAGCTTCGCGATGATATGACCGCCGCCCAGGCAATAGCGAGCATACGCAGGAACGGCATTGACAAGGAGACGGTTTACACCTGCTATGTAACCGACTCCACCCACAAGCTGCTGGGTGCCGTGCCTCTGCTGTCACTGCTGATGTGCGAGGATGAAACGATGGTGCGCGACATTATGCAGAACGACGCGCAGCTCATTTATGTAAACACTCTCGATGACCGGGAGGAAGTTGCGGAAATCGTCAAAAAATACGACCTTCTGAGCATTCCCGTTGTTGACAACGAAAACCGTCTTGTAGGCATAATCACAGTTGACGACATTGTCGATGTTATTGAAGAAGAGGCAACCGAGGATATTGAAAAGATGGGCTCCCTTGCCCCGTCGGATGACGAATACCTTAAGACGGGCGTTTTCAAGCTTGTGCGCAACAGAATTTTCTGGCTGCTTGTGCTCCTTGTTACGGGCACGCTTGCGGGTATTCTCATCTTCCTTTACAATGCCGACGGTTTTGTAACCGACAACATAGCGCTGATTATTTCAATGCCGCTGATAATGGGTATCTCCGGCAGCGCGGGCAGTCAGTCGTCAACGCTTATGATAAGAGGTCTTCTTGTTGGTGAAATAGACACAAAGGATTATTTTAAAATTGTTTTCAAAGAGATAAGAGTTGCCGCTGTCTGCGCGGCTGTGCTCGGCGCCGTGAACCTGCTAAGGGTATTCCTGCCAGGCACAGACGGCATAAAGAACTGCGCCGTTGTTTCGCTGGCGATTTTTGTCTCGGTCACCGCCGCCAAGCTTGTGGGCGCATCGCTGCCGATAATTGCAAAGGCGTTAAAACGCGACCCTGCAACCGTGGGCGGACCGTTTATTCAGTCGCTCAGCGATATTATCTCACTCGCCGTATATTTCGGAATAGCCGGCGCAATATTAAACTGATTAACAAACAGTAAAAGTCCCGCACGGTAAAGTGCGGGACTTGTTTTTTTGATATCAGATAAACGCTCCGTCGATTCCTATAACCTGGGCTGTGATGTAGTCGGAGCTTTCGCTTGCGAGGAAGGCGATGAGAGCCGCCACCTCTTCGGGTCTGCCGAACCTGCCAAGCGGAATTTCTTCTTTAATCGCTTTTAAATCTTCATCGGAAAAGCAGGCGTTCATTTTTGTGTCAATCACGCCGGGTGCTATGCAGTTGACCTGAATATTCGAGGGGGCAACCTCACGCGCGAGCGCTTTGGTAAGCCCGATTACAGCCGCTTTTGAGGCGGAGTAATGCACCTCGCAGGAGGCGCCGCTGACGCCCCACATTGACGAGACATTGATTATTTTGCCGCGTTTGTTTTTAATCATAAACGGCAGTGCCGCCTGACAGCAGTTGAAAACGCCCTTGAGGTTTACCGACATCATACGGTCAAAATCCTCTTCGGTAATGTCTGTGAAAAGCTTTTGCTGTGAGATTCCCGCACAGTTGACGAGAACCGAAACTCCGCCGAATTCCTCCGCCGCAGTTTCAAACGCCGCAGAAACTTCATCACGGTCCGAAACATCGACCTTGCAGACTACCGTGTCGGTTACCCTGTTGAGCTTTGAGGCAAGCGACCGGACCGCCTTTTCGTTGCTGTTACAGCACAGGGCAATTCTGAAGCCCTCGTCGGCGAGCGCAACTGCCGCCGCCGAACCGATGCCGCCGGACGCCCCGGTTATGAGCGCTGTTTTTTTCATCAGTCTTGCTCTTCAACTCCGCTGAACGCCTCGTAGCCCTGTTCGTTGAACGCTTTTGTCATATCGGTATAGCCCTTGGGAATCTCAAAAGCGTTTCCGGGAACGGTGCCCGCAACATTTGTGATTTCAATAATTGTGGCGTCGCCGCTCTTTTCAACGGATTCAATTCTTCTGAGGTCTTCGTTGAGGTAATAATATTTGATTGTCTGACCGTCGTTTGTCTTGTATTCTTCAACGGTGTATTCTTTATTGTCAACCGTGGTTGTCAGAGTCTGAACATAGGTTGCATCCTCACCCTGAATAACCGTAGGGTCGGTAATTGCGGCAACAGCGTTCTGTTCGCCGAGGAGTTCATCCGTCGAGCCGGCGTTTATATACATTCTGAGCGTGGGGAGAATGAGATAAACCGCTTTGCCGTCGGAGAGGAATCTTGCTTTAACGGAAGTGACGGCGCTTGTTTTGATTTTTGTTTCGATTGAGTATTTGCCGCCGTTGTCAACATAGAGGGTAATCGGAACGGTAACGTCGCCGTTCTTGATTGTTGCCTTCATTGTATATTTACCGGTGGCTATAATCTCTTTGTAGGTCTGCGAAGGTGAATCCTTGGGAACGATGACGACTCCGCCGCCTCCGCCAGCGCCGCCTCCGCCAGCAGCTCCTCCGCCACCGCCGCCTCCGACGACTTTGGAAGTTTCGGTTTCAACTTCTTTGACTACGGAGGTTTCGGTAACAAGACCTTCGCCCATTGCCATGGTGACCTCGGATGTGTCTTCCTCCATCATCTTGTTGACGTCAATGCCGATTTTGTCAAGGAACGACTGTTCTTCGGGAGTCATACCCAGCTCTTCGGCTACTTTGTTGTTTACGGATGTTGTTTTGGCGACTTTTTTGGTTACGGTTTCGCCTTTTTTATTTGTCAGGGTTTCAATGACGGTTTCCTCAGTCTTTTCGGTCTGATCCTTGCCGAAAAGTCTGTCAAGAACGCCCGCCTCGGCTGTTTCGGAATCCGTAGCATCTGCCGCAGTTGTGCCTGTTTCGGAAGCGTTTTCTTTACCCCTCTGACGGCAGGCGGCTAAGCTTATCAGCATAGCAACGCAAAGCAGAATTGCGATGAGTGATTTTTTCATAATAGTCTCCTCCGGGTATAATATATGCCGCAATAATAATTGGCTTGATTAAAGAATATACCTTTTTCTTAAATAATTCAACACCGTATTGTAAATGATTTATTAATGAATTGTAAAGTCGGGCAAAACGGCTTAAATAAAATTTAAAAAAACACTTGAAAAAACAGTAATTATAAATTATAATAGTCAAGCACTGAATGTGTTACTTGCGGCTCAATGGGCGAAACGGCGTGCCGCTGCCTGCGGCAGATGAAGGCACGGCGTTGAGGTGAAAAAACAGGGAGTATCACGACGCGCTCCAAGCGAGTGAGACGACCATGTTTTTGAGGGAAGAGCAGCTCATTCGTAATGACAGATTGTCAGTTTAAAATTGAACATAGTATTTGCTGGTGTGGCTCAATGGCAGAGCAGCTCATTCGTAATGAGCAGGTTGTCAGTTCGATTCTGACCACCAGCTCCATAAAGAAAAGTCCCGGAACTGATCGTTTCGGGATTTTTTGTTTTCAGTTTTCATTTGCAAATCAGCCCTGTGCGCAAATGATTTTTAACATTTCTGTTGTAAATATCGGGATTGTGTGCTATAATAGTCAAAAATAAAAACGGGAGGAATAAAAAATGTTTGCTGAAGTATTGGGCTTTTTTGACGGAATAGCGGATGTTATTTCTTCTTTCTTTGTCAGCGTTCTGTTTTTCCTTTTCAACTGACTAAGTCTCAATAATCATACAAAACCCGGAACGGCTGAAAAACCGCTCCGGGTGATTTTTTATTCTTCGGTATTTACGGGCTGTGACTGTGCGCTCTTTGACATCAGAGTATTGAGATAACTGCCGACAGCTTCGGGCTTTGCTTTGAGTTTAAGATAATAACGGTCGGAGCTGCGGTCGTTTTCAACCGTATTTGCGCCGCTTGCGTCAATGCTGATTTTTACCCTGTGCGACATTTTATAGAAATCGCCGCAGCCCTCAAAAGCAAACTGAACGGCGGTAAGGTCCCAGCTTCTGTTGGAGACGCGCCCCGTTTTTTTGTCACCTGTGTTATGGAAAAGATAGCAGTCGTAAACGGGGTTGCCCTCATTTGAGTTTTCATCGCCGTCAAAGCCGGTTATGATTTTTTCGCCGACTTCGTAGCCGGAGCAGATTATCGGACGGGGGAAGTTTTCAAAAACATATTTTGCCGCTTCAACATCCTGCACAATGTTGAACTCCGCACCTTCGGGGAATTTGCCCGCCATTGCAACAAGGGCGTGAACCTTTTTTCTGACAAGGTCGGGATATTCGGCAGTAAGTTCGGCTATGTTGTTGAGCATTCCGATTGAAACAATAACAACCGAATCATCCTGCGCGTCTTTGAGTGCTTTTTTGTAAAAACCGAGCGAGTGCTCCACATCAAACCCGCCTGCATCGCTCATATATTTTTTATTTACTATTTCGGCAAAATCGGAGCTTGTTTCGAGAAAGCCGTCCCTTTCGGTCTGCGCCACGGGGACGCTGTAAAAGCCGAAATAATTGAGAATTGCCCTGATAACTCCGTTTGAGTTTTTGTTTGAAGTGCAGTTGACAATGCCGAGGGGAGCCATATCCTCCCTTTTCATAAGCGAGAGCAGAACGGCGAGCGCGCCTGCGTCGTCGCTGTCGGGGCCTATATCGGTGTCAAGAATAACATTGCGCCTGCTTGATGTTACCGGCTCATACTCCCAGTTGTCGCCGCGTGCCACCTTGATTGCGTATTTAACAACGGAGACGGCGATAATAATCACAATAATTATGAGCACCGCCGTAATTGTGTATTTCATCGGAATCAGGTCATAGATTTTGTCGCCCAGAACTGTGAAAAGAACCACTCTCGGCATAATTCCGCAGAAAGAAATGAGCAGGTAAGGCAGGAATTTCATTGTTGTTGTGCCCATAAACAGGCTGACAAAATCTATGGGTAAAAACGGAAGAAAACGGATGCCGAAAAACGCAGAATATTTTGTGCTGTTCTCAATATTTAAAAGCTTCTGCCCCTTCTTTGACTTGCCCAGTATTTTAGTGACGTTGTCGCCGCCGAGGAGTCTGCCGATGCACCAGGTTACACAAAGCTCGATTATTATGCCTGCCGCATTGATAAGCAGTGCCTGCCACATGGGGAAGGCGAGACCGAGTGCCACATAAATCATTGAAGCTGGGACGACAAGGACTATTGCTTTTATGAAGTAAACGCCCAGAATCGTTCCGACAGCCGCTGAGACGGAAGACGCCGACGCTATGAGCGCACGGACATCAATATTCACAAGGGCTTTATATTTCCATATAATCAGCGTTACTATGGCAGCGGCGAGAATAAGTCTTGCAACAAGACTTAAAGACTGCCTTGCCTTTCGCAGTTTTTCTTTCAGAACAATCACCTCTCAGGTTCTTTTTTGATGAGTCATTTAACAATTTCGCGCAGGTCGGGAAAAACCGAGAGCGAACGGGCGAGAATACCGTGCATTGCGGCTATTGCCGTGCCGTAGTTTGTCATAGGCACGCCCTGCCCGGCGGCGCTCCTTGAGCGGTAACGCATTTCTTTCTCGTTCAACATACATCCGCCGCAGTGGACTATGAGTGAAAGCCCGCTTAAATCTTCGGGAAATTCAGCGCCGGATGTGAATTTGTAATTGAATTTTCTGCCCGTGTATTTTTCAATCCAGCCGGGCATTTTAACCGTGCCTATGTCGTTGCACTGCCTGTGATGGGTGCAGCCCTCCGCAATAAGTATTGTGTCGCCGTCTCTGAGATTACCGAGAGCGGCAACGCCCTTTACGGCGCTTTCGAGAAAGCCCTTGTATCTTGCCATCAGAATTGAGAAGGATGTAAGCGGAATGTCATCGGGCACCGCCTTTGCAACAGCTTCAAACACCTGGCTGTCGGTAATAACCATGGCGGGCTTTTCTATGAGTGAGCCGAGCATATCGGAAACTGCGTTTTCTTTGACAACGCAGGCGCGGCAGCCGCTGTCAAGAATGTCGCGTATCATCTGCTGCTGCGGAAGGATTATTCTCCCCTTTGGTGCGGCGGAGTCAATCGGCACAACGAGCAGAACAATGTCGCCTTCTTTCAGGAGATCGCCGACAATCGGCTTTTCATCATTGTTTTTTACAAGGCGGGCTATGCGCTCCTTCAGCTCGAAAATTCCTGTTTTCTCTTTTGCGCTGACATAGATTTCATCCGCTTTTGCTTCGGGCGTATTTTTGAGAAGGTCCGATTTATTAAAAACAATTATATAGGGAATGTCTTTTGCTTTGAAAAGCTCTTTCAGCTCAGTGTCGGCGGCGGTCATACCCCTTTCTGAATCAACGCACAAAACGGCGATATCCGTTTTGTTGAGTATCTGCTTTGCCTTTTTCACGCGCATTTCGCCGAGTGCGCCTTCATCGTCAAGGCCGGGTGTGTCGATAATCACGACGGGACCGAGCGGCAGAAGTTCCATCGCCTTGCTTACGGGGTCGGTGGTGGTGCCGGGGGTTTTTGAAACGATGGAGAGTTCCTGCCCCGTTACGGCATTGACAACACTGGACTTGCCCGCATTGCGCATACCGAAAAAGCCGATATGGACGCGGTTTGCAGACGGTGTTTCGTTAAGTGACATACTGCGCCTCCCCTTCACGGATTTAAACTGTAACATTATTATTAAAACACTATATTTTGAAATAGTCAATGGAAATTCACACAATATATCCGGCATAAAAGGACAATTTTTTAGTTTTTGATATTTACAAAATATTTCTGCAATGATATAATAATTTCATATTTTTAATTTCGGAAAAGAGGAGTCAGCGTTGAATAAAACCGGTTTTGACAACAACGAATACATCCGCCGTCAGAGTGAAATGATAAGCAAGAGAATTAAGGAATTCGGCGGTAAACTCTATCTTGAATTCGGCGGCAAGCTTTTTGACGACTACCACGCCTCAAGAGTTCTGCCCGGCTTTGCACCCGACAGCAAGCTGCAGATGTTAAAGGCAATCGCCTCCGATGTTGAAATCGTGTTTGCAATCAGCGCAGGCGATATTGAATCGAATAAAATCCGCCGCGACCTCGGCATAACCTATGACATTGACGTTCTGCGCCTTATTGACGCGTTCACCGACTCAGGGCTCTATGTTGGCAGTGTTGTTATCACGCGCTACAATGGTCAGCCCGCGGCAAAGGCATTCAAGTCAAAGCTTGAAGCGCTAGGAATCAAGGTGTTTATTCACGTGCCGATTGAGGGCTACCCCTACGACGTTGCAAACATAGTCAGCGAAGAGGGCTTCGGCAGAAACGAATACATTGAGACCTCACGCCCGCTTGTTGTTATTACGGCTCCCGGCCCCGGCAGCGGAAAGATGGCCACCTGCCTTTCACAGCTCTACCACGAAAACAAGAGAGGCAAAATTGCCGGCTATGCAAAGTTTGAGACCTTCCCCATCTGGAATCTTCCTCTCAAGCACCCAGTCAACCTCGCCTACGAGGCGGCAACCGCCGACCTTGACGACGTCAACATGATTGACTACTACCACCTTGAAGCATACGGCGAAACTACTGTAAACTACAACCGCGACCTTGAAATATTCCCTGTTTTAAACGCTCTGTTTGAGAAAATCGAGGGTGAGAGCCCCTACAAATCTCCGACGGATATGGGCGTCAATATGGCGGGTTATGCAATCTGTGACGATGACGCCTGCCGTGAAGCATCAAAGGCGGAAATCATACGCAGATATTTCGCTGCCCTTGTTGACAAAAAGACGGGCAGAGGTTCCGCACACGCGGTTACCAAAATCGAGAACCTTATGAATCAGGCGGGCATTACGGTTGACGACCGCAAGGTCATCGGCTGCGCACTTGCAAAAAGCGCCGCAACGGGCGGCAAACCTGCGGCGGCAATAGAACTCGGCGACGGAACAATTGTTACGGGCAAAACGAGCGAGCTCCTGGGCGCATCATCGGCAGCAATACTTAATGCATTAAAGCATATTGCCGGAGTTGCCGATGAAGAGCTGCTTATTGCCCCCTCGATTATTGAGCCGATTCAGAAACTCAAAACGGCTATTCTCAAAGACAGAAGCCCGATGCTCCACATTGACGAAATGTTTATTGCCCTGACGATGAGCGCGGCGGGCAACCCCTGCGCCGCAAAGGTGCTTGAAGCGGTTGAGGGCTTAAAAGGGGCACAGGCGCATTCAACGGTTATTCTCTCACAAACCGATCAGGACACTTTCCGCAAGCTCGGCGTTGACCTTACCTGCGAGCCGGATTACGAAAACAAAAAGTTTTATCATAAATAATAAATTGCAGTAAATGAGCCGCAGATTTCTCTGCGGCTTCAGTTTTTTGATATGTTTTTTTATTCCGACATAAGCACCTGAATACTGTCGGGAGATTTGCCGAACAGCGGGTCGTTTTTGTCAAGTTCGATTATTATGTGCCAGCTTGCCATATCTTCTGTGAATACTTCGGGTATCCGGCGGTCAACGGCGATTACTCCGTCTTTGCCGTTTACATAAACTCCGTCATAGTAAACAGAGCCACTGCCCTCGCGGGTTACCACCACGGCAAGCGCTTTGTCCTTGAAAAAGCCGCTGTCATACTTTTTTGTTGCATTGTTAAACGATTCCGAAGAGCCGAAACCGCTGTCAAAATAATAATGAGCAGAGTTGCCGGTTTTATAGGCGTTCAGTTCGTCCGCGCTTTTAATGAAAACTACTTTCGGGTATTGAACATCGGTGTTGTAATCGGCTTCGTTTGCTCTTATATACTGAATTGACGGAGATGCGGTATTCTTCTGCTTTTCCGGACTGCTCTGCCCCGTGTATGCAACTGTTGTGCCGGGGTTTTGCTCTGTTTTTGTCAATATCGGTTTTCTGAATGTTGTTGACTCTGCGGGAATTTTCTCTGTTTTGTTTTCAAAATATTTTTCAAGAGTATTTTCAAAATTCTCTTTTTCTTCGCCGCTGAGAGTTATTACGGAAGAATTGCCGAAATCTCCGGTTTGCGAATCGTAATAGTATGTGCTTCCGTTTACCGTTATTTCATAATCGGCTTTGCCGGAGAACACTGTTGCGTGCATTGCGCCTGAAACCAGATTTCTGATATATTGCGAGTCTTCGGGCGACATTGCGTATTTCGGGGAGCCTGCTGAGCTGACGGATGCGATAATCTGACTTTCAGTCACTTCCTGAGCCGATGCATATGAAACGGCGGCGGTTGTGCCCGCTTCCTCCTGCTTTTTGCCGCAGGCAAACAGTGTGAATAACATCATTACGGCAAGAATAAAACAAACTGTCTTTTTCATTTTTCTCACTCCTTTGATTATTATACGAAAAAAAGTGTGAAAAGGTTACGCTTCATATTATACAAAAACTCCCCTTTGAAAACAAGGGGAGCGGTTTTCACTGTTCTGCTTTTGCTTCGGGCTCTTCTTTTTTCTTTCTGAATATGAGAAGCTTGCTGAAAACATAGTTGAGCACAACGACAATTACGCCGACGATTATTTTTGAGAGCAGCTCGTTCATATTGAGAATTGTTACAAACAGGAACATACACAGCAGCTCTACCATAAGTGAAAAGAGTCTTGCGCCGACAAAGCCGGTGAACTCCCTGACTGCAACGCAGGGCGCCCAGCTTTTTGACTCAAAGACGAACAGCTTGTTTGTGAAAAACGCAAACAGCACGCCTGCAACCCAGGCAATAAGCGTTGAGTCAAGGTATTCGCTGCCCTTTGTGCTGAAAAGCTCCGCCGCTTTAACCCAGCCCCTGCTGACAAAAAGATTGCCGAGAACGCCGTTCCAGCCCGCCGCCTCAAAGGCGCGGTTGCACAGATAGAAAACGGCAAAATTCACAACAGTTGTTGCTACCCCGAAAACGAGATACATAAAAATCTCTTTTGTGAGGATTTTGTCGGCGACTCTGCCCAAAAAAGATTCGGGTCTAACTATTTTAAATGCGATTTTTCGCAGAAATTGAATCATACAGGTATTTTCTCCGTTAAAAAGTAAAATAATTTTAATGTATTACACAGTCATTGTCAAGAAGCACTTGAATTTTGAATAATAACTTGTTAAAATAATTAATTGTATATTTATGAATCGAGGTAATATTAAAATGAGTGAATGTTCAGGCAACTGCTCCGCTTGCAGTGAAAACTGTTCGTCAAGAGAACAGCAGGATTTACATATTCCGCTGAGTGAATACAGCAGCGTCGGCAAGGTTATTGCGGTAATCAGCGGCAAGGGAGGAGTCGGCAAATCGACAGTCACCTCGCTGCTTGCAACCGCCATGCAGTCGCAGGGCAAAGCAACGGCCGTGCTTGATGCTGACATAACAGGCCCTTCAATTCCACAGGCGTTCGGAATACATAACAGCGCTAAGGCGGATGCGGCGGGGCTTCTCCCCGAGACGAGTAAGACGGGCATAAGAATTATGTCGGTAAACCTTCTGCTTGAAAAAGAGGACCAGCCGGTTGTGTGGCGCGGACCTGTTATTTCGGGTGTTATTCAGCAGTTCTGGAAGGATGTCGCCTGGGGCGATGTTGACTATATGTTTGTTGATATGCCTCCCGGAACGGGCGATGTTCCGCTCACGGTGTTCCAGAGCTTACCCGTTGACGGCGTGATTATTGTGACAACCCCGCAGGATCTTGTAACGATGATTGTCAAAAAGGCGTTCAATATGGCTCAGCTTATGGATATTCCCGTAATCGGAATTGTTGAGAATATGAGCTATGCCGTCTGCCCCGACTGCGGCAAAAAGATTGAGCTTTTCGGCAAAAGCAAGGCGGATGAGGTTGCCGCACAACTCGGCGTTCCCGTGCTGGCGCAGCTCCCGATAGAGCCCGTTACGGCATCGCTTGTTGACAAGGGCGCCGTTGAGCTTGCAAACACCGACCTGATTGCTCCCGTAATCAAAGCGATTGAAAATTTTAACATAAAATGATGAGGTAAAAATATGCTCGACATTAAATTTGTTCGCGAAAACCCCGACATTGTCAAAGAAAACATCAAAAAGAAATTTCAGGATTCCAAGCTTCCTCTTGTTGATGAGGCAATAAAACTCGATGCCGACTTCAGAGCGGCAAAAACGCGCGCAGACAACCTGCGTGCAGAGAAAAACAAGGTTTCAAAACAGATAGGCGCCCTTATGGCTCAAGGCAAAAAAGAAGAGGCAGAGCAGGTAAAGCAGCAGGTTGCCGGCTATTCGGCAGAGCTTGCGGAGCTTGAAAAGCTTGAGCCGGAACTTGAAGAAAAGCTTAAAAAGGTAATGATGGTTATTCCCAACATTATTGATGACAGCGTTCCCATCGGCAAGGATGACAGCGAAAACGTTGAAATCGAAAAGTTCGGCGAACCCGTTGTGCCCGATTTTGAAATTCCCTACCATACCGAGATTATGGAAAAATTCTGCGGTATCGACCTTGATTCCGCACGCCGTGTTGCAGGCGAGGGCTTCTACTACCTTATGGGCGACATAGCAAGAGTTCACTCCGCCGTTATTGCCTATGCGCGCGACTTTATGATTAACCGCGGCTTCACCTACTGCGTGCCCCCGTTCATGATCAGGAGCAACGTTGTTACGGGCGTAATGAGCTTTGCTGAAATGGACGCCATGATGTATAAAATCGAGGGTGAAGACCTCTACCTCATAGGCACGAGCGAGCACTCGATGATAGGCAAATACATTGACACGATTATTCCCGAAGACACACTCCCCCACTGCCTTACAAGCTACTCACCCTGCTTCCGCAAAGAGAAGGGCGCGCACGGCATAGAGGAGCGCGGCGTTTACCGCATTCACCAGTTTGAAAAGCAGGAAATGATTGTTGTATGCAAGCCCGAAGAGAGCAAAATCTGGTTTGACAAGCTCTGGCAGAACACAGTTGACCTGTTCCGCAGTCTCGACATTCCCGTTCGCACGCTTGAATGCTGCTCGGGCGACCTTGCGGACCTCAAGGTTAAATCAATAGACGTTGAGGCGTGGAGCCCCAGACAGAAGAAGTATTTTGAAGTCGGCAGCTGCTCAAACCTCAGCGACGCTCAGGCACGCAGACTCAAAATCCGTGTTGACGGCAAAGACGGCAAATACTTTGCCCACACGCTCAACAACACTGTTGTTGCTCCCCCGAGAATGCTTATCGCCTTCCTCGAAAACAACCTTCAGGCAGACGGCACCGTGCTTATTCCCAAAGTGCTTCAGCCGTATATGGGCGGCACCGAGAAGCTTGTTCCCAAAAAATAAAACACACAAAGCCGGCGTGAAAGCGCCGGCATAATTGTGAACTGTTATGAGTTATAAATATGATCTTCACTGCCACACGGGCAAGGTCTCCATGTGCGGCAAGGTTGAACCGAAAAGAATAGTTGAATTATACAAGCAAAACGGCTACAGCGGAATTGTGCTGACCGACCACTACAGCGAGCTGACTTTCTATAACCGCCATCTTTTTCATCCGCAGAAAGAAATGGATTTTTATCTTTCGGCATACCGCGAGTTAAAAGAATACTGTTCGGGTGATGAAGATTTCACCGTTTTATTGGGTGTTGAACTCAGAAGATATGCGCACACGGCAGATTTTCTCATCTACGGGATTGATGAAGATTTTTTGCTTGACTGCGGCAATATGATGGCGTGGAGCGACAAAACGCTTTACAGTAAAGTGCACGAGGCGGGCGGTCTTGTGTTTATGGCGCACCCTTTCCGCTGGTATATACGCGACCGTGATGAAAACACCATTGACGGAATAGAGGTTTTCAACGGCAAAAACTCGCCCGGACGCAACAGGAAGGCGCACGAATGGGCGCAGAAAACGGGAAAGCTCGTTTCAAGCGGAAGCGACTTTCACAGAGAGTGCGACGTTGCAAAGGGCGGAATTGAAACCGAGACAAAAATAAGCTCAAATGCAGACCTGCTGAGCGTTCTTGAATCGGGAAATTTCAATTTGATTGAAAATTATTGACATTGCACGCATTGTCAATGTATAATCATTTTAAATTATTTTGACAGGAGAGAAAACTATGAAAAAGTATTATTGCCCCGTATGCGGTTACGAAAGTGACGAGCCCATCGATGTTTGCCCCATCTGCGGCGCAAAGATGGCGGAAAGAGCCGATGACGCAGCCATGACATGGGCTGCAGAGCACGTTGTAGGCATTGCAAAAGACGTTGACCCCGAGATTCTTCAGGGACTGCGTGACAACTTCAACGGCGAATGCTCAGAGGTAGGTATGTATCTTGCAATGGCAAGAGTTGCTTTCAGAGAGGGTTACCCCGAAATCGGTCTTTACTGGGAAAAAGCCGCTTATGAAGAGGCGGAGCACGCCGCTAAATTTGCAGAGCTTCTCGGCGAAGTTATCACAGACTCGACCAAGAAGAACCTTGAGATGAGAGTTGCCGCAGAGAACGGCGCCACTCAGGGCAAAACCGACCTTGCAAAGAAAGCAAAGGAACTCGGTCTCGATGCTATTCACGACACAGTGCATGAGATGGCAAGGGACGAAGCCAGACACGGAAAAGCTTTTGCCGGTTTGCTCGAGAGATACTTCGGTTAAGCCGAAAGCCCTGTTATATCAAGGGATAACAGAATTTAAGTTAACAAAAACCGTCCGCGTCAAGCGGGCGGTTTATTTCTGTTTTAGTGTGAAAATCACACTTTTTGACGGGTATGCTTGGAGAGCCCGGGGGAGAAATCACACTCTTGTTTTTTTTGTACTCCCTCAACAATTCCATATTATATGGGGCTATTGAGGCGGTTCTTGAATTATGAGTATAAATGTGTTATTATTACAATGCTAAATTAATAATCAGTCAGGAGATGTCAGCGTGAAAAAATCAGTTTCAATTATTCTCGTTTTGCTTGCCGTGTTTTCTTCTTTTATTTCGCCTGCCGTTTTTGCCGCCGAGCCTCACACTTATTCTGTCAAATATATTCCGGAAAAGGGTGAATGGCGGGTTCAGCCGCTCAGTTCATGGGACAGTACAAGAGAAAACGGGAATATGGATTATTTATGGGGTAATCTTCAGGACGGGGATTCACTGGTTATTCTCGGTGACGAAAACTCCCCCGCCTTCGGAGATCTCAAAATTGAAAAAAAGCTTGCCAAATTGACTCTTTTTGCCGTAACAAGTTCAATCATCGTTTATGCCCAGCAAAATATTTCAGAGATATATGTTCTAAAAGGAACAGTCGCGTCACTTAACGGCTCATACGAC
>JAEEGL015224835.1_pt1 | contig 20889 bp, 23 predicted proteins | sample 9134231 | NCBI WGS metagenome assembly JAEEGL01 (sample SAMN16246548, study PRJNA631951) | gut metagenome | biome: gut microbiome; feature: rumen; material: fiber-attached | host: Bos | place: Iran: Karaj | collected 2018-10
AGCAACGCCACAATAATCATGTTTTGGTCGACAAATCCCATCTGGTGGTTGAGCCATGCTAATGGCAACAGTACCGCCAGAGTATAACCACCATTAATGCCATTGATGCCATCCATGAAGTTATATACGTTGGTAATACCTACGCAGAATATCAGGCCCAATATGATGATCCACCAACTCTCCCAATTCAGTATTCCCCATCCATAGAACATCAGGAACATAGCAGCAAACTGGAATACCAACCTCAACGAGTCTGGCAACGAGTGAATATCATCCACAAAGCTTATCCCCGCCACCAGCGTAATACCCAACAGAAACGGCCATAGCTCCATCCCAAAGAACGCAGCATACAGCCACATTCCAAGCAGGTAGATAATACCACCGCCACGTAGAACGATACTCTTGTGCGAGCTTCTCTCATTCGGCTTATCGATGATATTACACTTGTCTGCAATTCTAAAGTATACCAGTTCTGCGGCCAGCAATAACACCGCTATGATTATGTATGTCCAGATCATAAATTTGATAATTTCGAGAAACCAAATGTTGTTCAATTCAATGAAGGTCTCTTCTCAAACAAAAAGCCCTTTACCTGTATCCATAGAGCATGAATCATAGAAATATTAGAAAAGTGTTTGTACTTCCATCTTGCCCTCCAAGTATTTCCAACCAAAGCCAACTTACCTTTAATGCCTTTTACAGTTTCATGTACATCAAGTTCATTCCAAACGTCTTCCAACATTAAACTGTCTTGAAACTCTAAACGCTCCGCTCTTAACTCACCTATGAGGTATTTACCGAGTCGGTAGTATGAATCATAGAACTTTCTGAATCCAAATTCATCAATCCAGGCCTCAAGTTGCCTCCAATCTATTTCTTTTTCATGCTTCCGACTGAACATTATCCAGTCTAGAACCATTCTCCATGTCAAACCCTCATGCAAGAAGTGCGAATAAGCATGTTCTATTAGGAATAGAGATGTCACCATAACGGGAGGTCTGTATAACCACGTTCCTTCCAAACGATTATTTCCTCCATCTTCGCGAATTATAGACTGAAGTTTCTTTTCAAGTGCTGCCAGCCTTTTATTTCCACGGAAAGGAGTAAAATAATGATGATTTTCAACGGTTAGGTTTGACAAATAAAAAGTACTGTTCTTGTAATAGTCGAAAACCACCTCAAATCCTTGTGCCTTAATCAAGTCATTCCCTAAACTCCATGCATCAAAATCACTTTGCTTTGGCAAGAGGTAACAGTCCATATCAATGCTCGGCCTGTGCGATGGTTTGGGATAGCACTCTGCAACAACTGTACCTTTCAATACATAAGTTCGAATACCATTGTTCTGAAATAGGGCTGCCATCTTAATAGCCTCTTTCTGTTGCGTCTCATAGATGCTTTCATTTTGCAGTGTCTCGCCAATCCATTCAAGCAATAATTCCTGAGGCGGTCGTTGCTCTGCTGGCAGTTGTTCTATACCATCAAGGATAATGTCACTAAGTCCTTGCTGTTCAGCAAGTATTTTTATTTTTTCCCAATCTGCGGTTTCGGAGATGACTCCAACTCTATGACCAATCCCTAACTGGACAAGATTCAGGAATATTTCTCTCATCCTATTTTGCCAAGCTCTCTAAAGTAACTTTTAATCCCTTTCTTGCATCCACTGGCATCTTTTCTACACCTAATGCTTTTTTAATTTTGGCATTGGATGACACATAATCCTCTGTCAACTTACGCAACCTTTCAGGATCCAAAGGTAAATGCAAAGCACCGCCAATTTTTGCCACACCATACATCAACCCTTTGGGCAACTTCCAGATATGAGCCTTTTTCCCCAATGACTTGCAGATTTCTTCTATCAGTTCATTGGTACTCAGAGCCTCGTCATCGCCCATATTATAGATGCCTGAAGGCACATCCTTGGTCAACACACCATTAACTGCAAAGCAGATATTCTCTATAGAAGTAAACGTTCTCCTATTTTCAAAAGCTCCAAGTGGCCAAGGTATTCCTTTCTTAACAACACCATACAGTAAGTTCAGATTCCCCTTATTACCAGGCCCGTGAATCATACACGGTCTAAATATGTATACCTGCTTTTCTGTGCTATCTGTGATTTCGGTGTGACTTAAAATGTATTTCTCAGCTGCAATCTTGCTTTCACCATAAGGCCCTACCGGTGCAGGCTCCACGTCCTCAGTCAGCACACCCTCTACCTTATCAGCAGCGGCTTTAGCTGTACTGAAGAATATAAACTTCTTTGCTTTCGACTTCAAGAAATAGTCATATATCTTCTTGGTCAAATCTGTATTCACCTTAAAATACACATCAGCTGCAGCTTCGTTTTTGGTATCATGAGCCTTACCAGCCAGATGGATGATAGCATCAACAGGTGGAATCTCATCCGGTTTATCCAAGAAATCCCAGGAAAAAGTATATCTTACTCCCTCTTTAATTGGACTGATAATATCAAGCCCATAAATAATATGCTCTTTAGAAAGAGCTTTCACAAGGTTAGTGCCCACGAACCCGTGAACACCTGTTATAAGTATTTTCATATCCGTGTTATTCGTATAATCCGTGTTCGCAAAATAATTAATGATTAATTCATGGTAAATTAATGGGAATTCGTGTTTAAAAGTTCATCCACGAGATCCACGTACATATCCGTGACCTTCTCCTTGGTATATTTAGCCTGTATCTCTGCCAATCCATTTTTACCCATCTGTGCAAGTTCTTCCTTAGTAACAGTCTTCAACCATGTTACCATCTCATCCACCTTCTTATCAAAGTCTTTTTCGGTAATGAGCTTTGCGCAATTCTTACCTTTCAAGAAATTAATGATTGGTGTATTCTCGCCAGACATTATCAGCATCGGGCGTTCACAAGCCATGATGGTATAAACCTTTGAAGGGAATCCATCACCATCCCGTCCAGGAACCATAAAGATGAAAGATGCATCCGAATATGAGAGGATTGCAGGCATCAGTTCACGAGGCTGATATGGTAACAGGTGAAGCTTATCCAACCCACGTTTCTTGATTTCCTCTTCCACATAACCCCTCTGGGCACCTTCTCCAATTACGAAATACTCCACATTCAAATCACGAGTCTTATCAGCCAGAACAACCAACGGTTCCCATGATTGCATATGACCAATATTACCTGCGTAAAGCAGTTTTATGCTATCGTTCTTCGGAAACAGGTTGGAATCCAACTTCCCATCCCATTCAACTTCATGATATAAATCGGTATCCACAAAGTTTGGTATTATATGCAGTTTACTCTTGTCCTCAAACCTACCCACAATAGTATCATGGAAAATCTTGTCGATAGTAGTCACAGCATCCGAACCATTATACACCTTGTGCTCCATCCATCGTAAGAATTTCAGCACTACTCCTTCCTTCATTTTCAGAATGTCCGGATAAATCTCTTGCACATTGTATATTACTTTGTAACCTTTCAACTTTGCCAAACCAAGGTTCATCCATCCTACAGTAAGTGGTGGTGACGGAGAAAGAATCAGGTCTACATGTTTAATGCTCAAACCGATGATGAACGATACAATATGCCAGTATACGAATCCAACCAATCGCAACAATGTGCTCTTGAACTTCTTCTGTGGTACATGTAGCACCGTCATCCCATTGAACTTACTCTTTTTGCAGAAGCCCCACACTTTCCACTTCATGGGCTGCTTCTCCACCTGTCCAGGCACAATGTTGAAGTGTGGAGTCGTTGTCAGCACCACCACCTCATACCCCCTCTGCTGGAGACTCAACGCAATATCATTATACAGATATGCCGTACTCACCCCATCAGGGGAAAAAATCAATGTATGTATTAATACTCTTTTCACTTTGCAAAATATTATTCTTTAATTCTGAAATTCTTGATGGTTATCGTTAGTCACTCATCGCGTTTTACTTATGAGTAAGCGACCAAAAGTATGTGAAACCCTTTTAGGACGGGCATTCTGAGAAGCCCGTCTTTCTTTGATTTACTTAAAATTTAACTTAATTTGAACTTCTCAAACAAAGCCTCTGCACTGTCATAATAAGCCAGTGCAAATTTCCAGAAAGCAAACGTACCTGATCCTTCCCAACCATAGTGACAGAATATATGGGGGTCTACCACTTCTCCTCTTGGAATCTTTCTAAATATCACATCTTTATCTGTCATATCTCATAAAAAATCACGCCAAATTCAATATCGTCTGAAGATAGCTCTCCACATCACCAATAATTTGCTCCGCCTCGCCCTTTGTAGGATACTGACCGGCAGCATGGAGAAATCTGTTCCTCTTGTCAATAACGGTAGTCTGTATCCTCTCAGACAAATCACCGTTCAACCGACCGAAGCACCTATCCTTGCCTTTCCGCAACTGAGCAAGATATGCCCCCATAGAGTATTGACCAGCGGGCATGGCTCCATATAGTTCAAGGAATGTCCTCATACCAGTATCCATTGCTCTTGTTGAATGTAACACCTTGTTTAGCATCAGTTGCGGTTGATTCTTTACAAGTTCATCTACTGTCTTTACTCTTTCAAACTCCTGCTTAACAATCTGTGCCTTAGCCATCAGTGGTGCATTTCCATCACACAGAGTCAACAGCTGTAAGGCCACAGAGTCAGCCAATTTCCTATTACCCTTACCCATAGCCTACAGATACTTTTTCTCTTTCATAAACCTGTAATACTGGTCACGCAATCCCGTAAGGTCATAATCAAGCCTTATTCTGCCTGGCAGGTAGCCTAGGAACACCATTGTACGCAGATTCATCACGTTTTTCATCACATCTTCAACTCCCTCAGCATTCAGATACATAAAGGTATCATCAGCCTCTGTGTTATTTTTCAAAATACCATCCGACATTGAGTAGTTGAACATCGTGGTTACTGTCATTAAGTCTTCATAGCCTTCCTTAAACGTCTGCTTAGTCTTATTCTTTGATGTCACCAGATACGGATGTATGTATTCAGCTATTCTTGAATGGCGTTCTTTATTGGGGTTACTCCAGCTGTTCACCCTCAGTTCCTCCCTTGCTGGCATCCTTTCATACCCGTCCTGTAGTACTATACCATGCTTCTCAATAAAGTCTATAGTTCCCCAGAACCGTCTCATACGCTGCCGTCTAATTGTCGATTTGATTGGCGTTCTTTGCTGTATGTCGTCTCTCAAGAAATTTAGAAGGTCTCGCTCATTCTCGTAAAAATATACCTTGTCAAAGGCCGCTTTTACCTCTGGCATGTTGTCAAAGCTATGCATGCTCTCTTCTGCCAATATCAGAAGTGTATTTACCGCTTTGCTCATTGATAGTCTTGATAAGAACAAACGCCTTAGAAGAAGGTCAGGATTATCCTGTTCCTTCTTCAATGGTATATATAGTCCTGTCAGCGACCTTCCGTTATACACCAGCACATCAGGATTATCAACCGTAAATGGGTTGATTGGATCTATTACACTCTGCCTGAATGCATCGAGCAAACCAATATATGTTTGTTTCCTATCCATTTAAAGGTTTATCTTAATCTGTTCTTACAGAAACAGGAACTGGCCATCAGACTTGATGACACCCTCTGAAATCATCTTGTTTTTCACATCCACATATTGCGCTTTATTGGCAAATTAACCTGAAATAAAAGTCTGTTTCGTGCTACCTTTATATAGTCTCAACGCAATTTCATTATACTGATATGCCGTACTCACACAATCTGGGAAAAAACTCATAGTATGAATATGTACTCGTTTCATTTACTTACCTTATACAATTATACCACAAATTACTACAAAGACACCGGTTTAATTATCATTGTTAAAAAATCCTTCCTCCATTATTTTTTGTAAGAACATAAAAGATTCTTTAAATAAAGGATATTGTTTCCAGAAATCGCCACTACAACTCGCCCCCTCCAAATGATTGACAATACATTTTTTATCATAATAAAGTGGAATACCATATTGATGTGCTCTCAAACATAAATATAGTTCCTCATTATAAAGGAACATTTCATTACAAAATATTGGAATAAGTTTCCTAATAGCAGGAGCAGTTAGAATAATAAAAGAACCATGAACGGTAAAAACCCTTATAGCTTGTTTGTTAAAAACAAACATTTTTAGGTATGTAATCCATTTGGTCATTCGAGAGCATATATGTGAGCAGGTAATTAGCGCAGGTGAGTCATATTGATATCCTTTTCTGGAAAAAAAGAAGTAGAGTTTGTTTAGGAAATAGTTATATCCTATTGATGGATTCTGTCTCTTACCTGTTAGCATTATTGTTTCCGGGCCGATTATGCATTCTTTACCAACATATTGATCAAGAGAATCAAGTTTCTTGATAATTATATCAGAATTTGATATTACAAGAAAATCAAACGTATAGTGGTTCAATGCAAATTGTATACCCACATTATTCCCTTCACCATAACCTTTATTCGGTATATCAATAAAATCACACCCCTTTTTCTCGGCCCAAGTTCGACAAGCAACTAAAGATTCTTCATCGTAATAGCTGTTTACCAGGATAACCTTATAGTCTTTTACCCTCTCTTCCAAAGATAAAAAGAAACCATCAAGAACTTCTGTGTTTTTGTAAACTAACACAACAAATACATATTTATAATTATTCTTCATTTTGAACAAGGTATTTATACAACAGTCCGTTTGATTCCTTTTCATCAGTAAGTTGTTTAAACTTTTTATAGGCTTCCTGTGTAATGGTACAATCCTTTATTTCGATTATCTTTTTCTCGTCAAGAGCATCTCCAACGACTACACCAAGCCCCATGTTTTCTGCCAAGTATGACGCACCTCTTACATTTTCATGGACAATGGGGATAAGGCCGGCGGCTACATATTCTACAAACTTAACACCTACTCGGCTATCAGCCTTTTCCATTAATTGTAACCCATATTTGCAACGCCTATAGTACTGTGGAATCTCGTTATAAGGAATATTATAATATACTTCTACCCGATTTCTCACAATATCATATTTCTCTCTAGCTAGAACCAATTCGATCTTGTCTTTTGTTGTGGGTGTAAGAACTATTAATTTTGAGTTAGGAAAAACGTCACTAACTTTCACAAAAAAGTCAAGATATGTACTTAGATTATTCCAATGGCCTAAGCTACCAGAATAAATAAAGTCATCTGATTGCCTTTTTGTTTTATCCATTTCATACCTCGAATAATCTGTTTGATTATAGAATACACTATACTTATTACAATCTTGTAGCTTTGCACGCTCTAACGTGTCTTCCTTTTGAGTATCAGATATAAAAAGTGTTCGGTCGAACTTATTTATTATACTACGCTCGAATCTTAACCACATTTTATCGGTCAATCCTCCTGTATTCCAGTAATTCATTCCCCGAGCTTCCTCAATCCAGTCAGTACGTGTATCAAACACCCTTCTACCTTTTCCAAAATAAAGTAATAAGAATGCAAGTGATGTTTGGTATGAACGCAATATATATAATCTTGTAAACCTCCCAAACATATCTCTTACAGACAGATATAACAGGAACGGGAATGTATTTATAATATACCATGGTAACAAAAACCATCTTACTATCATATATCGCGTTGGATAAAAGAAAACCGGGAAAATCTTCACCTCTATTCCCATCTTTTCAAAGGTGGAAATTTGTTCTGCAATTACAGATCGGTTAATAACCCACATGAGTATTGAAGTAAAAGATATAAACTCAATCTTTGAATCTGTATGATTTTCCGCTATTTTTATTAATGGTTTTATATTCTGAGAATATATCAATCCTTTATCCCAAAAGTTCTCATTAAAGATAACTAAACTAAATTTTTTCATGCTGCATTTTGTAAGCGTCCAAAAGTATGTAAAACCCTTTTAGGACGGGCATTCTGAGAATCCCGTCTTTCTTTGATTTCCTTAAGATTTAACTTATTTTATTATGTTCATGGGGCGTAGTAACTACTCAGCACCCTCGGCATGAGTAGTTACTTCATCAACCATTTTCCTTAAATTATTATAATATAATTCTGAGCATACATCCACCGAAAATTTTTTCCAGTAATCATGCTGGTAATTGCAAATGGAATTGTAATCTGTTATTGCTTTGAAATAGAAATCCGCTAACTCCTCAATTGAGTCTGGTGTAAAAGTAAAATGCCCTGCTGCATCCAATTCACTTTTTAATATCGTATTATCTCGGGTTATACCTAAAATTGGCCTATCATAATAGAAGTATTTTAGAATTTTCGATGGAAACATAACTTCTTCACCTAATTCTCCTGCAGTAGCTAATAGGATGTCAGCTTCATTGTAATATTTTTGACACTCTTTGGAGGAAATTTTACCAACAATTTTGAACATACTATTTAAATGAAGTTTCTTTATCAACTGTATATCCCGATTTAACACTTTCCCTATAAATACAATCTTAATGCGATTTTTAAGATTTGGATATTTAGAAATGAATTTATGAATAGAAGTAATAAAAATAGATGCATCTCTGTAGGGGTAAAACGTACCGACATGACTTATTGTAATTATTTCTTTGTTATTACAATTCAAATCCGTTTTGTTTTCGTAGGAATAATTAAAATTTATTGGAATAATTTTAATTTTATTCATCACATTACTTCCATATCTTTCACCCCATATTTCAGCAATATTTGAATTATCGTGAACAATAACATCTGCATTCTCAGCTATTTCCCGTTCCATTTGTTCGTCAATATTTTTAAAATACTTAGTTCTGAACTTCCGAGTAGGATAATCCGTCCAAGAATCAAAAAATGTTGCGATCCACGGTATTTTGTATTTCAATTTTAACTTATATGCAATCCTATGGCATGCATTAGGAAAGCCAAACGAATGAATGCAGTCATAGTCCCCTGATTTTAGGAGATACTCTGCTTTTTTTCGAGCATTTATCCCCCATGAATAATAGCTACTATCAGGTAACCATTTTAGATCAGATAAGATAAGCCCTGCTGCCGAAATCATGTACATTATTAATTTACAGTCCTGCGTTTTTATAATTTTTAAGTCACTATTTAATAACTCTTTATTTCCTAAAGATGAACATAAAACAGTGACATCAACGCCCTTTTCAGTTAGGTTATTTAGTAAGTCAATCTCAATACTAGACGCAGGGGACTGCTCCATCAATAAATTGCTACATATTACTAATTCTTTTATCATACAACCGATATATATGAGAGTGTGATTTTTTATTTGAATAATAGATTAAGAAATAATAGATAATTAGAAATAAGCCCAATGCTCCTCCTTCTCTAAGTGCAAAATTACTTTTAATATTTAATATTATAAATGATGCAGCCCCAAAAACAGAAATGTATTTATATCCATTATTCCAAAGACGTTTGAATAGCCTGATCATTAGCAACATGAGTACTGAAAAATAAAAAATACCTCCATAATTCAACTGAATTATAAAACCAACATCCGAGTGTCCGCCTGAATGGAATCCTGGTTTGAATACACTGTGACCTATACCCAAGAGCCATGCTGACATTGATTCCGGCCATAATACCATGTCTGAAAAAATGGTTTCGGCTATGCCTGTTGAAGTATAATTGCGCGACATGAAAATGGAATCCATATCTAATAGAAATTCAGATACCCAAACTACCGTTTTATCTTCTAAACCAAGATAAATAAGTATTTTTTCTATTTGTGGTATTATTATGAATAAAACAGATGCTAATATTGTCGAAATTAATAAATAATACTTATTTCTTTTATTGAAAAGAAATATAAATAAAACGCCAACTATGGCTATTATAACACCTGTCCGGGCATTAAGTAATGCAGATAATAAAACAAATAAGGCTAGAGGAAAAAACCATTTGTTATTTTTTCCATAATATAGCCCGATAGCAAAAACAGCACCTTGTATATATCCAAAATCATTAGTAAGTCGTGTAGAAAAACCAAATCCTCTAAAACCTTCTAATAAGAAATTGCCAGAATCAATAAAAATAACTGATTGTTTATAAATGTCACCTATTGCTGGAGCTATGACACAAATTATTGTACCTATGGCTGCTAATGATCCCACCAATAATATTATTTTTATAAAGACACCTTCATCATTGAATCCCATTGATTCACACAAATGTACAAAGAATATCGGAACAAAGAAAGAAGCTAATAGATATTTTATCTGTTTTGCGAACAATGTCAATTCTCCCCCATTTATAGTGATTATGAACGAAAGCACTATAAGCAGGACGAGAAGAAGGAACTCCACTTTAAAAATTCTACATTTCTTTTTTGCATCTTTACTATTAGTAAAAAAGTAGAGTATGGACAAAATATACAAAAGAAAAATACTATATTGTTTGTCCCCCTGTCCCAAAAAGCCTACATTGGGTATATAAAATGGATCATAAAAGTATACATATACTAAAATAACAAAAACAAAATAATTAAACAGTCTTGACAATTTCATTTGTTTTTTCGAGTTTTATTAATACTACGTAACTTAAAATATAAGGGTAAAAGAAATGGGTAGTATACATACAAGGACAAGAATAATTTTAGACTAATTGATGGCATAATAGATAAGTCTAATCCCAAATTATTAAGGTATGCGTAATCTTTACTCCTTTTGATATGTTGTCTAATAATCTTGTTGCTAGTATGCTCTGTAAATTCATCTTGTATCCCTCTCCTCATTAATTCAACAAACAAGACTGACAAAGGCTTCTTAAATAGCTCAAAAATGGACTCTTTATTCACTTCTTTGAGAATACGATTAAATGCAAATATAAAGCCTTCTATCAATTTCTTATTTTTTCGATGCACAGCCGAATTATTATGAACTAAATGAACATAACCAACATTGGAAACACTTGTAACTTTGGGCTCATACAAAAAAACCAAATGGTTAAAAACCATGTCAGATCCATTGTACCCTGCAGGCAACTCGAAGTTGACGCTGACTCTCCTTAGAAATTCAACTCTATATAATTTGTTCCATGAATCACTAAGTTTATATTGTGATCGGGATTCTAGAAAATTTGTTGCAAATAGTTTTCTTTTGATAGTTATTGCACTATCCATATTATCTTCAGTAAAATCCTCATTATACAACTCAAGCCCAAAGTCGTCTTCAAATCTAACTGAAATTAAACAAACATCAGCATCTGTTTTTCGAATCTTGGTATATAAATCATACACGTAATTATCTAAAAGATAATCATCTGCATCAATGAAACAAATATATGAACCTGTAGCCAAATCTAATGCTAATCGTCGAACACTGCTTAATCCTCCGTTTTCCTTGGAAATTACTTTCACTCTAGAATCTTTCTTATATTTTTCCAAACGAAATAATGTGTCGTCTTTTGAACCATCATCCACAACTATAATTTCCAAATTATCATATGATTGATTAACTACTGAATCTAAACAGCGTTCTATATATGTCCCATTGTTGTATGAGGCTATTGCTATCGTAACTAGGCTATCTTGTTTCATATATAATTATAATGACTCAAACCATTGGTGAACTTTGTCTATAGTAAAATTAGATGTCTTACTAAGAGCTACTTTACGCATTTTTACTATATTTTCCGGTGAATTTGCGAAACTATTTATAGCGTTTGAGAAAGAATCCACAGTGTTCTGACAGAATAGTGCACAATTACTATCAACATAATCGCGTATAGAACCAACATCGCTTACTATAACAACAAGTCCCATCGCCAACGATGTCGTTATAACGTTGCTCCCCACCGTATCTTCCATCACATTAATGGATGCATCCGATTCGTCCATAAGTTCCCGTAACTCGCTTTCTGGTATAAAACCAACAAGTTTTATGTTGTCACCCTGAAAGAGATGATCAACATTCTTCAACCCTTTACAAATTATCCAATTGACGGTTTTAGTATTATTTACTATTTCCGACAGCAAGTCAAAGTCTCTTTGCATAGCTCCTATCGCAATAATCGTAGGCTTTTTTTTATGGGGTATTATTATATCCTCTTCTTTTTTGTAATAGTATTCATTGTCAACATAATGAAAACCTACACTTATTTTTTTGCGTGATACTCCACATTCCATAAAAAAATCTGCCAGCGATGAACCCATTAGAATATGCTTATCAACATAAGAATCCCATCTTTTTATCTTCTTTGCGTCAAAACCCTGTTCCAAATACTTTGATTTAGTCAAGTGCGACATCGCATATATTTTTACCCCTTCATAGTGACTTTTAATGTAACGAGCCAATATATCTTGAGATGCAGAAGGTGCACAATATTGCAACAGAAATACAGAATCTCCACTTTTAAGCCTTTCGAGCACAGGCATATAATAACTAAGCTTTTCTTTTATCCACTTCCCCGGAAAATATGTTCGTACAATCTTATTTCTTATACGTGTCTGTATTTCCTTTATGTATGAAGAGTCAGGTAACACCTGTGTTTCAACAGGCTTATAAACCTCTACATATTCTCCAGGGTATTTTTCAACCAACATATCACACATATGCACCATGCCTGCATGGTTCCCATGTGTATTTACCCAATCTTGTGCAACTAAATATTTCATTCTTATCTCACATTAGTTCTATTTTAAATTAATTATGATTTTCTTCACATAAGCCATTCTCGCCAATCCAAATTTTGGACAGCGAATAAGCCAATATATAAATCTTGAAGGTTTTGATTTTACATCATTTACTATTTCTCCAAACATCCGCCTTTCACGGGTTGGTTCAATTAATGTCAATAATGAATTGTAGTACCATTTATCAGTTTGTGATAATGACTTTGGATTTATGCTATGAAAAACATCATTGTACCATAGATGCCCAGCAATAGATGATCGTAATTTAATTTCAGTCATATTAGTACTATTACTTATTGTAATACTACTAATTCTATATTCAAAACAAGGTACAGTTGTGTTGGCAATACCTCCCTCTAATGCAGCTCTTGCTGCAGTAATATCATCCGACATCCATGCTAAGGGTAGTTTGTAGTAACCATTATTAGCACGCAAGTGCTCCCTTCTATAACAAAAATCACCTATAAATTGACGACGTTTTGTCCATCTATAAAAGGTCAGGGCATAAAAACTCTCAAACTCCGGTCCTGGCTCTAAAATTCTTGCCAGTTTTCCGTTTTCGTCAATTATTTGGGTCCAAGCATGGTATACATTTAATGTAGGGTATTTATTTATAAGTTTCGCATATTCTTCAAGACAACATGGTAGCAAGCGATCATCATCACCCATACAAATTGTATACTTACCCGTACTGTATTTTAAGCAAATATTCCAGTTATCAACAACATTTATAGCACCACAATTCTTCTCGTTGCGATAGTAATGGATTCTTTCATCATTATATCTATCGACAACCGACCTGAGATTTTCTGGAGAGTTATCATCAACTATTATGAGCTCAAAATCTCCAAAACTTTGCGCCAAAACGCTATCAATCGCTTCCGAAAGATATTTGCCCTTATATGCAGGGATTGTTACAGAAAAAAAAGGCATACCGAATGTTTTTTATAATTTCAACCATTTTGATGGTATGAACCGATTGAGATATGCAAATAATAATGGAACTGCAACACCTATAATTAAATAAAGTGCCCACCATCCCTCATGAGCATAATCCTCAATAACAGGAAATTCACTTAATCTTTTTATTGGAAGGTGATAACAATATATTATAATCAATGAAACTATTTTAAAAGACAAGAAATGCCACGTAAGTATGGTTAGTGTATTTTCACCAATAAAACGGAAAAGCCTCAGAAACCAATTCTCTGTATATTTCTCCATTTTCTCACATAAACATAGCACAGAAAGACTCCCTAATAAAGCCGTAAACACAAACGGGAAATATGTCATAGGTTTGACAGATAGGCAAGATGCCTGCCAAAAAAGTGCGCCCATCGACACTACCAAAAAACCCATAATAGGAAACCACCAAGCCTTATATTTTTTGAAACCAGAATTCTTTAACATATACCCGAGCCATATAAAGACAGAGGCCAGACAAGTTCTTGCACTATAAAAATTAGTTTGTGTTCCTATAAAGACAAGGCAAAAAGTTATAACGAGTAAAAATGCCCCCCCCAACCACTGATGTTTGCGGGTAAACAATAACGTTATATAAAAGATTATTGAGCCCAAAAACAAATCACGAAGGAACCAAAAACCACCCAAAAGCTGTTCACTATCGCCAAGAGCAAAAACTGTTGAGAAAGCTCTTTGAAAAATTACATTTATGCTTAACAGTTCGGACACCTTACCTTTATAGCCATATTCATCACTGTATATATTTAGATTAAAGAACAGGTTATGCAGCAACAAAAAGATTATTGACCATTTTATAAAAGGCCAGTAAATTCCAGAAACCCTTCTGCTCAAGAATGTCTTTGTATCAGCCAAATACTTATCCTTAAAACAGTAGCCTGACATCATGAAGAAAAGTGGCATGTGAAACATATTTATCCAATACTGTCCATATTGGAATATTCGAGCATGTGCAAGTACCATCAGAATGATTGCAATGGCTTTTGCGTAAGTTACAGAATTTATTCGCATTAATGTGATTTTCTACGTTTAACAATATTGAATACGAATTGTTTATCTTCGGGCTTCATTATGAACCAAACTCCTATTATAAAAAATATTGCATAAATACCACCGAAGAAGAATATATTCAACCAATTATTCTCAAAATGAGGTATTGCACGTAAACTAAAACTTATAATTAGTCCTAAGAACAGATATGGCAACAATGATTGGAACACCACTTTCTTGCTACTGATTTCCATCTTCCTTGGCCAATAGTAAAGCCAATAGAACAAAATCTGAATACTACCATAAATTAAATATGCAAATACAGGACCTCCTGCTTTAAAATATGGAATTGAGAACCAGGAAACAGCGAGACCAACAACTGCAGCAATAATAGTATTTCGAGTAATCGCCCGAACATCAGTTCCTGCCAAAATAAGACTTGAAATGCATTGATTGTGGTTGCCAATGACAACAAATACGAGCCACGCTATAAGCCATGGTATGAGGTGCATAAAGCTTTCTCCAACATATACCATCATTAAATCTCCGCATACTGTTACCATTCCTAATGCGGCAAAAGAGAGACTAATAGATATAAACTTTGTTCCCTGATATGCCACCCGATAATAGCTACTCTTGTCACCCTTCGCAACAATTTTTGATGTTGATGGCAATAGTGCCGATATAAACACATTACTAACCGCAGTGGTAATTCCCACAATACTATTCATAATATTAAATTCGGTAACAATATCAGGCGTACATTGCATTCCGATAAATACTGGGCGCAAATGGTAAAAAGAGAACTGGAAAATACCAAATGAGAAAATGTTAAGACTATACGGTCATATTTCCTTGAAAGTGGGCCAATCAAACTTTGCCAACAAACTGACAAATGGGGTTTCTCTCCTGATTTTTCTTATTGACAACGGGAGAATTACAATCGTTACTAATTGTGTCCCAATGAAAAATTGGAGTAGAGATAACTTTAATAGTAATGTTCCTAACAAAACGCCAACCATCAATAGTTTTGCAAGAAGATTACGTCTTTGTACCCATGCTACATTCTCCGATGCTGAAATAAGTTGGTTAAAACATGCTGTATACCAATTTATCACAGCCATACAGGCTAGAACAACAAGAATCTCTTTCAGTATGACGTTTTGTTCTGGTGTAACATTGAATATTGTATCAGAAAAACAACAAACTACAATTAATATGGCAGCATTGATAAGCCCAACAACTGCATAGAATGCAGTGCATGTTTGCATCAGCTTACCCACTTTTAATTTATCACCTTTAGCAAGCCAATTTGAAAAAAATCTGACATTTGTAGAATTAAGGCCCATATCCATCAAGTGCATGTAGCTATTGACGGATGTGGCAAGGGCTATCAACCCATATTCAGATTTACCAAAATAGGCAATAAGTAATGGGGCTGCAATGAAACCATAAACTGCGTTTACGATATTCACTACTACACTCCAAACTACACCAGAAGCAACTTTTTGACTACTACCCATAAATACATTTTTCCTCAGATGGAACTCCTCAAAATAATATGAATTCAACTAATTGTTCTTCTGTTTCAACTTAAGTAAACGTTGAAAAGTCCCTCTCATATTATTAAACCCGGTTTTAACATTTGCTAACAAAGCTTGTTTAAAAATACCAAGCCCCTTATAATTCAATACACCAAACGTAAGAAGCTGAACAGGCAAAATACGCCAACCAGTAAGTTTGCGACGTTCATATTGGTATTTCTGCTTTTCTTTTATAGTAGTAATAGCTAATGGGTTATTAATTATATAGCCAGCTTTCTCTGCTAGGTACATCAATTCACTACCTTCTTTTGTACGAACCATGCAAAAACATCGTCCGTCAGCCTCTGTAAAATCAGGATAGCCATTCTTTGTATTCCAGGAATCGCCCACTGCTACGTCAGCCAACATACCTATACCATCAGGACATATCTTGCAACGAAATCCTACTTGCTTTCCCAAGATTTCACCCCAACTCTCATTATAAGAAATTTGATAAGTACTTCCATCTTTAAAATCTGCTCTGAATTTACCCGGCCAGCCATCACCTCTATATTTTAGTTTAATTGGCTCATCTTTATGTCCAGACTGCTGCCATGTTTGAATAGTGGCATTATAGCTGGGCATTCCTGCACAAAAGATAGATATATAGTATTTGATTCGCCCTTCATACTGCGGGAATTCCCGTACAAAATTCTGCATAGCAGCCATATCGCATGGTTTTCCAATAAGCGCAAACGTACTGTCTTCAGAATCTAATACCTCCTTGATACGATGAAACACTAAAGCCGGTGCATAGCGAGACTGAGCATTATTTATCACATCTTCTTTTGTTCTCGAAACATGTAGCTCGTTATAAAGATAGCTGTCTTCGCGAACGCCAACCTGAAGAATAGCGTCTACCTTCTTTTGTTCTAATAAGCATATCGCAAGTGAGGTAACCACCCCTCCTGAAGCAGCCTTGTGGCGTATCTCTTTGTCCGCCGCCCAAGCTTGGCATATAGAGCGCATTGGTCCCCAAGTACCTTTATGCGGTGATCCCACAACTCGTATACCGGGGCATATTCTTCCTATTATCTTATTCTCTCGCTTTGTGAGGTTTCCAACCACCATTGGAGAATAAAAGCCATCTTTTCCTAATTCCATAGTGCACCTGTTCTCTCCAAGCACAGAAGAGCACAAGCCGCAACCGAGACATAAATGATATTTTTTTACCTTATTGATCATATTTTAGTTGTATTCTATTACATCGTCTCTATAGTCCCTGTAAACTCCAGACTTTATTACTTTGGCCGGTTGACCAGCCAAAAGACTATATTCCTTTATATCATTAGATTTCAATACGATTGAATTTGATGAAACCACACAACACCTTGGAATTACATTATTCTTCATTACAACAGATTTAAAGCCAAGCCAACATTCCTCTCCAACATGAATAGGCCCGTATGGTTTTGTAGTCCTTTCAGTTCCATCTGCATTTTTATATTTGTGAAAATCGGAATCGACAAAAATTGTCTCTCAACCACATAATACATTGCTTTCAAACGTTATTTCATGCTGACATGCTATTTTAATAGAGGATTTGGCCCGAAAGTTATCGCCAAGAATCAACTTCCCATGCTTACCAACTGCAATGAAGGAGTTATTACCAATATTACAGCTTCCTAAAAAATGAAGCTCGACTCCTGCAATTTGAATGTGAATGCCAGTATTGGGGTATAATGCTACTGAGTTGAATCCTAATCTAATCATCCCCGGTTTCACCCCCCCATTTGAATATATTGATAATAAGCCATTTAAGACTCCAAAGGAAGGTTTATACAACCATATCGGCAACTAATTGCTTGCCTAAATGGAAGGTAATGAAAGTTAAAATATACGTTTTTAACGATATATGGTAAAATTGAAATAAACTTTTTGATAGACTTATTCATATTTTCAGAAATGATTTCAATTCAGAATATAACAAGTTCTCCCGTTCTTTTACGACACCACTTAATCTTTCTTCTATTGTGGCTTTGAGTTCTCGTTTATTTTCAAATGCTTCTGATATGGAACTCAGAATTACATCATCTGACATACTTTTCATATCTACAATGTAGGTATATTGCAAGGTATCAGCAAACAGACCGTTAAACTTCCGGCTGTATGCCATAGGAACAACTGGAACACCTGTTGAAAAAGCAGCTATCGTTGCATGCATACGTGCTCCCATAAAGAAGTCAAGCCCCGCAATATAGCTTTTAATTTCTACTGGGTCTAATGCAAACGGAGCTAAAAGAACATTCGAATTATGGTATTCTTTCCATAAATCATAACAAACCTCATAATCATTTTCAATATTTCGTTCCTGTAATACAACATGTGGTACAAGGTGCAGCACTACGTTTGGTATAGACAAAAAGTAATTAATGATATTTTTAATAACCCTCTGATAATCAATTTTAAGATCAAATTGATTATTTCGTGTATAACCTCCATTCCATAATAGAGCAGAAATATTTAACCCAACGTGAATATTATTTGAAGAAAAACGAATCTTCTTATACGGGAGGTAAAAAGCAACGTCTATATATTCTTTTAAATCTTTAATGTTTGGAGCTATTTCTTTTATATAATCCAAACTCTGCTTGTCTCGAGGCATCACTAATGAAGCATTAGTAATAGACTTCACCGCCTTACCCCTGATAATCGAATCGTCAAAAGGTCCTATGGTTTGTGGTAATAGGCAATACGGCTTTTTATATTTTATAGCAATTTGATGGATCAAATCTTTTTCTTCAAATCTTCTTTCACCGTATATATCGGCAAAACTATCGCCTTCACCGATGTCTAGAATATAATCTGCATTTTTAAAAACATCGTTTATTTTATTTATATAAGATCGATGCAAAAATCCTCTAATCGAATTTTCAGGTATCTTCGGTGGATATTGACATACTATAAAATTCAATTTCCCATAATCGGAAACCTGATAACACGTTTCGCCTAGCGTCTTTATTTTACTATCTGTCAGGTATAATTGATACTCTTCTCCTTTCTCTTTGAAAATAGCATCTATTATATACATTGCTGCTATACTAAGAGCAGAACATCCCTTGTTGCCGCTATTTATTGGAGCATTTGCAAAAACAATCTTTTTCATTCTTCATAAAAAAATTAGCATTGTCCTTCTGTTAAATTCTTTAAGCACTTCTCAAGTGAATCTACCCAATATGGAATAGTCACACCAAATGTTCCCTTAACTTTGCTCTTATCCAAAACAGAATATGCAGGACGCTTTACTGGACTTGGAAATTCATCAGAGTGACAAGGTTGTATATCACAATCAGAATTACCAACATATTCAGCTATCATTTTAGTAAAATCATACCAAGAGCATACACCCTCGTTAGAAAAATGGTAGATTCCACTCTTCGAGTAATTGATAATTGACAATTGAGAATTGAAAATTTCTTTCTCACAGTCCTCAATGATCGTTGCAATGGCATTGGCCAAATCAAGAGCATAGGTAGGTGTTCCTACTTGGTCAAAGACCACCTTCAACTGAGGCTTTGTAGCAGTAAGATTCAACATTGTCTTCACAAAATTCTTACCAAACTCCGAATACAACCATGCTGTTCGCAAGATTACATAGTTGCCACCAACTGCCTGAATCTTTTGCTCACCATGAAGTTTTGTCATACCATAAACACCTGTTGGAGTTCCTTTCTGATCTTCCTTACAAGGAGTATTGTACGGATCCCCCCCGAACACGTAATCAGTGGATACATGAACAAGAAGTCCATTAACCTCCTTCATAGCTTTTGCCAGATTTTCTGGAGCTGTAGCATTCAGTGTTTCAACAATATCACCTGCAGTTTCTGCTGCATCGACATTAGTCCAGGCAGCACAGTTGACAATACACTTTACGTCATTCTCTTTTACAACCTTGCGAATAGCCTCTAAATCAGTTATATCCAACTTCTCATAGCCCTCACAAACGTCCGTAAAGATATACTTGTCGCTACTTTTTTTAGCGACAATCTGCATTTCATTACCAAGTTGACCGTTTGCTCCTGTAACAAGAATTGTCATATTAATACAAACTTACGTTAATATCGAACGGACTTTCGAAATCCTTTAATAAGGCGTGTTTGGTATCTTTATCACTTAGATTAGCTTTGTCTGTAGGAATTCTCCAATTAATGCCAAGGCTATCATCAATGATGCTGATGCCGCCATCAACTTCTGGATGATAGAATTCATCGCACTTGTATTGAAAAACGGCTGTCTCACTCAATACTGCGAAACCGTGAGCAAATCCTCTGGGCACAAAGAACTGCCGATGGTTGTCCTCTGTCAGTTCCACAGCCACATGCTGACCATAGGTAGGGCTTCCTTTGCGAATATCTACCGCTACATCTAATACAGAACCTTTCACACAACGGACAAGTTTGCTTTGGGTGTAAGGTGGACGCTGGAAGTGAAGACCTCTCATTACTCCATAAGATGACATTGATTCGTTGTCCTGTACGAAGTTTATGCTATGACCAAGGATAGGTGTTACTTTTTCATCGAATTCTCTCTGTGAGAAGCTCTCAAAAAAGTATCCTCGCTTATCACCAAATACTTTTGGCTCAATAATTAAAACGCCATCTATGGCTGTTTTTATAATCTCCATGTTTTATATTGTATTATTATACGTGTTCCAAAGTACCACTATTAATATCTTCTTTCATTTCATCAATAACCTTCATAAGGTACTGCCCGTACTGATTCTTCAGCATAGGTTTAGC
>JAEEGL017410513.1_pt1 | contig 20889 bp, 23 predicted proteins | sample 9134231 | NCBI WGS metagenome assembly JAEEGL01 (sample SAMN16246548, study PRJNA631951) | gut metagenome | biome: gut microbiome; feature: rumen; material: fiber-attached | host: Bos | place: Iran: Karaj | collected 2018-10
CATGAAAAATGTGCTCGTTACGAACGGGACTGCGGAACTTTCGGTCCTCGAAGAACTGGAGCCGTATATCGACGCCATGAACATTGACCTGAAAGGCTTTACTGACCGTTACTACGGCGAAGTGCTGGGCGGAAACCGGAAGATGACGATGAATTTCATCACGCGGGCCGTGCAGTTCTGCCATGTTGAATTAACGACGCTGATCGTCCCGGGCGAAAATGATTCCGACGAAGAAATGCGGGAAATCGCGGACTGGATCGCCGGGCTCACGGATGCGCAGGGAAATACCGCCGGGCCGGAAATTCCGCTGCACATCTCCAGGTTTTTCCCGCGTTTTAAGATGACGGACCGGAATGCGACCGACGTGAACCGGATTTACCGCCTGGCGGACGTCGCCCGGGAAAAACTGAAATACGTTTATACGGGAAACTGCTGAGAAATAAATGAGGAATGAGTCAACGGTCAGACACAAAGAAACGGAGAAGTGCAATTATGTTTAATCATCACGACATAACCAGAGACGCGTGTATGCTGCGCGGGACGCTCCGCCGCAGGGGATACGACTGGTGGTGGCATTCTTTCACGGCGCAGGATGAGGAAACCGGCGAAGACAAGCCCTTTTTCATCGAGTTTTTTGTCTGTAATCCCGCGCTCGCGGAGGATGAGCCGGTGTTCGGTCAGCTGCCTGAGAACAAAGCGGCGAAGAAAAAGCCGTCCTACCTGATGGTCAAAGCCGGCTGCTGGGGCGAAGACCACTGCCAGCTTCACCGTTTTTTTGCCTGGAAAGACGTGGATCTGCAGGCGGACGCCCCGTACCGGATCGAAGCGGCGGACTGCCTGGCTTCGGAAACGGAGCTGAAGGGCAGTATTACGGTCAGCGGGGAAGAAGCGGAGGCGCATCCGGAGTGGATGTGCGGCTCGGGAAGCCTTTCCTGGGATCTGCAGGTTGACAAAAAGATCGCGTTTAACGTAGGGTACGGTGCGGGCAAAGCACTGCGCGCTGCGGAAGCTTTTGCCATGTACTGGCACGCGGAAGGCATGAAAACCGCCTACAGCGGCTATGTTATGTACAACGGCCGGAAATACGTTGTTTCACCGGAGAAATGTTACGGGTATGCGGATAAAAACTGGGGACGCGATTTTACGAGCCCGTGGGTCTGGCTTTCTTCGAACCGCATATGGAGCCGTAAAATCGGAAGATATCTGGAGAACAGCGCTTTCGACATCGGCGGCGGCCGGCCGAAGATCTGGTTTGTCCCGCTGGACCGGCGTCTGCTTGGTGTTTTTTACTATGAAGGCAAAGAATACGATTTCAATTTCTCACATTTCTGGCTGCGGGTAAAAACCAGGTTCTCCTATGAAGAGACAGACACGGAAATTGTATGGCATGTCTGGCAGGAGAATATCCATGCCGCGATGGAGACGGAGATCCGCTGCCTGAAGAAGGATATGCTCCTGGTGAATTACGAAGCCCCGGACGGCAGTAAGAAGCACACGAGGCTCTGGAACGGCGGAAACGGGACCGGGTTTATCAGCCTTTACGACCGTGTGGACGGAAAGCTGCAGTTGACCGACGGGCTGGAAGTCAGTCATGTTGGCTGCGAATACGGCGAATACGGGGAATAACCGCATACCGGGAATTGCTTATGATTCTGAAAGCACGTGAAGGCGCAATTGAATTAAGTGACGGAAAAATGCCGTATATCACTTTCGGGAACGGCCCGAAGGTTCTGGTTATGATCCCGGGCCTCCGGCTTTCCGGGATTGAAGGTTCGGCAAAAATCGCCGCCTGGTATTACCGGATCTTCGCGAAAGAATACACGGTGTACATGTTTGACCGGAAGGACAGGCTTCCGGAAACCTGCACGATCCATGGCCTGGCGGAGGATACCGCTGAGGCGATGGAGCGGCTCGGCCTTAAAAACGCGTATGTTTTCGGGGCTTCCCAGGGCGGCATGATCGCGCAGGACCTTGCCATCCACCATCCGGAACTGGTCCGCGCGCTGGCGCTGGCGGTTACGCTCAGCAGAAGCAATGAGACTATCGAGCGTGTGATCGGGCACTGGATTGAACTGGCGGAAAATCCGGACGGCCGGCAGGGCCTCCGGGCTGTCGCGGAAGATTATATGCTGAAAGGTTTTTCCGAAGCTTATCTGAAAAAGTATAAAGCCTTCCTGCCGCTGGCAGTCAGGCTGCAGAAAACCATGCCGAAGGACCGGTTTATCCGGCTGGCACGCGCCTGCCTGACCTGCAGCACATACGATGAACTCGCCGGAATCAAATGCCCGGTCCTGGTTCTCGGAGGCGGAAAAGACAAAATCGTTACAGGCGAAGCCTCCCGGGAAATCGCGGAAAAGCTCGGATGCGAATGTTACATTTACGAGGATTTAAGTCACGAAGCATACAACGAAGCAAAGGATTTTAACCGGAGGATCTTTGATTTCTTCGCGGGAAAGTAAGAAAAGCGAAAACCCCTGCCGCACGGCATGCGCAAGGCAGGGGTTTTGACGTGTATCCGGTCAGTTAAAGTTATACGCCGTCACAATCGGCTCCCTTCCGGTCGTCTCGTCTGTGAAATACTCATATAAGCAAAGCCCCAGGAAAGACCCGCTGATGTTGTACGCGTTGCGGTACCCGTTTCCGATGAGCTCGCAGATCGCGTAGTAACTCCGCTGCGACGTGCGGCAGTGCAGGTAAACCGGGACGCCCTTCGGGACTTCGTCCATGCGCTCGCGGAACTGTGACAGCGGGATGTTGTGCGCGCCTTTGATGTGGCCTTTCGCGAATTCGTTCTCTTCCCGCACATCGATGATATATGCGCCGCTTTCTACAAGAGAGCGGACGTCGCTGACACGCACCTGACGGATCCGGTCATGAAGGAGATTGAGACCGGTCAGCGCCGCCATGTTGACGATATCCTTGGCGGTCCCGAATACAGGCGAGTAGCAGAGTTCCAGTTCTTTGAGATTCTCCAGCGTTGCGTTCATGGTGATCATGGCGGCGATGACGTCGATCCGTTTGGTGACGTCGCCTTTTCCGATGGCCTGCGCGCCGAGGATCCGGCCGGTCGGCTTTTCAAAAAGCAGTTTGAAAGCCATGTAATTTGAGCCGGGCATGATGCTTACTTTATCCGGCGGGAGGACGTACGCGGCATCGTAAGGAATGCCTGCCGCCCGGGCTGCTTTTTCGTTCAGGCCGGTGCATGCCGCATTCTGAGTGAAAAACTGCAGGCAGCTGCTGCCGATGCTCCCGGTATTCATATGGTACTGGCCGCAGATGTGGTCGGCCGCCGCGCGCGCCTGGCGCTGGGCAGGACCTGCCAGGGCGGGTTTGCCGGGACGGGCCAGCAGCCGGTTATAAGTCTCCGCCGCGCTTCCAACCGCGTAAATATCCGGGTCACCGGTCTGGTAATTATAATTTACCCTGACTGCCCCGCTGTCTCCGAGCGGGAGCCCCGCGTCTTTCGCGAGGACAGAATCCGGCGTCATGCCGACGGCCAGAACGACTGCCTGCGCTTCTGCCGACAGAACCTTTCCGTCTTTCCGCGCAGCCCGCACAAATCCGCCGCCGATTTCGGTCAGGACCGTATTCAGGTACAGGCTGATTCCGTGGTCGATGGCTTCTTTGTGCAGGATTTGGGCCATATCTTCGTCAAAAGTCGACATTACCTGTCCGGAATGCACGAAGAGGCTGACTTTTTTTCCTGCCTTGACCAGGTTCTCGGCAATCTCCAGGCCGATGAAACCCGCCCCGTACACGGCGAAACTGTTCACGTCCGGCAAATCCGCGTATGCTTTCAGGCGGACGGTATCGGTGACGTTCCTGACTGTGAAAACGTTCGGATTGTTTACGCCCGCGATATCCGCGGGCCGGACCGGTTCCGCGCCGGTCGCGAGGACCAGCTTGTCGTAGTTTTCCCGGTATTTTTCGCCGGTCGCGAGATTTTTGATCAGGACACATTTTTCATCACGCAGGATGCGGATGACTTCACTGCCCGTGCGGACGTCGATGTTAAACCGTTTCCGGAAAGATGCGGGTGTCATCATGATCAGACTTCTGCTGTCCGTCACGTCCCCGCCGAGATAATAAGGGAGCGAGCAGTTTGAAAAAGAAGTGTGCTCGCCTTTTTCGAACATGACAATTTCCGCCTGTTCGTCCAGTCTCCTGATCCGGGCGGCAGCGGACGCGCCGCCTGCCACTCCGCCGACTATTACAATTTTCATAGGATTCTCCGTTCTGAAGCGCCGGGCTGCTGGCCGGAAGAACCGCCGGGACAGGTTTTACCATATCCGCGCCGTTTGGCATGCTTCATTTTAATTGTACTTTTGACGGGGGAATCTTACAATGATTTCAGGATGAGAAGCAATAAGGTGAGAAAAATTCTGCTCCGTCTGGTTATATTTCTGGCGCTGTGTCTTGCGGCGGCAGGTTTGTTCCTGCATGTGCGGAGGGAGCGGGAGGAAGCTTACGCCGTCGCGGGGCTTTCGGACAGATTCGTCACGAAAAAAGAAGTCTGGTGCCGGAACGGGAAAAACAAAATCTACGGACTGCTTCTTATTGCGGGAGAAGACGCGGAGTGGCCCGCGTATTCGGCGGCGAAAGCCCAGGCCGGCGCGGTTGGCGCCGATATGCCTGAGACTCCGGTTTTTCAGGCCGAAGACGGCAGAATCCCGTTGATTATTTTCTCGCACGCCCTGGGAGGCGATTTACAGAACGGGTTTATGTTCGCGGAAACCATGCTGCCGCCGGGATGCGCGTTCTATTGTTTTGATTTCTGCGGCGGATCCCGTGATAAAAACAGAAGCGGCGGGAAAAAGGAGGACATGTCGGTCCTGACGGAAGCAGGGGACCTGGAAGCCGTGATCCGGGAAGCCCGGACCTGGGATTTCGTAGACCCTGACCGGATTGTCCTGATGGGAGTTTCGCAGGGCGGGGCAGTGACTGCCCTTACCGGATGCCGCATGCAGGAAGAAACAGACGGAATGATCCTTTTTTCTCCCGGCCTGAACGTAACCGACATTACGCATGAGGCTTTTCCCGATATCAGCGAAATCCCGGAATCCTATAAGATACTGGATGGTTTTTATAAAGTCGGGCGGGCGTACGGCACTGACGTCTGGGACATTGATATATATAAAGAACTTTCGGGATACAAACGAAAAGTGCTGCTGTTTCACGGAAGCAGGGACCGGTTGGTGGACGTCTCCTATTCCAGGCGCGCCGCCGAGGTGATCCCGGACTGCGAATACCATGAGTCTCCCAAGGCCGGACACAGCATAGATCCAGAAGATTTCCGTAAAAACGCGGCATACACCGCGCGGTTTTTGTGGGAACTCTGGGGAAATCAGCAATAAAGAAAGGAGCCGCTGATCCGCGGGCAGCGGAACGGCGGGAATAAAAGAATGCGTTTATTTGCGGCGATCCTGCTGTCGGATGAAATGAAGACGTCCATTGTGGACATGATGCATGCCCTGAAAAAGCAGGGCGTAGGAGGCCGGTACGTTCCGGCGTCGAATCTTCACGTTACCCTGGCGTTTCTCGGTGAAGTAAAGGATACGGCCGCTGTAAAAGATGCGCTGAAAGACGTTTCGGTAAAACCTTTCCGCCTCTCTTTTTCTGAGACGGGGACGTTCGGGAATCTCCTGTGGATCGGCCTGAAAGGCAATCAGGGCCTGAGCATAGCGGCGCGGGACGTCCGGGCAGCGCTGGATGCCGCAGGCATCGATTACGACCGGAAAAAGTTTACGCCGCATATCACGATTATCCGGGAGATGAGCGGGAAATGGCAGTCCGTCCCGGCGCCGAAAAGCGATATGACAGTCAGAAAGATTTCTCTGATGAAATCGGAAGTCAAAGACGGCCGCCGCGTTTATACCGAAATCTGGAGATCCGCATGAACGAACCGTTTGTAAAAATCGATCTGCACGGCCTGACGCAGGATGAAGCGGTCAAAGTCATTGACCGCGCGATCGCTTCCGCGGGGCCGACTGTCTATCATATCCAGCTGATCCACGGTTATCACCGCGGAACAAATCTCCGCAGCATGATCCAGGACTGGTACCGCTATGACCCGAAGGTAAAACGGATCATGCCGGGTGACAATCCCGGTATCACTGTGCTGGTTTTAAAGGAACTGTACTAGGAATACCCGCTGCGGCCCGAAGCCGCAGAACGCTATTTCCTGCTGCTTTTCAGCCTTTCGCTTTTTCTTCCGGCTCTTTCTTCCGCTTATCTGTTATTAATTCTTTATACTTTTTATACAGCGGCGATCCGGAAATCCATTTGCTGATCCGGTCTGACCCCTTCGACAGAAAGAGAACAGCCAGGATTAAAAACGGCACCTGGGGAATTACGGGCAGGGCCAGGCCAATGATTCCCAGTACCAGAAAGATGATTCCTGCCGCCAGGCAGAATACTTTTTTCATCCGAACTCACCCATCCGGGCGTTCCAGACCGCGCCCGGTTCATTGCACATTTCTTCCAGGGAAGCTTCAAAATCTTCCCCTTCTTCCGCAGAACGGGCATCTTCGATCACGATGCTGCAGTTCTTTTTTTCATTCTTATTTTGACCTTCCTTTCCGGCATGAAACGCGATGTCTTCCGTAAAGCCTAACAGATATATTATCACAGCGGCTGCCGGCGGGGTATTTCATCCGGCAGGGACTCTTTTTTTGCTGATGCTTGCGATAGAATAATACTGAGTTAGAATTGCCAAAAACAGGACTCACTGATTGAAAAGGGCGGCTTTTTCGCGGACCCGGCCGAGCGGCAGCTGATAAAAGATTAAAGGGAATGATGACACAGGCGCAGACAATCATGCTGGACTGTCTTGCTGAGGCAGTCTTTCACAGCACGGTGTCCCTTCCGGAATCTCCGGACTGGGACGCGGTTTTTACCGAGGCTTTGAATCAGTCTATCCTGCCTCTGGTTTATTTTGCCGTGCGGCCCCGTCTTCCGGAAGAGACGGTTCATAAATGGGAAAAGTCCGTCCACCGGATTGTGTCTTCGAATATCCGCTCGGAATATGAACATGAGGAACTTCACAAGCTGATGAGGGAGCACGGCATTCCCTGCGTCGTGCTCAAAGGTGTATCCAGCGCCCGGTATTATCCGGACCCGGCGCTGCGCACCATGGGGGACGTGGATTTTCTGGTGTCCGAATCAGACTTTTCCCGCGCGGGAGCCATACTCAGAAAGGCGGGGTTCACCGTGGAAAAGGATGACGGGGGAAGCCACGTGGCCTGTACGAGGCCGTCAGCCGGAGCGGGCCTGTCCGTCTGGGAAATGCATCGGGAACCGGTGGGGATTCCCGGCGGTGCGGCGGGTGAAACAGCCCGTTTTTATCTGGCCGGCCTTCTGGAAACAGCACAGACTTTAAATCTTCCGGAAGGCGGATGCCGCATCCCGGATCCGTTTCATCACGGAATGATCCTATTGCTCCATACGGCCGCGCATCTCACTTCGGAAGGCGTCGGCCTCCGGCATTTGTGCGACTGGGCGGTTTTCGCGGCGGGCATTCCGGACAGGACGTTTTCTGAACTCTTTGAGAAACCGCTGCGGGAGATCGGCCTGTGGCGTTTTGCACAGATCCTTACCCTCTGCGGAATCCGGTATCTTCACGCCCCGGAACGGACATGGGCGGGAGAGGCGGATTCTCTGCTTACGCAATCGCTGATGGACGATATTCTGGAAAGCGGGAACTTCGGCCGCAAAGATGCCGACAGGGCAGCGCAGATCAAGTATATTTCCAACCGCGGAGAGGGCACTGTGGACGAAAAGGGGGTCCTGCGCCAGGTGCTGCATACGATCGACAGAAAAGCCAGGGCGGAGTATACTTTTATATCCCGCCATCCGGTACTGCTTCCCGCGGGATGGGCATTGACGTGCGCCGGATACCTGCGCCTGGTGTTGTCCGGAAAACGAAAAAGAGGCAGTATCAATACACTGAAAGCGGCTGAAAAACGAAAAGAAATCTATCGGCAGCTGCATATGTTTGAAACGGAAACAGAGGAATGACCATCTCAAATAAAACAGATCCGGAAATTGTATATGCCGGCGACCCCCGCGTACGGGTAATCCTCGGCCCTCAGCCGGAACCCCGGCCGGGGGAGAGAATCCGTGTGTGCAGGCACGTCGTATCGGACTATATCGACGGACGGTGCATGCTTCTCCATACCCTGACCAGGCGTGCCCTGCTCCTGCCGCCGTCTTACCTGCAGTACTGGATTCCCGGGACGGAATTACCGGATGGGATCCTGTCGGATTCTGCCGCGGGGGAACTGTACAGACACTATTTTCTGGTGACCGACAGTTTTGACGAAGCGGCGGTTTACCGGGATATCAAGGAAATCCTCCGGCTGAAGGAGGAAATCCCGGAAGGAATCCAAAGCTATGTTATTCTGCCTACCACGGCCTGCAATGCCCGGTGTTTTTATTGCTTTGAAAAAGACATGCGTTATCAGAGCATGTCCCCGGAGACGGAAGAAGACGTCGTCCGGTATATCCTGGGCCATCTTCCGGCAAACCGGAAACTCCATATTCACTGGTTCGGCGGGGAGCCGCTGATAGGCGCTGATATCATTGACAGAATTTCCTGCCGCCTGCTGGACGCAGGGGTTGATCTGGATTCTGAAATGACGTCCAACGGAAGCCTGTTCGACGATGACCTGGTGAAGAGGGCGGTTTCCGTCTGGAAGCTCAAAACGGTCCAGATCACCCTGGACGGCCGGGAAGAAGAATACCTCCGCCGGAAACAGTATCTTCCGTCAGTGAAAGCCCCCTACCCGACGGTGCTGGCCAATATTCACCGCCTGCTGGCAGCGGGAGTCGAGGTGAAGATACGCCTGAATCTGGACAAAGACAACGTCGGCGAACTGATGCTCTGTGTAGATGAACTGGCAGAGGAATTCCCGCCCGGTGAACGGGAAAAACTGACCGTCTACTGTCATTCTCTGATGGGCTGCGGCGGGTGCGGCCCAGAGGGAGATCTGGAGGAATATGTCCGGAACGTCGAAGACTATATCGGACGCAAAGGCCTGGCCGGCATAAAAGATATCTCCCCGATGCTGCGCCTTAATACTACCTGCTGTATGGCGGACCGGGCGGAGCATGCCGCCGTTATTTCCCCGGACGGCAGCCTTTATACTTGCGAAGGCATGCCTGAGAATCTCCATTACGGCGACGTAAAAGGCGGCGTTGCGGACGAGGTGCGTTATGCGGCCATCACCGGGCAGGGGAACCTCCCGGATTCATGCCTCGCCTGTGCTTTTCTTCCGGAATGCACGGATTTTCTGCTTTGTCCCAACCGGGAAGAATATCCGGTATGCCGGGAACACATGGAAGAAAAACTGTCCGGACAGATGAAGATCCTGTACGCTTTCCATCAGGAGCGGCACCGGAAAAAGGCGGAGGACGGCAAAAATGTTCCAGATTGAAGCAGCCGGACTGACCGTCCGGATCCTGAACCGGTACGATTATGTGCGCTCCCTCTGCAGAGACTATATCGTACCGGACGGCCGGAAGCCGGATATCACGGTGGAAGTCGCTGAAGAAGAACTGCAGCGGGAAATGGCCAAAGCCCCGGAACTGTTTATCGGGAAAGGGTACGGGGAAGGAATCTGCGTTTACGAAAAACTGAGCTGCGAGCTGCCCCGGTTCGATGCTTTCGTCATGCACTCCTCCGTTGTGGCAGTGGACGGGAATGCCTACTGCTTCGCGGCTGCGTGCGGCGTAGGGAAAACCACGCATACCGGCTACTGGAAAGAACTGCTGGGGAACCGGGTTACGGTCATCAACGGCGACAAACCGGTCTACCGTTTTATGGACGGAATTCTGACGGCGTACGGAACCCCCTGGTGCGGTAAGGAAGGCTGGAACACCAATACCAATGCACCTCTTAAAGCGCTCTGCCTGCTGGAACGGGGTACGGAAAACAAAGTGATTCCCGCGGACGGTTTCGAGATGCTGGGTGAACTGACAAAGCACTTTTATCTCCCCGGGGACGGACAGGTGGATATGGTGAGGCTGACGGAACTGCTGGACCGGATGCTGGAGACGGTGCCGCTATACCGGCTGGTCTGCACAAATGATATTTCCGCCGCGGAAACTGCCTGTTCGGCGCTGCTTTCAAAATAAGGACAGAAAAATATGAAGATCAAAGAAGGCTACGTGATGAAAAAACTCGGTTCCGGCTATGTGGTGGTCACCGTAGGCCAGGCAAGCCGGGACTTCAACGGACTGATCCGGCTCAACCAGGCGGGCGCTTTTCTGTGGGAACAAATCAAAGCCGGTGCTTCTGACCGGGAATTGCTCCTTTCCGCCATGCGGGAACGGTATGAGGACCTGGATGAAGAAACGGCGGCGGCAGACCTGGATGAGTTCCTGAAAACCGTAGCGTTCGCGCTGGAGGAGTAGAATTGTCCGCGGCGCGAGACAAAGAAACCGTGCGTTATGAGGATCTGCTGGCCCGGGACGGGACGGTGATTACCCACATAGCGGGGAACAGCATGGAACCGCTCCTCCATGACCGGCAGAGCATCGTGGTCGTGGAAAGCGCGGACCGCGTGAATCCGCGGAAAAACGACGTGGTCCTGTTCCGGAAGGACGGCGTATACGTCCTCCACCGAATATTGACTGTGCAGGGCCATTCATTTATAATATGTGGCGACAATGCGAAGGTATCGGATCATATTGGCCGGGAAGAGATTCTGGGAGTTATGACCGCCTATTACCGGACGCCTGAGGGACAGAAGCATCTCCGCGGCGGATTATATGACAGGACGTATTGCGGTTTGCTGCCTCTAATTCACTGGGCAGGGCCCTGCAGGGCCGGAATTAGAAGATGCTTTTCTTTCATACATGAGGTAATCCGGAGGAAAGACTGAAATGAAATATCAGCGGGCAACAGCGGAAGTGATCCGTTTTGATGAATGTGAAGAGTTTATGGCTGCAAGCGCCGGAACTATACAAGAAATAACTAATATTATTACCGAAAGTGGATGCGGTGGTTTCGGTGGAATTTCTTCAAGTGGCAGTTTCAATTGCAGGCCCTTTGGTGATTATGACAAAAATAACCCGTTTAGAGTAAACGGCCATGTGTTTTATTGGACAACAAATGGTAATAGCGGAAAATGGACTTGCCATGAATGGGATTAACAATCAGCTGCACTATTGGCTGATTCTTGATAATTATACTGTTATTAGTTCAAGGCCGTCTCATAACCAGAGGCGGCTTTTCCTTGTTTTTCTGAAGAACTGAGTTGAAACCGAAATGAACGATAACCGGCGACTCCTGAAATCCCATGCACTGGACCTTCTCCTGGAGAGGCTTAAGACGGGCACTTTCAAAGAGATCCTGGATGACTGGAAATGGATCCTTTCCTATTCGTCCCCGATGAAAGGTTCTATCATTCTCTATACCCTTCTGGGAATTCTCAGCGCAAGCCTCGGACTGGCGTCTTCCATAGCGGGGAAATTCCTCATCGACGTGGTGATCGGCCGGCAGGTTGACAAACTGTGGCTGGCCGCCCTGGTGATGGCAGCCAGTTCCCTGGGCAGCCTGGCGCTGGTTAACGCTTCAGGGCGTCTGCGGCAGAAAATGGAACTAGCCACTGCAAACGCCATCCGGCGGGACGTCTTCGACGCCGTGATGAACGCGCACTGGCAGTCCCTGCGTCATTATTCCAGCGGCGATATGCTTAACCGGTTCCACGGGGACATCAGCGCTGTTGCTTCCAACGCCGTCAGCTGGATTCCTACCGTGATTCTTTCTGTCTATACGTTTATCGCTTCTTTTGCCGTGATCTGGCACTACAGCCCCGTTATGTGCCTGATCGCCCTGGCCGGCGCGCCGGTGTTTTTGTTAATGAGCCGGTACATGATCGTCCGGCAGCGGGAATACAGGGGGGAAATGGCGGAGCGGACCAGCGATCTCTTCACTTTTGAAACGGAAGCGCTGTACAACGTGGATACGGTAAAGTCGTTCGGAATTATGGATGCCTTTTCCTACAGGCTGCGGGAACTGCAGGACCAGTACCGACGGCTTTCCCTTGCCTGGAACATGTTCCATATCCGGACGAACGTATCACTGGCCGTCCTCGGTCTCGTGATTGAATATATCTCCTACGGCTACTGCCTGTTCCTTCTGTGGGGCAGCCGCATTACTTTCGGTACCATGACCCTGTTTCTCGAACAGCGCTCGGCCCTGACCGGGGCCTTTGAAAGCCTGGTGCGTATCATCCCCTCCTTCATCAACAGCTCTGTTTCCGCCCACCGGATCCGGGAACTGACGGAGCTGCCGCGGGAAAGGCGGGAAGAGAATATCCCGGAGGAATTCCGCCGGGGCGGGCTGACCGTGCGGCTTGACGGCGTGGGCTTTTCCTATGAGGACGGGGAGCAGGTCATCAGCGACTCCTGCTTTGAGGCGAAACCCGGCCAGATTACGGCGCTGGTGGGTCCTTCCGGCGAAGGGAAAACCACAGTGCTGCGGCTTTTGCTGGGGATTGTTCCGCCGGACGAAGGAAGATGTGTATTCTGTACGCCGGACGGGCAGGAACTGGCCGTCAGCGCCGGCAGCCGGTCGCTGATTTCCTACGTTCCGCAGGGGAATACCCTGCTGTCCGGAACCATCGCGGAGAATATGAGGCTGGTTCGTCCGGAAGCTTCGGACGAAGAGATTATCGCCGCCCTTAAGCTGGCCTGCGCCTGGGATTTCGTGGAACGGCTCCCCGAAACGATTAATTCCGATATTTACGAACGCGGGAAAGGTTTTTCAGAAGGACAGGCCCAGCGGATTTCCATTGCGCGCGCTCTTTTGCGCGACGCGCCGATTCTGATGATGGACGAGGCGACGTCTGCCCTGGACGTGGAGACAGAGCGGCAGCTGCTGAAGAATATTCTGAAGAAAGCGCCGGATAAAACCTGTGTCATCACGACACACCGGCCTACAGTCCTGTCCATGTGCGACCGCGTCTACCGGGTGGTCGACACAAAGATCACCCCGCTGGCTTCCGAAGAAATTGACACCATTGTCAGAAACTTCTGATAAAGGTTTCGGATATCCTGAATCCTTTGAAATACTATTTGCCGGCGTTCTTTCTGTCCCGGTCACGGTACATCAGGATGACTGCCGCCATGAACACCATCCCGCAGCACATAATCACCCGGTATGCCGGGATATAGCTTCCCGTCCTGTCCGCAATGATGCCCGGTATGACACTGGAAAGAAGGGCGCCGAGCGTATAGTTGAACTGACTGTTTTTGAGGAGCCGGACGTACTGTTCCTGTGTGCTGAACTCCGCCGCAAGGACTGAGATTCCCACGGTTGCGACCGGCGCACCTACGGAGTAGACGAACTCTGTCAGATACAGATGCCAGTCGGGCGCGTCCTGGGACAGTGTCATCATGAATAGAGAGAGTATCACCAGCGAAAGAAACAGGATCATGGTAAGCCGGGCTCCGAACCGGTCTGCCATTTTCCCGAAAAGGATCTTGGAAAAGATAAGCACAAATCCGCCGAACGAGATGGCGGAGGTGACCACGGCCATTTCATGGTTCGTCATCCGGTAAAGCAGGGATTTGGACTGGCATGCCGTAAGGCCAACGACACCGTTCATCAGCATGGCGACTGTCAGCATCATAAGCTGGAAGTTCGTGCCGGCCCGGGAAACATCGGCTGTCTTTGTCTGCTGTGTGCCGGATCCCTGTTCCGGAATTCCGGAGGATGCCGGCCTGTTCCGGATCAGCAGGACCATCGGGAGAGAAATCACGGCGATGATCACCGCGACTATAAAGAATGATTCTGTAAGTCCGTAAGATTCTACCGTTTTCCGGGCAATCAGCGGAAGGATCGTGATCGCTATTCCGCTCCCTGCAGCCGCAAACCCCAGGGGCAGCCCTGAGTCCTCCGGATACCAGCGCCTGATCAGGATCGAAGCCGGGATCATTGCCCCCAGTCCGTAAGAGATGCCGAACATCAGGCTGGCAAGGTAGTACATGGGCAGCGCTGCCGCAAACGCATATACCAGATACGCGCCAACGGAATTAATACATGTAAGCGCGACTCCCTTCCGGATATCCAGCTTCCGGTAATACCGGTCCGAGAATGCCATCACGAACAGGGAGGAGATGTAACGGATCGTTGAGAGGAGGGATACCTGAGTGTTTGTTAATCCCCGCATTTCCCTCAGATACGGGAAATACACCGAGAATGCCGTGCTCATCATTCCCATGTTGAGAAAAACCATCAGGATCCCGCAGCCGCAGATCACCTTGCGGTATGTCTTTTCGGATATTTCGTTTCCGGCCGGAATACGGTTCATTTCTTCACGCTTTCTTCATTCAATCTGTTCTTCACCGGCCTGTGCCGCCTCCTGAATGCTGCGCGCAAGCAGTACGGCATAGACCGCTTCCGCGATCAGCAGAAGGGCAAAGATAATAATCTGCCGGGAAGAAGCCGACGACGCCTGTTCGGCGTAGATCCTGTTCGAGAAGTCGATCAGGAAATGAACAGCAATAATCTGCAGGATACTGCCGTTTTTCAGATAGACTGCGGCCAGAACCATGCCGATCACCAGCGAATACGCCAGCTGCAAAGCGAGGCTGATAAGATCGAGACCGACAATATTGGTCAGGTGGACAGCCGAAAACACCACGGCTGAAATAAACATGCAGCCGAGAGGAGAATGACCTTTTTTCCTGAGGTTGTATATGAATATGCCCCTGAACAGGACTTCTTCGAATATGGCAGGGGCTGCTGCCGTGATGAAAGCCTGCGCGAAAACAGTGCTGTCCCCGAAGGTCATTCCGGAGCTGAGGTTATAGAACACGTTCCAGCAGGGGAACAGGAGGGCCGGAACAGCGAAAATGAAGCCGCTGAGGGGATTCTTTAACGCAAACGCACGTCTGTAGATGATAAACAGCGCGATGCCCACGAAGATCCGGCTGACGGAGGAACAAATATCCTGCGGCACGGACAGAATGCTTCCCGCGACGACAAATATGATCGCCGCAAGAAATGATAAGAAGACCAGGACGATCTCAAACAGGACAGGATGTTTTTCTCCTAACTTAAACATAGTAACCTCCGCCGGGGTTTACGGCGAACAGGCCGGCAGCTCCGGTACTGTTTGTCACAGCGCGTTTTTCGGGCAGTTTTTAACACACTCCATACACAGGATACACTCCGTCCCGTTTTTCCGGCTCCTTGAATTGTCCGTTACGTCGACGTCCATGGGACAGACCTGTTTACATTTCCCGCAGGATACGCATTTGTCCGTATCACATTTGATCCGGATCAGCGAAAAGTAACTGGCGGGTTTCAGGAATACCGTTACGGGGCAGACGTATTTGCAGAACGCCCGGTTGTCTCTGAACAGGAAAGCCAGGGCGATACCGGTCACGTAATACACAATATTCCCCGCAATGAACGCCAGATACATAATGTGTTCCATATTTCCGGCATGCGCAAGGAACAGGGCCGATACGAAAACCAGAGATGCCGCGAAAGTGACGTACCGGATCCATCCAATCCCTTTCCGCGGCCGGACAGGGGTTCTGTACGGCAGGAAATCGAGCACCATGGCCGTCCAGCAGGCGTAGCCGCACCAGCCCCTTCCGAAGATCAGGGGGCCGAAGATTTTCGCGACGGCATAATGAATGGTCGCCGCTTCAAATACGCCGGTAAACAGATAGTACCAGAAACCTTCGATCTGCATGTTCTCACGGCAGATCAGGCCGAGATAAACGAGCATGTACAATCCGACGAGAAGCTGCGTTATGTGCCGGGCATACCGATATTTCCTGATGAACAGGAAAATGCCCAGGGCGATTGAAACGCCGATGTAAGTGAAATTAAAAAGATAGAACAGGTTATCTTTTGTAAGCCAAAGCGTCACCGCGACTGTTTCAAATACCAGAAAACATATAATACATGCAGAATACTTTTTCCAACAGTTCATTGTGCCGGCTCCTGTACATCCGTGCTGTCCGCTTCGGTTACGAACATAAGAATAACAGAAATTCATGATTTGTGATAAATATATAAATGTGATAAGGAAAAGGCAAATTGCCGGTGCGGCTGCAGTCCGGCCGGGGAGGCGGAATGTCTGACAGAGATCCGGAAAGAGAAAAGAGCAGAAAGAGACTGGAAGGAATGAGGCGGATGACGCGCCTCAAATGGGCCGGAGAGGACCGGGAAAAGCGCGAAAAGCGTAAAGAAGAGCACAGAATCCGGGGAAAATCAAAAACAACGGGAGAAAAAAGGAAGAAAAGACGCGGGCTTTTCGGCTGACCGGAACAGCCCGCAGTCCGGATATCCGCGGTTTCCGCAATCGGCAATAAAAAAGGTGCTGTCCGGAACGGACAGCACCTTCTGTTTCATCATTTCCCTTTCAGGAACTCTTCCGGCAGATTCGGAATCTCAAACGGTCCGATGTCATACTCCGTGTAAATGTTTCTGATGCGGCAGGCGCCGATTTCCAGCTTCAGTTCGTCTTCGTACTCCCCGAGGAAGCTGTCGATGAAGCTGTTGAACAGATCGGCCGCATCCATCTCCATACCGGCTATAAGTTTCGACTCTTTATCAATATAAACGACGATCGGCAGTTCCAGGCTTTCCCAGTCGTATGCTTCCAGTTCTTCCAGGCCCGGAAGTTCTTCTTCGCTCATCTCTTTCATAGTATCGAGAGATTTCCGGAATACTTCACCGCCGATGACAGTATCGATGCGGTAACAGAGCGATTTGCCGATTTTTTCGTCCTGGCCGGTGATTGATGATTCCTGGCTGCCGTCCGCGATCCTGTCCAGAATATCCGTGTTGATAAACTGTTCTCCCGGCATGTAGATTTCCGGGCCTTCCGACCACTCGTCGAAACTGATCTCTTCCGGCATCCTGAGGTATGTCCGGTAATTCCCGTCCCCGTCTCCGAAAGCGCAGCTCTCCGCATGAATGTCTGCTTCTTCCCCGTCCGCTTCGCCGTGAAGATCCATGACCACATAAGCCGTGAGAGGTTCTTTTAAAGACTTTGAAAGGCCGGTTATGTCGAATGACATGGGGAAAGATTCGCCGTCTGTCTCAAGACAGAGGTCAAGGTGCATCTCGGTGCTGTATTCGAGACTTTCGATTCCTTTCATCGCTTCCGCCGATTCCGCGGCAAGCTGTTCGGGCGTGATTTTTTCAACGCCCGGTTTTTTCACAGCCACAGCGCATTCCGCCGAAGACGGAACAGCCGTAAAGGCAATCATGATCCCGGCCAGTACGGCTGCCATACGTTTCAATACTTTCATCGATATCTCCTTTCCGGCGGAATGCCCGGACAGTCCCGCCAATAAATAACTACTTAAGATGGTCCATGACAAAACGCGCCGACGCGTTAAGGGCGTTCACATTATCCGGATAATCAAAGCCATGGCCTGCGCCGGGGATCATCATCAGTTCCGCATTTTCATAACACGCTTTTGTACGCAGCGCCGTTTCCGGGGGTACGATCGGGTCCGCATCCCCCTGGACGATCAGAACCGGGCCTTTATACGTTCCGGCTGTCCCGTACGCGTCCATCGGATACAGCGCCTCATAATACGCTTTCGTCACTTTGCTTCCCATGAATTCCGCTTCGCGGATCTTCCCGTCCGGAAACGTCCGGCGTACCTTATCCGGAAGTTCCATCGCGGGATACCAGAGGACGATACCCCTTACCCTGTCCGGGAATTTCGCGGCCGTCAGTGCGCTGACGAGACCGCCCAGGCTTTCTCCCATCAGGAACAGGTTATCCGGATCCGCGCCTTCGATGCGCCCGATCTGTTCCATCACTGTCTCCATATCCAGGCATTCCGTGAGTACCGTCATGTCTTCCCACGACCCGTCACTTACGCTTTCTTCCCCGCCGCCGCAGAAATCGATTAAAAGACATGCTGCGCCGTGCGCTGTCATCGCGGGTCCGTGATGCTCCAGCTCTTTATAGCAGCTGCCGAAGCCGTGTCCGAAAATAACGACCGGAAATTTTTCCTTCCCGTCCGGCGCATAAAGCCGTCCCCTGACAGTAAGGCCGTCTTTCCTTCTGAATTCAAGGTCTTTTACCATTTCTGCTCCTTTCTGCAGGGCAGGCGGGCAAAACAGTGGATTTTCACACAATTACAATTAATTATAGCGCAGATTCCGCCCGGTTAATCTCCTGTATCAGGATCACCGGAATACAGAAAACGGAAAATATTGTGATTATAAGAATTTTACAGGTGAAAAAAGCGTGTGTCCCCGAATGGTTCAGTGTCAGCGCGTACCAGACATACGGCATGGAGCTGATCGCCGCCGCCGGAAGGATGCCGCCGGCCAGGACCCTGCCTATGGCAGGAAGACCGTCCGAAAATGCGGACAGGACACTTTTTTCTGCAGCCCGGCGCGCTTTAACGATCTTTATGACAAGCCGGACCAGACGGATGACAAGATAGAACGAAATCACGGCTATATAGATGCGGAGCGCATACTTGAACGGATTGTCCCAGAACACGTGCCGGATCTTCTTCATCACCGACGGATAGAAAAAAGGCGACTGGTCCGGCCTGTTGGCCTGACTGGAAGCCCGTATGGCTGCCTGGCCCAGTGCGTCTGCGACAACATCCTCTTTCAGGATGGCTGTCGACAGGAACCATTTTGACGTCCATACCAGTACATATCCGAATCCCCAGCAGAAAAAAGCCATAAACAGCCGCAGCCAGGTTTTCAGGACATTTTGTCTGTCCGACGAAATCAGAAGGACCACCGCAGGGATCCCTAACGTAAGGGCGGGAATCGAAAACATATCAAAAGAACTTGTCAGGGCCCCGATAACAAGAAACAGGTACGCCAGGCTGTTCCGGCAGCCGGATTTTTTCAGGAAGAGTACTGCTGCCGCTCCGAGAAGACTGAGACAGACGCAGGGATTAAAATGAATACTGCGCCACATGACAGGCGGGATCATCATCAGGAATGCCAGGGAAAACGGGACCGCCGCCAATGCCAGGCCGCTCCTGCAGAGCATCACAACCGCCAGAATAAACAGCGCACTCTGGAGGACTCTGTAGATATTCCGGATCCCGGCATAGTCTGTAAACAGCAGGAGCGGTTTCAGGAATATCAACTGCGCAGACCAGTACCGGGGATAGATCTCCGTCTTTGTATAAGGCTTATGATACATGTAATGGAGGAGCATCACTTCGGTAGGCGCCGTCCATACTTCATAATTACCGTAGGGGACTGCCATGGCATCCCGGAGCGCATTTCCCGAAACGGGGCCTGCAGCCTCGAGGAGAAACAGCGCGTCCGTATAATTGTCCAGCCGGCTGTAGCACCAGGAATACAGGAACGGATAGACCCCTTCTTCATTTATGATATCGGCAGACTTCCTGACGTTCCGGTCGATCCGTTCTGTCGGGATCATATAGACAGCGGTCATCAGCACGGTAAGGAGAATAACCACTGCCGCGACGATCAAAAACATACGCACCAGCAGCGATGCGCATGTCCTGAATAGAGTTGTCTTTCCGCTGTTTTCTTCCCGTTTGTCCATATAATGAAAGTCCTGCCGCCCTGTGTTGAACAATACACCTTTTCCAGTGTATCGTTCAACCTGCTGTCGGTTATTTAAAACAAGAAACACTGCATAGCGCAGAGTTAATCATTATCATAATATAGCATTGAAATAACAGTAAATTTAGTATTGACATTCTCTGCCCTAGGTGTTATATATGATATAGAACAAAGGAACAGAGATGATCCCCATCGATCAGAACCCTCCGTCCCAATGCTCGGAAATCGGAACATAGTTTCGAAGTATTCAGAGTAAGGAGGAAAAAGCGATGTTATTACCTAGTATTTTCGGAGAAAACTTATTTGACGACTGGTTTGAATTCCCGGATTTCAGGGAGATGGACCGTGATATGGACCGCGCGGAGAAACGGCTGTACGGGCGTCATGCGGGCCGCTTGATGAAGACGGACGTCCGCGAACAGGACGACCACTATGAAGTTGATATCGATCTTCCGGGCTTTAAGAAAGAGGAGATTAACCTGGAACTTCATGACGGATATCTGACAGTCAGTGCCGCGAAGGGATTTGATAAGGATGAGAATTCCGCAAAGGGCAGGCTGATCCGCCAGGAGCGGTACGCCGGCTCGATGCAGAGAAGCTTCTACGTCGGGGAGAATCTGACGGAAGAGGACATCAAGGCAACGTTCAAACACGGAGTTCTGAATCTGGTTCTTCCGAAAAAGGACCAGCAGAAACTGCCGGAGAAGAAAACGATTATGATCGAAGGCTGACGGAATCGGAAAATTCTGCAGCCGAGATCCTGAGATAGAGCAGTGATAACCAGAATGAGCGGGCTGCCGTGCCGGAGTGTTGGCACGGCAGCCGTTTTTTTACTATAATTTAGTTGTTTCTGTTCCGGCAGGAATAATCCGCCGGGCATACCGGTTTTGCAGAGGAAGCGCTCATGTCTTATATCCGCGGAAGAAAAATCAAACATCCGGGCTACAGCCTGAAAGAAGAAATATTCCACGCTGTTTCCAGCGGAAGCTGGGCAGCGCTGAACATGGCGGAATCGATGCTGAAAGACCAGGGCACAGCCGATTTCTACGTACTTTCAAGGATACGGGTTATTACCAGAGTCTGCATTTTACTGGGAACGTTCTTCTGTTTCTGGGCTGTTTTCCGGTATCTTCTCTGAACGGCCTGCGGAAAACGCCGCGGCCGGAATGGGCGGGGAATAATCAACAATCCGGAGAGGAGATATGACTTTGAATGAAAACAGCCGGAAAAAACCGGAAAGAAAAAACTGTATATGTACATATACCGGGAAACTGTTTGAACCTGCGAATCCGGATCCGGAGCTGATCGACGTCCGGGACATCGCCCATGCG
>JAEEGL015445891.1_pt1 | contig 20888 bp, 17 predicted proteins | sample 9134231 | NCBI WGS metagenome assembly JAEEGL01 (sample SAMN16246548, study PRJNA631951) | gut metagenome | biome: gut microbiome; feature: rumen; material: fiber-attached | host: Bos | place: Iran: Karaj | collected 2018-10
AACCTGCGATGGCAATATCCTACGACAGAATAGCGATGGCAGGCATACACGATCCGGAGCTTAGGATCACGTTTGATGAGAACATCAGATGGAGAGTAGATCATCTGGATCTAAAACAGGGAAATGTAGGAGAAGATATTTTAAAGCCCGGACAACATCTCATGGAACTCAAGATAGCAGGAGCCATGTCGGTGGAGATGGCAAGGATACTTGATGAACTTTCAATAAGACAGACCTCTTTTTCCAAATACGGAAGAGGCTATGTGGATTACATGTATCCGGCAAAGACAAACAGTGTGGTAACAGCAAAAGACAGACAGGCTCTGTCAGCATAAATTTTGTTTTTTATTCAAAAAAAGGAGATCAAAATGGAAACATTATTATTCAGAACAATCATGGAAACAGGAAATATCACAGGAGCAGCATTCTTTGCAGCAACTCTCTGCTCACTTGCGATAGGCGCATATATAGCATTTATGTCAAACATAAAGGGAAGAACTTCAAAGAGTATGACCATCACTCTGGCACTTCTCCCCGCGATCGTACAGCTGGTCATCATGCTGGTAAACGGTAACATCGGCGCAGGAATTGCAGTAGCAGGCGCATTCAGTTTGGTAAGGTTCAGATCACAGCCAGGTTCAGGACAGGATATCACCAATATTTTCCTGGCTATGGCAGTAGGTCTTGCAACAGGTATGGGTTACATTGGACTTGGAATCGTATTTGCAGTAATAATCACTGTAGCTAATCTTCTTCTCAAAATTGCGAACTTCGGATCTACAGGAGCAGAGGTTAAGACAGTGAAGATAACAGTTCCTGAGAGCCTTGATTTTGAAGGAATTTTCGATGATATTTTTTCCAGATATACTAAAGAAGCAGAGCTTATGGATGTGAAGACAACAGGAATGGGAAGTCTTTATAAGCTCACATACAATGTGACAATGAGATCCGGCGCATCAACAAAGGGTATGATAGATGAGATGAGAGTCAGAAACGGCAATCTTGAGATTTCCTGCTCAAGACCTGTACCCGTGGTTCCCGAAGGAATCTGATAGTAAGAAAGACAGGTGAAGATCATGATGAAAAAGAAATTAGTTGGCGTATTTGCCACAGGAATGGTACTCGGCATAGCAACAGCAGCCTGCGGCGCTACAACACAGGCTCAGAACAGTGTTTCAATAGACAGCGAAGATTCTTCAAGTACAGAGGAATCCGAAAATACTACAAGGATAAATACAACTGCAGCATCAGGGTCGGTAGTGGAAGCTTCTGTAGATACAACCTCAATCGGAGCTGTGACAGCCGTATCCGATCTGGATATAGAGAATATGTTCACAGACAGGGATCTGGAGACAGGCTATGAGGAGTCTGATGCAGCCGTGATCACATTAAACGGGGATTCGGCAGAGGCATCAGGATCCGGAGTAGCGGTAAACGGAACCACAATAACAATCTCAGAAGCAGGGACCTATGTTTTTACAGGTTCGCTTTCTGACGGACAGATCATAGTGGATGCAGCGGATTCCGATAAAGTACAGATAGTGCTTAATGGAGCTGATATCACAAATGATGACAACGCATGTATTCTTGTAAAATCGGCTGATAAGGTATTCGTGACCCTCGTGCAGGGAACTGAGAATACCTTGTCCGATACAGGAAGTGAATATGTTCAGACTGAGGATCTGTCGAATGTGGACGGCGTAATCTTCAGTAAATCCGATATCACTTTTAACGGAACAGGAACACTTAATATAAATGCAGGATATGCAAATGGCATAGTTGGAAAAGATGATGTTAAGTTCACAGGCGGAACCTACAATATCACAGCGACAGGAAATGCCATAGAGGGCAAAGATTCTGTAAGAATAAAAGACGGCACCTTTAACCTCACAAGCGGCAGTGAAAAGGATGGAATCCACTCAGGTAATGATGAGGAAGCAGGTAAGGGTTACATCTACATAGAAGGCGGAGATATCACAATTTCCGCAGAGGACGATGGCATACATGCTGCAACGGTCCTGTATATAGCAGGCGGAAATATCAATGTAGTAAAGAGCTATGAAGGCATAGAAGGCGATAGCATAGATATTCTCGGCGGAAGTATCAGTGTCACTGCAAGTGATGACGGCTTCAATGCATCCACCAGTACCTCCCAGGACAGCTTCGGATTTGGAAATATGGGCGGCGGCATGGACTATGATGAAAACGCCTATATACATATTTACGGTGGAGAGATTTATGTCAATGCGGCAGGTGACGGCATCGATTCTAACGGCGACCTTTACGTAGACGGCGGCTATGTGGTTGTTGAAGGACCTGAGAACGATGGAAACGGTCCCCTGGATAAGGGCGGAACAGCGTATATCTCAGGAGGAACAGTGATAGCTGTTGGTTCAAGTGGAATGGCTGAGACTTTCTCATCGGATTCAGAGCAGTATTCTATCCTTTACGGTTTTGAGAGTACGCTTTCTGCAGGAACAGTCATTACCATCTCTGATAGCAGCGGCTCAGAGCTCCTTAACTTCACACTCACGAAGACAGCATCATCAATAGTATTCAGCTCATCAGATATTTCTGAGGGAGAATATATAATAACTGCCGGTGATACGACAGATACAATTAGTGTCAGCGACAAGTCAACAACAGCAGGAAATGTGACAGGCGGCATGGGAATGGGCGGTCCCGGAGGAAATGGCGGAATGAAGGGACAAAGACCCGACGGCGAGGCTCCGCAGATGCAGGACGGAGAAATGCCGGAAATGCCTGATGGAGAAATGCTCCAGATGCAGGACGGGGAAAAACCTGAAATGCCAAATGGTGAGACACCTCAAAGCCCTTAAATTCATGTATAATAGTATTTGATGAAAAAGCTACTTATATGCATTTTTATAATTACAATTATATTGAATATACTTTCCATATTCGTGAAGGGATTTGCTGACATTTATGCATTATATGTTTTTCCGGCATGGGTCAACACACTTGGAAGGCTGACAACCCTGGCATCAATCTCGGTGGGTGAGATCATGATAATCCTGGGGCTGCTGTGGATTTTGGCACTTGTCATAGGACCGGTGATATTTCTGATAAGAAGAAAAGAGTCCACAAAAAAGCATTATCTTGGATTTTGCAGGGCTACAGCTGTACTCCTTGTGATTATCTTCCTCATAATGACGCTTAACTGCTTTATCAACTATCACACGACACCCATAGCGTCGGAGGACAGCAGGCAGTACACAATATCTGAACTGGCGCAGCTTCGCGACTTTATTGTGGAGAAATGTAATGAACTTTCTGAGGAAATTGAGCGGGATGAAAATGGAATGGCTGTATATACGATTCAGAATGGGATAAATCAGAGTGATACAGCTAATAAAAACAGCACTACAAACAAGCTGATGGCAGTGGAGGCTGCCGTATCCATGGAGGCACTGGCAAATAGATTTCCCAGATTATCAGGGTTCTATGTGATGCCAAAACCGCTGTTTTTCTCAGGATTTGTGAGTCAGCAGAATATGCAGGGATACTTTTTCCCCTTCTCTATGGAAGCGAACTACAATGACATCATGTATATCATGAATAAGCCCTTTACCATGTGCCATGAGCTGGCCCACACAAAGAGCTATATCATGGAAGATGAGGCCAACTTTCTCGCATATCTGGCTTGCACAGGTTCTGAGGATACTTTCTTTAGATACAGCGGATATCTGGGCGTACTGAACTACGTCAACAATGCTTTTTATGAAAATGTATCAAAAGAGGAATATGCATCACATGTTAAGATCTCGGATACGGTGAAGAGGGACAACATATTTCTCACCAAGGAGAACTGGGATAAGGTTGAGGAGAATGCAGTTATTCCAACAGAAACTGTGAAAAAGGCTGCGGACACTTTTGTGGATACAACCCTCAAGGTTAACGGTATAGATGATGGAATAGCCAGCTACAACAGAGTGGTTGAGCTGCTCTTAACGGAATACTTTAAATAATAAATCCCATTAGGGTTAATAGGAGAATAGGATGAAATTACTTCTGGCAGAGGACGAAAAGGAATTATCTAACGCACTGGTGGCTATACTTAAGCACTCCAGCTACACTGTTGATGCGGTTTACGACGGACAGGATGCTCTCGACTATATTCTTGCCAGCGACTACGACGGGATAATCCTGGATATAATGATGCCCGGAATGGAAGGCACAGAGGTGTTAAAGAAGATCAGGGAAAAGGGAATCTCTACTCCTGTTCTTTTCCTCACTGCGAAATCTGAGATAGATGACAGAATAAAGGGTCTGGATCTGGGTGCTGACGACTATCTGACAAAGCCCTTCGATATGGGAGAGCTGCTTGCGCGCATCAGGGCTATGACCAGAAGGAAAGCGGATTATGCTCCCAACAGCCTGCAATGCGGCAATCTTGTTCTGGACAGGGCTACTTATGAGCTCAGTACAGAGGGACATGATTCCATCAAACTTGTGGGTCGTGAGTTCCAGATGTTGGAGATGCTTCTGGAAAATCCCGGAAGAGTCATTTCCATTGATTCCTTTATGGACAGGATATGGTCAGACGGTGAGGCAGATGTGAATGTAGTCTGGGTTTATATATCGAATATCAGAAAGAAACTGACTCAGCTCGGTGCAACCTGTGAGATCAAGGCATCGAGAGGTGTGGGATACTCAATGGTTGAGAAGAAAGACTGACGGAGGCGCCATGGTAAATAAACTACGCCGCAAATTTGTGCTAACCGCAATGATGTCACTACTCCTTATTCTGATTGGAATAATCGGGGTGATCAACATCGTCAATTATGTACAGGTACAGACAGGAGCTGATGAGACACTGGACCTTCTGGCTGAAAATGATGGCATGTTTCCAATGATGAAAATAGACAGGGATGATGAAGATTCCTTCCCTGAAACTCCGCCGGATAACAAAGATCTTCCGTTTCCGGACGGACGTAAAATGGATGCTTTTTTTTCAGATAAAATGGCTTACAACAGGTCGATTGAGATGCCCTATCAGTCCAGATATTTCTGGGTCAAAATCTCCAAAAGCGGCGATATCAAGCAGATAGATACAGGACATATAGCTGCCGTTTCCAGTTCTGAAGCCAGTAGCATTGCAAAAGAGGTATTTCAGAATAAGGACAAAGTAAGAGGTTATTATGACAGGCACTACAGATATCTCATTCACAAGAATGAGAGTGGAAGCTATCTGATCCTTTTCATGGACTGCAGCTTCGGGTTCTACAACGCCAACAGGCTGTTTCTAATGACGCTCCTAATCGGAGGTGTCAGCCTGGTGGGAATGTTCATCCTCGTATACCTGTTTTCCGGCAAGGCAGTTGCTCCTGTTGTTGAATCCCTAGAGAAACAGAAGCACTTCATTACAGATGCAGGTCACGAACTTAAGACTCCCCTTGCGGTTATATCGGCTAATGTGGATGTTCTTGAGCTCGAAGCCGGAAAAAGTGAGTGGACTACCAGTATCCGCGGGCAGATAAAGCGCATGAACGGACTTGTGAAAAATATGCTCACCCTGTCGCGAATGGAAGAGGATAATATTCACGTCGTATTCTCCGATGTCGACATGAGCATGACAATAGTGGAAAGCAGTGCCAATTTTGCTGCAATAGCTGAGTCCCGCGGTCTTGAGTACAATATAGACATCGCGGAGGATGTGCATATCACAGGTGATAAGAATGCCATCAATCAACTCTCATCGCTTCTTATCGACAATGCCATGAAATATGCCTCTGAAAAGGGCAGTGTGAACGTATATCTCACTTCAGATGAGAGAAAGAAAAAAGCTGTTCTGGAGGTTACCAATACCTGTGACTGCATCCCGGAGGGGAATCTGGACAGACTCTTCGACAGGTTCTACAGAGCGGATTCCTCAAGAAGCAGGGACACCGGAGGTTACGGAATAGGCCTGTCAGTTGCAAGGGCAATAGCTACCTCCCACGGCGGCACCATCGAAGCGAAAAGAGATGGAGATCACATTATAAGATTTATTGTTGTTCTTCCGATAGCTAAAAAGTCTCAGTCATGATATCATTATTCGCTGTAGAGGCTAAATAACAGAGAAAAAATGACAAGGACTAAAAGTATGAAAAAAAGGGTAGCAGCGCTAATATTCCTTCTGACAATGATGATGGTAAGTGCCTGCGGTTTATCCGAGGAGAATCAGATCCGTGTATCCTCAGCTCAGGATGAACTCAAGCAGAGTAAGAAAAAAGTTGAAGACTTATATGGCAGATTATCAGATGATTACTATGCGGAAGTGATAGAGAATCTTGAAAAGAAGTATTCTGCTTATGATGTTATAGATACAAAGAAGCTAAGAAATAAAGAAGTTGATGCACTTGTCCAGGAGATGGGAAAGGTCACTGCCTCCTATAAAGAGCTGGAAAAGGAGATGGGTGACAAGGTCAAATTCGATGAGGAGGTCATCGCGGAAGCCGCTAAATATAAGGAAATCCTCTGCTTTATTCAGAATGATTACGGTTCAGAGATCACAGGTATAGTCCTAAAGGACAAGTCTCAGAGAACAGAATCGGACAATCTCCTTGTAAAAGGCCAAAGCCTCGGTGCAGGTCAGGTTCTGTCAGGTGTTGTACTTACCGTCTATGAGGACAGCACGAGTTGGGATCTCATCATCACAGATATTCTTGGAAACCAGTCGACCTACGATGTGGATTTTCCTGATGAAATGGACACCATGGTTGAGGAAGGCATTTCGATAATAATACATACCCCTGAGACGGGACTTTCTATAGGAAAATATTAAAAATAAGCTGCTCAGTTCCTTGAGAATTGAGCAGCTTTTCATATGTCTGTTATAAGTAGAAAATAGGGGTATACTGGTGCGAACAGAATCTTAAATACTGAAATGCACAAGATCCAGAATAAGTCCCGTAAAGGTTCCGATCAGATAAAGGATACCTGTGATCTGCAGGTTCCTGGTGGTGCCCTCATTCACTCTGTAGAGGATCAGAAGTCCCACGCCGGCTCCCACAAGGAGTCCCGACATCATGGTACCAAAGGTGATGATACTACTTAGGTACAGCTCAGTTATGATGATGGATGCAGCACAGTTGGGTATGAGTCCTATTACTCCTGCCAGGAGATGACTCACAACCGCATTTCCTCTGAGGAAGGATGACAACGCATCCTCTCCGATGAATTCAATAGCTGTATTTAATACAAATGTAAAGATGAACACATATATGAAGATGTGTAATGTATGGATAAGTGCGGAGCGGACTATATTTCCATGACTCTCATGGGAATGTGAGTGAGAGTGCGTCTTTGGTGCTTTTTTTGCCATCATTTTGGGGGCATCTTCCTCACAGTGACAGTGCTCTCTTTTACACAGCTCATCTATTCTGACAGGATCGGTCTCAGCCCTCTTCTTTGATTTTCGATAAGCTCTCACCGCGAGATCAACCATGAAACCATAGAATATACCAAGTATGGCCTTCATTACGATGATACCTATCATTTTACCTACAGGGGCATGTTCTGATATGAAGAGCGGTACCATCTCATCTGAGGTGGAGAGGTATATAGCTATCAGAGTGCCCAGTGTTATGACACGTCCTGCGTACAGATTGGAAGCAGCAGCAGAAAAGCCGCACTGGGGAAATGCTCCGAAGAGACCGCCAAGAAGAGGCCCGAATTTACCTGCCTTCCTGACCAGCTGCTGTGTTTTATCGCCGGTCCTGTGTTCTAAGTATTCCATTATAAGATAAGTTACAAATAAAAAGGGTAGAAGCTTTAGTCCGTCTATAATAGTATCTTCTATCACCGGTAACCAGAAATTCATTTGATTATTCTCCTGTTTTTTGTTAGACAATACAGTTATTCAATATATTTATCATAATGAGATGATAATATGCAAGTCAATCGACTATTATCAGAAGTGTAAAAAGATTAAAAAAAGAGGATTCACGTGGAATCCTCTTTAATGTGCTAGTGACTTAATTATTTGATATTTAACTTGAATGAGCAGCTCTTAGTATCACGGTGTCCCAGGAGTGAAATGTAAAGGTAACATACCTGACCCTGCTGGAGCTTTATCTTACCGGTTCTTGTGTAAAGAGCAGTACCTGAATTCTTGGTTGCGATGTGAAGACCAGTCTGAGATCCACCCTTTGTCTTGATGCCGGGATATGTCAGTGTATCGCGACCATATCTTGAGTAAACCATAGGACTTACATGACCATTCATGTAATCACCATCGCTTGCCCTTAAGCCGGTGCATTTGATAGTGTAGGTTCTTGTCTGAGGAGCTGTGAACTTAAGATATCCACGATACCAGCTATTGTCAATCTTCTTTTTCATTACCACATTGTAGTTCACACCCTTTTTAACTACCTTAGCACCCTTGTTTGCAAGAGCAGCTTTTGTTGTCCAGTCACGCTTTGTAACATTTACTGTCTTTGTCTTAGCTTCAACTGTTATAGGTCTTGAAAAAGAGAATGCAATTGTAAGCATAAGTGCAAGGCAAAGTGTACGCTTAAGTACATTTTTGATATTAGTATTATTTTTCATTTACCACGCCTCCAAAATGAAATATTTTTTCACAACACAGATGGTATTATACTAGTAAAACCGCATCTAATCAAGTAAAATTTCATGTGTGAAGGTATCTTTTGTGCGATATTTATGATACAATCAGTTAGATTGTGCGCAAATGGATGAACACATTATCAATAAAGGAGTACTAATATATGTCAGATCAGTTTCTTCTGCAGGTAAGGGATCTCTCTGCATCAGTAGAGGATTTGCCTATACTGCACAAAATAAATTTAGATATCAGACCCGGCGAGACCCATGTACTTATGGGACCAAACGGTGCCGGCAAATCTACTCTTGGATATACTCTCATGGGCAATCCCCATTATAACGTGACAAGCGGTTCCATCATCTTCGACGGACAGGATATTACCAATGAGTCCGCAGATAAGAGAGCCAAGGCAGGAATGTTCCTGTCCTTCCAGAATCCCCTTGAGGTTCCCGGAATCTCTCTTGGAAGCTTCATAAGAAATGCAGCTCATGAGCAGACAGGTAAGCCGGTTAAGCTCCTTCAGTACAAAAAGCAGCTCGGTGAAGCTATGGAGCTCCTTACCATGAACAGTGAATATGCTGACCGTGACCTCAACGTGGGATTTTCCGGCGGCGAGAAGAAGAAGGCTGAGATATTGCAGATGCTTATGCTCAACCCTAAGCTCGCTATCCTCGATGAGACTGATTCAGGTCTTGACGTAGATGCGGTAAGAACTGTTTCAAAGGGAATTCAGGAGTATCAGAAGAAGAAAGACGGTGCACTTCTCATCATCACACACAGCACCAAGATTCTTGAATCACTCCATGTTGATTACACTCATGTACTCGTCAAGGGTCACATCATGACCACAGGAGACGGAAGTCTTGTAGAAGAGATCAACGAGCACGGTTTTGAAAAATATGTAAGGTGTGAAGGCTGCGATGGATGCAGTCCTTTGAAATAAGGTATAGATAATGAGCGAAAACAATAAAGCGGTGGTGGATATAGACCGCAGTGTCTATGACATCAAGGATGTGGAGAATGAGCAGGACTTCTACCGCATGGAGGATGGCTTTACCGAGGATATCGTAAGAAAGATATCTGAGGAAAAGCACGATCCCGAGTGGATGAAGAAGTTTCGCTTAGACTCTTTAAAACTTTACAATGAGCTTGAGATGCCTGATTGGGGTCCGGATACGGATGAGCTGGATATGAATCTCATCTCTTCATATGTAAGATCAAAGTCTGATATGAAGGGCAAATGGGAGGATGTTCCCGAGGATATCAAGAATACTTTTGAACGTCTGGGAATACCGGAAGCAGAGCGTTTGTCCCTGGCAGGAGTCGGAGCACAGTATGATTCCGAGCTCGTTTATCACAATGTCAAGGATGAGGTTGCTGAGCAGGGCGTAATCTACACAGATATGGAGAGTGCGCTCACAGGTGACTATGCGGATATGGTTCATGAGTACTTTATGAAACTGGTACCACCCACCGATCACAAGTTTGCAGCACTTCACGGTGCAGTATGGTCAGGCGGATCCTTTGTATACGTTCCCAAGGGAGTGAAGGTGGATATTCCTCTTCAGTCGTACTTCAGACTTAATGCCGCAGGTGCAGGACAGTTTGAGCATACACTTATCATCGTAGATGAGGGGGCTGACCTTCATTTCATAGAGGGTTGCTCAGCACCCAAGTACAATGTGGCCAACCTTCATGCGGGCTGTGTTGAACTTTTTGTTAAGAAGAATGCGAGACTCCGCTATTCAACAATAGAGAACTGGTCAAAGAACATGTACAATCTCAACACCAAGCGTGCCCTTGTTGAAGAAGGTGCGCGAATGGAGTGGGTTTCAGGTTCCTTTGGTTCACATACATCATACCTGTATCCTATGACTATCCTTAAGGGTGATCATTCCACCATGGAATATACAGGTATCACCTTTGCGGGTAAAGGTCAGAATCTCGATACAGGAGCGAAGGTTGTTCACCAGGGTAAATACACATCATCCCTGATCTCAACTAAGTCCATATCCAAATCCGGAGGTATAGGTACATACAGAAGTTCAGTCATCATCAATAAGGAAGCAAAGCATGCCAAGACATCTGTTTCCTGCGATTCACTGATGCTGGATTCTATTTCACGTGCCGATACAATCCCCGGAATGGACATCAGGACCAATGATGCGGATGTGGGACATGAAGCTAAGATAGGCAGAATCAGTGATGAGGCAGTTTTCTATCTCATGTCCAGGGGACTTTCAGAGACAGATGCCAGAGCCATGATAGTAAGCGGCTTTGCTAATCCTGTATCCAAAGAGCTGCCCCTTGAGTACGCTGTTGAGATGAACAATCTGATCAAACTTGAGATGTCAGGAGGCTGAGAACGTGGATATTAACATGAAAGTAAACTATCTACCTGCCCTGACCTATCGTTTCCTTAAGTCAAATGACAGTGAGATAGAGATAAAAGATATAAAAATAAATAAAGAGGCTGCTCCGGAGATCACTGTTCCGGATGGCGCCGGTCTGAAAACAGACGCGGCAGAATCAGATGTGCGCGCTATTTTCAGTAAAATAAATGAGAAGATCAAAAATAAAACCGTGGATCTTCCGGGACCGAATGGTGATACAGCACCTCTTAACGATGAGCAAACCGTTCGCACCGGAATGGGTGTAGAGGTTGACAGACTCCTTGGTGAGACTGACACAAAGATTACAGTGATCACAGCTAAAGAGGGCTGCAAAGTATCAGCCCCTGTTATGATCAGATATATGGTTGCAGATGGCGATGCTATTCTTGGAAGTCAGGTCATTTATGCGATGAAGGATTCAGAGATCACCGTTATTATGGAATATGATTCTGAAACTGATAGCAAAGGCCTTCTTGGAATTCAGACAAGACTTCTTGCGGAAGAAGGAGCGAGAATAAAGCTCATTAAAGTCCAGATGCTTGGAGAAGGTGTAGACCACTTCGATGACATCGGCGGTGTCTGTGATGACGGAGCGTCAATTGAGACCATAAACATGCAGCTCGGAGCAGGTAAGACCAACGGCGGTTGCAGAGTCACTCTTCTTGGAGATAAGAGCGAATTTAACAATAATACAGGTTACCTCTGCCGTCACAAGCAGAAGTACGACATGAACTATGTCGCTGATCAGATGGGTAAAAAGACTGCATCGAACATGATATTCAGGGGTGTGCTTCTCGATGAAGCTGAGAAGATTTTCAGAGGAACTCTTGATTTCAAGGCAGGAAGCGCAGGTTCAGTGGGTGATGAGCAGGAAGATACACTTCTCCTCAGCCCCGATGTAATAAACAGAACCATACCTGTAATCCTTTGTGGAGAAGAGGATGTGGATGGCCGCCATGGCGCATCCATCGGACAGCTCGGTGATGACACACTCTTCTATATGGAGAGCCGTGGTATTGATGAGGAGACTGCCAAGAAGATAATGATTCGTGCCCGCATGGAGAGTATAGCGCGTCTTATTCCTGATGAGGCGATCATCGTGCGCATACAGCAGTTTATCAGAACTATTTTGTAAGGAGATTTGAATGATGTCCAGACCGGAAGATTTCCGTAAGGATTTTCCTATTTTGGAAAAGGGAGACTATATATATTTTGACAATGCAGCCACTTCCCAGAGACCTGAGTGTGTTATAGAAGCCATCAAGGATTTCTATGAGAATTCAAATGCAAACCCCTTAAGGGGCCTTTACGACTGGAGTATGGATGCCACTCAGAGATATGAAGATGCCAGAGCGACTGTGGCGGATTTCATCGGAGCAGCATCTACAGAGGAGATCATTTTTACAAGAAACACTACAGAGTCACTTAACCTGGTCACATACAGCTACGGACTCGAGAATGTAAACGAGGGTGATGAAATAGTAATAAGCGTGATGGAACATCACAGCAATATTCTTCCCTGGCAGATGGTAGCCCGTGATAAGAATGCTAAGCTTGTCTACCTGGAGCCTGATGAAGAGGGCATTATTTCTCCCGAAGAGTACAAAGGCAAGATAACAGAAAAGACAAAAATCGTCTCCATAGGACATGTTTCCAATGTTTTCGGAATAACCAATCCGGTTAAGGAGATAGCAGCATACGCCCATGAAAAGGGAGCAACTGTAGTTGTTGACGGAGCACAGGCAGCTCCTCATATTCCTGTAAATGTTCAGGAACTGGATGCAGATTTCTATGCGTTCTCAGGACACAAGCTTATGGGACCCATGGGAATCGGTGTCCTCTATGCTAAGAAGACAATTCTTGAGAATATGAAACCTTTCCTTACAGGCGGAGAGATGATTGAGTATGTCACACGTGAGGATGCAACCTATGCTGAGCTTCCCCACAAGTTCGAGGCAGGTACCGTCAATGCAGCAGGTGCGGTAGGGCTTGATGCAGCGATCAAATATCTTCAAAATGTAGGATTTGATTTTATTGCTGAGCAGGAACATAAGCTTACTCAGAGAATGATGGAGGGAATGAAGAAGCTTCCCTATATCAAGATCTATGGTTCATCAGATCCTGCGCGTCACAGCGGAATCGTAACCTTTACTATGGAGGGAGTTCATCCCCATGATATTTCATCGGTACTTAATGATGACCATGTTTGCGTGAGGGCAGGACACCACTGTGCACAGCCTCTTATGCAGTTCATCGGTGCGGGTTCTACAGCGAGGGCCAGTGTCTACTTCTACAATACTGAGGAGGAAGTGGACAGATTCCTCGAGCATTTATCCGGTGTGAGACAGGTTATGGGATATTGAGTCCTGTTTAGTACTTAAAAGATTTACTTTTGTGAGGCATTTTATGGATTTAAAAGGTTTATATAGAGAAATAGTAAATGAGCACAATTTGAGACCCGCACACAAGGGAGAGATGGAGAACCCCGATCTGGTGCTCCGCGGAGTCAATCCCAGCTGCGGCGATGACATCACACTGCAGCTCAAGGTAGTGGACGGTGTTATAGATGATGCTATGTTCAGCGGTTCAGGCTGTGCAATATCACAGGCTTCCGTTGATATGATGGCAGACCAGGTAATAGGCAGAACCAAAGAGGATGCTATCAGGCTTGCAGGCACTTTTATGGGAATGATAAAGGGTGACATCAAGGATGAGAGCGTCATAGAGGAACTTGATGAGGCAGCAGCTCTTCAGGACATCGCTCACATGCCCGCCCGCGTAAAGTGCGCAGTCCTTGGCTGGAAGACCATGCAGGAGATGCTTGAACACCCCGAGAAGGCCGGCAACGTTTCTACTGAAGATCAGTAACCTGCCACAGGTTCATCTCAGATTCGTTATGCCCTCTTGTTTTTACTAAAGGCCAAATCTCTTTCCTTATTGCATGCTCCGAAAAGAACTTGCAGGCCGCAATGAGGTTTTGTTTATAAGTCATGTGCATTGCCCGCTGCGCGGGCTTCCACAACAAAAATAAGCACGACTCATCGAGCTCTCTGACGAGAGTTCGTGAGTGCGTGCTTTATTTTGTTGCAGGTGCTATCGCACCCAATGCCCATGACTATTTTACATACCTGAAGCGGCCTGCTTCAGACATTTTTCTTCGCATGCAGGAAAGAGATTTATGGCCTTAAGAAAAAACTGACGAGTGCATAAAATCATCTGAGATGAGCCTGTGGCAGTTCACTGATCCGCGTGAGAAACGACTGCCGGTAATATCTGAAAATATATGAAATTTTGAGAATATACTTGTAAGTAGAATATATTTTTTTTACAATTTTATCGATGATGTTATCTAGAAGAATTCACTTTGCCTAAAGGGGGAGCAGGAAATGAGGAAACATTGGATAATAGCGACGTTAATAGCTATGGTATTGTTTTTATCGGTAAAGACGGATGCATTTGCCAATAATGATAGTTTTTCAACAGCTGAAGCAATAGAGTTAAACACAGTTAAGACTGATAGTATGGCTGATTATAATGATAAGAACTACTATGTTATCAACCTGCCCGCAGATGGATATATTTCATGTACCTTTTCCAGAGGGCATCAAAATAACAATAATGAACTCTGGAGACTAATTGTATACAATAAAGATGAACAAGAACTGTTGGAGGACGCTTTTGATGGTATCTCGACTTCAGATACCACATCAGAGCTTGGACTTGCCGAGGGAGTTTATTATGTGAGAATAAAAGCCAATGGATCAGGAAGTTATTTCTCCAATGCGACATATTCGCTCAAGGTGAATTATACTCAGTCCTCGTATTGGGAAAAGGAGATTAATGATGATACGGCCCAAAATAATCGAATAAATGTTAACACGAAAGTCTTTGGTTCATCTTCTGATTATAATGATAAAGATTACTATTCGATTATGCTTAATGAGGATGGATTCATGTCTATCAACTTCGAAAGGGCATTATTGAATAATAATAATGATATTTGGATTCTCGATTTATATGATAGTAATAATGAAGAAATTCTCGAGAGACAGTTTGATGGAATAACCAGATCAAATACAACAGCCGAAGTCGGGCTAAAAAAGGGCTATTATCTGATCAGAATAAAGCCCAACGGAAGTGGATCATACTATTCTTCGACAACATACGCATTCACTTTAAATTTCAAGGCTGCTGATAATTGGGAAAAAGAGCTGAATGATAGTGAAATTGAGGCTACTACTATAAGTATAGATAAAACATTCTATGGCAGTACTGTGGATCATAGTGACAAGGATTACTATGTCCTAAGGCTGAACGAAGCAAAGAATCTGAGCTTTGTATTTAACAGACCGAATCTTAATTTGGGAAATAACCTGTGGATTGTAAGAATCAGTGATGCTAAGAATAATGAAATAGCAGAATATTTATATGATGGTACTACAGTCACTACCAAAAGTGGATATATCAGTTATCCTGCAGGTTTATACTATGTCAGAGTAAAATCAAACGGATCCGGCTCATACCATTCAGACAAAACATACTCCTTCTCACTGGAGAGTATGATTGATGTGACGGGAATCAAGCTAAGTGCAAATACACTTACATTGAAGACCGGGGAGAGTGCCGCTCTTACTGCAGAGGTAATACCCGCAAATGCATCGATCAAAACCGTAAACTGGTCATCATCCAATCCGAATGTTGCATCAGTAAGCGGCGGTGTAGTCACAGGATGGAATGTTGGTAAGGCGACAATTTATGCCAAATCCTGGGACGGCGTCGTAAGCGCAGCTTGTGAAGTTACAGTTTATAGCACGATCAAGACAATTGGCAAGATCACCTATGACTTCAACAATGAGACATCAGAAGCTACAGTAGTAGGAGTCAAGAGCACAAGTAAGATCAAGATACCCGGAACTGTAAAGGACTCCGGAAGGACATATAAGGTTACTGCAATCGCTAAAAATGCGATGAAGAACAACAAGAAGATCACTGAGCTGGATATAGCTGATAGTGTCAGATCCATCGGTGACAACGCATGTTCTGGCTGCTCAAAGCTGAAAGTGGTTAAGCTTAATGGCAACAATATTTCAATAGGAAAGAATGCCTTTAGGAAGATTAAGAAGAAGGCAACTTTCAAGATCAAGGCAAAGACTAAGTCTAAAGCAAAGAAATTCCTGAAAACGATTAATAAAAAGGGCGGGGCAAAGAATGCCAAGCTGAAGCATATCAAAGGATGATATTAAATAGTATTTCATAATAATATCGAAAATCAGGATATACAAACAAAAAGCCAGTCTTTGCTGGCTTTTTGTAATAGATAATACTGTTAATTTTAGAAAGGTACGACTATGTATTGTTCTCAATGTGGAGCTAAAATAAGGGATGATGCGAAATTCTGTGACAAGTGTGGTTCTCCGGTGAAAATTGCAAAACAGGATAAACCGGTAAAGCCTGCAGAATCACCTTTTTCTGACGCAATCGAAGAAAAAGGCCATAAGAGCATACTTCCTGATGTAGAAGATGAGTACAGGGAGTACAAGCCGAAACATGTAGTTGTAGATGAGGAAGAAACGGAATTAGATCTGACCAAAATCTATATCATCACCGGTGCCATATGCCTTGTGACTGGCCTGATAGTTGGTCTGGTTCTGTCATTCGGAGGTGTGATCAGGAAGATAGTACCTCAAGCTTACGGTGCAGAGGATGATATCGAAACAGAATCGGTTGAAAGTCCTGATGATGGAAACTTTTCTGAGGAGGGCTTTGATTCTAATATGGCAGATGAACTTGTAAATGCCATTGCAGGTGAAACGGCAGGGGCATCGTCTTCCGAAAGCGATGGTTTAGAGACAGCTGAGAATGTAGAGGAATCTTTGGAAGAGGAGCCTGAAGAAGAGACGAATGAGCCCGTGGCACTTGATGAAAGTGGCATCCATGAGTATGAGCTTGTAATAAAGGATATTACCTGGAATGAAGCACTTAAGGAATGTGAGAGCATGGGAGGATATATGCTCCACATCAATTCTCAGGAGGAATTTGATGTGGTTGTCAAACTCCTTAATGAAAAGGGCTATACGGGAATAGTATATCTCGGAGGTATGCGCCAGCTTAATTCTAAGGATTACTACTGGGTTGATAACGCTTTTGCGCCAACATCGGATGAGATTCTAAACAGAGAAGATATGCGTAAATATTGGCTGTCCGGTGAGCCAAGCTATGCTGACGTTGGTGACAATTATAGTGTAGATGAGCAGTATATGAGTATGCTTAAGCGTAAAGATAGCGGCTGGGTGTGGAATGACATCCCGGATGATGTTCTTTCACTTGCTCCAAACTATTATAAGGGCCGCCTTGCATACATCTGTGAGAAAAACAATTAGTGGTCCTGTTATATGCTAAGCTTAGCGGAAAAAGAGAGATTATATTATGAACAATAAGGGACAGGTTTTTGTACTGGCATTTTTAATCGGAATACTTAATTTCGTCATAGGAGTGGTGATCGCGGTATTGGGTCACATTTTCATCTATGGAAATTAGGGATAAAAAAATAAAACTCACAGAAAGAGACCGAAAGGCGTTTTTGTCGGTGATTGCGATATTGTCTGTGGTAATACTTCTGTTTCTTATTCCGGCTGCCATTGACACCGGCGGGACGATAGAGAGTGTTGAGATAAATTCTGCCAATCAGGAGAATCTCACGGCACAAATGGATTCAGCAAAGGATCCACTCAAACCAAGGGCCTCCGCAGAGGTTGAAAATAATATAGAACCAAAGGAAACAGAAGATATCGACACAGAGGGAATTACTGAGGAAGAAGAAACGGCAGAACCAACAGGTGATTCTGTGAGTAAAGAGGATGAAGATGTGGAATCGCTTCTAAACAAGATGACCTTGGAAGAGAAGGTGGCGCAGCTTTTCTTTGTAACACCTGAGGAGCTTACGGGCTACGACCAGGTGACAAGATTCGGTGATGTATCAAAAGAGGCTTTGCTTAAGTATCCTGTGGGTGGCCTGATATATTTTAAAGACAATCTGACATCGGCTGGTCAGACTAAAGAGATGCTTAGTCAAACTCAGGAGTTTGCTACGGAAAACACAAATATACCAATTTTCCTGGGTGTGGATGAAGAGGGAGGATCGGTATTAAGAATAGGCGATAGGGCAGGCTTTGGAGTACCTAAGGTTGGCTCTATGAAGAGCGTATCTGAAAAAGGCGGAGCTGACGCAGTAAGAGAGGCAGCAGCCACTATCGGAGCATACCTGTATGATTATGGTTTTAATGTGGATTTTGCTCCTGTGGTGGATGTACTTACAAACGAATCAAATACCGTGATAGGAGATAGGTCTTTTGGCTCAGATCCTGAATTTGTCTCCGAAATGTCTATAGCCTATGCAGAAGGACTTCACAGCGCGGGGGTATTGTCAACCTACAAGCATTTTCCCGGTCATGGCGGAACAGCCGAGGACACCCATAAGGGCTATGCCTATAACGGGGAGACCTTGGATGATCTTATGAAAAATGACCTTCTGCCCTACGCAAATGGTGCAGGCAGCAGTGCGGACTTTGTAATGGTGTCTCACATATCATTGCCTAACGTAACTGGATCTGATATTCCGGCTTCGTTGTCCGCCGATATAGTTGAAGGCATACTCCGGGATAAGCTGCACTACGATGGTATAGTAATAACTGATGCCCTTAATATGGGGGCTGTAAGTGAGCATTATTCATCGGCAGATGCTGCTGTACTTGCTCTGGAAGCAGGCTGCGATATGATCCTGATGCCCGGTAATCTGGAAAAATCGTATAGCGCTGTTCTTGATGCTGTGGCAGCAGGCAGGATATCTGAGGATAGAATAGATGAATCCGTGCAGAGGATACTTAGTGTCAAAATGGAACAAAAATAAAGTCAGCTCCTGTTATCAGGAACTGACTTTTTCATTTCAGTGTCTTATTTGTCTTTTACAATAGGCTCAATCTGTGATACCAGGTTGTCAATGTGTTCGAACACACTGCTCTTGGTGGTGCCTAGAGAATTAACTCTGTCCAGCTGGTTAACCAGTGCATCATATCGTCTGTTGATCTCTGTGAAGCTGCTTCCTATTCTGTCCAGCTCATCTGATGCGGTATCTGCTGTGTCAGAGATTTCTTCCTGTACCACATTGGCGCCGTTTGCACTTTCGATGATCTCGTCAAAGGTTGCATTGGTCTCGTCAACTTCCTGAAGGCTCTTGTCCATGGCAGCGATTGAGTTCTGCATACTGATTGTGAGCTTTTCACTCTCTTCGCCCGCTGCATCGATAGATGCGTTAACCTGACTGATCATGACCTTGATCTCATCAGCGAGTTCTCTTACCTCGGTAGCAACAACTGCGAAGCCCTTTCCTGCAGCACCTGCTCTCGCGGCTTCGATTGAGGCATTCAGTGCCAAGAGATTGGTCTGGGTAGCGATGCCGATGATCTTTTTCATTTTATCGGAGATCTGATCAACTGCGCTCTTGAAGTTCTCAAAGCCCTGAGTCATCTCATCAAAGCTTGTCCTGACTTCGTTGGAGCTGTCTCTTAGTTCGGCCACTTTGTTCTGGGCATTTTGAACGCTGTTCAGGATATTGACCTTAACATCTTCAAATTTTCCTGCGCTCTCGTTCACTGCTGCGAACATCTCATTAAACGCGTCCATCTGATCCCGAAGATCATTGTTGCTCTTTATTACATTTTCTACAGCCTCACCCATATCGTGAATCTCGGTAAGGGAGCTGACTTCATTCTGAACGAGCTCCTTCTGGAACTTCTTTATTGAATTAGCGATATATATGAGAGACTTCTTCTTGTCCTCATCCATATCAGCCTTAGGAGCGTTCACCGGGATATCAACTTCTTCTGTCTTCTTTTTAAAAATATCTGTAAGCATATTCGCATCCCCCTCATTCAAATACAATACAGGTCATTGTCTGGTTAACAAACTGAGTATTGTAGTGTTCTCCAAATCCGATAAGTCCGCAGGATGGGCCAAGCTGTGCTATCTTCCCAAGATAGCTGTTCATTTCGCCTCTTTCCTTCAGAACAAGATATCTGAAAATACAGTTGACGGAATATATACCCGAAATTCTTGAAAAATCGCTTCTGATCCTGCGCATGGTCTGTTCAGCGACTTCCATGGGATCCTTCATCTCGAGAAGTGTGAGGATATCAGAGTCATTTATCTGTCTGTATAGGATAAGACCTGTTCCGGATACATCCTTGATAGAGCAGATACAAACATCGCTTCCGATCATCTTTCCAAGAGGATTCTTAAAGGTCTGATTGATTATATCTTTATCTGACCTCGCTCCTGTCAGATCCATGTACACCTGTTTTGCAGATCGGCCGTTCAACTCACCCAGATAATACTTGGCCTTATCGGTCTTGGATGCGACAAGCTGACGATTATCCATGGGTTCATATATATTCTCCTTATATGCCTTAACCTTGCCGCCTTCGTTTTTGATGATGGCATAGCTCATGGCATCTTCATACACCTTACCGTTTAAGGAAACCTTACCGGCATCACCGGTAGCACCCATTACCTGGAGGTTGAATCTGTCCAGAAGGCTTCTGAGAGTGGTGAGTACCGCAGCATCATTGCCCGCACAGAAGTCGATTATTGCTGTATTATCTTTGCCGGGCTTGATCTCTTCCAGGTTTTTCTCAAGTTTTCCAATATCCCTTGCAGGCATAGTGGATACCTTCTCAAGGACACCGGTCTTTACCTTAACCCCTTCTGTAAAAGCAGTGATGGCAAGTCCAGATTCCTGGATTGATGAATCATAGCTCATGCCCACACAACCAATGCTGGGAACACCGGGGAATTTCTCCTCTATCTCAGCTACGTTTTTGTCAAAATGCGCTTCATCACTGGTGAAAATGATGAGCTTAGGTGAGGAAAGA
>JAEEGL010028025.1_pt1 | contig 20887 bp, 20 predicted proteins | sample 9134231 | NCBI WGS metagenome assembly JAEEGL01 (sample SAMN16246548, study PRJNA631951) | gut metagenome | biome: gut microbiome; feature: rumen; material: fiber-attached | host: Bos | place: Iran: Karaj | collected 2018-10
GAATTAATTCACCGCACTTCGAGTCCTCTCGATTACGATGAAAAATCAAATTGATTTTGGAGCAAAAGTAACTTGATTTTGAGTAATAATCAACTTGTTTTTCGATGAAAACCAATAAGGAAAATATCCCTATCCCTTACACCCCTCTTACTATAGCCCCACCTCTCTTTAGAGAGAGGGTGGGGACTATCTAGAGAGGGGGTTAAGAAGGGATGAGGATATTGCATCAGCAAAACCGATTCCGAGGTCGATTCGATGGCATGATGAAAAGTAATCTTCGTGAATTTTGAATTTGTCATATCTTTTGGGTGCTAATTTTGTGATTAATCGTTACTGTTTATTTCAACCTTGCAAAGGCATGAAAAAGTAATGAACCAACAAAATAATTGTCAACGTAGGGACATAAATAGAAATTAATTGCTTCAATTGTCGAAGATAGCCCGATTTGGTGCCCCAAAGGTGCCCTTTTGAGTGTATACGTCATTATTACATATATGCCAAAACAATGAAACGAATTTTAGTAACTGGTGGAGCTGGCTTTATAGGCTCCCATCTATGTGAGAGATTAGTAAAAGAAGACAATGATGTTATTTGTCTCGACAACTTCTACACAGGTAGTAAAGAGAATGTATGGCACTTGCTTGGTGAACATAATTTTGAAATTGTGCGTCATGATGTGTGCCAGCCGTATTGGGCTGAGGTTGATGAGATTTATAATCTTGCATGCCCTGCATCTCCCATATATTATCAAAATGATCCTATTCAAACTACCAAGACATCTGTCTTTGGTGCCTATCATATGTTAGGATTGGCTCGCAGAACAAAATGCAAGATACTTCAAACATCTACCAGCGAGGTGTATGGTGACCCTGCTGTTCATCCTCAGCCAGAGACTTATTGGGGCAATGTAAACACCATTGGCATTCGCAGTTGCTACGATGAAGGTAAACGCTGTGCTGAAACGATGTTCTTCGATTATCATCGCTTACACGGAGTACGTATTAAAGTTATTCGTATCTTCAATACCTATGGTCCACGTATGGCAGAACATGATGGGCGTGTTGTTTCTAATTTCATTATGCAGGCATTACGTGGTGAGGATATTACTATCTATGGTGATGGAACCCAGACACGTTCGTTCCAATATGTTTCCGACCTCATTGAAGGCATGGTACGCATGATGGCAAGCGGTGATGAATTCCTTGGGCCTGTCAATATCGGAAATCCTGGCGAATTCACCATGTTGGAATTGGCAGAGAAAGTCATCGCTATGACTGGTTCTAGGAGCAAGATCGTATTCCGCCCATTACCTTCTGATGATCCCAAGATGCGCAGACCTGACATTACGTTGGCTAAAGCTGAATTGGATTGGGAGCCCAAGGTGAAACTTGATGAAGGCCTGGCAAAAACCATAGATTATTTTAAAACAAGACTATAATATAACGACATGGCTTTAGAGTTATTCGTACCTGGACGTTTGTGCCTTTTCGGCGAGCATACCGACTGGGCAGGTAAATATCGAACCATGAACGCAGATATAGTTCCAGGAGCTTCGATTGTTACTGGTATTGAGCAGGGGATATATGCAGAGGTGGAGAAATCCTCCATCTTTGAAATGCATAGCGTGGCTCCTGAGATACGTGAAGTGTGGCAGGATTTCTCTTGTCGCATGAACGAGCAAGAATTGAAGAACATAGCCAAGTCAGGTTCTTTCTTCAGTTATTGTGCAGGTGTCGCCAGTTATATGCTGGAGTGGTATCATGTAGGTGGCGTAAAAATCACGCTTAAACGTATGACCCTCCCAATGAAGTCTGGGTTAAGTAGTTCTGCTGCCATATGCGTATTAGTTGCTCGTGCTTTCAACCAGATATATAAACTCAACCTTAACACCATGGGCGAGATGAATATTGCCTATGTGGGAGAGCTTAGAACGGCATCGCGATGCGGAAGATTAGATCAGGCTTGTGCTTTTGGTGTTAAACCAAATCTGATGACTTTTGATGGCGATGAGGTTGAGGTTAAAACTCTGAATGTAAAGAAACATCTATATTGGGTATTTGCCGATCTTTGTGCAGAGAAAGATACCATTAAAATACTTCGTGATTTGAACAAAGGCTATCCCTTTGCTTCGAATGAGATGGAAGAACGAGAACAGAAAGCCTTAGGAGAAGATAATCAAAAGATTATTAACCTTGCTATTGAATATATGGCTAAGGGGGATGCTGAGGCACTAGGAAAACTGATGACGGGCGCTCAAACCTTGTTTGATACAGCTGTTGCACCTATGTGCCCAGAGGAATTGACTTCGCCAAAATTACATGAGGTTCTAAATGATCCTGTTATCAAGCCATTGGTATATGGTGGAAAGGGCGTTGGTTCTCAAGGTGATGGTTCCATCCAATTCCTGGCAAAGGATAAAGATTGCCAGCAAAAACTGATTGATTACCTAAACAATCAGGGAATGAAGGCATACCCTTTAACTTTAAAGCCTGTTCATACCGTTCGTAAAGCCATTATTCCAGTTGCTGGTTTCGGGACCCGCCTTTATCCAGCCACCAGAGCTATGAAGAAAGATTTCTTCCCAATCCCAGATGTTGATGGTATTGTAAAGCCTGTTATACTGATTCTTCTTGAAGAATTAGTGAAAAGTGGTATAGAGGAGATATGTCTTGTTCTTGGTTCTGAAGAAGAAAGATTGATGTATCGTGATTTCTTTGAGAATCCGTTGCCACAAGAGCATTTCTGTAAACTAAACCCCGAAATGCAGGAATACGAAAACCGTATTCTAGCAATAGGAAAGAAATTGTGCTATGTTTATCAGAAAGAAAAGCGCGGTTTCGGTCATGCTGTTTACCAGGCTGCAGACTTTGCAAATAACGAACCTATTTTGCTGATGTTGGGTGATACCCTTTATCGTACAGATAGCAACAAACCTTGTGCGCTCCAGATGATTGAGAAGTACGAACAGTACAATAAACTGATGGTATCTATACATCCAATACCATTAGCAGAAGTCTCGCATTATGGCATTCTGTCAGGAACATGGGAGGATAAGAATGAGACGGAATTGAACGTTTCGAAAATGACAGAGAAGCCCAAGGCAAGTTATGCAGAGGAATATTTGGGGGTGAAGTGTAATGATGGCGTACGCAAATATATGTCGGTATTTGGTCAATACATATTAACCCCAGAAGTATTTGATCAACTTCGAGAAGATGTTGAAAATTCAACAGATGCAAATAAAGAGATAGAATTAACATCAGCCCTTGATAAAGTAAGGGAGCGCTCTGGTATGATTGGTATTCAATTGCAGGGACGAATGTATGATATGGGGAATTTTAATGCGTTTGTCAATTGTGTGACAGAATTTTCTAAATAGTGAACAAGCAAGTTTGTGGCAAAATGGGCGAGAATGTTAATATAAGCATTAAACGCGGAGTTTTTTGGAGTGCAGTTGAACGTTTTTCAGTTCAAGGACTACAATTTTTAATGACAATTGTAATAACAAGATTTGTCTCGCCAGAGGAGTTCGGATTAGTAGCAATGCTCAGTTTTTTCATTGCCATATCTAACAGTATAATAGATTGTGGATTCTCAAGTGCATTAATTCAAAAGCAAGATAGAAATGATCATGACTTTTCCGTTGTTTTTTACTATAACATAATTATAGCGGCATTATTGTATATTTTGTTATATTTCTCCTCTTCTTTAATTGCAAACTTTTATAATGAACCACAGTTGTGCTTATTGACAAAAATAGTATGTATAAGTTTGATTATTGTCTCTTTTAACGTAGTCCCCAATGCTAAACTAATAATAGCAATGGACTTTAAATCAATCACCAAAGTGTCTTTGATTAGTGCAGCAATTAGTGGAACTATTGGCATATTAATGGCTGTTTATGGTTTTGGAGTGTGGGCCATAGTTATTCAATCCTTAGTACAGCGTTTTGTTAGTGTGTTCCTTCTCTGGTATTTAGTGAAATGGATTCCTCTATGGAGCTTTTCACTTAAATCATTTAAGGAACTATATGGTTTTGGGTCAAAAATGATGTTGTCTGGTCTTCTTCATACTATTTACTTAAACCTCTATACCTTATTAATTGGAAAATTTTTTAATGCTCAGACAGTAGGTTTCTTTAATCGGGCGAATTCCTTAGCTCAGTATCCTTCTACTAATCTTGTAAACATAATAAATCGTGTATATTATCCTGTTCTATGTAAGATGCAAAACGATTCACAAAAGTTTGCAAATGTGTTTCACTCGTATCTTCGTATGGCATGCTATATTATTTTTCCTTTATCAGTATTGTTAACAGCATTAGCAGACCCACTTATTAGAGTGCTATTAACAGAAAAATGGGCAGGGGCTGTAGTTCCTTTGCAGATTATTGCTTTAGCATATATGCTATATCCCATTATGCTTATAAACAATCAGCCTCTGCAAGCGCTTAATCATACAACAATGTTTTTGATTTCAGAGATAATAAAAAAAATAACAGCTGTTGTTTTACTGATTATTTCACTAAATTATAGTTTATATGTCTTATGCTTCAGTATCTTCGTCTACAATATCTGCGATACTATTATAATCATTTATTTTACAAGAAAAATAATGTCAACAGGATTTAGAAAACAAATTCGAGAGTTATTTCCAATGTTCTTGTCTTCTGTTATGACAGGAGGAATAGTATATTCATTTGTATATTTTGTAGATATAAATATAATCTGGTTGATCATAGGAGGTGGATTTTTGGGAATACTATCTTATGCGCTTTTAAGTAGAATATTTAAAATTAGAGAATATCAAATTATAATTAATTTAATTAGAAATTATGTATAAAGTAACTATCGCAATACCTGTATATAATGTTGAGAAATACATAAAAGAAGCATTACTTTCTGCATTAAATCAGACGTATCCAAACATAGAGTATGTTATAGTAGATGACAAAGGGCCTGACAAGAGTATGGATATTGTAAGAAGAATAAAACAGATGCATCCACGTGGGAAAGAGATTAAAATTATTGAACATCCTAAAAATATAGGAACAGGAGGGGCTAGAAATAGCTCAATGGATAATGCTACTGGAGATTATATATTCTTTATGGATAGTGATGATACAATAGAACCTGACACTATTAAAATACTCGTTGATAATATTCCTAGTGAAGGTGTTGACGTCTTGGAAAGTTCATATCGAATGCTGACAAATGATGGGGTATTGGTGAAGAAAACTATATTAGAAGGAAAAAAAATAAGAGGAAATATGGCCATATGTGAATGGATGAGACAAACATGCATATATTATGATGGATTTCCATGGAATAGACTTATATCTCTAAAGTTTTTAAAGACGAATAATGTCAGATGTATACCTTCTCACAGGAATGAAGATGTATTATTTTCTTTTCAAGTAGTCTTATATGCGAAATCATTTATTACCTTGCCTAATATTACCTACAACTATTATTTGAGGCCAGGGTCGACAGTTCATAGGAAAATTGACGAATTCTACTATAATCAATTTTTGGAAATTTTTGATGCACGCACAAAATTAATGAGAGAAATCAAGATAGATAAACCAACTGTTCTATTCAATTACTATCTACAGCATTTCTTTGAATGGTGGATTGATTTGATTTTATTCGGTGAGTTTTCAACTCAAAAGAAAAAGTTTTTTTATTCAAGAATGAAAACAATTCTAACACTAGAATTTGGGGCAAGAGAACTCATAGGCTTTAGATACAAGATAAAATATATATTTATCAAATATGGCACATATGACTGTTACAAAGCATTAAGTATAATTGATGGCTATTTCCGTTATTTTTATTATATAATTCAGCGACTATTTAATTGTCCCAAGTTGCCATATTCACACTTATAATTCTTTCAATATGTCTTTTTATTCATATGATATTTTTGATACGTGTCTATTAAGACTTTGCGGCAAAGCTGCAAATGTATTTGATATATTGGCATACCAGATTCTTGGTACTGAGGCTGCAAAAGAGTCTTTAATGGATTTCGCAATGACTCGTATTAATGCTGAGAAGCAAGCAAGGCAATGTTATATTAAAGGTGAAATAGAAGAAATTACAATTGAACAAATATATGAATTTTGTGATTTCTCACTTTATACTTCTGTGCCAAATAATATAATACTAAAAACAGAACTCCAGATCGAAAAGGAGGTTCTTGTCCCTGTAAAAACCATTTGTGAGGAAATAAGCAGGCACAGGAATAATGGTGAAATAATTATGTTTATTTCCGATATGTATCTTCCTGTAATTTTTATAAAAAATATTCTTATTCAACATGGCCTGTTTTGTGAGGGGGATTTGGTATATGTAAGTGCGGAGATAAAAAAAACCAAAGCTACAGGGAATTTATTTAGATATATAAAAAATGAAAATAAGATTGACTATTCGAAATGGCATCATAAAGGAGATAATAAGCAAAGTGATTATTATATTCCCCAAAAAATTGGCATAAGAAGCACTCTGGTATGTCATAAATATTCGTATTACGAAAGACTCCTTGCCGATAAAGAAAATGAAAATACTATTTTAGATACCCAAATGATGGCTTCAATTTCTAAAGGTATAAGAAATAGTTTGAGTAAATCGGTATATTACAATTTTGCTGCAGATTTTATTGCCCCAATATTTGTTCCGTTTGTATATGGAATTCTATTTAATGCCAAGGGAAGGGGAATTAAGCATTTGTATTTTTTAGCAAGAGATGGCTATTTGCTTTACGAAATATCGAAAGAATTAATTCATTTTTTCGACGAGATTGATGTTCATTATATATATGCGTCTAGAAAAGCATTATATTTGCCTGCAATGGATGAATTGACAACAGAATCTATCAGCAAACTATTTCTAGAAGGAGATGTTGTTGAAATAGATGATGTTTTAGATGTCCTTCAAATAGATGACTGTCCGTTAGAAATTAAAAGTAAGTTTGCAGGGTTACCTAGAAATATATTATTTGAAAAGGTCTCCAACGATGAATACCTAAGAAGTCGTGCTGAACATAATATTGAAGAACAAAAAAAATTATGTAGAAGATATTTAGTGGAACAAGGATTAGGCAGAGAAGGTTGTGCTATTGTTGATGTTACCGGTTCAATGAAATGCCATAATTCAATCAACAGAATTTTAAAAGATTCAGGCCTACCTACTACATTCGCATATTATTTTGAAGTATTAAATGATAGGCTTAAATCGGGAAACTATTTTTCGCTTTGTTTTCAAGAGCGATATAAAAGAAATTTTCTTAATGCATTCCTTCACCCTCATGGGATTATGGAACAGTATTTCTGTGCGACAAATCAGAATAGAACGATGAAATATGCTTTAGTTGGATCAGAAGTAAAACCTGTCTTTGAAACCGATCATACTAACGAGAATTTTAAAAAGGAAGTCACTGATGCTAACGTGTTAGTATGTAAAAGATTTGCTTACTATTATTCTTTTATAATTAATATGCGTTCTCACTTGGATTTATGCAGAAAGGCAATTTCCGTTTATGTTGATTTTTTGAGAGCCCCTCGAATAGAATGTTTGTTGGCACTGGAGAAATTTGAACAATCAAATTCTTCAATAAGAAAAAAAACTCTTCTGTCCAAACAAAATATATTTAAGTTATTATTAAAAAGAAAAACACCTTGGCTACAAGGAAATTTGGTTTATAATTCCTTTTTTCCTAATATAACCGCAACATTAATTCAGTTTTATATAAAAAGAAAATATCAAAATTATTAAGTGGTTATATACATGAAGTGAAAAAAAGTGTGTAAAGTATTGCTCTTTATCAGATAAGAATAAACTCTGATTAAAAGAGTATGTTTACAAATAGTTAAAAATAGAAATGCTATATGGAAAATCCATTGGTTTCGGTAGTTATTCCAATATTTAAGGTTGAAGAGTATCTTAATGAATGTGTTGAGTCTGTCGTTAATCAGTCCTATAATCATCTAGAAATTATATTGGTTGATGATGGTTCACCGGATAGATGTCCAGAGATGTGTGATGAGTGGGCAAAAAAGGATAATCGTATAGTCGTTATTCATAAGGCGAATGGCGGCCTTTCGGATGCACGCAATGCAGGGCTTGATGTTAGTAAGGGAGAGTTTTTGATGTTTTTAGATGCAGATGACTTCATAGAGAAGTGTACTATTCTAGATATGCTTGAATTGGCGCAACGTAATGATGCTGAGTTATGTTGTGGAGGTTTTTTTAGATATAACACAGAAAAGATCACTCCTATTTATAATAGAATTATTAAAAACGAGGAAGATGTCACAGATGGGATGACTCACCTGAAAAATATGTTGCTTAATAAAGTTGACTGTTCATCCTGCTGTAAATTATTTAAAATAAGAAGTATTGGTTCATTAAGGTTCATAAAGGGTAGATATAATGAAGATGTAATGTTCCTTTTTTCTTTGCTTCAATCATTGAAGGTCGTAGTAAGAACAAGTTCGCGATACTATTATTATAGAGAAACAGAAGGAAGTATCACTCATACCCTTAATGCTAGAACTTTTGATTCTTTGATAAACACCAGAGAGATGGAGGCGGTGATGCATGAATGTGATCTACCATTAAAGGACGAAATAGAATACCGAAAAATACGGATTGCATTGGAGATTGCATATCGTATAGTAAGAAATGGCGAGAAAAATAAATATAGAAATCATTACATAAGTGTAAGGAGGCTTGTTAAAAATGGTATTTTTACTATAGTGAAGTCTCCTAATTTTCGTTTGCGAGATATTATTCATGCTGTAATAGTCGTTTTATCAATATAATATGTTTGTTTTTGATATCCTTGTATATTTATCCTTTGCGCTTATAATGATGTATTTAGCGAAGGCCTCATATAAGACATACCCGAATTCTAATAAAATTGATAGGTATTTAGTTGGGTTTATTATATTTTATTCTGTTATTTCTGCAATTCGATGGCGTGTTGGTTCTGATAGTGTACCCTATGCTTTGGAGTTTATGACAGGTGTTACTGGCCATGAATTCTTGGGAATGGAAGAAAATGAACTCGTTATGAAATGGCTTGTTCATTTTATCTTTGGTGCAGGGCTTCATTTTTCTATAGGGATGGGTATATTATCTTTTTTTCAAATACTACCAATGACAAAATTATTAGCAAACTACAAATATATTCTAGTTTTTATGCCAATCGCCTTATTTGGTTCTAGATATTATTTGACTGAAATGGGAGGTATGAGGCAAATGGTAGTTGCCAGTTTCTTTGTATATTTCTCAAGATATATTTTAGAAAGAAAAATATGGAAGTATTTATTTTCAGTTTTTATTTCTATATTTATACACCAGAGTGCTATCCTATTATTACCTTTGTACTTTATTCCACTAACCTCTATTATAAGAGCAAATCAAAGGTGGTTGCTGTTACTCATTTTTTTTAGTTGTTTTATAATAGGTCTATCACCTAGCTTCCATTTGTTAGTACAATATGGTGAAGTACTAGCGTCTATGATAGGATATAGCGACTATGGAATGCGCGTCGCAGATTTTGCTGCAGGTGATACGGAGGAAGCCTTGTCTTTTGGTCCAATGATGCTTTCGTATTTTTTAATTTCTCTCTCCTTAATATTGTCAGGTCCAATGTTAAAGAGAAAATTTGAAGCAAAAATACCATATTTTAATTTATGGTATAGTTTTTCTTTTCTTTGGGGATGTCTATATTTTTTAGTTTGTAATGTTAGTCATATTTTTATCCGACCAATGACTTACTTTATTTTATTCGAAATGATCATGCTTTCGTTGTTGCTTTTCGATTTATTCAATAGAGGCAAAAAACAAATACAGGTAAAGATGTTTGCTATTAGCATGGTAGGAATTATATGGGTAAATATTAGTTGGAATATTATCAAAGCAGAAAGCCAAAAAAATCATGAGTATGTAATATACAAGATGTTCTTTATGTACAAAGATGAGGTGAATGCAGCGTTAAAAGAAAGGTGATGATGGAAAGAAAACCAAAAGTTTCAATAGTTGTTCCCGTATACAATGTAGAACGCTATATTAAACGATGTGTGCAGAGCTTGTTGAACCAGACACTTAAAGAAATAGAAGTCATTCTTGTTGATGATGGCTCCCCCGACAAATCGCCTCAGATATGTGATGAATATGCGAGTAAAGATAATAGAATAATTGTTGTACACAAAGTGAATGGAGGGTTAGGCTCTGCCCGTAATGCTGGTGTAAAAATTGCTACGGGAGAATATATTACATTTTGTGACAGTGATGATTTTGTGTCTCCAAATACATATTATAACGTATATGAAGAGTGCAGGAAAATTGATCTTGACGTTTGTTTCTTTCAGCATTGTAGATATACATCAATAGATGTTTGTTTTTCAGAAGCGAAAAAAGGGAAGAAGGAATCTTTTTTGTCTTCTGACGCGATTAAGGATTTGTATCTAAAACTACTTTCTGGTAAACAGCAAATGTCTGTTTGTATGGCGTTAATTAGGCGTAGTATTATTGAAGAAAATAATATTAGTTGTCCGAGTGAAAGAGACGTCGCTTCTGAGGATTTGCTTTATATGATGGATATAGTTTCTCATTCGAAAAAAGCTGTAAAACTACCTAATGTTTATTATTATTATTATATAAACCCTGCATCGCTTTCTACCACTTGGAATGAACAAAAACACCAAAGGTGCCTGAACTTGTTGCGAGTTGTAAGGGATAAAATCCAAAGTATCGATGATAGGCGTGTGGGAGGAGCGTATGCACTTCAGATCCTGCGAATATTTAAAGTCATATATAAGTTTACAAGCATAAACAAGTCAAAATCAATAAATGAAAAGATAAGAATAATAAGTGATACTTATAATTCTGTTTTTGCCAAATATCTTATAGAACATGTCAGCAGATCTGATTTTAGTAGTTCTGATAGTTTCATTTTTATTTGTACAAAATATAAACTGTCATTGCTTCTTTTGGTATTTTACAATCTTAGGTATTCAAGATGGTTAAATTGAAATCATTTATACCCAATATATCGCATACTACAAGTAATGGTTTGTGTTTAGGTTGTGGTATGTGTAAGGATATATGTCCTAGCAATGCAATATCCATTGAAAATAGGAAAGGACAATACTTGCCTGTTATTTCGGATATTATCTGCAATAATAAAAGAGGATGTCATCGATGTTATGATATATGCCCGGGACTGGGATGTGATTTAAATGAAAGATCCTATAGGCTTTTTACTACAATGAATGTAAAAAACGATGTATTGGCGGGGCGTTATATTAATTGCTATACAGGTTATTCTACCGATGAAGAATTAAGATACCATTCATCAAGTGGCGGGATGTTAACACAACTTCTTATTTGGTTACTTGAAAAAAAATATATAGATGGTGCAGTAGTTACAATATTCGATAAAGATTCTCTATTTTTGAATAAGGCAATAGTTGCTACTACCAAAGAAGAATTATTAAAAGCTAAAGGAAGCAAATATGCCCCGGTTTCTTTTGCAAATGTGATAAAATCAATAAAGAAAGCAGAAAGTTGTTGTTTTGTAGTTGTGGGTTTACCATGTCATATCCAAGGTATTAGAAAGGTTATGGAGAAAGACATGGCGTTTGCCCGTAAGATAGGAGCTTTGTTTTCTCTTTACTGCTCTTCTGGCAGGACTTTCAATTATACAGAGTACATCTTGAAAGAAAGGAAAATTAATCCCAGCAGTATAAACTATCTTTCTTATAGGGATAATGGATGTCTAGGAGGACTTGTTGTAAAAGGTTTTGATAAACAAAAAAGACAAACAATAGATTATTTTCAGCATTACCAGTTATATTCTCATCCTTTAAGGTCTATATTTGTGCCAAGGCGATGCCTTTTATGTATTGATCATTATGGTGAACTCGCGGATATTTCGTTTGGAGATATTCATATAGCACCCTATAAAGAAGATAAGATTGGCATTAATTCTGCTATTGTAAGAAGTGAGAAGGTCCATAAATGGCTTTTAGAAGCCACAGCAGAAGGAGTCATTTCCCTTGCATCTATTGATATAAGTATAATAAACAATTCACAACCTTCTTTACTGATGAAAAAAAATAGAAACACAGCGTTTATTCAAATAAACAAGAAGATAGGTAGATTTGTTCCAGAATATAATATAAACTTAAACAAATCGGTCAACATTAAGTTGTTGATTAACTATGTGATGAACAGAATACAGCAGTTTATTGGCAGAAATAAAGCACTTTGGTTTATTATACCATTATTAAAAGCAAAAACAAAAGTTGATTAAGGTTATGAAAAATAAGAAAATAGGTGGTGTTGTTGTTACCAACTTCAACCATACAAACTATGGTACTTTTCTTCAGGCATATGCTACTTTGAAAACTATCCAAGACTTGGGTTATGATTTGACATTTATAAGGTATGTTAAGACAAGAAGCATATGGAAAACGATAAGAATATTACCTCTTTATTTGTTAAGTGGCGGCTTTTACCAATTAAAAGTTGTTTTAAAAAATAAGATTTGTGAAAAGATTCATCCAGAATATTTAAAAAACCAAAAAATAAGAATTGCTTCAACGAATCTTTTAAAACAGCAAGAGTTTATGCCATATTTGAAAGAATATTGTGGTTACGAAGCCTTATGCAAAGGTTCCAAAGAATATGATGCTGTTTTTGTAGGAAGTGATCAAACGTGGCGGCCCATAGGTTTTTATAGCAATTATTGGAATCTAAATTTTGTAGATGATAATATTCCTAAATTTTCATATGCTTCGAGCTTTGGTGTTTCATCTATTCCTCAAATTCAAAAAAAAGGGACAAGCAGATATTTGAATCGTTTTAATCTTATTTCAGTTAGAGAGCAAAAGGCAAAAGAGATTGTTGAGTCTTTATCAGATAAAACAGCGCAAGTTGTAGCTGACCCGACAATGCTTCGGACGGCATTACAGTGGAGAGAATTTGCTTCATCCTCAAAAATGATTATTTCGGAGCCGTATATTTTTTGCTATTTCCTTGGTACAAGAACAGATATAAGGGAAGAGGCAAAAAAAATAGCAGAATTGAAGAGAATGAAAATCGTTACAATGCGTCATATGGACGAGTATATAGTTGAAGATGATAAATTTGGGGATTTTTATCCTTATAATGTCGATGCTCGTGATTTTATTACCCTCTTGATGAATGCCGAGTATGTTTGTACTGATTCTTTTCACGGAACTGTCTTCTCGATCTTAATGCATAAGAAGTTTAAGACATTTTATCGCACAAGACCGACGTCAGGGGTGTCGACACATTCTAGAATTGATAGTCTGCTTTCTATTTTTTCACTTAATGAGCGATTATATACAAATGACATTTTGTCTATTGACGATGAAATTGATTTTGAGGAAATCGATGGAAAATTGGAGATATATCGAAGAAAATCTTTAAGATTCTTAGAGGACGCATTAAACTTAGCAAATAATAGAGATGATTAAGAATATAGAGGACTTACGCAACTATCTTGATCAGGATCGGAAAAAAATAGAGTAGCATATACAGGTTTAAAATTGAGATTGATATACTATTTGAATCCTCACCTAAGTTTTATTTGAGACCTGCGTTTTTATGATATTATGCAAATCAAGAGGATAAAACGTTATGGAATAAACTTTTGACTATGTGGTATTTCTATCATCACCAGTAATTATACATTAAATTGGGGTATTCTATTAATAAGAATAATTTTGGGCCAGGAATGTATTTATGTCATAGGGGGCATTTGTTGTTATTGAAAAAGTTAGGATTGGTGTAAATTGTATGATACATGTTTGTACTAATATTGGTGGCAGGGGGGAGATACCTTCTATAGGAAGTAACGTTTACATTGGTCCTAGCGCCAAGATTTGGGGAGACATTGCTATTGGAGACAATGTTATGATAGGAGCGAATGTTGTTGTAAACAAATCTGTTCCATCGAATTGTGTTGTTGCAGGTATTCCCGCCCAAATAGTAAGTTATCTTAATAGAATACATGAATAAAATATGAGAAGAATCTTAGTGGTAGCTACTTCACCTAATACAAGAGGTGGTATTACATCTGTTCTGAAAGCTCATGAACATGGAGAACAATGGGAAAAATATCACTGTAAATGGATAATATCCCATATAGATAAGAACGTTTTTATTAAAATTATCACTCTAATTTGGGGATTGTTCCTGTTTTTGATTCGACTTCCTTTTTCTGTACTTGTGCATGTTCACCTAAGTGAAGCAAGTTCTGCTATGAGAAAATCATTGTTTATTATTCCTGCTCGTCTGTTGAGAAAAAGAATAGTAGTTCACTTTCATTCCTTTTCACCAGAAACAACAATAAGAGGCAAATATGCATGGCTATACAGATGGATTTTTGCTCACTCTGATGCTGTGATAGTACTTTCAAATTATTGGATGCAAGAAGTTAATAATGAGTTTTGTTTAGGACAAAAGGTTAAAGTTATATATAACCCTTGTTCTGAGGTTGAGAACAATACATTTTGTGAGAGAGAGAATTATATTTTATATGCTGGTGCATTGAACCACAGGAAGGGGTATGACGATTTACTGAAAGCATTCGGCAAAATTAATAAAAAGTATCCTAAGTGGAAGGTTATTTTTGCCGGTAATGGCGAAATTGAAAAAGGTAAGAAAATCGCAAGTGAACTTGGAATCTCGACACAAGTTTCTTTTCTAGGCTGGGTAACTGGCATGCAAAAAGACGCTGCATATAAAAAGGCATCGATATTCTGTCTTCCAAGCTATGCAGAAGGCTTCCCTATGGCGGTCCTTGATGCTTGGGCTTATGGATTACCAGTAATCACTACACCTGTGGGTGGTATAACAGACGTTGCAGAGAATGGAAAAAATATGCTTATTTTTAATCCTGGTGATATTGAGGCTTTGGCTGTTTGTTTAGAAAAAATGATATCAGACGAGGATTTTCGAAATAGAATCGCATTAGAATCAAGGAATTTTGCCACAACTACTTTCAATAGAAATACAATAAATAAACAAATCTGTGAGTTGTATGATTCTTTAATAAGCTAATCATGAAGTGGAAAGTTCTGGGGAGTGATTATCTGTTAAAATCGAGATGGTTAAAGGTTAGAAAAGACCATGTCATGATGCCATCTGGTGTAGAGATGGATGATTATTTTGTTTTGGAGTATCCCGACTGGGTAAATGTAATAGCCATCACCGACAAAGGAGAATTCATTATTGAGCAACAATATCGGCATGGAACTCAAACTGTGGATTATGAGTTGTGTGCTGGTACTTTAGAGAAGAACGAAACTGCCCTTGAAGCTGCACAGCGAGAGTTGCTAGAAGAAACTGGTTTCGCTGGAGGAGAATGGACGCTCTATTGTGAGTCTGCTCCAAACCCTGCTGCAATGACAAATATGAATTACACTTATATAGCGATGGGGGTGAAATATTCCGGCTCCAGACACTTGGAGAATACTGAAGACATAAAGATTGATCTTCTAAGCTATGAAGAGTTGAAACAAATAGTGAAAGAAGGAAAGATTAAGCAGGGGCAGATGTTAGCCCCTCTATGGAAATATATAGCAGAACATCAGTAATAATTTAATTTTATATAATGAGTAAGATTTTAGTAACTGGAGGTTGTGGAATGATAGGAAGCAACCTCGTTAAAAGACTTGTGAAAGAAGGTCACGAAGTGTTTGTAATCGATAACCTTTGGCGTGGTAAACTGGAATACCTGAATGATGAAAGCGGTAAACCTGTCATAGATTTGAATACACATTATTATAATGTGGATTTGTCGACAGGTTTAGGCGTTGACTCCATCATATTTGGCGTGGAATATGTAATCCACCTCGCTGACATCGTGGCCGGTATTGACTACGTGTTTAGCAATCAGGGCGATTTGTTCCGCTTGAACAACCTGATTAATACCCATGTGTTCCATGCTGTACGTAAAGCCGGTAAGGAGCGCATTAAAGGTTTAATTTATGTTGGAACGGCATGTAGTTATCCTTTGACTCGTCAGAATTCATTGGATGTTATTCCTCTTAAAGAAGATGAGCTCTTCCCTGCTTTGCCTGAGTCTGCTTACGGATGGAGTAAGTTAATGGGGCAACTGGAGATAGGTTTCTTGGAAAAAGAAACAGGTATTCCTTGCTGTACCCTCCAGTTCCATAATGTCTATGGTTCTCCCTGCGACTACGGTGAGCGAAGCCAGGTAATACCGGCATTGATTCGTAAGGCGATTAATTATCCTAAGGAGGAGTTCAATGTTTGGGGGAGCGGTAAACAAGGACGTGCATTTATTCATGTGAATGATGTCGTGGATGCACTGATGCTCGCCCTTGAAAAGGGCTGGGGACATGGTTGGATTCAAATTGGTCCTTCGGAGTGCACATCCATTCGTGAGATTGCCGAGGCTGTTGTTAAGATTTCCGGTAAGGGCATTACTCCATTCTATGATACGACCAAACCAGAAGGCGACAAAGCTCGTAGTGCTGACTGGAGTAAGGCAAAAGAAGTGCTTGGATGGGAACCAAAAGTAAAACTAGAGGACGGTTTGCGCGAACAGTATGAATGGGTGATGAAACAGATAGCGAAGGATGCAGAAAAAAAGAGTCTTGCGTAAGACCATTTCTGAGATTCCTGCAATACTTACAGGACACGGAGTTGGGGAGAAGCGTGTGCTTCTTTCACAAAATGAGCACACGTCTCCAATCACACAAATTGCCAGAACACATTTATTGATAGGATCAATCGTAGAATCTCATATTCATGAAACCATGGATGAGCATTTTATTTTTATTTCTGGAAGGTGTATGGTATCTTATAATGGTAGTGATATTCTCTGCGAAGGAGGGCAATATCTTTTAGTACCAGCTGGGGTTAACCATCAAATCAATGTTTTATCTGACACCGAACTAATAACTGTAGGTGTCGCAACGAAGTGAATGTTATGTTTAAGGAGTATTTTGGATTACGATTCGAGTTTGACCATACTGAGGTGGATCGTATTATAGAGGAACATATACAGGATAATATACCTGGTTATGTAGTTTCTGTAGATGGCAATAATTTTTCAACAGCCCAACTCGATTCTTCCCACAGAACCATACTTAATAATTCAATAGTAAATAATTGTGATGGTATATGGATTCCTACTTTAGTGAATTGGATATACCATACAAATTATAGAAACTATTGTGGAGCGGATTTGTTTCTAAAGTTTATAAATAAAAGAAAATATAGACAGTTTTATCTAGGCTCAAGCAAACGTGTTTTGGATGGTCTAAGAAATGAAATGTCTAAATTGGATCCCAACGTTGCATCAATGCGATTTGAAGAATTACCTTTTAGAAAAGTTGAGGATTTTGATTACGAAGGAATTGCTAAAATGATTAATGAGGATTGTCCAGATATCATATGGGTTTCACTTGGAGCTCCCAAACAGGAACAATTTATGTATCGGTTGCTACCATTCCTGAATCGTGGAGTAATGTTTGGGTATGGTGCGATTTTTAATTTTTATTCTGGACTTGAAGATGCTCCTAAAAGAGCTCCTAGATGGGTTATTAATATTAAGATGGAATCATTATATAGGATATTTCAAGAACCCAAGAAACAAATAAAAAGATGTTGGAGGTTTATTTCTGTAATACCTTCATGCTTATATAAGGAGTGGAAGAAAAAACACCAGAATAATAATTTTGATTAATGTATAGAATACTCATTTCTGATGCAGAAACCAGGAAAGCCTTTGATGTTGCATCAATGGTAATATCTTACTTTCCTGAAATTCCAATTATTGCAGGTGATATAGAGAACTCGCGGAGTAATAAACGTCATTTAAAAAAACTATTCCGTTGCGACGTTGAAACGCTAAGAGTTACCAAAGAAGAGGATTTTATTGATGATCTTAAGGATATTTCGGAAAAGTATAGTGAGGACAGAATTATCTTCCTTCCAATGGAAGAAAAGACAGTAGCTTCCTTCTATGCTTTTTTGAACAAAACTGGAGCAAAGAATTTCTTGTTCTTGTTACCTGAAGAACATGTATATAATACTTTAAGGAACAAAGCAGAACTTAATCAATATTGCGCTAAAAATGGTTTAAGTGCACCAGAGTTTTTTTCTATATCTCAATTAGATTCTTTATCTGTAGATAAATTTCCAATTCTGTTAAAACCTTGTGTAGGCTCTGGCTCTGAAGGGCAATATAGACTTTATAAGCCAGAGAATTATACAGAGGAGATAAAAACTGTCGTTAGCAATAAACCATATCTTGCACAGGAACTCATCGGGAATGGGCATGACGTAAAGGGAGCCTTCTATTTGTATGATAAGAATGGATTTATTGATGCCTATACTCATGAAAGAATACGTACCTCACCACCAACTGGGGGGGTGACCGTATTATCAAAGTTATCGCATGACAGATTAATTATAGATGAGGGAAAGAAAATCCTAGATAAGATTGGATGGCAAGGGCTTGTTATGCTTGAATTTTTGTATGACGAAAAGACTGACAAATATAAAGTTATAGAGGCTAATCCGAGAGCATGGGGATCTATAATGCTATCTGAATTTGGTGGAAGTCATCTGTTGACGAACTATGTGCGATGCTGTATTGGAGAGCCATTATTATCTGAGCACAAAGATGTTGATTGCTATATACGTTGGTTCTTTCCTGTAGATGTATTAAATTACCTCAAGAGTTTGGGAGGAATTAAAAATTTCTGGAACTTTCAAGATACTTGTTTCATAAACTGGTCGTACGCAAGAAAATTATCAGCGGTTCGTTTTAATTTGCATAATTTGTTTCAGCTAAAGAATCTTAAACGTTTTCTGCGAAAATGAGAAAAACAATAGTTTTTGATTTTGACAAAACTTTAACATATAAGGATAGCCTAAAAGAGTTGTTCCGACAAGAAATGACTGGCATAAAGTATCCATTTAGAATAGTCTATTTGTTGCTGGCAGCATTATCAAAAATTGGGTTTGTTTCAGTAAGAAGAGAAAAAGAAATAATGATAAGACTGCTATTTGGGTCAGATAGATCTTTATTTGAGAAGAAATGTCATAATCTGTCTAAAATAATAAAACTTTCCCCAATTTTCAAATATGTTGGGAAATATCTGTCTGTTGGAGATAGGGTTATAATACTTTCTGCCTCTTCTATATACCTGCTCGAAGATATTTTTAAGGGGGAGAATGTAGAAATAATAGGGTCTACATTTTATTGTGAAAATGGGAAAATAAAAAAAATCATACAACACCCTTTCGGAATCGAGAAATATAATCTACTTGTGACAAAGAGAATTACAGAAGTGGATGAGATGTTTTATGACAGCCATAATGATGAATGTCTTATACCTTTATGTAAGAAATGGAATAAAGTGAAAGACGGGGTGATTATAGAAACTAGCGAAAGATAAAAATGAATATACTAACATTTGATGTCGAGGAATGGTTTCATCTCCTCGACTTTGATGCTACCCGTACTGAAGCTGAGTGGGGCAAATACGAGGTGCGTATCTATGAGAACGTAGATAGGATTCTTGATATTCTTGAACGTACCAATACCAAGGCCACGTTTTTTATCATAGGATGGGTGGCTAAGACGTATCCGGATGTGGTGAAGAAGATTGCCGCCAAATACCAGATAGGTAGTCATACGATGAACCACCAGTTGGTATGGCAGCAGAGGCCTGAGGAGTTTAGAAATGATGTGGAGAGTAGTGTAAAGCTGCTTCAGGATATCACCGGACAGCCTGTTGAATGCTTCAGGGCACCGGGATTCTCCATTCGTAAGAGTGAAGCTTGGGCTTTTGAAATACTGAGTGATTTGGGCATTAAATACGATAGCTCTATATTCCCTGCCCATCATGCGCATGGAGGTATGCCAGAGTTCCACTCTTCGGAACCCACGAAAGTAAGATACGGTGCGTTTGTGATTAAGGAATTCCCAATAAGCTATAAAACCATTGCAGGGAAGCATCTTGTTTTTTCAGGTGGTGGATATTTCAGACTGTTTCCATATCCGTTAATCAAGAAATGGAGTAAGGAGCACAGTGATTATCTGCTGAGTTATATCCACCCGCGCGACTTGGACGGTGGGCAGCCAATGTTGGAAGGACTACCGCTGGCTCGTAAGTTTAAGAGTTATGTAGGCACCAAAGGCGCCGCCAAGAAATTGGAGAAGTACCTAACCGATTTTGAATTCACTGATATCGCCACCGCTGCCCAGCGGATAGATTGGAATAAAACACCAACATTTGTTCTTTAAGAAATCAATTCCAGGGGAGGATAGGCATTCAACCCCCAAATTACATAAAGTTATATTGAAGAAATTGCATGATTAGTGTAACGAGTGTAATGAGAAAATGAAACTTTCACTAAGGAAATACATTTGGTTGGAGGTGAATATATTTATATAGAGAAAGTTGTAAAAATTCGCTACACTCGTTACACTGGTGGGAGGCTTCGTATCAGAAAAATGATAATCGTTTACAACAGAATTGATATTTTTTATGGAAGAAAAAGGTGCAATAATTGAACTGACAGCAGAGATGAAAGCAGCTGCATTAAAAGCAGAACGTGATTTTGAAGATGGGAAGTGTTTCTCTGAAGCGGATTTCAAGGAAAGGTTTGCGAAATGGCTTTAGAGATAAGTTATTTCTTATCTAATTTGTTTTTGAGGATTTTTTTATGGCAAGGAAACCGAGAGTGAGGGCACGTTCGGGGGTGTATCATGTGTTGATGCAGGGTGTGAGGCACCGTGACATCTACATAGATGATGAGGACTACCGGACGTTTGTGGAGATACTGGAGAGGTTGCAAACGGC
>JAEEGL011190785.1_pt1 | contig 20887 bp, 22 predicted proteins | sample 9134231 | NCBI WGS metagenome assembly JAEEGL01 (sample SAMN16246548, study PRJNA631951) | gut metagenome | biome: gut microbiome; feature: rumen; material: fiber-attached | host: Bos | place: Iran: Karaj | collected 2018-10
ATTATGCTAAAGAAAAGGGTATTAAATTAAACTTTATAAAAATAGATTCATTAGAAAAAGCTAAAAATGCACCATGCATATTTAATAATTGGGCTAACTTTTATAAAGGAAAGTTTATATCTAATACAATATTAAATGCTAACGCATTTGAGAAGTTAATTAAATAATATGGAATTTGAAAATGATCATCCTGCTATATAAGGTAGTAAATAAATAATATTGTATTAAATTATAATATTCACAAATCCTAGAACAAAGGAATTGTGAGTTTTATTATATACGTATGGTATAATATTATTAGGAGTTGATACTATGAATTTAAAAATAAGAGAAGCTACTTTAGGTGATATTGATAATGGATTATTAGAAGTATTTATAGAAGGATATAGATATCATCAAAATGGTAGACCAGATGTTTTTAAAAACATTTCTGATGAAGATTTAAAAAAAGATTTAATGCAAAACTTTGATGGCTTAACTACAATTATAATTTTAGATGATGAGAGAATAGTTGGATATCTCTCATACAAAATAAAAAAGCACTATGCTATAAAGCTACATGTTGATCAACTAATTATTCTTGAACAATATAGAGGAAAAGGGCTAGGCAAAAAACTTATGGATGAAGCCAAGAAAATAGCGAGAAAAAATAATTGCGACAGAATAGAATTAGATTGTTGGTTATTTAATGAGAGCGCATTAGCTATGTATGAACACATTGGATATAATAGGCAAAGAATTATATATGAGATGAAAATATAAATATATTATTTTATGATACAATTATTAAGGAGGTAGTTATATGATATGTAATAAATGTGGAAAGAGTAAAATGGTTCCAATAGGAGGTACAGGTACTGGAGGAGAGGTTGTATATAAATGTGAAAGTTGTGGAAATAACTACGCAAAGAAATATAATGTTTCTAATTTTTCACTTGAGTTTAAAAAAGACAATTATGATTCACCAGAGGAATGGGCAGAATCGACAATTAAAGCACATAGTTTTCATGGGGAAATTCCTAAAGAGTATTTAGATAGATTAAAAGCATGCAAGACATGGGAAGATGTAGAAATACTTGAAAAAGAAGTAGTCTCACATCTAATGCGATAAACTATAAAGAGACTTGAATATATGCTCATTCTATCACACCAATATTTATATGAAAATTTTTAACTGATAATAAAATTAAAGTAAAAAGATTAATTTTTGTATGTGGATTTAATGAAATAATTTGTTATTATTCTGACAATGATCCTTATGTTAAATATGATGCAGAAAAAGAATCTGCCGATACAATTTCTACTGAACAACATTGTATACATAATGGTGGTCATTTAAATGCCGAATCAAATTATATAGAATTTAAAGAGTTATTTAATCACAAGTAGAAGATGAAAATAAGTTAACAGTAAAAGAAATTTATGAATAGTTTATTAAGTGAAATTAGTTAAATAGTAATAATTAAACTATTAGTGTGTGTAATAGTTGATAATAAGATGATATGATTATTCACAAGGATGTGAAAAAAATGAATCAAGATAAGACTGGAAAATTTATTGCCAAGTTAAGAAAAGAAAAAAATATGACTCAACAAGAACTTGCTGAAAAAATGGGTGTAAGTATAAATGCTGTTAGTAAATGGGAAAGAGGATTAAGTTTTCCAGATGTTTCATTATATAAAAGGTTGTGTGAAGAATTAGATATTAATATTGAAGAATTAATTAATGGAGAAAAAGATAAAAGTGATGAAGCAAAAGAAAAGGCAATTATTTCTACTATAAAGGAAACAAATAAGATAAAAAATAATATTAAAATATTATTAATTGCTATATTTTTAATTATAGTTGGTAGTTTAATATACTATAATAAAAATTTAAAAGTTAATTTGGTTAATGATTCAGATTTTCTATATGATGAAGTAATAAGTTTTATTAAAGAAAAAGAGTTTAAAGAAAATCCGGATTCAAAAGAAAAAGATTTTAATGTATTTTATAGTTATCATCCTTTCGGAATAGAAAAAAAGCATAGTTATAAGTATGTATATATGTGGTTATATGAACAAAGTTATTATATAGAAAAAGAAGAATATGGTAGTGGATTAGCAATATCATCTGGTAGTTCTAGACCGTTAAAAGCAATTTTTAAAAACAATAAATTACAAGATATAATTTATCCAAAAGATGGCAACCAATATGTTTCTTCTATAAAAGAAATGTTTCCTGGTATAATAGAATATCAAGTTTTAAATTTTGATAAAGAAAAGAATATTAATAAGTTGTTTAATGAGGTAGAACAAAAGAAAAATATATATTATGACTATTTAAATTTAGATATGAGTAAAATAACAATAGATGATCTAGTATATGATGATTTAATATTTTCTATTGAAATGAAAAATAATAAATGTAAAATTCCTGTTTTATTGGCAATTTATAAAAATAATAGATATAAGTTATATACTGAATATAAAGCATGTAAACCTAATGTGGCGTGTACCTCAATGTTAGAATATACAAAGGCTGTTGAAGGAAAGTATAATTATAATATTATTGAAATAATTAGACATAGTATAGATGCAAATCTAAACCAATATACTAACGATAATTTGCCGGAATATATAATTTATTCAGGTAAAAGTCATGAATTTATTACTGATTCTGATAATAAATATTTAAAAGAATTATTAAAATCAATTAATGTTGATTTAACTAAATGTGCAAAACCAAATTATAATTATTAACAAATATATTTGTAAAATATATGTAATTGTATTTCTGTTTAATTGATTTATATATATTCACAAATTATAATAATAATGAGGAGGTATAAAATGAAGAATAGTAATGTAATTTTATCATCTATTTCACTTGTAGCTTCAATTGTATCAATTTTTGTAATGTATTATATTTTTGCTGGAGTAGCTTTAGTTTTAGGCTTATTAACTGTAAATGATGAAAAAAGTAAAAAGTTATCTTTATCATCAATTGCAATTGTTTGTATAACTCTTGTAGTTAAGATTATTTATAATGTTGTTACTAATGGAAGTTTACCTGACTGGTTATCTGGCGGTTTATTGTAATTAATATAATAATTTTAAATAACTCGTATTTTTACGAGTTTTTATATTTGACAATATCTTTTATATGAGTATTCTTATAATTAGGGGGGGGTATTATGGGAGATAAAGAAAAATTAAAATTTATAAGGGCTTTAATTAATCAACTTAGTAATAGTAAATATGATCCTAATTATTATATATTTGAACAGGCATTATTGAGGCTTGGTCCTTTAGACAAGGAAAGCGATTTATATAAATGGGCAAGAGATTGGTATAAAAAGAATGCAAGAAGACTCATGAAGTGGGCTGAAAAAAATGGTAAATCAAATGCTGCAATAGATATTGGATATGAAAGTGAAGATGAAGATTTAGAACGTGAAGGATATGAAGTGGCAGCATCTTTAGATAATATAGAAGAAATGCATTCATTAGCAAGTTATCATTATGAACATGGAAATTATGATTTGTATTTTAAGTTTGAAAATCAAACCGCAGAGTTAGGAGATATAGAGGGTATATGTAATACTGCTAGGTGCTATTTATATGGTATTGGAGTAGAAGAAGATGTAAAAGAAGCGGCTAAATTATGGTCATCTTTAATTGGAATTAAAGCTAGAAATACTGAAGAGATAGTTATGAGAGAAGAAGCTTTATATGGACTTGCTGAATTGTATTATAGTGGTAATGGAGTAGATAAAAGTTATAAAAAGGCAATTCGTTTATTTTAAAAATTAGCTAAGCCAGCTGGTAGCTATGAATCTGATATTTGTTTAAATGCTCAAGAAAGACTTGCTTATATGTATGAAAAAGGTCAAGGAGTAAACAGAAATTTAGATGAAGCAGAGAAAATACTAGAATTATTAAGAAAAAAAAGCAATGTAAATAATTAAATATAGATACGTTTTACGTATCTTTTTTTATACATTATATGATACAATACGAGTTAGGGCGTGATAAAGTGAAAAAAGCAATAAAAGTAGAATATTCAAAATTTAATGAAATACCAAAAGGACATGCAAAGAATATAATAACTGATGGATGTATTGTAATTGAAGGTGGTGCTTTTAGAGGTTTATATAACCAAGGAGTTCTTGATTGTTTAATGAAACATGATATAAATTTTCAAACAGTTATAGGAGTAAGTGCCGGTGCATTAGCAGGAGTAAATTATGTTGCTGGCCAAATTGGGCGTTCTGCAAGGGCTAATTTGGGTTATAGACATAATAAGGATTATGTTGGATTAAAAGCTATGCGAAATAGCCATAGTATTCTTAGATTAGATTTTTTAATTAGTGATTATAATGAGATAGAACCACTTGACGAAAAGAAGTTTTATGATAAAAAGAGAAAATATATAGCAGTAGCAACTAATTGTAATACTGGAGAAACAATGTATTTTGATAGGGATAAATGTAATATAATGCAAGCAATTAAAGCATCTGCTTCAATGCCATTTATATCACCTATGGTAGATGTTGATGGTATACCTTGTCTTGATGGAGGGTGTAGTTGTAAGATCGCATATAAATGGGCTTTAGATAATAATTATAATAAGATTGTTGTAATAAGAACTAGAGATAAAAAGTACAGAAAAAAGATAAATAATTTAAATGTTGCACAAAAAGTTTATAAAAAGCATCTAGAACTTGCTAAAAAATTTGATAATAGTGATAAATATTATAATATTTGCTGTGATGAATTAGATAAACTAGAAAAGAAGGGAAGAGTATTTGTAATCGCACCACAAAAAGAGGTTACTATTGGAAGATTAGAGTCTAATGTTGAAAAACTAGGAGAATTATATTGGGAAGGATATAGAGAAACAGAATCTATTATAGAAGATTTAAAAAAATATTTAATGGAGTGAAGTAGGATTACCTACTTTTTTGTTATATGATATAATAATTATGGAGATGGTTAAATGAATAACATCGCATTTATATATGATGAAACAGGTGAATATGCTCCTAGGGATGGATTTGAAGTAGTAAAAAGAACTAATATTGCTGCTATTATAAAATATCAAGATGAGTACTTATTATTACAATATAATAATGTAAACTATAGTAAGTCATTAGTAACAGGTGGTATAGAACGGGATGAAGATATGAAAGATGCAGTAAAAAGAGAAGTAATTGAGGAAACTGGATATATAGATATAGAGTCTATAGAGCTTGTCGACTGTGTTAATATTTCTAGATTCTTTGTTGAACATAAGAAACAAAATCGTGAAGCTACTTATTATCCTTTTTTAGTAATATTAAAATCTAAAGAGAAGATAGATATATCTTCTGAAGAAAAAAATGAACACGAATGTGTTTGGGTAAAAGAAAAAGATTTAGAGAATACAAATATTTTTGATAATCATAGAAGAATGATAAATGCTTCAAGAAGAGGTGAATAATATGTTGGATTGCTTATTAGATGGATTAATTGATACATTAAAATTATTGCCATATTTATTAATTACATTTTTAGTATTAGAATCTATAGAACATAAATTAACTAAAAATAATCAAAAAATTCTAACTAAAAATAAGAAATATGGTCCAATAATTGGTGGACTTTTAGGCGCTTTCCCACAATGCGGATTCAGTTCTGTAGCAGCCAATTTATTTTCAGCAAGAGTAATAACAATAGGAACTTTAATAGCTGTATTTTTATCAACAAGTGATGAGATGCTACCAGTAATGATAAGTGAGAAAGTTAATATAATTACTTTAGTAAAGATTATAGGATTTAAAGTAATTATAGGTATTATTATAGGTATTATTATTGATATGCTTTATAGAAAAAAACAAGATACAATGAATAATGAAGTAAAAGAATTATGTGAACACGAACATTGTAGTTGTGAACATGATGGAATTATTATATCTAGTATAAAACATACGTTTAAAATAGGTTTATTTATCTTAATCGCAAATATATTAATTAATATAATAATATTTAAAATTGGTGAAGATAATGTATCTAAATTATTATTACATAAAAATATAATAACTTACTTCTTATCTAGTTTAATAGGATTAATTCCAAATTGTGCTGGTAGTGTAATAATAACTGAGTTATATTTATCAAGCATGATAACAATAGGAACTATGCTTTCAGGATTACTAACAGGTAGTGGATTAGGTATTTTATTACTATTTAGAACAAATAAAGATATGAAAGAAAATATTACAATTTTATCGATTATTTACTCTATAGGAGTTATAGTTGGTATGATAGTAGATTTAGTTATTTAATAATGTTTTTTATTATGAATTAGAAAATGTGTTATAATTATAACAGGAGATGATAGTATGATGAATGGACACAAACTTATCTTAAAAATATGGTTAGGATTATATTTTGTTTTTACAATATTTAGAATTGTGCATGTATATGATAGTACCATTTTAAATGGCATATTTAGCATTGGCACGTTACCTTTACAAATTACTAGTATGATTTTGTTTGTATATGTTTATGAAAGAGGCGACGAGGGGATTGGTAAAATAGGTATTATTTCGGTCATAATTTCTTTTTCTTTTTACTTACTTTATAAATTTTCGGTTTATGACTTAAGCAATGGTTCGTGGGTATATTTTAAGGACAAGATATGTTCATTAATTTATCATACAAGCGGTAGTTGTATAAATATTTGTGAATATCTTGCAATATTTAGTTTGCTTCAGTATAACACTAAAGTTGAAAAATATAAGTTAATTGCAGTTGCTTGTATTCTTATTTTTAGTTCAATAGGACTAGTAAATGAAATATTCCCAGGAGCAAAGTTTAAATTTATGGGAAATATAAAAACATGTTTAGACTATATTGGTACGTTGGCAAAATATGCTGCAATTGTTTTCTATTTGACTAGTTATGATTTTGTTCCAACATTGTTTATGACAAGTTCGTTGCCAAATCACGAGACGACTTTAGCTAGTGTTAATCCGAGCCAACCACAAGAGCAGGTTGTTTTACAGACTCCACCTGTTATGCCACAACAAGTGCATGAAAGTAATAATTTCATGAATCAGAACCCACAGTAATATAGAATCAAAAAATTTGATTCTTTTATTTTCAATTAATATATGTATTTATTATAAAACTAATTAATTTCAATAAAATATACTCATGTGATATAATTAATAAGGAGTGATTTTATGTCAAGATATTATTGCAGTGGATTTGATATAAATAATGCCTTTGGTCATGGACTAGGTGATATGTTTTTAAAAGAACTAAAGCATACTAAAAGTATAGTATATATTCCAGGTGGTATTCACAAAATGCAAAAATTAAGGGAAAAACATGTTCCAGCATTTACAGAGCATTTTAAGAAAATAGGCATAAAGTTTGATAAAAGCATAATTATAGCTCCAGAAATGGATAAAGAAGAAGCTAAAAAAGCAGTAAAAGACGCAAGTTTTGTAATGCTGATGGGTGGTGATCCATTTAAGCAAAAAGATTTATGTGAAAAATTAGAAATATTAGAAGAACTAAAAAATTATGATGGGATATTATTAGGTATAAGTGCGGGAGCTATGCTTATGTCAAAATATATAATTATTACCCCATGCAGTGATGAATATCCAGAATTTCACATAGATACCGGATTAAATCTTGATGACATTTCAATTTACCCACATAATAATACTAATAATGAGGATTATCCTGAAATATTAGAAGTTGGGAAAGAGGTATATAGGGAAGAAGATTTAATAAAAGTTGCTAATGAATATGGTGAGTATTATTTATTACAAGATTATTTAAGAGATGATTCTCTTACTGATGTCAGTATCATTAAGTCGATAGATGGTAAATTAGAGTTTTATACTGAAAATAATGGTAAGATTTGGATTGTAAAGAAAAATAAAATAGAATTAGTGTGAGGAATATAACTATGAAAAAAATAAAGATAGTCTTAATAGTAGTTTGCATTTTATTAGTAATACCAATTAATATATATAAATTAAAGGATGGGGGTACAACTGAGTATGTTGGATTAATATATAAACTTTCAAAAGTCCATAGACTCAGTGAAAAATCTTCTACTGGATATATTGATGGATTTGAATTTAAAATATTTGGTTTAACTATATATAGTAAATTAAATTATCATGAGGATAATATAAAAGAAATAGAATTATTGGTAAAAGAAGATACTATAACTTCTAGTGGAGCAGTATTTATATTAAAAAACAATACTTATGCTGAATATTGGTATGGTCCTGAATATTATATTGAGAAAAAAGAAAATGATATTTGGAGAGAAATAGATACAATCGATGGTAAACCACTAGTTTGGAATACGGTACTTTATACATTAAAAGGTAAAGAAGAAAAAGAAATTAATATAGATTGGGTATTAGGTTATGGAAAACTTAGTAGTGGAAGTTATAGATTAGTTAAATCAACGTTTAAAGATAAATTATCAAATGAGTTAAAGAAAATATATGTAGAATTTAGTATTTAGGAGGAATTATGGATAAATATTATCACACTACAAAATATGAATATTTAGATTCCATTAGTGAATCCGGTTTAGTTCCTGTAAATGGTGAAAGAAATTTTAGTATCAGTAATCCAAGAGTAGCTGTTTATTTATCAAAAGAGAAGATAGGTGCGATTTTAATGTTTTTTGCTTTAAAAAGCACTTATGAATCGCGTACAGGCCTAAAAGGAGAAAAGTGGTTGTCTGAGACACGGGCAATTATTGATTATCTTGATAAAAAAATAGAAAAAAGTAAAAATAGTAGATTTAGGATTATAAGGAAGCGTGTTCCTGAACTAGAAGAAATGAAATCATCTCAAATGATTTTAAAAGCTCAAATAGAAAATATGAAGAGGTATTTAGCATTTGAAGAATATATAGGAGAAGGCGTTTATTTAACAGTAAGTGATGTTCCAGATATTAAAGTAGAGGGCAATGATACTTCTAATAGTTGGGTAGAAAGAGTTGTACCCCCAGAAGATATTAGTGTAGTATTATTAAAGGATAAAGAAACAGGTGAACTTGCTGATAATAAATTAGATGTAATACATTATTTTATGGCGAATACTGATGCAAGAAATTTATTTCTTGAATATACAAAGACATCTAGTGTTCCTGAAGACAAGTATTCCTTAAATGAAACTTTAAGGGAATTCACTAGTTATTATGATGAACATAGCGATGAATTTAAAGAATTATTAGATAAATTTAAAATAATAGAAATGCCATTAAAAGAATATATGGCTTTAAAAAATAGTGACAAAAGTGTAGGTTCAATATAAAGGAGTTTTTATGAAAAAAGTATTATTTATATTTTTAATATTTATGTTATTTATTATGACAGGTTGTACTAATGAAAAGACTAAGGATGGTAAGAGTTTAAAAATTACTAAGTCAGAAACTAAAGAAATAAAATATGAAGATTATGACAACGGATTAGTTAGTTTAAAAATACCTAAAGGGTGGAAAGTAGATATTGCGCCTGTAGATTATATCCATTATTCATTTAAAGTATATAATCCAAATAATAAAGATTATATGTTCTTATTTGGATTAAAACAAGAAGGATTTTTAAAGAGCGAGAAAGCAAGAAGTACATATGCTAAATTATATCCAGATGCAGTATTTTCTAAATTGGCTGCTATTGATCCACAAACTACAGAGGCATTTTATAAAGTATGGGATAGTAATGTTAAATTAAGTAATGAAACTGAATTAAAGGTAGATTATTTCCCATATTTAAATGAATTTACAGTAATTGAAAAATTAGGTACTAATGATTTGGGTGGAGATATTTTAAGAGCAACATTTAAAAATAGTAATAAAGAGTTAATGCAAGGTTTATTTACATCTAGTGTTAAATCTATTGGTACATACTATATAAATACTGATATGTGGAATTTGTTTAGCCCTAAAGTAGATGTGTCACCACTTAATGTTTATAATATTATTTTAATGACTGCACCTGATGCTGAATTTAATAATTGGGCTTCTATAATGGATTATTGTATAAGTACAATTAGCTTTAGTGATAAGTTTGTAAGTGGATTTAATAAAGAAGAAAGTGTACTTACATCTACTATTTTAGCTAACCAAAAAGTATATGATTCAATATCTGATATGATTATGGATTCATGGGAGAAAAGAAGCAATTCATATGATATTATAAGTCAAAAACAAAGTGATGCCACACTTGGCTATGAAAGAGTATATGATACTGATACTAATGAAGTATATAGGGCTTATAATGGTTTTATTGATGAATATGATGGAAATAAATACAAGCCAATTACTGATGATATGTATACAAATACTATAAGTGGTTATATTACAAAGTAGGTGAAATATGAATTTATATGAGTTCGCCAAAAAAACTTTTAATGAATTTATAAGTGATAATTATGATGTTAATGACAAAAGAGTAAAAGTAAAATTAGATCATACATATTTAGTTGTAGAAAATGTTAAGTATATATCTAGAAATATAAAGTTAGATGAATTAAATACCGATATAGCGTTAGTTATAGCTTTATTACATGATATTGGTAGATTCACAGAAGCAAAAGAAATGAATACTTTTAGAGAAGATATAACTGGATATGATCATGCTACATTGGGTATTAAGTTCTTGTTTGAAAAGAATTATATAAGAAAATTTGTAAAAGATGATAAATATGATGAAATTATAAAAACTGCAATAGAAAATCATAGTAAATATGCAATTGAAGATGGGTTAAGTGAAAACATATTAATGCATTGTAAGATAATAAGAGATGCAGATAAACTTGATAATTTTAGATCTAAAACTATAGATGATATGTATACACTAGCAAATACTAATAAAGATGATATTGAAAATTCTAGAATAACAGATAAGATATATGAAGATCTTATGAATGAAAAGACAATCTTACTTAGTGATAGAAAAACTCCTCTTGATATATGGCTTACTACTATCGCATTTATATTTGGGTTTGAATTTAAATGTAGTTATGAATTAGTAAAAGAAAAAGACTATGTAAATAAGTTGTTTGATAGGTTTGAATACAAGTTAGAAAAGAAGAGAATGGCTGAGTTGAAGAAAAAAGCCTTAGAATATTTAGAATATAAATTAAAATAGGTTTGAAAAAGCCTATTTTTTTGGTATATTATAATTGGTGATGATATGAAGTTAATTGATAAGAGTGAAGTTGGAAAACTAATAAAAGATAATGATACTGTTTTAATATCTGGTAGTGGAGGTTCTGGTAGTCCAGAAGCATTAATTAAAAGTGTTATGGATTCATATTTAGAAAGTGGACATCCAAAAAATATAACTGTTAGTTGTGGTATTTCTCCAGGTAATTTAACTAATGATGATGTAGGCATGAATATGCTTGCTAAAAAAGGTCTTGTAGGAAAAGCAATATGTGCTCACCTTGGAATGGGTAGAGTATTTGGAAATGCTATTGGTAATAATGAGTTTCCTGCATTTGCTGTGCCACTAGGAGTAATAAATCATTTATATAGAGCTATTGCTGGTCATGAAGTAGGAATAATAACACATATAGGTCTTGGTACATTCGCAGATCCAAGAGTAGATGGTTGTTGTGCTAACGAAAAAGCTAAAAAATTAGAACCAATTGTTGAGGTTGTAAACTTAGGCGGTAAAGAAAGTTTGTTTTATCATTCTTTTAAAGTAAATGTAGCTTTGATAAAGGCAACATATGCTGATGAAGATGGTAATATATCTTTAGAAGAAGAAGGAATAATTGGAGAACAATACAATATGGCTATTGCTGCTCATAATAGTGGTGGAATTGTTATAGTAGAAGTAAAAGATATTAAACCTAAGAATAGTTTTAAAGCAAGAAATGTATTAATTCACTCTTCATATGTCGATTATGTAGTAATAAATAAGCCAGATGATAAATTAGGAGAATATAATATACCTTTCTATAGACCAGAAATAACTGGAGATAAAAAAATAAAATTAGAAGATATAAAAGTAAGACAATTAGATGAAAGAAAAGTATGTGGAAGAAGAAGCGCAATGGAGTTAAAAAAAGGGGATGTAGTTAACTTAGGTGTTGGTATGCCTGATAGTGTCGCCAATTCTTGTGCTGAAGAAGGAATAAGCGATTATATATATTTATCCGTAGAATCAGGCCCTACTGGAGGGGTACCAATAGGTGGTGTAGTATTTGGTGCATCTATTAATCCAGACTCAGTAATACCTACTGCAGAACAATTTGATGCATATAATGGCGGATGTCTTGATATGGCTATCGTAGGATTAGCTGAAGTAGATAAATATGGTAATGTTAATGTATCGAAATTTGGTACTAGAGTAACTGGACCAGGTGGATTTATAAACATAACTCAATCTACTAAAAATATAATATTTATGGGAACATTTACTGCGGTTAACTTAGAAGAAAAAATAGTAGATGGTAAATTAATAATAAATAAAGAGGGAGAAAAACATAAATTTGTAGATAAAGTAGAACAAATAACATTCTCTGCAAAACAAGCAATTAAAAATAATCAAAATATTTTATACGTAACAGAAAGATGTGTATTTAAATTAACAGATAAAGGATTAGCATTGATTGAGATTGCACCTGGAGTTGATTTAGAAAAAGATATATTATCTAATATGGATTTTAAACCAATAATATCTAGTGATTTAAAATTAATGGATGAAAGAATATTTAAAGAAGAAAAAATGAATATTAAAGAAGAATTCTTGAAAGGTTAAAGAATAATGCTAAATGCATTATTTTTTTATGTTTAATATTGTCATAAAATGTAGAAAGTGATACTCTTAAAATAGAAAGGAGTAAGTAAAATGAAAGCAAAGGTGAAAAATAATACTATTGAATTTTGGCGTTTTATGTTTACAATAGTAATTGTAGCTAGCCATATCAATCGTAACTATAGTTCTAAGGAAGGTGTAACTACTATATTTGGTGGCGCAGGTAATGTTCTAGTTATTTTCTTAGTATTATCTGGTTATTTCTTAATGAGAAGTTATCAAAGTAGTAAAGAACGTGGTAAAAACAATGTTTCTCCTGCAAAACAAGCTGTTATGTACCTAGGTAAGAGAATTAAAAGATTATATCCTTTATTATTACTTGGTATTTTTACATGTTTTATAGCGAGAAATATTTTTGTATTACATAATCCAATTAGTACATGGCCACATTTATTTGTTTCATCTATCTTAGAAATGTCTGGTATAGTTATTACTGGTATTGGTATGTCTGAACCTGACCTTTGGTTCCCAGCTGGATGGTATATTTCAGTATTAATGGTATGCGGATACTTAGTTTACTACCTAGTAGCTAAAGATGAAGATAAGTTCAAAGGATTTACTGGTCCAATGATTATATTCTTAGTTTATGGTTACTGGTTTATGTCTGGTCTTGGCGGAAGATGGTTCAACATGGCTTTCAACAATTTAGTTTGTAATGGACTTCTACGTGGATTAGCAGGTATTTCTCTTGGTGTTGTTTTATATGAGCCAATCCAAAGTTTAAAGAAATTAGAATTTGGATCAGTTGGTAAAACAGTATTAACAATATTTAATGCTTGTGTTATCGCGTTTGTTTGTTGGGCAGTTTATTCTAATGATGCAAATTACGCAACAGGATTCATCTCAGGTAACGCTGGAATGAGTACTACATTCTATATTATTAGTTTTGCTATTATAATCTTAACAATTCTTGCTATAATGAATAAAGATTATATAAGTACTGCACTAAATAATAAAGTATCTGGATTCTTAGGTAAGAATGCAATCTATATGTATATTGCTCATAGAGCATGGGCATTCTGCTTACCTGTTGTATTTAGTGATGCACCATATTATACTATGATGGTTGCTATTTGTATTTTAACATTTGTAACTGGATTATTATTTATGTTACTTGATGAATATGCATTCCAACCAGGAATTGATAAGTTAATAGCTGGATACAAAAAAAGAATAAAAGAATAAAAAAATCTACACGTTATAGTGTAGATTTTTTATATACTATGATAAAATTATAGTAGGAGGACTTATGAAAAAAAGAATTTTAATTCCTACAATTATTGGTTTAATACTTGTTATAACTATTGGTATTATTATGTACAACAATAGAACTATTTCTACAATTATATTAGATATAAATCCTAGTATAAAAATAAGTTTAAATAAGAAAGGTAAAATAAAAAATATTGTACCAATAAATAGTGATGCAAAAGATATAATTGATAATAATTTAAGAGGAAAAACTTTAAATGAAGCATTAGAAAATATAACTGAAAAAGTAATTGATAAAGGTTATACTAAAGAAAATAAGTTAGTTGTACTTGTATATTCAACTGGTAAAGTAACCAATAGTGATGTTGAACATGAATTAGCAGTTAATTTTAAAAATAAAAATATAGGAGTAGAAATTATTCCTATCAAAAATATTACGAAAGAAGATAGAGCGCTCGCAAAAAAATATGATATTAGTTTATCAAAAGCATCATATATTAATTCTATTAAAGAAGAAAATGAGATACCAGAAAATAAGTTGGTAGATAAAGCGGTTAATGAATTAAAAGAAACTAAAGAAACTGGTAAATACTGTGATGAAGGATATACTTTAGAAGGAGACTTTTGTGTCAAAGAAATAAAAAGAGAACCTGCTAAAAGAGGAGAAGTATGTGAAACTGGATACTATGAGTATGAAGGTAAATGCTATGAAGAAGCATCTCCAGAAATAGGTGAATTAGTTTGTGGACCTGAGTTTGAATTAAAAGAAGATAAATGTTATAAAAAAGATATAATGGATGCAGAACCAAGTTATAAATGTGAAAAAGGTTCCTTACCAAGCGAAGGCGAATATCTTAAAAGAGGAGTAGATAGGAATATATGCGTAGATAAGACAAATGCAGTTGCACCAACACTAAGGTGTATGATTGGACCACATATTGTAGTTGGAGGTAAATGTTATGTAGGGCCAGCACCAACTATAAATGGTGGTTGTCCAAATAATGATATGTTAGTAAGTGGAGGTTGTTACTCATTAGATCCTGAAGATCAGTGGCAATGCCCTGATGGTGAAATATATATGAAATCAAAAGGTCAAAATATTGAACTATGTCCAGATACTTACACATATACTAAACCTACTATTACTAGTTATACATGTTTACCTGATTATAAATTAGAAGGGGATAAATGTATAAAAGAAGAAGTGGTAGATGCATATCATGAAACATCATGTAAAGAGCCATATACATTAGCTGGCGAGGGTAGATGTATAAACTTTAAAAATACTAAACCAAAACAAGATGGATATGTATGTGAAAATAATGCTAGATTAGAAGATAATATGTGTATTACATATGAAGTGATAGACGCAAAAAATTAGAGGATTAATCCTCTTTTTTATATTTACTTATTAAATTATTTTTTTTATAATTATAATATAGGAAGTATGTGGAAATATGGAGAAAAAGATTTATAAGAGAATTGATTTAATAAGAGTAGTAGCGTGTATCGCAGTATTTTTATATCATATAAATGCATTAAAAGGTGGTTATTTAGCAGTATGTACTTTCTTCGTATTAAGTGGATATTTATCATGTATTTCTTTATTTAAAAAAGAAAAATTATCTTTAAAAGATTATTATATAAATAAGTTTAAAAACTTATATTTTCCACTATTAATAGTAGTATTTATAACAATATTTGTAATAAGTCTTATTCCAAGTATAACTTGGTTAAATTTAAAACCAGAAACAACATCAGTATTACTAGGATATAATAATTTTTGGCAATTAAATGCTAACTTAGACTACTTTACAAGACATATTAGTTCACCATTTATGCACTTTTGGTATATAGGAATATTACTACAATTTGATTTAGTATTCCCATTTATATTTATAATACTACGTAAGATTGGTGATAAGATACATAAGTCTATCCCATGTATTATATTATTAATTTTATCAATTATTAGTTCTATATATTTTTATATTGAAAGTTTAAATCCAAATATAATGATTGTTTATTATAATACATTTACTAGAGTATTTTCTCTCACATTTGGTATGCTAATTGGATTTATACATGCATATTATAAACCATTAGTTATAAAAAATATAAATACAATAGCATTCTATTTATACTTATTACTTATAATGTTATTATTTATATTTATAGATGCTTCACATATTTATTTTAATATAGCTATGTTATTATCTACTATAATCACATGTAGATTAATAGATTATGGTGTATTTAGTAATAATAAGGAATCTATATTTGATAAAGTAATTAAAAGTATATCTAAGATTAGTTATGAAGTATATTTAATACAATATCCATTGATATTTATATTTCAAAATATATCTATGGATAATACTATTAAAATGGTATTGTTAGTGATACTATTAATATTATTATCATATATTATAAATTTTGGTATTAAAAATAAGAAGAGTAAATTAAGATATATAGTATTAATATTCTTATTAGTTATTAGTTCTATTGGTATTTATGATTATGTAATAGCAAAAGATCATACTGCAGAAATGAAAGCCTTAGAAGAACAATTACTTGAGAATCAAAAAATAATGGAACAAAAGCAAGAAGAATATGCATTAAGATTAAAAAGTGAGATGGATAGTTTAAATTCTGAATTAGATAACATTGAAGATTTAGAAAATAAATTAGATGAAAAAATAGATAATTTACCTATTGTAGGTGTAGGAGATTCTGTAATGTTAGGTGCAGTTGAAAACTTGTATAAAACATTTCCTAAAGGATACTTTGATGCTGCAACATCTAGAACAGCGTGGGTATTAAATGATATTTTAAAAGGCTTAAGAAGTAAAGGCTTGCTTGGAGATCCAATATTGTTAAATCTAGGAGCAAATGGAGATTGTCCTGACTGGTGTAAAGCTGAAATAATGCAAACGAGTGATAATAGAAAAGTATTTTGGATAAATGCTACTAATGATAGTGATGTGCATGTAAATGAAAGATTAAATAAACTTGCTGAAACTTATGATAATTTATATGTTATAGATTGGGAATCTATATCTAAGGGACATCCTGAATATTTTGTAGTAGATGGTATTCATTTAACTGAAGTGGGTAGAGAAGCATACGTAAGCGCAATACGTGATTCAATTTATAATACATATTTAGAAGAATATAATAAAAAGAAAGAAGAGTTATTAAAGATTCATGATGAAAAACAAAAATTAAAGATAAGTTTTTATGGTAATGATTTATTATTAAATGTATATCCATATCTAGAAGAAGATTTTAATAATTCTAAATTTGTTATAGATAAAGACTTTAATTATGAAACATTAATTAATAAAATAAAAGAAGATATTAAGGATGAATCTATAAATTATAAAGTTGTATTTGTATTTGATAAGAATGCATATTTAACTAAAGATAATTATAATGAATTAATAGAATTATGTAAGGAACACGAAATATATATATTAGATAGTTTAAATTTAAAATTAGATTCTAATGATATAACAACTATGGAGTTCTATAAGGAACTAGAAACAAATAGTAGTTATTATATGCCTGATAAAGTACATTTAACTACAGATGGTAATAAGGCATTAAAAGAATCTTTACTAAAATTATTAAAAAATAAAGGGTGATAATATGGGACTAAAATTAGAAAATGTTTCTAAAACATTTGGTACTAAAAAAGTGGTTGATAATATTTCTTTTGAATTAAATGAACCTAAAGTTTTTGGACTTTTAGGTACTAATGGTGCTGGTAAAACAACAACTATAAGAATGTTGCTAGGGATTTTAAAAAAAGATAGTGGAACAATTACTTGGAATGGTGCTATAGTAGACAGAAAGAAAGTAAATTTTGGATATTTACCAGAAGAAAGAGGAATATATCCAAAAGTAAAAATAATGGATCAGTTGATGTATTTTGCTGAATTAAAGGGTATGAAAAAAGATGAGGCAGAAAAATCTATAAAGAAATGGTCTAAGACTTTAAAGGTAGAAGAATACTTAAATATGACCGCAGAAAAGTTATCTAAAGGTAATCAACAAAAAATACAATTTTTAACTGCGGTAATTCATAATCCGGAATTAATCGTATTAGATGAACCTTTTAGTGGATTAGATCCAGTTAATACAGAAATATTAAAAAAGGTTATAGTAGATTTAGTAAAAAAAGGTAAATATATAATTATGTCTGCACATGAAATGCATACTATTGAAGAATTTTGTTCTGATGTTGTTATTTTAAACAAGGGTAAAACAGTATTAAAAGGGAATTTAAGAGATATTAAAAATTCTTATCCTGCTAATAGAATTAGTGTTGAAACTACAAGTGATATTAGTAAATTTATAAAGAAACTAGAAGTAGAAAATTCTCATGATTTTAATTATTTAATTAAAATAAAAGATGAAGAAGAAGCACATAAATTAATTGAAACTTTAGTAAATAATAAAGTTAAAATTAATAAATTTGAAATAATGAAACCAACATTAAATGATATTTTTATAGAAAAGGTTGGTGGTATAAATGAATGATATAATTACAGTTATGAAATTTACTATGAAAGATATGCTACATAGAAAATCATTTATAATATCAACAATTATAATATTACTCATGATAATTATTGGATTTAATATTCCAAATATAATAAAGTCTATTAATGTTGAGAGTAGTAAAGAAAGATTATTAATTGTAGATACAAATAATATATTTGAAGATAATTTAAAACTGTTATCTAGTGATGAATTAGAAGTTACAGTATCCAATGATTCAATTGATACAATAAAAGAACAGTTATTAGAAGATAAAATTGATTCTGGATTAGTAATAGAAAAAAATAATGATTCTATAAAGATGACTTATGTAGTAGAAAATTCTACATTTGGAGAAATACCAACTTATATAAATGATATGATAATAGAACTTTATAAAAACATTCAAATTAGTAAATTAAAACTTAATGAAGAACAAATTAAGAGTTTAAATCCAGTATTTGAATATGATTTAGTACAAGCTGAAACAGAAGCAAAGGGTAATGTATTTGCAATTATGTTAATGTCTATAGTATTATTTTATGCAATATATTTCTGTGCATTTCAAGTTTCAAGTTCTATAACTACTGAAAAAACATCTAAAATAATAGAAACTTTAGTTACATCTACAAGCCCAAGAAATATTGTTTTAGGTAAGACAATAGGCATAGGCTTAGTTGGTTTAATGCAACTTATATTAATACTTCTTACTGCATTCTTTAGTGCAAGAAAATTTGTAGGAGTAGAAATTATATCTCAAATATTAGATTTATCTTCAATAACAGTATCTTTAGGATTAATAACATTACTATACTTTGTATTAGGATATTTTGTATATGCACTTCTTTATGCACTTACAGGATCAACAGTTAGTAAACCTGAGGATATTCAAGCTGCAAATACTCCAATTGCATTAATAGCAGTAATGGGCTTTTATCTATCATATTTTACTATGATGAATCCAAATAGTAATATGAATTTAATAGCTGGTTTAGTACCAATCTCATCTGCTTTCTGTATGCCGTTTAGGATTATGATGGGTTTAGCGTCAACTGGTGAAGTATTATTATCTATTGGAATATTATTAGTTACTATTATAATTATTGCTGGAGTAACAATTAAAATATATTCAAATGCTATCTTAAATTATGGCAGTAAAGTAAATATAAAAGATATAATAAAAATGTACAAACAAAAATAGGTACTAAGTACCTTTTTTTAATAAAAAATATTGGTAAAACATAGTGAATATGCTATAATTATTGTGTAAACACAAGTTAGAAAGGAGAAGTATATGAAAAAAATATTTACATTTATATTGGCTGGTTTATTACTATTACCAGGTGTATCTTATGCTGAAGAAACATATAAGACTATGACTTTGAAAGAGGCTTTAGACCAGGAACAAATCGAATCTAAATTAGGTAGTTATATTGAAAGTGAAGATAAAGCAACTGTATATTTGTTTAGAGGTAATGGTTGTGGGTATTGTAGAGGATTCTTAACATATCTTAATGATCATATCGATGAATTAGGTAAATACTTTAATTTAGTTTCTTATGAAGTTTGGGAAGACGCAACTAATGCTGATTTAATGCAAGAAGTAGGAAACTTTACTGGTGTAGCTGCTCAAGGTGTTCCATATATAATTGTTGGTGAAAGAGTATTTGATGGATTCACTGAAGAAGCTTATGGTGAAGAGTTTGCTGCTGCTGTAAAAGCATTATACGAAAGTAATGATAGATATGATGTATTTAAAGCAATGGCTAATGCTGAAAAGCAGGAAAAGAAAGCTGCTAATTCTGCAAATAATAAAATAATAATTTGGGATGCAGTATTCTCTATGATCACTATCGCTTCAGTAGGTTTAATGTTATATCTTAATAATAGAAAATTAAATGAGAGATTAGTTGCTATGGAAAAGAAAGCAAATAAAAAAGCTGCAAAAGAAGAAAAAAAAGCAAATAAGGCAAAATAAAACATTAGGAAATCTAATGTTTTTTTAGTATAATAATATAGGAGGTAGTTTATGGAAAATGTAGGAACAATAGTAAGGGGTATTAGAACTCCTATAATAAAAGAGGGAGATAATTTGGCTGATATAGTAGTTAATTCATTAATTACTGCTAGTAAGACTGATAATTTTGAATTTAATGATAGGGATGTAGTAGCTATAACAGAAGCAGTAGTAGGAATTAGTGAAGGTAATTTTGCTACTTTAGATGATATTGCAGCAGATATTAAAAATAGATTAAATAGTGATCATATTGGTATAGTATTTCCAATATTAAG
>JAEEGL014514681.1_pt1 | contig 20887 bp, 17 predicted proteins | sample 9134231 | NCBI WGS metagenome assembly JAEEGL01 (sample SAMN16246548, study PRJNA631951) | gut metagenome | biome: gut microbiome; feature: rumen; material: fiber-attached | host: Bos | place: Iran: Karaj | collected 2018-10
AGATTCGTATTGAAAGCGTTTGCGATCTTCGTAAGCGCTTCATCCGGCGAATATTTCGGTTCGGGCTTCGGCAGACCGTTTCTTTTCACGTATTCGGAAAGAGCGTCGATACATTTGCCTTTCGTTACAAGTATCTTCGCCGAAAATTCAAAGACCTGACCTTTATGAATCTCGATCGGCGTCTTTGCGTAAGGCTGATTTTCGTCGGCTTCGGTCTTGACGTCGGGTATCATAATGCCGATAAGCGAGTTTTCTTTGCGCTCGATGAAATTCGGCGCGGCAAAAACGGGCTGTGAATAATACTCGTTATAGCCGAACCAGCGCGTCACGGGCGTATCGAGATCGTATTCGACCGATACGGCGTCTCCGTTATGCGATACGGCGAGCACGGGAGACGCGACCTTGTTCGGATGAGGGATGCATCTGTTCGCCCACGGATCCTTGAAAAAGTCCATACCGCTCGACCATTCTTTACCGACCGGCCAGTCGATACCGGGAAAGAGAGCGTCGGTCTTCTCAGCTCCGAACGAATCCTGCCCCACGTAAAGCCACAGCAGGCGCAGATATTCGGCGTAAACGTTTTTCTCCGAATACAAGCTCGTTTTAATGCTTATTCTCTTTTCTCTGTCGGTTTCTAACGTTACGGTGCCGTGAAGCACGGGAGATTCGAACGGATAACCGACCCATCCCTCGAACGACGTGCCGATCAGTTTTTTGTACGGCAGAGTGGTCGTTACGTTAAAAACGAATCCGTTTTCCGTTTCTTCATACGTTTCTGCTTCGAGGCGCATCGGTATATCCTGATCGCGAAGCTTCAGCTCGCCGAAATGGTCGAGCACGGCAAGGAGCTTGCCTTCTTTGTTATATATTTCGCAAAAGCCCCAGCCGCATATACGCTCGTATATCACGAGGTCAAAACTCCCGCCGGATAATTTAAGGCTTTTGCCGGTACAGCTTGCTTTTTTGTAGTTCGCCATATTCATTCTCCGTATCTTTTTATAAATTCGAGAACGGCTTTGCTCGATCTCTCCGCCGCCGTCTTGCACATAACGGGGAAATCTATCTGAGCGTCGCCGTCGGCTCCGTCGGATATCGCGCGGCTGATAACGAACGGCGTGCCGTTTACGTAACACACGTGCGCTATTGCGGCGCTCTCCATTTCGCAGACGGAAGCTCCGAACGTATCTTTGATATATTTCTTCTTATCGGCGCTTGCCACAAACACGTCGCCCGAGGCGACCGTGCAGTATACCGGTTCGACGCCGAGACTCCTGTAACAGTCGCATAAAAGCGCCGAGCCTTTTTCGTCCGATTCGAAATATACTTTGTTTATTCCGGATATCATACCGACAGGATCTCCGAGCGGCGAGGTATCCATATCGTGCTGAACGCATTTATCGGCGACCGTGCAGTCGAGGATATGAAGGCCGTCTGACAAGGACCCCGCAACGCCGGTATTTATTATTATATCGGGAGAATACTCGAGTATCATCGCCTCGGCGCACATCGCGGCGTAGACCTTGCCGATACCGCAGACGGCGGCGACGGTTTTTTTGCCTTTATATTCGCCTTTGTAAAACGTTATTCCGCCGTGAGCTTCTTCCTTACATTTTTTCAGCTCGCTTTTTATAAGATCGAGCTCGACCTGCATGGCGGCGATTATTCCTATCATAACGACCTCCTTATTCGCCGATGATCTTTATCATTATGCGTTTGTTTCTCATACCGTCGAATTCGCCGTAGAAGATCTGCTCCCACGTGCCGAAATCAAGCTCGCCCGCCGTCACGGCGACGACGACCTCTCTGCCCATCACGGTCCTTTTGATATGAGCGTCGGCGTTATCTTCATAGCCGTTATGCATATACTGCGAATACGGCTTTTCGGGCGCGAGTTTTTCAAGAAAGACCTCGAAATCGTGGTGCAGACCCGATTCGTCGTCGTTTATGAAAACGCTCGCGGTGATGTTCATTGCGTTGACGAGGCAGAGACCTTCCCTGATACCGCTTTCGCGCAGGGCTTCTCTTACGTTTTCCGTGATGTTGACGAACGCTCTTCTTTTGGGGATATTGACCGTAAGCACTTTTCTGTATGATTTCATTTTTTTATTTTCCTTTTCTTTCTTGTCATTTTAAGGCAGACCGGTATGAATATAAGCGCGACAACGACCGGGACGGCGGCTGTTATCAGCAAAACCGCCGTGCCTTTCGCATCGGTCATACCGTTTCTTTTCAGCACTATAACGGTATCCGGCGAGACGGTATTTACGGCTATCGAACCGGTGGATTTCACGTCTGTAACGTTAACGGCGCCGTTATTGTTGCCGACGACCGCCTTGTATTCTCTTTCCGTTTTGTCTTCAAGCTCGAAAACCACGTTTTCCGCAACCGCTTTTTCGGAATAAACGAGCTTTACCGCAAATACCACGTCGTATTCTTTTTTCGATATTCCGCATTCGGAAAGCATTTTTTCGAGGGTTTTATCCGAAAGCGCGGTGATCTGCACCGATCCGTTTTCTACCGTCATCGAAACGTTTGAAACGGCGTCGGCGCGGCAGTCGATGACTGTGTCGTATATTTCCGGTCCCGTATCGGGGACGGGTTCCGTTTCCTTTGCGTCTTCGGTAACGGTTACCGTAAAGGTCTTTTTGAAATCCTCCGTTTCAAGACCGTCCTTTACCGTTGCGCACAGCGTAACGGTACCGGCGCGTTCAGCCGTAAAAATCCTGCCCGTAAGCTTGACCTTACAGCCGCCGTCGTCCGTCATGCTCCACACTATGCTTGAAGCGGACGCGTTCGCCGGGGCGATAACGGCGCGGAGAACGAGACTTTCATGCGCCTTGACCGTTTTTTCGGAAAGAAGAATGTCCGTAACTTTGATGAAAGGATCGGTGACGGTTATCCTTATACGGTCCGAGGTGACGCCGCCGCATACGCAGTAGATATAGAAATCATCCGCCTTCGACGTATCGGGCGAATACGTCGGCATCACTTCGTTTTCTATCACCGTACCGTCGCCGGTCTCGCTTTGCGCTCTGTACCAGACGTAAGCGTTCGAGTTTATATCGACCTTGTTCGCGGTCACGGTCACGCTTTCGCCGGTTAGGACGTCGTATCTGTCCGACGTCAGATAAACTATCGACGTAGAATTGTCTATCACGGCGTTTATCGATTTTGTCGTAAGTCTCGCGCTGCCTTTTGAAAGCTCCGCAATGTAACGGAACGAGCCTTTTTCGGCGTTCGGATCGTCAGCCGTTTTCTTTTTCGCGGCTTTGAAATCCTTGACCGTGATATCCTCGATCTTCACGCCGTAATCCTTGTATTTTGAGAAATACGACTTGAGATAATTCTTCACCGCCTGCTCGGTATTGCACAGATTCATATGTATCGTAAGCGGCTTGGACTCTATTTCGTTTTTGACCGCCGTGACGGAGTCAAGGTCCGGATCGTTCGGTTTTACCGTTACGGAAGCCGACGTGCCTCCTATTTCGTTATACGCCGTGAGGCGGATGATGTAGGACGAGCCGCCCGAAAGGTCGTTTATGACGTACGAGTTTTCGCCGCCGTCGAGCGTGACCGTGTCGATTATAACGTCGGGCGTGAGCAGAAGCGCGTATGAAACGTCGTAATGTGTGATTTCCGACCCGTTTTGATGAGCGCTCCAGCGGAGCACCGCGGAATAATCGCCGGGTGTGCCGGTAAGCTCTATCGTCGGCACCTGAGCGGGTATCGTTACGGAGTTCGATCTGTACTCCCCGTCTTCCGTTTTGATCACCGCGTATACGCTTTTTCCGAGCATATCAGCCGTAACGGTGACGGACTTCTCTCCCTCCGCGACAAGCTCGCCGCCGCAGTACCAGTAAAGAGTATATTCAAAGTCGAATTCCGTATCCATACTTATTACGTCGCCGATGGACGCGGTCCCGTCAGCGCCGGAAGACGTCGATATTTCGACCGCGATATCCGCACGGCAAAGAATGAATACCGAAATCATAATAAGCGAGGCGATCGCAAATATTCTTATTTTTTTCACACTATCGTCTCCTTTTTTATTTTTACGAGCGTAAACGCATGAACGCCGTGTTTACATTCGACCGATCTTACGGGTCTTTGCCTGTCGGCGCGGACTATACCGTATCCGGGCGCAGATACCGTCGCCGTAACGTCCGCCGGTATTGCGACTTTCAGCTCCGCCGTATTTTCGCTTTTTTCCCATTCAACGGTCACATTACCCGCCGCGCATCTGAACGAACCGGAAACGCGATCCGCAGAACCGCCGACAAAGGGCGATACGCTCATACGGCGGTATCCCGGCGCAAGCGGTCTGATCCCGAGCAGGCGTGTGTAAAGCCATCCGCGAAACGCGCCGCCGTAAAGATCCGGCCGTTCGGCTGACAGCTCCGTGATAAAAGCGTACGCCGAGTCTTCTCCGCCGTGATCGCAGAGCGCGTCAACAACGTCCGACGCGGTTTGCGGTGCGATTTGATTTCCGAATTTTTTATTTTTTACGGCGGCGTCCAATATATCGGCCGCGTTATCGGCGTTCGGGAGAAGCCCGTATTTCAGCGCGGACGAATAAACTCCGATCACGTCGCCGATGCCGTATTCCTCTTGCTTTTCAAAAGATTCGTACCACGCTTCGCGCGTTTTTTCGTACATTTCGCCGTAGTATACGGCTTTACCGTCGTAACCGAGCGCTTCGGAAATACGCTTCATCATAAGAGCGTCCGCGGCGAACCTCGCCGTTTCGGTAAGATGCGAGCCGCCGCCTTTGCGGATAAAGCCGTCGGAGGTGCTTTTCAGAAAAGCGTAGTATTTTTCCATTTCGCCGTAACGTCCGGCAATGATACGAACGTCTCCGTACATCGTGTAAAGTCCGTACGGCAGATCGAAAGCCGCCTCGCCGTGGCTGCGGCTGCATGTGCCGAACGTATCGTTTTTGTCCTCGTATTCGTCAGGCAGCGATCCGTTCGGTCTCTGCATCGTATACAGATCCTCAACGTATCCGAAAACGTCCCGACGTCCGATAAGAGCGCGGCAGGCGGAAGAATAGGGCGTGAACAGCTGCTCGCCGTAAAGCTTATATACTTCGTCGAACACGGAATTCAACTTTCCGTCTGACGACGCGAATCCGGTTTGGCACGGGAAGTCCGTACCGTATTTTCCGGCGCACGGTACGGCTCCGTAATAGCTTTCAGGGCAGAAAGCGGCCGCGCATCCTTCAGCGTCGGGGCTTGTACCGGCGGTCCATTTTTCATCGGATACGACTATCGAAGCGGAACCGTCGTCGTATTCCGTATCGAGGTGAAACAGAATGCACGGGGAATCTTTTTCATTATGACCGCAGACTTTGATAACGACCGTGTTTACGCCCTGCACCAGATCATCGGTCAGATCGAAAAACCGGTAGCGCACCGCTCCCCGTATTTCCGGTCTGCTCTGCGAACCCGCCGTTTTTCCGTTTATAAAGAGCGTGAATTCCGCCCCGGCGACGTATGCGTACGCATGCCTGATACCGCGTTTTACAGTTATTTCGCGTTTGAAATACAGTATTTCCGCGCCTTTACAAGCGGTGATATAACCGCCTCGCCAGCCCGACAGGCGCGTAATTCCCGTGTTGAAAGCGCCAGGTCTGCTTTTCAGCGCCGTTTTGCCTACCATGGCAAACGCTCGGAAATAATAAGTTTTTTTATCCGATAAAGGCTTGCCGCCGTATATGATGCAGCGCGTATCCGGCGAATATACGAGTCCCGAATCCCACATATCGCCGTTATTGTCGTTCAGAAGCGAAGCGGATGAAGAAACGAGTATCTTATAATACCTTACCGCCGCGCCTTCCGGCACGTCTTCCGTTATGAATGAAAAACACGGTCTTTCGGTACCGACGCACGGCGGCGTACCGGACCGCCCGGTCTGAGCGGGCATATATTCACAGCAAAGATCTGTTATTCTCATTCGATCGCTCCTTTGGATTTATAAATTTATTATAACACGTGCGCGTTGAAAATACAAGTATATTTTAAATATATTTTCTTTGTTTTACCTGTAAGGACGACAAAAAAACTGCCGCATTACTGCGGCAGTAATAATATGCTGATCACACGTTGCCCTGACGGTCCGCAAGGATCTTCATGATCTGAGCGAATTCGTCTTCGGAGATTCCCTTGTCTTCTTCGGCGGTTTTTTCCGGTTCCTCTTTCTTCTGTGCCGGCTGCGTGACCGCGGACTGAGGCGGTGTTTCGATCTTTGACTGGGTCACGGACGGTTTGATCGGGCTTTTGATCGATCCGTCGAAACCGGTGGCGATGACGATTATCTTCATCTCGTCTTCGAGATCGTTATCGAACGCCGCGCCCCATATAACGTTCGCGTCGGCGTGGGTCTCGTTCGCAATAAGGGTCGAAGCCGTATATACGTCGTCAAGTCCTATATCCGGCGAAGCGGTGATATTTATGATTATTCCGCGAGCGCCCGTGATGGAGGTCTCGAGCAGCGGGCTGGATATCGCGGCTCTTGCCGCCATTTCGGCTTTGTCTTTGCCTTTTGCGGCGCCTACGCCCATGTGAGCGAAGCCTGCGTCGGACATAACGGCGCTGATATCCGCAAAGTCAAGGTTGATGATACCGGTGCCGTTCACGAGCTCAACAATGCTCGATACGCCGCGGCGAAGCACGTCGTCGGCGATCTCGAAAGCGTTTGCAAGCGTGATGCGGGTATCGGATACCTGTTTGAGTCTTTCGTTCGGTATGATGATAAGCGAGTCTACGGATTCGGCAAGTTTAGCTATACCGGCTTCAGCCTGCTCCATTCTTCTTCTGCCTTCGAAAGCGAACGGTTTCGTAACAATACCGACGGTAAGTATATCGAGATCCTTCGCGATCTTCGCGATGATGGGAGCCGCGCCCGTACCGGTGCCGCCGCCCATACCTGCGGTAACGAATATCATATCTGCGCCTCTTATGGCGTCGGTAAGCTCTTCAATGCTTTCTTCTGCGGCTCTCGCACCGATGTCGGGGTTTGCGCCGGCGCCGTGACCTTTGGTCATTTTTTCACCTATCGGTATTTTCGTCTGCGCCGAAGAGTTGAGAAGGACCACTCTGTCCGTATTTACGGCGATGAATTCCACTCCCGTGATATTTGATGCGATCATACGGTTAACGGCGTTGTTGCCGCCGCCGCCTACGCCTATAACTTTGATTTTTACCAGATTGTCGATTCCGGTATCGAGATCGTATGACATTTTACTTCCTCCTGAAACGGTTTATAAAAATTCAAATGATAAGTCACTTACTATATCATAATATGATTTTTCGGATTTTGCAATAGGTTTTGAAAATTTTTTTCGTTTTTTTTCAATTTTTTAACTTATTATGCTTCGTTTCTTATTATTCGATCTCATTTAAGGGACGGAAAGAGCCGTTTTCGAGGCCGGAGGCGTAAATCACTCCGCGATCCGTTTCTTTCAGCGCCGCGATATACGCTTCCGCAAGCGTCAATTTGGCGTCCGCGTTCTCCGCGTCGCCTATTTCTATGATGAATCTGTCTTCGTATTTCAGCCTGATATTGAATTTTTCGCTCATATCCACGCGGACTATATGCTCCGATATCTTGTGAGAACGTACGGTATTGAGCAGATCTTTCAAATAATTGTATGTGGTATCACGGTCGAATACGATGAATTCGCCGACGACCGCGCTGACTACTCCGCCGCTTCTCAGCTCTACCGTTCCATTCGGAACGGAGCTGTTCTGCGAGGTCACGCGGAGTTCGTCCGTAACGGTAAAATAGTCGCTTCCGAGCTCAATATAGTACAGCTCTTCGCTGTCGGTCACCTCGATCTGAAGCTTGTCCGGCAGTATCTTCTTTACCGTCACAAGATCGAGCGACGGGTATGCGGAACGTATCGAAGAAATTATTTTTCCTTTTGACGTCAGAAGCAGATTTGAGTTTTTTCCGATCCCCGCCGCGGCCGCAAGCTGTTCGGAGGTATACTTGTCCGACCCCGACGCAGAGACCTCTTTAATTCTGAATATGAAAAAGCAAGCCGCGGCGATGCTTATGAGAAGAAGCGCCGTAACGGCGCATATCATGACGGTCTTTTTGAACGCTTTTCTGCTCTCCGACTGCCTGATATGGCTCATTATACGGTCGTGCTTTTCTCTCTGCTCGTCTTCTTCCGGCTTTATCTGCCTGTTGTCGGCGGGTCTTTTGACCTTGCCGTCTTCAAAGCTGAAGCCCTCGTTTTTCTTACCGTTCATTTTTTCCTGTTTTCAACGAGCTTCATAAGCTCCTCGTATATCCTCTCGTTTGCGTCGTCAGACGCGAATTTTCTGACGTTTTCACAAATCGACGCTCTGTATTCTCTGTTGTTAAGGATCTTTTCGGACGCCTCGTACAGGGTGTCTGCATTGAAATCCGCGTCGCGTATGAGCATCGCGGCTCCGGCGTCGGCGAGCACTTTGGCGTTTTTATACTGCTGGTCGTCCGTCACGTTCGGCGACGGTACGAATATCGCGGCTCTGCCGGCGGAAGCTATTTCCGACGTGGTCATCGCGCCGGATCTGCAGACTATCACGTCCGCCGCCGCCTGGCGCACCGGCATATCGTATATATAGTCGAGCAATTCAAGGTTCGGCAGATCGACTCCGAGTTCGGAGTACGTTTTTTTGACTTCCTCGTAATTTGAGGCGCCCGCGGCGTGAGTGACTACCGTATCGGGTTTGTCTTTCAGGTATTTCGCGGCGTATTCGGCGGCGGCTTTGTTTATCGTCCCGGCGCCGAGTGATCCTCCGTAAATCAGTATGCTGTGACGGTATTTGTGAGCGAAGCCGAGCTGTTCTCTCGCCTGCTCGTAAGTTATATCGCCGTGTTTTTTGTTCGAAGGGTTGCCGACTCTGATTATTTTATTTCTGTATTTGGGCTTGATATTATTTTCAGCCGCCTCGAAATTCGTAAAAACGATATCGATATGAGGGGCAAGCATCCTTACGGCGAGTCCCGGCACGGCGTTTGATTCGTGTACCGCCGACGGTATGCCCATCGCCGCCGCGGCGCGGCAGAGCGGGTAGCATACGTAACCGCCCGTACCCACGACGAGATCGGGTTTCAGCTTTTTGAGGAGTCTTGCGGCGTGATCGAGGCTCGTAACGGTCAAAAACGCCGTTTTTATGTTTTCAAGCGAAAGCGAACGGCGGAGCCCCTGAATATTTATGTAATGGAGTTTGTAACCGGCTTTTTTTACGAGACGGTTTTCCATTCCCTTTTCCGTGCCCACGAATTCTATTTCGCAGTCGGGCTGTTTCGATCTGATATAATCCGCTATGGCGAGCGCGGGGTTTATATGCCCGCCCGTGCCGCCGCCTGTGAGTAATACTTTCATATCATACCTTCTTTTGTCTTGAATAACGTGATATAGAGATAAGCACTCCGCATTCCGCGAGAAGTATAACGAGCGCGGTGCCGCCGTAGCTTATGAACGGCAGAGATATGCCGGTCGGCGGAAAAAGTCCCGTCACGACGAAAATATTCAAAAGCGTCTGTACGCATATCTTGCAGGTTATTCCCGCGGCGGTGAGCCTTGAAAAGCTGTCCGGAGCTTTTGCCGCGACGACGAAGCCGCGCCAGGCGAAAACCGCGAACAGAACTATCAGAAGCACCGCTCCGATAAAACCGAATTCTTCGCAGACTATCGCGAATATGTAATCGTTCTGCGGTTCGGGCAGATACAGGTGCTTGAGAGTCGAATTAGTGTAGCCTACGCCGAAAAGTCCGCCCGAGCCGATCGCGTTGAAGCCCTGAATGATCTGCCAGCCGGAGCCGAGCTCGTCGGCGTACGGATCGAGCCACGCCGTTATACGGTCGCTGGTATAGCCGGTAAGCGTTGCGAAAAGCCACGCCGCGAGACCTCCTCCGCCGAGTATGCCGAGCAGCCACGGCAAAGAAATGCGTCCCCACAGCATAACGAGCCAGCCGACCACAAAAAGGATTATCGTACCGGAAAGATGCTTTTCGAGAAGAGTTATGGCGCAGACCGAGCCGAGTATCGCAAACGGTATCACGACTTCCCTTACAAAGATCGGAAAACGTTCCGAGAGCTTTCTTTTCATAAAGCTCTTGTTTTTCACAGCTTTCGTTTTCTCGTCGAAATCACGGTACGCGTGAACGTATTTGGATATGTACCACGCAAGCATCATAACGAGCGCGAGCTTCATTATCTCGGTAGGCTGAAAGCTGAAAAGTCCGAGCCCTATCCACCTTTTGGCGCCGTTATGCGTTTCGCCTATTATCGGCACCGACGCGAGCATCAGAAACGACACGGCGAAAAAAGCGGGCGTCGCTTTTCCGAAATACTTCTTGTAATCTATCATACCCGCGACTATCATCACGACTATTCCGACCGCGGCGAACGCAAGCTGCCGTATAAGGTAGTAATAGCTGTTCTGATGATCGTGTTCGGCGAGCGGAAAGCTTGCCGAATACACCATCGCAAGGCCGAAGCCGACGAGCATCAGAATGCTGACTATCATCGGTATGTCGGGCGAGCCTTTTACTCTTACGGTGTTTCTTTCTTTTCTTATTGTTTTTTTCTCCGGTAAAACGACGCCGGTCTCCGGATTACCTTCCGGCTGTTCTATCGGTTCAACGTTTTGATCGTTCATAAATTACTCCGTTCAGACGGCGAAATAAGATAAAATGCAGAATAACGACGTTATGACCGACGCGACCGTGACGATCTTTATCTCCGACCAGCCGCACATTTCAAAGTGATGATGGATGGGCGCCATTTTGAAAATACGCTTTCCCGTCAGCTTGAAGGACGCGACCTGAAGTATGACAGAGAGCGTCTCTACGATATATATCAAGCCGAACAGTATCACGGCAAGCGGCGAGCCGAGCATGAACGCTCCGCCGATCACGATGCCGCCGAGGAAAAGCGAACCCGTATCGCCCATGAATATCTTTGCCGGATAGAAATTATATACGAGAAATCCTCCGCATACGCCCGCGAGCACGCCGCCGAGAACGGAGATCCCTTCTCCCTGCATTTTCGTTACCGCGCAGACGGCGAAAAAGCAGCCGACTATAAGCGTTACCGACGAGGCGAGACCGTCTATGCCGTCGGTAAGGTTTACCGCGTTTACGACGCCGGTAAGAAGCAGTACCGCGATTATGTAATAGAACACGCCGAGCTCAAGCCGTACAGACGTGAAGGGTATGTGAAGCGTTGTATCTATGAAGCCGCAAATACGCATGACCGCGACGAATATCGCCGCGCATACGAATTGAAGCGAGTATTTCTGGATCGCGGTAAGACCGGCGTTTTCTTTTTTGAGAAGCTTGACGCGGTCGTCTATTATACCTATCATACCGTTCAAAAGACCGTAGGAAACAACGGTGACGAGTTTGAAAGATACAGCGTAAATACCCGTGATCACGCCTACGAGGACGTATACGATCATCACGCAAAGCGACGAAACGAGCATTGCGATACCGCCCATAGTAGGCGTGCCTTCCTTGCCCTTATGCCATCTCGGACCTATATCGAGTATCTTCTGCCCCATTTTGAGGCTTTTTAACTTAGGGATCAGAAATCTCGTAATAACGGCGCATATCAGAAACGAGAGTACGAACGATACCGACGCCAAAATTAAATCAACCGTCATCTTTTTTATCTCCGTCTATCAGTTTTTCGAGCGCTTCCACCGCGCCCTCGAGTCCGACCGCGCGGCTTGCTTTGAACATAACGACGTCATCGGGCCGGCACCTTCCGTAAATGACCTCAGCCGCCTCCTCGAAAGTCGTACCGTCGTCGAAGCAGATCATATTGTCCTCGCTCATACCGTTTATGAGCGCTCCCGCCGCGTATTCCTTCGCCGCCTCGCCGAACGTGTAAAGATAATTCAGCCCGATCTTTACCGCGTACGCTCCGACGTCGCGGTGCATCGCCGCCGAATCGGCTCCGAGCTCCTTCATCTCGCCGAGCAGGGCGTGAGTTCTTCCGCCGTTTTCGCGTACGAGCATTTTAAGCGTGGAAAGGGAGGCTTTCATCGATTCCGGCGCGGCGTTATAGCAGTCGCAAAGGATGGTTATATCGCCTTTTTTATATACCTTCTGCCTCATTCCCGTGTTTTCAAACGAAGCGGTACCGGCTTTGATCTGTTCGTCCGTCAAGCCGTACAGAGTTCCGCATATATAAGCCGCGGCGGCGTTATATACGTTATGCATCCCGACCGTAGGCGCGGTGATCCCGCAGACCGTCGTTTTGTCGGGCTTTTTCAGATCGAATATAAGCGTTCCGAAAGGAAACCTCGGATCCTTGATGACGTAATCGGCTTCCTCGTTATAAAGCGCGAAATATATCACGCGGCATTTTTTTCTTACCTCGTCGCGCACGCTCCAGAGCATACGGTCGTCGCCGTTAAGAACGAGCACGCCGTCTTTTTTCATACCCTCGGTCATTTCGAGCTTAGCTTTGAGTATACCCTCGCGCGAGCCGAGTATCTCCATATGCGACGTGCCGATATTCGTGATAACGGCTACGTCGGGCTCGGCTATCTTCGACATGGTCTCTATCTCGTGAAAGCCGCTCATACCCATTTCGAAGACCATCGCTTCGACGCCGGGCTGCATCTGCAGTACGGTAAGCGGCAGACCTATGATACTGTTATAGTTTCCGAGCGATTTCTGCGTTTTCGCGCCGGATGAAAGCACGGAATAAATAAACTCCTTCGTCGTGGTCTTGCCGACCGAACCTGTAACGGCGAATACTTTCGGAGAAAATCTTTTTTTATAATTATAAGCGAGCGTCTGCAGAGCTTTCAGCGGATCCCCAACGACTATCGAGGTGCCGTTTCCGGCTTTACGTTCAGACAGTACGCACGCCGCTCCGAGATCTATCGCGGACTCGATATATTTGTTTCCGTCCGTTCTCTCGCCCCTCAGCGCGACGAACATGCTTCCCTTCACCGCGCATCTCGAATCCGTGACGACGTTCGTCACGACGGCGTTTTCATCGCCGTATACGGCGCCGCCGCAGAGCCCGGCTATCTCTTTGACCGTAAGAATCATTTCACAAAGTTCCTTTACAGTTGAATTCTTTTATTATATCCTTTTCGGAAAACGGACGTTTTCCGTTCGAATCGATTTCGTATTTTTCATGCCCTTTGCCCGCAAGAAGAACGACGTCGCCTTTGCCGGTATTTTCAAGAGCGTACAGTATCGCTTCTCTTCTGTCGGGGATCACGGCGTAACGTTTTTCTTTATCGAAGCCCTGCATTATGCTTTCGATGATCTTCAGCGGATCCTCGCTTCGGCTGTTGTCGGATGTGACGACGGTACAGTCGGCGTACTCCGAAGCGATCCTTCCCATTACGGGGCGTTTTTCCGGATCGCGGTCTCCGCCGCATCCGAACACGCACCACAAGGAGCCCTCGCACGTACGTTTCGCCGTGCAAAGCGCCGAAAGGAGCGCGTCCGGCGTATGGGCATAATCGATTATGACGTCGGCGCCGCTTATGCACGCGATCCGTTCGTATCTGCCCTCTGCGCCCTTGAAATCGAGAAGAGCGGACGCGGAAACTTCGGGCGCAACGCCCGATATTTCAGCCGCCGCAACGGCGCATAAAGCGTTATAAACGTTGAACAAACCGGGAGTTTTCAGTATGATCTCGGTATTTTTATTATAGATGAACCTTGAACCGTCCCGCTCAGGGATCACGTCGGAGGCGACGAAATCTCCTTCATAAAGCGAGAATTTCAGGCATCTCAGAGTTTTCGTATATTCGTTATCGTTATTTGCGAGCACCGTTTTGCAGAGCGGTATCAGCTTTTGCTTCGATTCGAAATACGATTCCATCGTGCCGTGATGATCGAGATGATCCTCGGTGAGATTCGTGAAGATCCCGACCTCGAACCTGCACGGATCGAGCTTTTCGTAATCGAGCGCGTGCGAGGAGGCTTCGAGAAACGCGTATTCTCCGCCCGCGCATACAGCGTCGGCAAGAAGCCGGTACAGCTCGTGCGGATCCGGAGTCGTCATATCCGACTCTCTTACGCTGCCGCATATATAGTCGTTCACGCCGCCTATGAGCGCGGTCTTTTCGTCGCCGTACGCTTTGCCGAAAATATGACGGAGCATATGCGTAACGGTCGTTTTTCCGTTCGTACCCGTCACGGCGAACATTTTCAGTCTGCTCTGCGGATCGCATCTGAGCGCGGCGCACATATGTGCGTACGCTTTGTGAGCGTTCGCGGCGACAATATATCCGCACGGCAGATACGGCATCCTGTCACACAATATCAGTTCACATCCGCGCTCGAGCGCTTTCTTTATATATCCGTAACCGTCTTCGCGTTCGCCGCACAAAGCGGCGAATACGGTACCTTTTTCAGCCTTATCCGAATGATTTACAACGTCCTTTACCTCGGCGTCGGGATCGGCGTTCATATACGCCGTCTCAACTCCGGAAAGAAGCTGTCTCAGTTTCAAATATGACCTCTTTATATGGATTTACTGGATCGATTCGGTTATTCTGAATTCGACCGTGACAACGGTGCCCTCGGGAGCCGACGTTCCCGCCTCGGGATACTGTTTTACGGCGTAGCACGAGCTTGACGAAATACTTCCTGTGATATTTATGTTCAATCCTCTGCCCTTGAGCAGCTCGGTGCATTCGCTTATGCTCTTGCCTGCGAGATCCGGTACCGATATCTTTTTGACGCTGCTTTCGCCTGCGTAAAGCAATACCGTCGACGAGCTTACCGTGATCTCCGAGCCGGACGCCGGCATCTGCGACGTTATCGTTTTGCCGTCGCCTATGACCGTGTATTTGACTCCTATGTTTTCAAGCGATTTTTCCGCGTCGGAAACGGAAAGATTTACGTAATTTCCGATGGAAACGCTTCTGTATTTTTCTTCGTCTTGCGAATACGACGGCATTATTCCGAGATACGGGAGCACCTCGGACATTATCTTGCTGTTATACGGAGCGGCGATCATCGAGCCCTCTTCACGGGAGAGCGTCGGTTCGTCGACTATGACGATCATCGAGACCGCCGGATCGTCCGCCGGAGCCATCGATATGCAAGAGGCTACGCGCAGAGAGTATTCGCCGTTTTTGTCGGGTTTGTCTCTTTTTTCGCTCGTGCCCGTTTTTGCGGCGACTTTATATCCCGATACGCCGGCGTTTGACGAACCGAGTTTGTTCGTAACGCCCTTTTCGAGTATATCCATTATTTCAGCGGCCGTACTTGAGGAAACGACCTGACGTTTTATTTTAGTATCGTAGTTGAAAACGACGTTGCCTTCGCCGTCAAGCACGCGGTTGACGATATGCGGCGTTACGAGATTGCCGTCGTTTCCGAGCGACGAGACGGCCGTAAGCTGCTGTATCGCCGTGGTCTTGAAGGTCTGACCGAACGAATATACGGCAAGCTCGACGTTATTGAAATCGCTTTCTTTATGGTAGATGCCCGCCGCTTCGCCCGGCAGGTCTATACCGGTCAGACCGGTATAACCGTAGGCTTCGTAATAGTCGTAGAACATATCTTCACCTATACGCTCCGCGGTCATCATCAGAACGGGGTTGCACGACTGCTGAAGCCCGAGTTCGAACGTCATGGGACCGTGACCGGATCTTTTAAAACAATGCACCTTGCCGTAACCCGGTACGTCGTGGTAGCCGGGGCAGTAAAACGCCGTCGATCTCGTAACGAGCTTCTCTTCAAGCGCGACCGAGCAGGTGAGCGGTTTGAAGGTCGAACCGGGTTCGTACGTATCGTTTATGACTTTGTTCTTCCACATCTCCATAAGGAGCTGAGTATTGTATTTGAGATATTCCTCCGAGCCTTTTTCGAGCCCCGCGGAATCGAGTTTTGCCTGAGCTGTTGAATTGAGCGTATACGGATCGTTGCAGTCGAAATCGGGCTTGGTCGCCATTGCGAGTATCGCGCCGGTGGAAGGTTCCATAACGACGCCCGCCACCCTGTTGTTCGCTCCGGATTCTTCAAGGCATTCCTCAAGATATTTTTCGAGTATCGCCTGAATGCTGTAATCTATCGTAAGCTCGATGGTGTAGCCGTTCTGCGGCTCTATGTATCTTTTGTAATCGTACGGCATATCCTGACCGATGCCGTTTTTTGCGTTGATTATCTTGCCGTTCACGCCGGTCAGATATTCGTTATACTGATATTCGATACCGTACAGACCCTGATTGTCGCTGCCGGTAAAGCCGAGAACGTGCGAAAGAAGATTTCCGAACGGATAATAACGAGTTGAAGACGTGACGAGATGGACCGATTCGAGACCGTACTGATTGATGAACGCGCGGACCATATCCGCCTCGGTCTTGTCGACGTTTTTCTTTACCGTTTCGTCTTTTCTCTTGACCTTCTGAGTCTTTTCGTAGACCGTTTCGTAATCGACGCCGAGTATCCTCGAAAGATTTTCCGCAACGAGCTTACGTTCCGATTCGTTCGCCATATCGGCAGGTGAAATGAACACTCTTTCAACGGTCTTGTTGTCGGCGAGAACGACTCCGTACCTGTCGGTTATGAGTCCGCGCGAAGCCGTTACGGTCGTTTCCGACGCTATGCTGCCGTCCGTTTTGGAGCGGTATTCATCGTACGATACGATCTGCATATAAAACAGGCGGCATATCGCCACGCCTGCCACGGCGACGAACAAAAACACGGTGATTATCTCGCGCCAGTGTACTCTTCTCGGTTTAATCTCTGCCATATTTTCTCCGTAAATCAAATCCGGGCTGACGCTTATTAGGCGAGAGCCCGTTTTTCCGGACAGAACTCTGCCCTTACCCGTTCCACTATATTCTTATCTTACCTTAAATATTCTATAAATGAGTTAATGCTGTCTCTTAAAGCCGACATCAGAGAAAGAAACGATATTTCTTCGTCTTCCGAACTGTCCTCAAAAAGCACTATCTCGTCTTCGCTTTCGACCGAAACGTAGTGAGAAGGCAGCGTTTCTGCTCTTACCATACCGAGCGCTTCGGCGGCTTTGCGGATTTCCGTGATATCCTTTTTATCCGCAAGCTCGGCTTTCGCTTCCGCGGTCTTTTCTCTTATCTCGGCAAGGCTCGAGTTGAGAGACGATATCTCCGTGTTTATCTCGTTTATCCTGACGCTCAGGTACGTGACGAAAAGCGCCATGATCGTAACGATGCAGATGATTATGATCTCGCCGTACGGGATCTTTTTCGTTTCAGCTTCCGCCTTGGTCGTATATGTATCGTATATCCTGCATACGGGCATCTGCGACGTGTCTTTCGCGTTCGCTTCGGCTCTCTGCAGTTTCTTTTCGCTGATCGGTTTGAGTGCGTTCGTCATTTTGCTCACCTATATCTTTTCACATACGCGGAGCTTTGCGCTTCTGCTCCGCGGATTTTCTTCAAGCTCCGTTTCCGAGGGGAGTATCGGTTTTTTCGTTATTATCCTCACTTTTTCGCGGTGTCCGCACACGCAGATCGGAAACGACGGAGGGCAGGTACACCCCTTTGCCGCTTCCGCGAAAACGTTTTTGACGATCCTGTCTTCGAGTGAATGGAAGGTTATCACCGCGAAACGTCCGCCGGAAGCGAGTCTGTCTATCACTTTTTCAAGCATTACGGGAAGATTGTCAAGCTCGCCGTTGACCGCTATGCGTATCGCCTGGAAGGTGCGCTTGGCGGGATGATGCCCTCCCTGCTTCGCCTTCGCCGGCATGGACGCTTTGATGATGTCAACGAGCTGAAACGTCGTTTCTATCGGCTTGTCCGCACGCGCTCTGCAGATGTTTCTCGCTATCTGCGGAGCGAAGTTTTCTTCTCCGTATATATATATTATTCTCTTTAATTCTTCTTCGCTTTTGTAATTCACCACGTCGTACGCCGAAAGCTCCGCCGTCGTATCGAAACGCATATCGAGTTTCGCGTCGTTCATATACGAAAAACCGCGCTCCGTGCAGTCGAGCTGAAAGGACGATACGCCGAGATCGGCGACGGCGCCGTTTATACGTTCTATACCGAGCTGATCGAGCGCCGCGTCGACCTTGTCGTTGAAGCTGTGTACGAACGTTATTTTGTCTTTATACTTTTCGAGTCTTATTTTCGAGGCCTCGATCGCAGTGGCGTCGGCGTCGAAGCATATCAGTCTGCCGGACGTTAGTTCTTTCGCTATCCGCTCGCTGTGACCGCCGCCGCCGAGAGTGAGATCGCAATAGATACCGTCCGGGATGACGTTCAGCGCTTTTACGGTTTCTTCAAGCAGAACGGAATAGTGCGAAAAGTCCGCTGCCGATGTGTTTTTCATTATGTCGGGATACCTGCCTCGTTGATGTATTCCATGATCTCTTCCTTGTCTTCGGATTCGACGTATTTATCAAAGAGGTCTTTATCCCAGATCTCAGCCAGAGTGTTTCTGCCGATGATCACGACGTCTTTTTTTATCTCGGCGTGAGTACGAAGCTTTTCGGGGATCAGCAGTCTGCCGCTCGTATCGAGCTCCACCTCGTATGCGAAACGGAAGATGAAACGGCTCGATTTCGTGTTTTTGTCGCCGGGGATGTTTTCGAATCTCTCGCAGAACTTATCCCATTCCGCTTTCGAGTAGAGTTTTACGCATTTGTCTTCGGTTCTTGACACGTAAAACTTGCCGACGAGCTGATCGCGGTAGCAGGCGGGGACAAACACTCTGCCTTTGTTATCAACTGTATGATTAAATTCACCCAAAAACACGGTCTGTCACCTCCACTTCCGTTCTTATTCCCCGTTGAGTTATCCACATTCTCCACACTTTTATCCACAAGCGGTGATTTTTTGGTGGTTGAATGATTAACTTTAATGCCACTTTCGAGGTGATCTCATTATATAATATGTTTTAAAAATAATCAATACCTAACTCAAAATTTGTCGTATCAAAAGTCATATTTTACAGTTTGGTAATATTTATTTAATATATTTTTCAGCCGAGAGCGACGTCGAGCGCCATCATAACGATGAATCCGGAGAGAATCCCGACCTCGGCGGCTCGTTTATTGCCCGAAAACGCTTCGGGTATCAGCTCCGAACATACGACGGCGATCATCGCCCCGCCCGAAAACGACAGCGCTGCCGGCAGAGCCTCCGAAGCCGCCGAAGCGAAAAGCGCCCCGAGTACGCCGGCGACAGGCTCGACGGCGCCGCTTGCCTGGCCTATCATGAAGCTTCTCCATTTGCTCTTGCCGGAGATATACAGCGGCATCGAAACGCACGCTCCTTCGGGAAAGTTCTGTATTCCGATCCCGACGGCGAGCATCACGGCGGCGGTTAAAGATACTCCCGGTTCGCCGCTCGACAGCGATCCGAACGCAACTCCCACGGCAAGTCCTTCCGGTACGTTGTGAAGAGTCACGGCGGCACAAAGCAAGACCGACCTTTTAGCCGACTTTTCCGTTTTTTTCATTTTTTCCGCTTTTGACATCAGCACGTCGGCAGCCATAACAAAGGCTCCGCCGAAAAGAAAACCGACCGAAACGGTAAGAGCGGCGTTTTTGCCGAGCCGCACCGCGATATCTATAGCCGGCGATAAAAGCGACCAGTAAGAGGCGGCGATCATCACCCCGGCGGAAAAGCCGAGCATAGAATCGATCATGGTTTTATTCACTTTATTGAAAAAGAACACAAGCGACGCGCCGAGCGCGGTCACGGCGTACGTGAACAGAGTTGCGAAAAGTCCCCCGATAACGGGCGGAAGATCCGACATAAAATCCATTTCATCACCTTTATTTTCATATTGTCTGTTTATTATATGATATGTCGCCGGGCATTCGCATGATATGACGACGCGCTGTCACTATTCCTGTTATAATGCTATAATTTGTCGATTTTTCTCATTGTTTGCGCTCTTCTGCTTAATATACCGCTGATATTGATTTGGAATCATCGAAAATTTTAGCACTTTGCGTGATTGAGTGCTATATTTTACAAAAAATCAATACAAAAAACTTTTTTATTTAACATTCGCGGAGTATCATATAGTCAAACAAAAAAAGAGAGCGTAAGCTCCCGGAAAAGAGGTAATCATTATGTACGGAATCACAACATATAAAAAGAATTCATACGATCCTTGGAAGGATTTCAGAGCATGGCAGAGATCGCTTTGGGGCGATGAAAACCAGGGTATGATCAAGACGGATATCAGAGATACGGGCGATGCTTATATCGTGGAGGCTGAGCTGCCGGGATATAAGAAAGAAGAAATAAATATAGACGTAAAGGACGATATCCTCACGATCACGGCTGAGAAACACAGCGAAGAGACCGAAGAAAAGAAAGGCTATATCAGATGCGAGAGATATTCAGGCTCCGTATCGAGAAGCTTCAACATCTCCGAAGTCGACGCGACGCAGATCAGCGCGAAACACGAAAACGGCGTGCTTACTCTTACCCTTCCGAAAAAGAAGGAAGAGATACCGCAGTCGCGTAAGATCAGTATTGAATAAATAAAAAAACGGCGGTCGCACCGCCGTTTTTTTATTCTATTTTTCGTGTACGAGTTTGCCCGTCATATGTTCGACCGTAATACGCATCAATTCGACGCGTTCGAGATCTAACGTAAGCTCTTTTTCGAGTTCTTCTTCGCTCGGGTAATATTTCATGCCGAAAGCCCTCAGCTTTTTCAGTTTTATGTCGGGATCGGTCACGCGCGCGGCGCGTCCGAATACTATTACGCTTTTTACGTAATACGACCAGTCGTCACTCTTCTCTCCGCCGTTTATGACGGTAAAGCATACCTTATCGCAGTTTTTCATCGCGTCGATCTTATGACCCTTTTGAGCAGAGTGGAAATATATCGCGTTTTCTTCTTCGTCGTAGCGGAAATTCATCGGCACGGCGTAAGGATAACCGCCGTCGCC
>JAEEGL011739092.1_pt1 | contig 20885 bp, 17 predicted proteins | sample 9134231 | NCBI WGS metagenome assembly JAEEGL01 (sample SAMN16246548, study PRJNA631951) | gut metagenome | biome: gut microbiome; feature: rumen; material: fiber-attached | host: Bos | place: Iran: Karaj | collected 2018-10
GAGAATAAGACATCAGAGGTTATGACGGTATAATTTTTGATACAAAAGATTATAAAAGATACTCTCTTGCGGGAGTATCTTTTTCAGTAATGATTATTTCGCGCACACACGTAATTATGTGCAGTGCCACGCAAGAAGTCTTCGGCATGGGGGGATTATGAGCGAAGAAAGAAAAATACCGAAACACATAGCAATCATACTTGACGGGAACGGCCGGTGGGCGAAGCGCCGCCACCTGCCCCGTAAGGCCGGGCACGCGGAGGGGGCTCGCAATGTCGAGCGGATCTGTCGTGCAGCGAAGGAACTTGGCGTCGAGTATATCACGATGTATGCCTTCTCTACGGAGAACTGGAAGCGCCCGCAGGATGAGGTTGACGCGTTGATGGATCTTTTGGAGTCAGAACTTCGAAGTTCGATCAAACGCGCGATGAAAAATGACCTTCGGATGCGTGTCATCGGCGATCGGACGGCTCTGAGTGAGTCATTTCAAAAGACGATTCATGAACTGGAGGAGACGACAGCAGGGAATACGGGACTTGATGTATCGATCGCGCTGAATTACGGAAGCAGGGATGAAATCACACGGGTCGTGAAGCGGATTGCCGGGGATGTGAAAGCCGGTCGTTATGATACGGATGATATTTTTGAAGCGCTGATCGATGAGTGCCTGGATACGAATATGGTTCCGGATCCGGAGCTTTTGATCCGAACCGGAGGTGAGCAGCGGCTGTCGAATTTCCTGCTTTGGCAGTTGGCCTATGCCGAGTTTTATTTTACGGATGTGACCTGGCCGGACTTTGACAAGAAGGAACTGGAAAAAGCCATCGATTATTTCAATCATGTAGATCGACGGTTCGGTGGGCTGAAGGAAGATAAATGATGGAGGCAAGTGCTCGTTCGCAGGAAGGCAGTGACCCGGCGGATGGAGAAGAAGGAGAGAATCAGGAGGTTTTTAGCTTATGTTTGTAACAAGACTGATCAGTGGAATCATATTGGTGATAGGACTGATCGCCGTGTTTGTGTTCGGGGATCCGTATCTCACGATCGTATTCGGTGCTTTGTCTCTGATCGCGGATTTTGAGTTGATGCGAGTGATGGGACTTGAGAAGAAAGCCGTTGGTGTAGTGACGTATCTGTCCGTGATTGTTTTTTATATCATGATCGCAATGGATTCGACGAGTTATTTCTTCCCGTTTTTCGTGGGATATCTGCTGAGTCTTTTATTCATCTATGTGATCCAGTATCCGAAAGTCCGAATTGAAGCAGTATCCGAATGCTTCTTTGCCGTGGCTTATGCCGGATTCCTCCTGTCACATGTTGTCTTTGCCAGGAATCTTCCCTACGGACAGTGGCTGGTATGGTTGATTGTATTTGGCTCGTGGGGCGCGGATACCTGTGCGTATTGTGTCGGAAAGCTGATCGGGAAGCATCATTTTTCCGAACTCAGTCCGAAAAAGACGATCGAGGGATGTGTCGGCGGTGTGATCGGTGCGGGACTGATGGCTTTTATCTATTCGTTCTTCACACCGGAGATGCCATGGTTTACCATCTCGCCGCGGATCGTTTTTCCGATCGTCGTGATGGTCAGTGCGGTGGTATCGATCTTCGGTGATCTGGCGGCGTCGGCGATCAAGAGAAATTATGTGATCAAAGATTACGGTAATATCATTCCGGGACATGGTGGTATCCTCGACCGGTTCGATAGTGTGATCTTTGTCGCTCCGTTTGTGTATTATCTGTTATTATTGTCTATGGCGATCAACTAGGAAAGCATAAGAGTGAATTATGAAAACGATAACGATACTTGGATCGACCGGATCGATCGGAACGCAGACACTTCAGGTTGTACGACATTATGCGGAAGATTTTGATATCTTTGCGCTCGTGGCCGGAACCAATGTGGATCGGATGGCGGAACAGATTGAACTGTTCCGACCGAAACTGGTCGTCATGAAGGATGCGGAACACGCTGAAGCCCTGGAAAATAGGATTCAAGAGAGGTCCGTCGATGCGATCACGGAGATTCTTTACGGCATGGATGGGTATCTGGCTGCCGTGACGGCTCCCGAGGTGGAACTTGTCGTGGCGGCCATGGTAGGGATGATCGGCCTGAGGCCGGTATTGACAGCCATTGAGCACGGCAAAGACATCGCTTTGGCGAATAAAGAAACATTGGTGTGTGCCGGGCATTTGATCATGAAAGCAGCCAGGGAACATAAGGTCAGACTACTTCCCGTAGATTCAGAACATTCGGCCATTTTTCAATGCCTGCAGGATGTTCCCGGCGGACCATTTGTGGACGGTAGGCCGGTGGAGTATGGTGGTCATGCCGGCGGAACAGGTGCTTCCGTGCGTGGAGGCGCATCCGTTGAGAGCCCGATAGAGACCATTTTTCTGACGGCGTCCGGCGGACCATTCCGGAGGGCGACGAAGGAGGAATTGGAGTCGGTCACGGTAGAGCAGGCCCTGGCGCATCCGAACTGGTCGATGGGAGCGAAGATCACGACGGATTCGGCGACAATGATCAACAAGGGACTGGAGATCATCGAGGCCACCTGGCTTTTTGATGTGCCGGTGGAAAAGATCCATGTGCTGGTGCAGCCAAAGAGTATCATTCATTCCATGGTAGGCTTTCGTGACGGGGCAGTACTGGCGCAGCTCGGAACTCCGGATATGCGTGTCCCCATCCAGTATGCACTGATGTATCCGGAGAGAAGAGAGTTGGATGATAAAAGACTGGACTTTGAGGAACTGGCGAATATCACGTTTGAAAAACCGAATACGGACGTCCTCAGAGGAATTCCGATCGCGACCGAGAGTGCGCGGATCGGCGGATCGATGCCGACCGTCATGAATGCGGCCAATGAGTACGCGGTGGAAAAGTTTTTGCAAAAAAGACTTCCATTTTTACAAATATATGGTATGATAGAATATGCGATGGAACAACATACTGTGTGCGAGGAGCCGTCCCTTACGGATATCCTTGAGGCAGAGGCGTGGACATATCGAATTTTGGACGAAAGGCTGGAACAATGAATATAGGATCAATCTTATTGGCAATATTGGTGTTCAGCGTGATTATCATTTTTCACGAGTTCGGACACTTTATCGTAGCGAAGTTGAATCATGTGGGTGTCATCGAGTTCTCACTGGGTATGGGACCGAGGATTCTGTCCTGGGCGAATGATGGAACAAAGCATCGACTGTTGTTTTTCAAGTCGACGGCATTTTTCGAGGAGCACCCGGAGTTTGAGGATCATACGATCTATTCGTGGAAGATCCTCCCGTTCGGCGGATCCTGTATGATGCTTGGTGAGGAAGAGGACGTGGACGATGAGCGTTCCTTCTCGCGTAAGTCGGTTTGGGCGCGGATGGCGATCATCGTTGCCGGACCGCTGTTTAACTTTATCCTGGCATTTTTACTGTCGCTGATCGTGATCGGGACGATCGGGCATGACCCGGCTGTTGTCACGAAGTTTGACACGAATTCGGCGGCACAGGAGGCCGGCCTTCAGGTGGGGGATAAGATTCTCGAGATGGGGAACGAGAGTATCGTCGTGAATCGACAACTCAGTTATTATCCGATCTTCCATACACTTGACGGGTCCAAGGTCCATTTCAAGGTAGAGAGAAATGGTGAGGAAAAAGAATTTGATATCGCACCGAAGCTGACTAAGCTTGAGGACGGTACGGAAAAATACATGTTTGGTTATTATCACAGCGCGCCGAGAGAGAAGGTGGGTGTGTTGTCAACCCTGAAGTATTCGGCGTATGAGGTGAAGTTTTGGATCGATACGACGATCAAGAGTCTGGGGTTGATGATCACCGGTAAGGTCAGTGCCGATCAGATATCGGGGCCGGTCGGGATCGTCAAGCAGGTCAGCGATGTCGTTGAGGAGAGTAAGCCGGAGGGAATGACGACCGTTGTGATGAATCTTCTGATCTTTGCGATCCTGATTTCCGCGAACCTTGGTGTCATGAACCTGATTCCGATTCCGGCGCTTGATGGTGGACGTTTGCTGTTCCTTATCATCGAGTTGATACGGAGGAAGCCGCTCCCCAGAAAGGTCGAGACATACTTCAATGTCGGCGGTTTTGTTGCGTTGATGGCGCTGATGGTTTTCATCATGGGGAATGATATTTTGAAGTTGTTTTAAATACGGTTTATAATGAGATGGCTTAGTTGTACGTCATGGGTGCCTGGGAGTGAGGTATATGAATCCCACGTGAGCGGACAAGTTAAAGCCGTCCGGGAAAGAGGTATCCGTGCGTCGAAAAAGCAGGGAAGTTACGATCGGAAACGTTACGATCGGCGGTGTGCACAAGGTAGCGATCCAGTCGATGACAAATACGAAAACGGAGGATGTCGCGGCGACTGTCGCGCAGATCCACGAGCTTGAGAAAGCCGGGTGTGACATTATCCGCTGCGCCGTGCCGACGATGGAAGCGGCTGCGGCACTGAAGGAGATTAAAAAGCAGATTCGGATTCCACTGGTGGCGGATATCCATTTTGATTACAAGCTTGCGATCGCCGCGGTGGAAAACGGTGCCGACAAGATCCGGATCAATCCGGGCAATATCGGAAGTACGGAACGGGTACAGGCGGTAGTTGACTGCTGCAGGGAGCACCATGTACCGATCCGTGTCGGTGTCAACAGCGGCTCACTGGAAAAAGATTTATTGGAAAAATACGGAGGCGTGACAGCGGAAGGACTCGTCGAAAGCGCGCTTGATAAGGCAGCCCTGATCGAGAAGATGGGGTATAATGAGCTGGTGATCAGCATCAAGTCCTCGGATGTTAGGATGGCAATCCGGGCGCACGAGCTGATCGCAAAGGAGACGGATATTCCGCTTCATGTAGGCATCACGGAGGCAGGCACCGTACTGACCGGAAGTGTGAAGTCGGCACTCGGACTCGGCGTGATCCTCTATCAGGGAATCGGGGATACCATCCGCGTATCACTCACCGGTGAGCCGGTAAAGGAAGTTCAGGTAGCGAAGGAAATCCTTCGTTCACTCGGACTGAAAAAGGGTGGCATTGAGATCGTATCCTGTCCGACCTGCGGGCGTACGCAGATTGATCTGATCGGACTGGCCGGTCAGGTGGAAGAGATGGTACAGGCCTACGATGACAAAGAGTTGAAGGTCGCTGTGATGGGATGCGTGGTAAACGGTCCCGGAGAAGCGAAGGAGGCGGATCTGGGGATCGCCGGCGGCAAGGGAGAAGGACTTCTGATCCGACATGGTGAAGTGATCAAAAAGCTGCCTGAGGATCAGTTGCTCGAAGCGTTACGACAGGAGATTGAAGCGTACTGAGTCACGAGAGCCATGACAGGGGATGGAAGCGTATGGATACGCCGATGATATGCGGACCGGTGCGGATGATTTGAAGTATGGATTGAATGAGTAAAAGGGGTTGAACAACTTGGAAAACGAAAAAATTCGTTTTTTTGACGCGTTTTCGGATCTGAATCTGGAATCACGTCTGTATCATATTTTTTCGGAGGTATCGGTGCTTCGCGTGACGGCCTCCAATTCCAAAAGAATGGCACGGATTGAGTTGAACAGCAAAGATATCATCTCACACAAGGATATCGAACGAGTGGAGGATGCTTTGCGTGATCAGATTTTTCGCAGGACGAATTATCTGCCTCAGGTTCGTGTCCGTTTTGTTGTTGACGGAGATAAGTCGACCGGGGATATTTTTCAGATGTATCGTGAGGTATGGGTGGAAGAGATCCGTTCGAGACACCCGATCGATTATTATACCTTTTGCCGTGATCAGATGGAATTTACGGATGAGCAGACGCTTCAGATTACTTGTGAGGATGAACCGGTAGCGCATAACCGCTCTCATCAGATGCAGTTGTATATGGAGAATTGCATGAAGGAGCGTTTTGACCGAACGATCCGTGTGGTATTTAATTATATTGAGCCGAAGAAGAAACCGAATCTAAAGAACTCAGCAGCTCCTATGGGGGCATATGATTCCATGGATGCGATGGCGGAAGCGGAAGTAGCAGAGGCAGCAAGACGCGAGGAGGAGGCTTTGGCGGCGGGCCACATGTCAGGCGCGGATGCCCGAACCGAAGAAGGCGGTGCGGGAGCCGGAGCATCATACGCGGAAGCCGATCAGACAGAAGACAGGAAAGAAAAGAAGAAGGATAGCGCGAAAAAGAAAAAGAGAAAAAAAGGCGCGCCGGAACCAGGGCTGGTTTACGGTAAAAATGTCGACGGAGACATCACGCCGATCTTGGATATTTTTGATGGTATCGGAGAAGTTGTGATCGCCGGTATGGTGAGCGCGGTCGAGATCCGCGAGACGAAAAAAGAAGGCTTGTGGATATTGATGTTTGATGTAACGGATTTTCAGGATACGATCCGTTGCAAGATGTTCATCGACAAGGAAGATTACGAAGAGTATTCGCTGGGAGCGTTTATCGATAAGGGACATTTTTTGTGCGTAAAAGGAAAGGCCACCTACGACGAGCGCTTCGACCGTGAGGTTCGTATCATGAATATCGTGGGGATCAAGGAGATCGAGGATTTCCGTTCGCCGAGAAAGGATACCTGCGAGTACAAGCGTGTGGAGTTGCACGCGCATACGCAGATGAGCGATACCGATGCGATGACGGATGCCGGCAAGCTTGTCAGTCGTGCTTATAAATGGGGACATCCGGCCGTGGCGATCACGGATCACGGCGTGGTGCAGTCCTTTCCGGACGCAGAGCATGCGTACAAGGATATCAGGAAAAAAGATAAAGACGCGGACTTCAAGGTGATCTATGGAAGCGAAATCTATCTCGTCGACGATTCTGAGGAGACCGTGGTCAATGAAAAGGGACAGTCGCTGAACGATTCCTATGTGGTATTCGACTTGGAGACCACCGGCTTTTCACCGACGCGTTGTCGTATCATCGAGATTGGCGCGGTGAAGGTGGTGGACGGAAAGATCGTGGACCGGTTCTCTGAGTTTGTCGATCCGCATATGCCGATCCCGCCGAGGATCACAAAGCTGACGAGTATCACCGATGACATGGTGAAGGGAGCGCCGGATATCAATGAGATTCTGCCGGACTTCCTGCGGTTTTGTGACGGCTCAATCCTGGTCGCTCACAACGCGCCTTTTGATCACAGTTTTATCAAGGCCAAGGCGGCGGACATGGGATGTGAGACCTTCTATACCGTGGTGGATACAGTCGGTATCGCCAGAGTCCTGTTCCCGGATATGGCCAAGGCAACGCTTGATGCTGTTGCTAAAAAAATGAAGATATCTCTGGAGCATCACCACCGCGCCGTTGAGGACGCGGAGGCGACAGCACAGATTTTTGTAAAAATGATCCCGATGCTTGAAAAACAGGGGATTACAGATTTGCATGCTCTGTATGAGCGGACGCATCATGCGCCGGAGATCACTAAGAGAAAACCGATGTATCACGCGATCGTGCTGGCGGCCAATGAGGTCGGCCGTGTGAATCTGTATACGCTGGTTTCGAATTCGCATCTGAAGTATTTCAGCCGCAGACCGCGTGTGCCGAAGAGTGAACTTATGAAGTACCGCGAAGGACTGATCGTCGGCTCGGCGTGCGAGGCGGGAGAACTGTACCGCGCCATCGTCGAGGATCGTGATGAGGACCGGATCGAGGAGATCGCTTCATTCTATGATTATCTGGAGATCCAGCCGGCGGATAACGATCTCTTTATGATCGATTCGGAGAAGGAAGTTTATGAATCGATCCGTTCCCGTGAGGATCTGCAGGAGATCAACCGTCGTATCGTAGCGCTGGGCGACAAGCTCGGAAAGCCGGTTTGCGCAACCTGTGATGTTCACTTTATGGATCCGGAGGATGAGATCTATCGTGAGATTCTCTTAGCCGGAAAAAAGATTACCGATGAACAGCAGCCGCCGTTATTTTTACGGACGACCGATGAGATGCTCGAGGAGTTTTCTTATCTCGGCAAGGAAAAGGCACTGGAGGTTGTCGTTACCAATACGGTAGATATCGCCAATCGGATTGAGGTAATCTCGCCGGTGTTCCCGGACAAGTGCGCGCCGGTGATCCCGGATTCCGATAATCAGCTTCGCGAGATCTGTTATCGCAAGGCGCACCAGATGTATGGCGAAGAGCTGCCCGAGGTTGTATCGGAACGCCTGGAGCGCGAGCTGAATTCGATCATTTCCAACGGCTTTGCCGTGATGTATATCATCGCGCAGAAACTGGTATGGAAGTCCAATGAGGACGGGTATCTCGTAGGTTCCCGTGGATCGGTCGGGTCTTCCTTTGTGGCGACGATGGCCGGTATCACGGAGGTAAATCCTCTGCCGGCGCATTATTATTGTGAACACTGTCATTATTCGGATTTTGATTCGGAAGAGGTAAAGGCATTTGCCGGAAGTTCCGGTTATGATATGCCGGCGAAGGATTGTCCGGTTTGCGGAAAGCCTTTGACGCGTGACGGACATGATATTCCGTTTGAGACCTTCCTGGGTTTCTACGGAGACAAGGAGCCGGATATCGACCTGAATTTCTCGGGTGAATATCAGTCGAAGGCGCATGCTTACACGGAGGTTATCTTCGGCGCCGGCCAGACCTACCGTGCCGGTACCGTTGGTACGATCGCGGAGAAGACCGCGTATGGTTATGTGAAAAATTACTTCGAGGAAGATAAAAAGATTCACAAGCGTCCGGAGGAGATCGAGCGCCTGATGCAGGGCGTAGCCGGTGTGAAAAACTCGACCGGCCAGCACCCGGGCGGTATCGTTGTTCTGCCCCTGGGGCTGGATATCAACATGTTCACGCCCGTGCAGCATCCGGCGAATAAAGATATCCCGATCATCACGACGCACTACGATTATCATAAGATCGATTCGAACCTGCTGAAACTGGATATTCTCGGGCACGACGATCCGACCATGATCCGTATGCTGGAGGATATCACCGGAGTTGATGCTCTGAAAATCCCGCTCGATGATGAGAAGGTGCTGTCTCTTTTTGCCGGTACCGAAGCACTCGGTATCGAACCGGATGAGCTGATGGGAGCCGATCTCGGATGTCTCGGTGTCCCGGAGATGGGTACGGACTTCGTAATGCAGATGCTTCATGACACGGAGCCGAAGAACTTCTCGGATCTGGTGCGGATCTCCGGCCTGTCACACGGAACCGATGTGTGGCTGAATAACGCGCAGTATTATATCAAGCGAGGAGACTGTACGCTGGGAACGGCGATCTGTACCCGTGATGATATCATGACCTATCTGATCTATGCCGGCGTGGAAAAAGGTCTTGCCTTCAACATCATGGAGAAGGTACGTAAAGGACTTGTCGCCAAGGGTAAGGTCGAAGAGTGGGAGGATTGGAAGGAAACGATGCTTTCCTGCGGAGTGCCGGAGTGGTACGTTGAGTCCTGTGGGAAGATCAAGTATATGTTCCCGAAAGCGCACGCGGTAGCGTATGTCATGATGGCGTTTCGTATTGCGTGGTTTAAGGTGTATTATCCGCTTGCTTACTACGCGGCATTTTTCTCGATCCGCGCGAAGGCCTTTGACTATGAGATGATGTGTCAGGGGCGGTTCCCGCTTGAAGAGAAGCTGAAGGAATATGACAAGCGGTCCAAGAGCAATAAACCTGCGGAGAAGCTTACCTCGAAAGAGGAGGACGCGTACGGTGATATGAAGATCGTGCAGGAGATGTATGCCAGAGGGTTTGAGTTTGCGCCGATCGATCTGAATAAGGTAGACGCGAAGCGCTTCACGATCACGGAGGATAACAAACTGATGCCTTCACTGATCGCGATCAACGGAGTGGCAGATGCCGCGGCGGAATCGATTGCCGACGCAGTCAAGGATGGTCCTTTCTCGTCCTGCAAGAACTTCAAAAACCGCACGCACACGACTCAGACGACAGTCGACAAACTGCGAGAACTCGGCATTCTTGGAGACATTCCGCTGGATGATCAGATGTCGCTTTTGGATCTGTTCTAGTGAAAACAACCAAAAATCGTAATTTTTTAAAAAAAATGCTTGCATTTTCCTTTATTATGGTGTATAGTAGTCACTGTTAGTGGTCCGTTGGTCAAGCGGCTAAGACGCTGCCCTCTCACGGCAGAAACAGGGGTTCGATTCCCCTACGGACTATTAATACGTAACTGTTGGATGAGTGGTCTGTTTCAGACCACTCATTCTTTTGTAAATAAGAAAGGGATGGCCTATGGACTATGTGCAGCGCACCGAAGAGCTGGTGAAGCCCATCCTCGACGAGTTCGGCTTTGAATTATACGACGTCGAACTGATCAGGGAAGGCGGAGGTCAGGTTCTTCGGGTTTACATCGATAAAGAAGGCGGTATCACCAGCGATGATACGGCAGATGTATGCCGGAAGCTGAGTGATAAGATCGATGAAGAGAAAAACTTCATCAAAGAAGCCTATATGCTGGAAGTCAGTTCGCCCGGTTTGACAAGGGCGTTGACCAAGCCGGAGCATTTTTCCAAGAGCATAGGAAAAGATGTGGAATTCAAACTATTTGCTCCCATCACCTATGAGGAAAAAGGCAAGAAGCTAAGTGCCAAGGAATTTGTCGGCGTGCTGCTTGACTATGACGCGGGGGCAGACAAGGTCACACTTGGCTGGGATGAACAGAAACTGGTATTGGAAAGAAAAGACATTTCATCTATTCGGTTGTGGATAGATTTTTAAGGAGGATATCATGGCAAAGAAGAAGGAAGAAGCATTTGACGCAAGCAAAGAGTTTGTTCTCGCGATCGAGGCGCTTGCCAAGGAAAAGGAGATTGACAAGGAGATTCTCTTCGAGGCAATCGAGAGTTCACTGGTGATGGCCTGCAAAAGAGAGTTCGCGAGCGGTGAGAAAAATAACATCGAAAACGTGCGCGTGGATATGAACCGTGAGACCGGTGAGATCCATGTATATATGGAGAAAGAGGTTGTCGCTGAGGTGTTGGATGATTCCCAGGAGATCTCGGAGGCAGAGGCAGAGGCGAAGTTCCCGGGCAGCAAGCTCGGTGAAAAGGTATTGGTTGAGGTGACACCGAAGAACTTCGGACGTATCGCGACGCAGCAGGCGAAGCAGGTTGTCGTTCAGAAGATCCGCGAGGAGGAGAAACGCATCCTTCAGAACCAGTACGAGACAACGGAGCACAACATCATTACCGGAACCGTGCAGCGTTACAACAACGGTACCTACACGATCAACATCGGTAAGATCGATGCGATCCTCACACCGCAGGAGCAGGTTGAAGGCGAGGAGTTCCGTATCAATGAGCGCGTCAAGGTCTATGTTAAGGGCGTGCGTGAGACACCGAAGGGAATCCTTCGCGTGATGATCTCACGTCGTGACGAGGGCTTTGTTAAGCATTTGTTTAAAAATGAAGTCGCCGAGATCCAGGACGGAACGGTCGAGATCAAGAGTGTTTCCCGTGAGCCGGGTGTACGTTCGAAGATTGCCGTGACCAGCTACAATCCGGACGTGGACGCGGTCGGCGCTTGTGTCGGTGTCAACGGTGAGAGAGTCAATGCCGTTGTCGAGGAACTTCACGGAGAGAAGATCGATATCGTCGAGTGGAGCGAGGATCCGACTATTTTTATTGAGAACGCGCTGAGTCCTTCCAAGGTGATCCGTGTGGAAGTGGAAGAGGTTGACAAGGAGCGCAAGGCCGAGGTTATCGTACCGGATTATCAGTTGTCACTGGCAATCGGTAAGGAAGGTCTGAACGCGAAACTGGCAGCGAAGTTAACGAAGTATAAGATTGATATTAAGAGTGAGTCACAGGCTTACTGATATGACAGAAGATAAAAGAAAACCGATGCGAACCTGTATCGGTTGCGGACAAAAGAAAGAGAAAGAAAATCTGATGCGGATCGCGTGCGATAGAGACAGACATGTCATATGGGACGTGAAGAAGGCGGACGGGCGAGGCGCCTATCTGTGCAAGGATGCGGAGTGCCTGAAAAAGGCGATCAAAACCAAGGCACTGAATCGGACTTTCCGCCTGAGCATACCGGAAGAAACATACCGGAGTCTGGAGGATGAATTTGGTAAAAAGTGGGAGTGATCCCGGCAGAATATTGGGCACGCTTGGACTTGCCATGAAGGCGGGGAGGCTCGTCAGCGGAGAGTTTATGACCGAGCGTGCGATAAGGGACGGTGAGGCCAAACTCGTCGTGGTGGCGGATGACGCGTCACCGGGAACGAAAAAGAAGTTCACCGATTCCTGCACCTACTATCAGGTGCCCATCATTTTTACTGCGGATAAGGAGACTTTGGGACGGTCACTGGGCAAGGAATACCGCGCGTCACTGGCTGTCATAGATGACGGATTTGCTTCATCCATCCGGAAAAATTTTACTGGGGAGGTATTACAGTATGGCAAAAATGAGAATATATGAGATAGCTCGAAGTATGGGGCTACAGAATAAAAATATAAAGAGCGCGGATCTCGTTTCGTATCTGAATAATAACGGATACGAGGTGAAGAGTGCGCAGTCGAGCATCGAGGGTGATGCGATCGCTTTTCTCATGAAGTCTTATCAGGAAGGTCTCATCCCGTTTGAGGGACATGAGGTTGCTTCCGACAAGGCGAAAGATGTGAAAAAAGAGGTGGAAGAGTCGGTGAAGAAACCGGCGGCTAAGCCGAAGAAACCGGCGGCCGAGGAAGAGCCAAAGGAGGAAGCGAAGGAAGCGAAGGAGACGGAGGCGCCGAAGAAGGTTGTCACTGAGGAACCGAAGAAAGAGGCACCGAAGAAAACTGCGGCACCGGCTGCGGATGGCTCGTCTCCGAGAAAGCAGACACGCGCTTACCACAGTGATGGCGGAGCAGCCCTGAAGGGTGGATCTTCCGATTCGAGAAGAGGCCGTGGCGATGGCAGACAGAGCTTTGACGGACGTCGTAACGATCGTGACGGTGGTCGTGGCGGAAGGGACAGTGGTTCCCGTTCATTCGGAGGACCGGCACCGGCGTTTGACGGCGGCGGCAAGCAGGATTCCCGTCGTGGCGGTCGCGGCAAGAAGGGGAAGAACGATCATAACCGTAATAACGGTGGTTATCATAAGGCATCGGAGGAAGAGATCCGTCGTGCAAGATCCAAGAAGGATCCGAACAGAGCAGGCGCATTTATCCGTCCGAAGCAGGTAGAGCAGAAGCCGGAGGATGATATCCGCAGCATCAAGATCCCTGAAGTACTCACTATCCGTGAGTTGGCGGATCGCATGAAGATGCCGGCATCCGGACTTGTCAAGAAGTTATTTTTACAGGGAAAAATGGTTACACAGAACCAGGATATCTCTTACGAAGAAGCGGAAGAGATCGCTCTGGAATATGATATCCTCGTAGAACTTGAGGAGAAGGTGGATGTTGTTGCCGAGCTTCTCAAGGAGGAGGAAGAGGACGTATCCAAGATGAAGAAGCGTCCGCCGGTAGTCTGTGTTATGGGTCACGTCGATCATGGTAAAACATCTCTTTTGGATGCGATCCGTCAGACCGATGTCACCGAGCACGAGGCCGGTGGTATCACGCAGCATATCGGTGCGTATGTGGTTCGTATCAACGGACAGAAGATCACGTTCCTCGATACACCGGGACATGAGGCGTTTACTTCCATGCGTATGCGTGGTGCCCAGTCTACGGATATCGCTGTACTGGTTGTCGCAGCGGATGACGGCGTGATGCCGCAGACCGTCGAGGCGATCAACCACGCGAAGGCAGCCGGTGTTGAGATCATCGTGGCTGTGAATAAGATCGATAAGGAAGGCGCCAATATCGAGCGCGTGAAAAAGGAGCTCGCCGAGTATGAACTTGTACCGGAAGAGTGGGGAGGTCAGACGGTGTTCTGTCCGGTATCCGCTCATACCAAGGAAGGTATCGAGAATCTTCTCGAGATGATCGTTCTGACGGCGGATGTGCTGGAACTGAAGGCCAATCCGAAGCGCGACGCGAGAGGTGTTGTTATCGAGGCCGAGCTGGATAAAGGTCGTGGTCCGGTCGCTACCGTACTCGTACAGAAGGGTACGCTCAATATCGGTGATCATATCGCAGTAGGTCCTGCTTACGGTAAGGTTCGTGCGATGATCGATCACAAGGGTGAGCGCGTGAAGAGCGCGAAGCCTTCGACACCGGTTGAGATCCTCGGTCTTAACGGAGTGCCGGATGCGGGTGAGATCTTCGTTGTTAAGGAAAATGATAAGGAAGCTAAGCAGATCGCTCAGGCTTATATCGCGCAGGGCAAGGACAAGCTGATCGAGGATACCAAGGCGAAGAAACTGTCTCTCGACGGACTTTTCGATCAGATCCAGGCCGGCAACATCAAGGAACTTGGACTTATCATCAAGGCCGACGTGCAGGGTTCCGTGGAGGCTGTCAAGCAGAGTCTTGTCAAGCTGTCCAACGAGGAAGTGGCTGTCCGTGTCATCCACGGCGGTGTCGGTACGATCACCGAATCCGATGTTTCACTGGCCAGCGCGTCGAATGCCATCATCATCGGCTTCAATGTGCGTATGGACAATCAGGCCAAGGAGACAGCCGAGAGAGAGAACGTCGATGTACGTACATACTCTGTCATCTACAATGCAATCGAGGATGTCGAGAGCGCTATGAAGGGAATGCTCGAGCCGATCTACGAGGAGAAGGTGATTGCTCACGCCGAGATCCGTCAGCTGTTCAAGGCGTCCGGTATCGGTACGATCGCCGGTTCCTATGTGCTGGATGGTACGATCGAGAGAGGTTGCTCGGTTCGTATTTCGCGCGAGGGCGAGCAGATCTTCGAGGGTCCGTTGGCGTCGCTGAAGCGATTTAAGGATGATGTGAAGGAAGTGAATGCCGGCTATGAGTGCGGTCTCGTGTTTGACGGGTTTAATGATATTGCGGAGCTTGATCAAGTTGAGTGTTACAAGATGGTAGAAGTACCAAGGTGAATCTGATCACCGCCATCCGTAAACGGATGACGTGATCAGACGGCAAGCCTATTCACCTGAAAGAATGCTGCGCATTCTTTCCCGGTGAGAACCAAGCGCGAGCGCTGTCCGCTCATGCGCGGGAAAGTCTGGTGCATTGTTCCACCAGTTTGGGCGCACATATAATGTTTTATAGGAGTAATTGATGTCTAATAGAAGTGTAAAAAGTTTAAGAATAAACGGTGAGGTGCAGCGCGAGATGAGCATCATACTGCGCGAGGAGTTGAAGGATCCCAGGATCCATCCGATGACCAGTGTGACAGGCGCGCAGGTGACCAACGACCTCAAGTACGCGACTATTTTTGTCAGTGTTCTCGGTGATGAGAAGGATAAAAAATACACGCTTGAGGGCTTGAAAAAAAGTGCTTCTTACGCGAGGCATCTTCTGGCGACGAGGTTGAATCTGCGCAATACACCGGAGCTGATCTACAAGCTGGATGAGTCGATGGAGTACGGTGCGACGATGTCGAAGCGGATCGATGAAGTCATGGCTCATGATCATGAAGTGAGTCTGGCCAGAGGCGATGAGAATCCGGGAACAGAAGAAGAGTAAGGTTTCGTTTTGGTTTTCTTTTGAACAGGGGACGATGCGGATGAGTGAAGAAAACAAGAACTATCTGATTGAAGCGATCGAGCGGGCGAAGACTATCGCTATCAGTGGACACGTGCGTCCCGACGGTGACGCGATCGGTTCCTCGATGGGACTGTATTTTTATCTCAGGGATAATTATCCGGATAAGACTGTCTGTGTGTTTTTAGAGGAAGTGCCGGAAAGCTTCGATCACATTCGTGATGATGAAGCGACGGCCAGACGGTGCGATCATTACGATCTGTTTATCGCGCTCGATAGCGGTGATGTGGAGCGCCTCGGCGATGCCGGAAAGATCATGCAGGAGAATTCCGATGATACGATCAATGTGGATCATCATATTACCAATACACAATTCGGCAATAAAAATATCGTCGATGCCAAAGCGAGTTCGACCTGTCAGATTCTTTTTACCCTGATGGATGAGGACAAGATCGGGACGATGACAGCGATGGCTCTCTATACCGGAATCATCCACGACACGGGTATTTTTAAGCATAATAATACCTCGTACCAGACGATGCGTATTGCCGGAAAACTGATGCGTAAGGGGATTCCTTTCGGGGAGATCATCGACAATAGTTTTTATTATAAAACAAGTAAGCAACTTAAGATCAAAGGGAAATGTTTGTCGGATTGTCAGTTTCTTTTGGATGGAAGGGTTGTTATTTCCGTGCTGACCGCTAACGACATGGAAACGTATCAGGCCAAGTCCTCGGATCTTGACGGTATCATTGATGATCTTCGGACGACGGTGGGTGTCGAGGTGGCGATCCTTCTCAGTGAGCGTGTGCCGGGTGAGTTCAAGGTAAGTATGCGTTCCAATAAGCTGGTGGATGTCGCTTCTATCGGACAGTATTACGGTGGCGGCGGGCATATCAAAGCCAGCGGTTGTACCATCAAGGGAACAGCGGATGAAGTGACACATATGCTGGTTGACAAGATCCGTTTGCAACTGGGTGAGGACACCGAGGATGAGGACGACGATGACTGACGGAATCATCAATGTATATAAAGAAAAAGGTTTTACATCGCACGATGTGGTCGCGAAACTTCGCGGCATCCTTCACATCAAAAAAATCGGTCATACCGGAACACTGGATCCGGATGCCACGGGGGTACTTCCGATCTGTGTCGGAAGGGCGACCAAGGTTTGTGAACTTCTGACCGATCATGACAAGACCTATGAGGCGGTGGTCGCACTTGGTATCACGACGGATACACTGGATACGTCGGGAGAGATACTGACACGCCGAAAGGTACAGGTTACTAAGGAAGAATTAGAGGAGGTCCTGACACACTTTCAGGGCGATATCATGCAGGATCCGCCGATGTATTCGGCCATAAAAATAAATGGGAAAAAACTCTATGAATATGCCAGAGAAGGTAAGGAAGTAGAGCGAAAAAAAAGACCGGTCACTATCCATAAGTTGGAGTTATTGGATGTAAAACCGGATGCGGAGGAACCGACTTTTTCCATTCGTGTTTCCTGCTCTAAGGGAACTTACATCCGAACGCTTTGCGATGATATCGGAAGAGAACTCGGATGCGGCGCGGCGATGGCGTCTCTCATCCGAACGGCGGTCGGAAGGTTTACGATTGAGGAGGCGATCACGCTTTCCGAGATCGAGGATAAAGTCGCTGCCGGTGAGACGGAAGATATGATGCTTCCGCTGGAGGATGTGTTTGAAGACTGTCCCGCGTGCAAGGTAACGGATGACGCGATGAAGCTACTGGTAAACGGCAATCCGTTACGAAGAGAGCAGGTTGTGGCGATGGAACAGGCAACCGACGCTGATAAGTCAGGTATGGATTTGAAGACAGGCAGTGACAGGATTCGCGTTTACGGTACGGACAGTGAGTTCTATGCGCTGTATCAATACAATAAAAACAAAAAGTGTTATGTTGTGGAGAAGTTTTTCCACGTTTAATAATAATTGAATGCCCGGATGTTCAGCTGGTAATAATAATGTCCGGTCATAGGAAAACAGAAGTATTGTTTTGAGGTTTTTACATGGTTATTTGGGACCGTATCCCGGAGAAAAGATCCGAACGAATGGCACTTTGTATCGGGAAGTTCGACGGGTTTCATAAGGGACACCGTTTGCTGATCGAGGAAGCAAAAAAGACCGGCTATCCGGTCGGTGTGTTGACATTTTTATTTCATCATACAGAGACGATCGACAGCGTGGAAGAGAAAAGACGTCTGGCAGAAAAACTGGGTGTAGAGATCTACATCGAGATCGAAGCGGGACCTTCTTTTTTTTCTCTGACACCGGAGGCATTTATAAGAGATGTCGTTGCGGATAAGTTGCACGCGAGACATGTGATCGTGGGAGAAGATTTTTGCTTCGGAAGAGACCGGGCCGGTGATGTTACGACATTGGCTTCCTATGAAAAAGAATGTCATTATACGTTGCACGCGATCCGAAAGCTTCGCGACGGAGCGGGAGAGATCAGCAGCAGTCGCATTCGGGATGCGATCGTGGCCGGACAGATGGAGGATGTATACAGACTTCTCGGACGGCCGTATACGATGGAAGGTACGGTTATGGACGGGAATCGTATCGGAAGACGGATGGGAGTTCCTACCGCAAATCTCGTTCCGGAGCCGGGAAGGGTGCTGCCACCGAAGGGCGTGTACGCGATGTGGGTTACGGTTGATGGTCATGATCGATACAAAAGCATCGGTAATCTCGGTGTCAAGCCGACCGTCGGCCCCGACAATCCGATCGGCCTGGAGGTTCATCTTCTTGACTATGAGGGGGATCTGTACGGGAAGAACATAGCGGTAGAGTTCGGGATATTTTTACGAAAAGAGAAGCGCTTTGATAATGTGGAAAGTCTGCATCATCAGATCGATGAGGATATACGGAGGGCAGAAAAATGGCTTCGATAAGTAAGACAATTGTATTTGATATGGATGGTGTGATCCTGGATTCTGAGCAGTTGGAGCTCAGTATCTGGGTGTATCTCGGAGAAAAATATCAGTTTGAGGGTATCGAGGAAGTGTTCCGTGAGACGCTGGGGACGACGCGTGAGGAGACCGGACGTATCATGAAGCGCGCTTACGGAGAGGATTTTCCGATGGATACGTTCAAGGTCGAGAGCAGGGAACTCTTTACGGAGCGTACCAAGAAGGACGGTGTACCGGTGAAGCCCGGGGCCAGAGAACTGCTACAGTTTCTGAAGATTAATGGATGGAATATCGGACTGGCGAGTTCGACGGCGGGAGATCGCGTGCGTGAGGAGCTGCAGGCGGTAGGGTTACTGGATTTCTTTGAGGCGGTTGTGACCGGTGATATGGTGACGGAGTCGAAGCCGCATCCGGAGATTTATTTCAAGGCTTGTGAGATGCTGAATGTGAATCCGAAGGAGGCAGTCGCGGTTGAGGATTCCAAGAACGGTGTCCGCTCGGCGGCGATGGCCGGGATGAAGGTGATCCTGGTGCCGGATCTGGTTGCGCCGGATGAGGATACGCAGCGATTGGCATGGAAGCAGTTCCCGGATCTTTTCGATGTGAGGAGATTTTTCACGGGGATGTGACAGCGAAATTCCGCTTGCGTAAAATCCGTTTTTATGCTAGAATGGAGCTCGGGTGTAGTAAACCCAGTAAACCCGATGGGAGTATAATATCCAAAAGGAGGAAACATTATGAAGAAAGTAGTTAAGCGTAGTCTGAGCCTCGTGCTTGTATTCATCCTGGCAATGGGACTTGTTGCCTGCGGTGGCAGTGGTGAGGACACCAAGGAAAGTGTACAGAAGACAATCGATGAGCTGCAGGAGAAGATGACATCCGTATCGCAGAGTTATCAGAATACCTTCGCGGATCAGGAAGCAATGAAGGATCCGACGAAGGCTGCAGAGATTTATGACAAGGCAATCACCATGATCGATGAAGCGATCAGCGCCTGTGATACGGTAGAGGCTCCGGGGCCGGATTCTCAGAAGTATCGTGATATGTGTAAGGACTTGTTCAACGTATTCAAGAACATGATCTCAGATTTGAAGAGTAACGGTGTAACCGATCAGACGGCTGCTTCCGAGATTTCTCAGAAGTATATGGGTGAGATCATGAGTAAGTCAGCCGAGGCAATGAAGTTCATTCAGGATCTCGTGACAAAGTACGGCGTAACAATGCCGCAGAACTCGGGCATTGGTGGTACAACAGATACTACGGATACCACAGACACTACAGATACAACCGATGATGCTGAGGGTGAGGCTGCGGAAGGCGACCAGGGCGCAGAGCAGTAAGTCGACTGTTTCGTTTATAGTAATTAAAAAAGGAATCCCAAGAGTGCTCTTGGGATTCCTTTTTTGATCAATCAAATCTCGAACAACATATCTCCATACGCCGGTACCGGCCAGAGTTTCTTATCTACCATGTTCTCCAGTTCGTCGATCGGGGCGCGAAGCGCTGCCATGGCCGGAAGGACGGTCTTGCAGAAGAATTCTGCCTGGTCGTGTCCCTCGGCAAGAGTCATTGCTTTCTCATCGGCCTCGCGGAGAGCGACGACCGCATTTTTCGCATCGGATAAAAGCGTGGAGCAGCGAAGCAGCATTTCTTTTTGTACACTCACATCCGCTTCCGGACATGCCGTGGACACTTTGTTGATCGAATCGGCCAGTGAGGTGACATATCGGATGACCGCCGGGATGTACTGCTTGGTCGCCATCTTAACCATCGTGCGCGCTTCGATATTCAGCGCCTTCGCGTAGGCTTCATAATTGATCTCCGCACGAGACTCCAGCTCGGCGCGTGAGTACACATTCTGGTGCTCATACATGGCTACGCATTTTTCATCCAGATAGTAAGCGGTCGCGTCAAACATGTTCTCGATATTCGGAAGGCCGCGTTTTTCTGCTTCGGCAACCCACTCCTCAGAATACCCGTCACCGTTAAAAATGATCTTCTGATGTGCCTTCAGGGTATCGTGGATGATCTTGTCCACGGCCTGATCGATGTTGTCCGCTTTCTCAAGCTGGTCTGCCATGCCCTCGAGCACCTCGGCAACCGTGGCGTTCAGGACCGTGTTCGGACCGGCGATCGACATTGAGGAGCCCACCATACGGAACTCGAACTTGTTTCCCGTAAAGGCAAACGGCGAGGTACGGTTGCGATCCGTCGCATCCTTTTTGATCGTCGGGATCGTCTGCACGCCGATATCCATCGTCTCGCCGGTGTTGGCGTGAGAAGCGGTACCCTTGCGCAGGATCTGCTCGACGATATCCTCCAGCTGTTCACCGATGAATACGGAGATGATCGCCGGCGGTGCCTCACTGCCGCCCAGACGATGATCGTTCCCCGGACATGCTGCGGAAAGCCGCAGAA
>JAEEGL010907095.1_pt1 | contig 20884 bp, 15 predicted proteins | sample 9134231 | NCBI WGS metagenome assembly JAEEGL01 (sample SAMN16246548, study PRJNA631951) | gut metagenome | biome: gut microbiome; feature: rumen; material: fiber-attached | host: Bos | place: Iran: Karaj | collected 2018-10
ATTTTGTTTCCGTGCTGCTTGTCGCAGGCTTAAAGATATCAAATTTCTCATTGTATGCAGGCGACTGGATCGACAGCAGGTTCAGCACTGAGTGGAATACGTAGTGCTGCTCCAGCACTGCAGGCAGGTCGGTTCTGTACTCTCTGTAGCCCTCCGAAGTCCATACCAGGAACGGTATCTCGTACTGCTCTTTTGGCGCCAACTTCTTTGGCAGACCGTGCATAAACATCTTTCCCTCGCCCAGCGATTCGCCGTGGTCTGATATGAATATCATCGCAGTCTTCCTGTCTGTCATGCTGCGCAGGGTGCTAATCAGACCGTTCAGCAGATAGTCGGTATAGCGTATGGTGTTGTCGTAGGCATTTACCAGCATGCCCACATTTTTCTCGCCCTCCTCCACATTCTTGGCCACAGGCTTATACACCTCAAACTTCTTGGGATATTTGCTGGCATACTGCGGACCGTGACTTGTGGTGGTGTGCAGCACTATCAGCACCTTGTTTTTCGGGCTCTTCTCTATGCGCTCACGCAGCCCGGTAAACAGCAGTTCGTCGTATCTGGCATCCACATTCGGATATATCTTGGCCAGTTCTGGTTGTGTCAGATATTCATCGATGTGTACTGGTGGCTCGCCCCAGTTGAATGTGCGCCATGCTACGTCGGCACCTGTGCGGAATGCGTAGTTGGGCAGTATCTCGTATAGGTCGCCGCTCTCTTTCGGTTCAAGTATGGCCTTAGTGCCAGCTGTGGTATAGGTGGCACACGACTGGGTTTCGAACACCTTCAGATCCTTCACCTTCGACAGCAGTGGATTGGTGTCGCGCTTGTAGCCGTATAGCTGGAAGTTGGCCTTGCGGGCCGACTCGCCGATTACCAGCACCACCACAGCCTTGTCATCGTCAGTAATCTTGCCGTCGGGCAGCTTTATCTCCTCGGCCTGCTTGTCCTGACTTATACTGATTACACGGATGGTGTTCACAATGTACGACCATGGCTGTAGCAGCGCTCCCAGTTCGGTGTCGTGCTGACTTACAAACAGCACCTGGTTGTAGTTCATCAGTGCGAATACCAGAATCACTCCCAGCGAACTGCCACATAGCTTGCCCATCTTCTTGGCCTTGCCCATCTTTACTGGCTGTATCAAGCAGTAAATTGCAGGCAGCACACCGAACACAAACAGGAATATCCATAGCGACCAACTGAAGAAACCTGAAGCCTCAGAGTATCGGGTGTTGAACACGTTTCTTATCACGTTTTCGTCGATGATAATATTGTAGGTCAGAATGAAATATAGCGACAGGGCATTTATTATCGACAGTATTGCCAGCAGTATTCGTCCCACTATCCTCAGGCAGAACATGGTGAGATAAGTCATCATGAAGTTAGCTGCCAGCATGATGATCACCAGCGATACTACCAGCCATACCAGGCCGATTGCACTCTCGTTGCTGTTGTCGATTACGTACTGGAAGAATGGTATGTTGTATGCCACCAGTGTACCGATACTGATGATGCTCGAGAACACTATAAGCGGCATTGGTCGCTTAAGTACCTTTTTTATCTTGCTAATCAATGATGTCATTTTACCAGTTTGTTTTGTAACAGAAAGAATACCAGGAAAGGTGCGATAATTCCGATGATGCTGCCCACACATACGTCCGACAGGAAATGCTGCGACAGATATATGCGCGAGTAACCGCCCAGAGTAGCCAGCGCCAGCAGTGCCAGTATCGATGTGTAGAACATCAGCCTGGATTTCTGCTCATGTTGTTTGGCATCACGTAGATATCTATATGCCAGTATTATCACGCAGCATGTGGCAAACACGAAGAACGTAGATGTGTGGCCCGATGGGAACGAGTTGCTATGATGCATCCTCACACCCTCTACCAGTGGCAGAGCGATATCGGGATAATTCTCGAACACCACGATAGGGCGGTCGGCATGAAACAAGTGCTTAAGTATCGTTACCACGATGGCAGCTGTACCCTCGCTCAAGGCGTAGTATAAGGTCATCATCTTCTTTTTGTACAGCAGCGGTATCAGCGCCAGCACATACAGTGGCCACTCTGCCAGCTGGGTGTAGTACCTGAAGAATGTGTCTTGTATGCTGGTGTGATGAGTGTTCAGCATCATGTGCAGCTCTGGCTTCGGATACTCATACAGCAGTCCGAGCACCACCATGAGCAGCACCAGATATACTACGATATACGGCGAAACTGTTTTTATAAGCGCTTGCTTGCTAATCATTTTTCTATGCTAATCTTTATTATAAGTTGTGACCGATGTTGTAAAAAACGGTGCAAAATTACATCTTTTTAGGCACGAATTACGCGAATTTCACTATTTTTTTTATTATTTCGCTTTAATTCGTGCAATTCGTGGCAAAATCTTCGTAATTTTGCGGTCGAAACACGATGAAGATAGAAGAATTAGAGAAGGTCTACGCCAAGTTGCCGCAGGTGTCGGCTTTGGCTCACGAGATAGGAAATTCCCAGGTTCGCAGGATTTTCCTTGATGGTTTGTTGGGTTCCAGCGCCCCAATGCTGTTCGGCAGTGTGGCTGCCAAGTGTTCATCACCGTTGCTTTTTATTCTGCAGGATGCCGAGGAGGCAGGCTATTTCTATCACGACCTTACCCAGTTGTTGGGTCAGCGCCGTGTGCTGTTCTTCCCCAGCAGCTATCGCCGTGCCATCAAGTACGGCCAGCTCGATCCCGCCTCGCAGATACTCCGCACCGAGGTGATGACTCAACTCTCTCAATTCTCAATTGTCAATTCTCAATTATACATCGTGACCTATCCCGAGGCACTGGCCGAGATGGTTGTGCCCAAGCAGACACTCTCCGCGCGTACATTATTAATAGAGCGCGGGCAGGAGGTGGCTGTGGCCGACATCGTGCACCAGTTGCGCGACTTAGGATTCCACGAGGTCGACTACGTCTACGAGCCCGGTCAGTTTGCTCTGCGCGGCTCCATTCTCGATGTCTATTCTTACAGTTGCGAATATCCATATCGTGTCGATTTCTTTGGCGACGAGGTCGATTCTGTACGCACCTTCCAGGTCGAGGATCAGCTCTCGCTCGATGCCCGCGATAGGGTAGAGATAGTGCCCGAACTCGAGGCCAGCGATGCTGCTCAGGAGCCGTTCCTATCGTTGCTGCCCGCCGATACCGTGCTGGTGACTCGCGACTATCCCTACGTGTGCGATGCCATCAATCAGGTTTATCAGGAGGGACTGCCACTGGTCACCGGACCGCAGTTCAGCACACTTGCTGCCACGTTCCGCCGCATAGAGTTCGGCCATCGTCCATCTGTGCCCGATTGCAGCGTCATCCGCTTCAACGTCACCATCCAACCCCTGTTCCACAAGAACTTCGATATGCTGTTCCAGGCGTTTGATGGTTATCTGCAGCGTGGCTATCAGCTGTATATTCTGGCCGACAGCCCCAAGCAGAACGAGCGACTCAAGGACATCTTTGCCCAGCGAGCCGAGAGCGAGGGCGAACATGCGGCCATACGTTTCACCCCAGTCGACAAGACCCTGCACGAGGGATTTATCGACGACGACCTTAAGGCCTGCTTCTTTACCGACCACCAGATATTCGACCGATTCCACAAGTACAACCTTAAGAGCGACAAGGCCCGCAGCGGCAAAATGGCTCTGACACTCAAGGAGATACAGCAGTTTGAAATAGGCGACTTTGTGGTACACGTCGACCACGGTGTGGGTAAGTTTGGCGGACTGGTACGCATGCAGCAGGGCGATGGCTATCAGGAGATGATAAAGATTACTTATCAGCACGGCGATGCCATCTACGTGAGCATCCACTCGCTCTACAAGGTGTCTAAGTACAAGTCGCAGGATGGTAGCGAGGGCCCGCGCCTGTCAACTCTGGGCACAGGCCAGTGGGAGAAGCTCAAGGAGCGCACCAAGGCACACATCAAGGAGATAGCCCGCGACCTGATAAAACTCTACGCCAAGCGTCGCAAGGAGAAGGGCTTTGCCTTCAGTCACGACTCATATCTGCAGCACGAACTCGAGGCATCGTTCCTCTACGAGGACACCCCCGACCAGCTTAAGGCCACGCAGGATGTCAAGGCCGATATGGAGCGTGCGCGCCCCATGGACCGACTGGTGTGTGGCGATGTGGGATTCGGTAAGACCGAGGTGGCCGTGCGTGCCGCTTTCAAGGCCGCTGTAGATGGCAAACAGGTGGCAGTGCTTGTGCCCACCACTGTGCTGGCCTATCAGCACTTCCGCACGTTCAGCAATCGTATGAAGGATATGCCCGTGCGTGTCGACTATCTCACACGTGCACGCTCTACTAAGGATACCACCGCCATGCTTAAGGATCTGGCCGAGGGCAAGATAGATATCATCATCGGCACCCACCGACTCATCAGCAAGTCGGTAAAGTTCAAGGACCTGGGCCTGCTCATCATCGACGAGGAGCAGAAGTTCGGCGTGTCTACCAAAGAGAAACTGCGCCAGATGAAGACCTCGGTCGACACTCTCACCATGAGTGCCACGCCTATCCCCCGCACACTACAGTTCTCGCTGGTGGGTGCGCGCGACCTGAGCGTAATCCAGACGCCGCCGCCCAACCGCTATCCCATACAGACTGAGGTGCACACTTTTTCGCCCGAGATTATTTCCGAGGCAGTAAACTTCGAGATGAGCCGCAACGGTCAGGTGTACTTTGTCAACAATCGTATTTCCGACCTGCCTCATATCGCTGAGATCATACAGAAGTACGTGCCCGATGCCCGTATCGCTATCGGCCACGGACAGATGAAACCCGAACAACTGGAAAAAATCATCCTCGATTTTTCTAATTACGACTACGACGTGCTGCTATCCACCACCATCGTCGAGAACGGTATCGACATACCCAATGCCAACACCATCATCATCAATGGCGCCCACAACTTCGGACTGAGCGACCTGCACCAGATGCGTGGTCGCGTGGGCCGTGGCAATCGCAAGGCCTTCTGCTACCTGTTGGCACCGCCACTCTCGGCACTCAATCCCGAGAGTCGCCGCCGACTTGAGGCTCTCGAAAACTTCTCCGACCTGGGCTCGGGCATCAACATCGCCATGCAGGACCTCGATATCCGTGGCGCCGGCAATCTGCTTGGCTCCGAACAGAGCGGTTTCATCGCCGACCTGGGATACGAGACATATCAGAAGATTCTTAATCAGGCCATGTCGGAACTTAAGAATGAAGACCCCGAATTCCTTGCTTCGGCAGAATCAGCCGAAAAGAAGGCTAGGAAATCTGGTCAGGCTTGTGATACAAGCAATATCGCCTGGGTCGACGATTGCGCACTCGACAGCGATATCGAGATGTACTTCCCCGACCAGTATGTGCCCAGCGACTCAGAGCGCATGCTGCTCTATCGCGAGCTCGACAATCTGGCTGGCAGCACCCAACTCGAGATGCAGCTCGATGCCTACCGCAAGCGCCTGATAGACCGCTTCGGTCCTATCCCCGATGTCAGCGAGGAACTCATACTGGTAGTACCCCTGCGCGTGGCCGGCAAGCAACTGGGCATCGAGAAGATTATGCTCAAGCAGCAGAAGATGTACTTCTACTTTGTGTCGCGCGATGACAGCCCTTACTTCCAGAGCGAAGCCTTCGGCCGCATACTGCAGTACGTGTCGATGTATCCCCGCCAGTGCTCGTTCCGCGAGGGCAAGGGCAAGCACTCAGTGGTCATCAGCGATGTGCCCACCGTGGCCTCTGCGCTGGCCGTGTGTAGCAAGATATTATCTCTGTAGGCACTTAACGTATGTTAAATACCCGCAAGTTTCACAATTTTTTGCTATCTTTGCGCTCGGAACTTAAAATTATAATGTAATGATAATCTATTGGTATCTGGCTATTTGGGCCCTTATACTTATTGTTGTGGCCGTGTGTTTCTTCCTGATGCGTAGATATTACATCAGGTTGCTGCGCTACGAGGTGGTGCGTGCGCGCCGTTCAGAGCACATCAAGACTGTGTTTCTGGCCAACGTCAGCCATGCACTGCGCAATCCGCTGCACTCCATCATCAACACCTGCGACGAGGCGCTCTCCATAGGTGTCGAGGATATGAAGCCCCAGCAGATTAGCGATGCCTTCACTCAGATCAACAAGGATGGCAATCAGCTCATGTACTTCATCTCGCAGCTCATCGAGTTGTCAAATATCGAGAGCAATGTGATGACCTTCACACTCATCGAGGTCAATCTGGCCGAGCTCATGCAGTCATACCGTCGCGAGGCTCAGCGCGATGCTGCCGACGGCGTGTCGGTAGTAGTGCGTAGCAGACTGTCGCCCCACTGCAAGGGCACACTCGATACCACCCTGATGTATCAGCTCATGAAGCACCTGTTGCAGGGAGCCGTGCGCCACACCACCGAGGGCACCATCACCATCAACTACGAGCACGAGCGCCAGGGCCTGCGTGTCACCGTCACCGATACCGGCACGGGCTTGTCGCCCGAGAGCCAGAACATTGCCGCCAGTGTGCTCAATGACAACGAGTCGCTCAATCTGTTCCGCCAGAGCTCTGGTCTGGGCCTCAGTATCTGCAAGGCCATTGTCGATGGTATGAGTGGCGAGATGTCGCTCGACTCCACTCCAGGCAAGGGTACCACCGTGTCGATATACTTCCCATGTAAGCTGCGCGACAAGAACAAGCTTCCTTGATTGTTCTTGTCCATCCGCATAAAATCAGCAGTGGCCGCATCTTCACAGACGCAGCCACTGCAATTTCAAAAGGCTATATTAATAACGATGTTATATTTCCTAGTTACTTTGAATAACACTGCAAAGATACGACAAAAACTCAAATTACCATTCTAGTTTTCGTGAAAACTGTCGAAAAACATCGATATTATTGATTCAAATCACGAAATTGTATATAAATCTTAGGATTTTTTAGTGATTAACCTTATTTAACTACAAAAAAGTTTTATCGTATCAAAATAAATCTTAAATTTGCCGGCGAAAGTTATAACATAAAACAATCACTATTAACAACATTATTAATTTAAAACATTACGATTATGAAAAAACTAATGATGATTGCAGCCATGATGCTTGCAGCAGTAACAGTTAGCGCCCAGGAGGCAGGTCAAGCATTCTTGAAGCCCATGGTCGGTGGAACTCTGACTAATGTAACTAAGGCAGACGGTAAGATGAAGTTCGGCCTCGTGGCAGGTGCTGAGTTTGGCTATATGTGTTCAGAGAAGTTCGGTATTACAGCAGGTGCTCTCTACACCATGCAGGGGGCCAAGGGTAAGAACGGTATGCCTGACCTTAAGTTAGAGTATATCAATGTACCAGTACTGGCCAACTATTATGTAGCTCCCGGCTTTGCTATCAAGGCAGGTGTGCAGGCAGGATTCATGACCAAGGCTAAATCAGACGGTGCTGATTTGAAGGAATTCTACAACAAGGTTGATTTCTCTATTCCTGTAGGCATCTCTTACGAGTTCAGCGATTTTGTGATTGATGCTCGCTATAACTTCGGTCTTTCTAAGATTGGCAAGAAGGAGTACACCGACACGAGCAACAAGAATAGCGTAATCATGCTGACACTGGGTTACAAGATTCCATTCTAAACCCTCGGCACGATCTTAATACCATCAGAGGCTTGCATCAACTTGCAAGCCTCTGTTTCTGTTTTACGCGCCAACGCACGATGTGGCGCCCAGTGCCGTCAGTATCGCCGATGCAATCGATGCGATGAGCTGAACTACAAACTTGATAGTTTCCTTCTTACTCATAATGTTTAATGTTTTAAATGGTTAATACTTTTCCCCCCGGATGTCATCTCGAGCCCACCCTCCTTGTCATCTCGAGCGTAGTCGAGAGATCTCCTACATGAGATCTCTCCACGCGCTACGCTTAGTCGAGATGACAAAGGGGTAGTCAAAATAGTCATTAGTCATTAAGAAAATGGAAATACAGAATGATAAAGAATGCTTTGTGTTGCTCTGGCGTATGCTGGAGCGCACAAGGCGCTTGCTGGCAGGGCACTGCAAGCGTTTCTGCATCCGCAATGTGCTGAAGGCGTGGTTTGGCGTGCGAGCTACTGACGAGTTTATCTGGCAGGTGTGCAGCCGTACGGTGGTGGGCGATGAACAGGTGTGTGGCAACGACCAGTTGCCGCCGCCCTCGCTCTATCCCCGCAAGCACCGCGAACTGCTGCGCGCCATCGTAGCCACCGAACTTGGTATCGGTTTGCGCCACGTAATACTCTCAGAACTTGATGCTGCTTACAGCATCGCATTCCCTAATAGTACCCCAATTAACGTAAACAAAAAGAAAAGAGAGGTACATTAAACATTAAACATTAAAGATTAAACAGTAAACATTATGGAACCAATAGTACAACTAAACAGTAACGCAAAACTCTCCGAGCACTTGGCTTCGCCGAGTGAGGCTACGCTCGGCCATTCGAACAAGCTCGATGGCTCTCACTTATCGCCTCACTTCACTCTCGGAGAGATGACAAAGAGTAATAGTCATCCCGAAGTATATAACATTCCTAGCCATGAGGCTATCGCCAACTTGAAGCGAGTATGCGGTTGGCTGGAGGTGTTGAGGAAGAGGTATAATGAGCGGTATAACGCTTGTCATCTCGACAACCACCCCTCTGTCATGTCGAGCGGAGTCGAGACATCTCATGAGATCTCTCCACGCGCTGCGCTTGGTCGAGATGACAAAGGAGGGGGAACGCTCGACATGACAACGGCCCCTGTGTCATCTCGACTAAGCGAAGCGCATGGAGAGATCTCAGAGAAGCCGATAATCATCAACTCGGGCTATCGATCGCCACAATTGAATAAGAAGATAGGTGGTGTGGCCGGAAGCAAATTCCTGTTAATAAAAAAGTGGCGAAAAGTTTGGAACTTCGTCACTTTTTTCATACCTTTGCAGGCAAATATCGAAAGAAAGTATGGACAAGACAAAGATAAACGAGACGCTGCGCAGGAATGTGGCGCTGCTGTCGAAGCAGACTGAGAAGGAGGTGGGCATGATGCCGGCCACGGTGGCTCCGCTGCCATCGGTAGAGATGGTGAAGCGCATAGTGGCGCTGGTAAAGAACATCATCTTCCCCGACTATTTTGAGAAGCGACAGCCCGACGAGGCTATACGCGCGTATCATATAGGTGTGGCGATGGAGGAGCTGACTACGCTGCTGACTAAGCAGATAGCACATGGGTTGCAGTTCTGCGAGGACTGCGAGACTAACACTACCAAGTCGCAGGTGTACGCCATAGCCGAGGAGAAGGCGTTGCAGTTTATCGATGCTCTGCCGGAGATAAAACGACTGCTGTATACCGACATACAGGCGATGTTTGACAACGACCCGGCTGCGCCCAACTTTGGCGAGGTGATATTCTGCTACCCATCGATGAACACGATGACGCACTATCGTATAGCACACAAGTTGCACGAGCTGCAGGTGCCGGTAATACCGCGTATCATCACCGAGCAGGCTCACAGCAAGACGGGTATCGACATACACCCGGGGGCACAGATTGGCGAGTACTTTGCCATTGACCACGGCACGGGTGTGGTTATCGGCGAGACAACTATCATAGGCAATCACGTGACGTTGTATCAGGGAGTGACACTGGGTGCCAAGAGTTTTAAGTATGACGAAAACGGAAATATGCTGAACGTGCCACGACACCCGATAATAGAGAATAACGTGACGGTTTACTCAAATGCATCGATACTGGGCCGTATCACCATCGGTCACGATTCTACCATAGGTGGTAACATCTGGCTTACGCACAGTGTGCCGCCTCACTCAAAGATACTGCAGAGTAAAGCAGTAGACGTAGCATTCGAAGACGGTGCAGGAATATAAAAAAAGCAGAGATTTAATTCTCTGCTTTTTTCTTTCCGAACTCTGGATCTATCTTTAGTAGCGATGATACTATGTAAGTCATGGCGCAGCAGACTACCACTATCAGGAAGAAGGCCTGATAGCCTACCGACTCTTGCAGGGCGCCGGCAAACAATCCGGGTATCATCATCGACAGGGCCATGAAGGCTGTGCACAGTGCGTAGTGGGCAGTCTTGTGTTCTCCCTGACTATAATATATAAGGTATAGCATATAGGCCGAGAAACCGAAGCCGTAGCCAAACTGCTCGAGGAAGATGCAGATGTTGATGACCAGCAGACTTGACGGCAGAGCGTAAGACAGGTAGACGTAGACCAGATCGGGGATGGTGATGGCCATGACCATGGGCCAGAGCCAGCGCTTAAGTCCGTCGCGACTGGCAGCGATACCGCCAAGGATACCGCCCAGAGTGAGTCCGATGACCCCCACAGTGCCCTGAACCATACCAAACTCTACATCGCTTAGGCCTAGTCCGCCGTTGCTAACCTTATCTACCAGGAACAGGGCCGAAACCTTGGCCAGCAGTCCCTCAGGCATGCGATAGAACAGCATGAAACAGATGCCCACCCATACCTGCGGTTTGCGGAAGAAGGTGACAAGCGTCTGCCAGAACTCGTTAACGATGTCGGCCGCGGTCTTCTGCACACGATTGGCATCCTCGGCAGGGCGGGGCAGTGCCCAGCTGTGATACAGCCACAGGGCGATGAACAGTCCTGCAATGAGGTAGAACACTAGGCTCCAGGCATAGGCTATGCTGCGCGTGAGTACCTGCAACACACCAGCCAGACCTACAAGCAGTCCCGAAGAAAAGATGGTGGCTATGCGATAGAACGTGGAGCGTATGCCCACGAAGTAGGCCTGCTCGTGCTGCTCTAGTCCGAGCATATAGAATCCGTCGGCAGCGATGTCGTGGGTGGCGCTAGAAAAGGCCAGCAACCAGAAGAATGCCAACGACCCTTGCAGCCATAGCGGTCCGGGTATGGTGAAGGCCACGCCTGCCAGTGCGGCGGCGATGAGTATCTGCATCATGAGTATCCACCAGCGCTTGGTGCGCAGCATATCTACAAACGGGCTCCACAGTGGCTTGATAACCCATGGCAGATAGAGCCACGAGGTGTAGAGCGTGATGTCGGTGTTTGACAGGCCAAGGCGCTTGTAGATGATGACCGAGATGGTCATAACGGCTACGTAAGGCACGCCTTCGGCAAAGTAGAGTGTGGGCACCCAAGCCCAGGGATTTCTATTGTTCATTAAACATGAAACATTAAAGATTAAACATTAATTATAGAGGCGCTTGATTTCGGCTCCGCGATAGTAGAACAACAGGATGTCGTCGTAAGGATGGCCCTGCTCGCCCATCACAGCGGCACCTATCTGGCACAGACCTACGCCGTGGCCCCAGCCTTTGCCCTTAAGTATGAACTTGTCGCCATCCTTCTCTACATCGAATGCCGATGAGTAGAGGTGGCTCTCGCTCAGGGCGCGACGTATCTCGAGCTCCTTGCCGATGGTAAGTGTCTTCTTGGTGCCTACAATCTTTAGCTTCCAGATGCGGCCGCTCTTGCCACGAGCTACGGGGATGAGGTCGGTGATAGTGCCGAAATCGTCCTTGAGCTTACTGTTCACAAGATCGGAGAGCTCACTCTGCGTGTAGCTTACCTCCCAGCGATAGAAGTCGGGAGTCTCCTGGTCGAAGTCGTTGAGCACCTGCGATAGAGTGTGCTTGTCGCTGGTGTTGCAGTATGGGTCGTGGAACGACACGAGGTAGGGCTTAGGAGTATCTTCCCAGCAGTACTGGAATTCCTCGGTCTCTCCTCCGCAACACTTTGAGAAGCGTGCGTCGCATATCTCGTCGCCATACATAAGCACTTGTCCGCGAGTCTGGCTGATAGCCTCCTCCACGTGGGTGTTGTTGGCGCGGGTGATGCCTTGATAGCGCTGGCAGTGGTCGTCGGCACATACATCAAAGATGGTGTGATCTTCGCGGTCGTACCAGCGGATAAACTCCTGGTCGCTCTTGGTGAACGAGAAGAAGTTGTCGCCACCGCTCTCATGCTGCTTGCGCTTCTCCATCTGTGCCAGCAACCACGAACGCGATATTACGGCATGGGCCTTAAGGAACTCTAGACTTGACGTAGAGCTCATCTCGCTGGAGATAACACTGGTGAGATATTTCTCTACTGGCAACTCGTTGATAGCTACTATCTTATCGGCCTCGACCACGATGCGCAGGGTGCCCTCGAAGGTTTGAGTCTCCTTGCGCTCCCAATGGAAGTTTACGCCGATGGTTACGTCGTTGAGCGAGAACGAGGCATCGTCGGCCTGTGGCGTGAACGTGAGGTTGCGGTACTGAGTGCCGCGCCACAATATGCCGCCATCGCTGAACTCAACCACCTGGTTGCCTGTAATAACCTCGCCCTTGGCCATGTAAGGCTTGTTGAGGCTGAACGATATGCGCTCGCCGCTGACGATACCCACGGTGACGTTGGGTTCTTTCTTAGTTGAGATTTTAGAATTGAGATTTGAGGGTTTGCTCTCTTGTAGCTTCGCGATGACCTGCTGGATGGCATCAGGCTGGAGCGACACCTCGTTGAGAATGCCCAGGGCTATCTCGGGGGTGATGCGCTCAAAGTCCTCCTTGCGCGGGGTAACAATGAATCCAGCCATATCGAGTGCTCCTGGTGATATGATAAACTGCTCGTCGCTCTCCTTGTAGTAGCAGTCGGGGCGATGCTTCTGGCGTGGGAATATTACCGAGTAGTAATCGGCCTCGTGTCGCCAGCTTACGATGTTGAGCATTGGTTCAGGCTCGCCCTCGGGCACAGGCAGCGCCTCGTACAGGCGGATAAACATCTGCTCGTCGGCATAATCCGACTTGCTGTGGATGAGGAATGCGGGGCAGGGGTACTCTTCGATGAGCGAGATGCTTTCCTCGGCATTAAGACTGAACACAGGCTTAAGGTCGCGCGAGAGTCGGCCCCACGACATCTGCAGTGGCAGTACGCCAGAAGTGCCGCCCTGGAAGTGGGCATGGTCGGGGGCTGATGCTCCGCACTTGGGTCCGTTGTAGAACACCATCATCTGCGGATACTCCGACAGCAACTTATGTATCTCGCCATACGACTTGCGGATGAGCTGTGGCTCGTGCTTGACCGAAGGTATGGTGAAGTGTATGGGCAGTATGGGGAATGGGTTGACCAGCAGATCGTACTGCCCGTCGATACTCTTCTTGACCTGCTCCTTGGGGCGGTTCTGCTCGCACAGGAAACAGGGGCGCTCGGCCAGTGTCTGCTTGTCGATCTTGGCTCCGGTCGACACGATGCGGGCGGGGTTCCACTGCACCTTCATGGTAGATGTGCCAACGGATAGTTCGCGGGTCTTCACATTGCGCAGGTCCTGATAGCGGCGACGTGCATCGTCCCACTTCTCGAGCTGGCGGTTGAAGAATCGCATCAGCGGCGAATCGTTCAGAAGTTCCTGCTTGCCTTTAAGCATCTGTTGGCGGGCCAGAATCTCGAGCGAGCGCAACTGGTCCTTATACAGATTGTTGGCATTTACCTTATCTATCGACAGGGCTGCATCGCTGTTTCCGCCCCAGCGTCTACACAGATATAGCTCGGTAAAGATGCGACCTATGCGGTAGTGGCGCGAGAAGATAAGCCCCAGTGCATAGTCTTCGCCATACGAGGTGTTGGGGAATCCCACCTGGCGCAGCAGTGGTGTGAAGAATGCACGCGGAGCACCCAGGCCGTTTATGCGAAGGGCATTGTTTGGCCCGTTTTCATCGGTCCACTCGGCGTGGTCGATGAGTCCTGGTGGCAGGGTGTTAAGGTCGAAGTCGCACATGCGATACGAACCTATCACCATAGCCGCATTCTGCTTATGGAAAGCGTCTACAATCTGTTGCAGTGTTTTGGGTGACGAATAGAGGTCGTCGCTATCCAGCTGTACAGCAAAGCGTCCGCAGCGGTCGTCGTTTATGGCCTCGTTCCAGCATCCGCCAATGCCCAGGTCGTGGCGCTCGGGGATGATATGGATGAGTCGCTCGTCGTGGAATCCTTTTAGAAGTTCGGTGGTGCCATCGGTAGAGTGATTGTCGACCACGATGACATTAAACTTGAACTTGCACTTCTGACTGAGCGCGCTGTTGACGGCATCGCAAATGGTCTTTTCGCGATTATACACTGGGATTACCACCGATGCCTCGAAATCGAACTCCTGCTCATTGAAGTCGGGTGTGCGATAGTATGATGGGTCTATCTTAGCACCGATAGCGGCCAGGTGGGCTGTGGCGGCACGCTCCATCTCTATCTGTACCTCGCGGTTGCGAGGGTTAACGTAGTCGAACTGCTTCTCGCCCGAGGCGCGGGTGTCGGTCTCCTGCTCGGTGTAGAGTTTCTCGTTGATATGGAAGATGCGGCCCTCGCGGCTAAGGAACAGTCGGAGTGCATATACGCCGGCAAACTGGTAGTCGGTGTTCTGCTGTGCAAAGGTGCGCAGCAGTGAGGTCTTGACCAGGATGAGCGAGCCGAAGTCGAAGTCGTCGCGCACGCTGCCTATCTGATAGTCGATGACAGGATGGGGCTGAAGCTTGCCGTCGATAAGGTCGTAATGATCGGCATAGATCATCGCTGCATCCGAATCGGTGGCTATGCGCAGCATGCGGTCGAGCCCGCCACGCCCCATCTGTATCTGTCGCGGACGTATCTGCAGCAGAGCGTATTCGGCCTTAGCCTCATCGGCTATCGCCGCCAGAGTCTGACTACTAGTAAGGTCTGAAACTACTATCTGCTGGCAGTCGCTAAGTGCGTCGTCGCCCTCGTCGAGAGGACTATTTACCAGCAGACAGATATGTTGGATAGTCTTGCTACCCTTGATCTGCGCCACTACATCGCGGGCACTTTCGAGGTCGTTGCAAGGCAAAAAACAGTCTATTTTTTCTCTCATTATCTGCAATAATTGTTTTTATTGCAGGCAAAAGTAGCAATATTTTCCGAGAAAACCATATTATTCAAGAAATTTTTCTACCTTTGCACCCAAAAAGTAAAGATGTACGACGAAAAGAAGGTGTTATTAGGCATGCAACCCGCAGAATTACAGCAAGTGGTGCTGGAGTTGGGTATGCCAAAGTTTACCGCCGCGCAGATAGCCAAGTGGCTGTATCAGCAGCATGCAGCTAGCATCGACGAGATGACAAACATATCGAAGGCTAACCGCGAGAAACTTGCTGCCGGATATCAGGTGGGCTGTATGGCTCCCCTAGACTGTCAGCGCTCGGTAGACGGTACCATCAAATACCTGTTCCCTGTGGCTAGCGGACACTTTGTTGAGACGGTCTACATACCCGATGGCGACCGTGCTACACTGTGCGTATCGTGCCAGGTGGGATGCAAGATGAACTGTTTGTTCTGTCAGACCGGAAAGCAGGGCTACGAGGGTAGTCTGACTGCTGCCGACATACTGAACCAGATATACTCGCTGCCCGAGCGTGACACGCTTACCAACATAGTGTTTATGGGGCAGGGTGAGCCTATGGACAACCTGGACGCAGTACTACGTGCAACCGAGGTTCTTACTGCAGAATGGGGATATGCCTGGAGTCCGCGTCGCATCACTGTATCGAGTGTGGGCGTGAAGAACAAGTTGAAGCGTTTCCTTGACGAGAGTGAGTGCCACGTGGCTATATCGATGCACTCGCCACTGCACGAGCAGCGCCAGATGCTGATGCCTGCCGAGAAGCAGATGCCGATAGAGGAAGTGGTAGAACTGCTCAAGCAGTACGACTTCAGTCATCAGCGCCGATGCTCGTTTGAGTACATATGCTTTGCCGGACTTAACGACACCACCATGCATGCCCGTGAGATAGTGAAACTGCTAAAGGGGCTGGATTGCAGGGTGAACCTGATAAGATTCCACGAGATACCAAACGTGGATCTGCCTGGGGCCGACGAGAAGCGTATGGAATCGCTGCGCGACTATCTGACAGCCCACGGTGTGTTTACCACCATCAGGGCCAGTCGCGGTCAGGACATCTTTGCAGCATGCGGTCTGCTATCTACCGCAAAGAAACAGTCGAATAGTCAATCGTAAAATTCTAAGAGATATCTATGGATAAGAAAGTTCGCGTGGCAATCACGCATGGCGACACCAACGGCATCGGATACGAGGTAATACTCCGTGCATTCGAGGACCCCATGATGCTGGATATGTGTACACCTATTATATATGGTTCGCCAAAAGCTGCAACATTCCATCGTAAGGCGATGGATATAGAAACCCAGTTTACAATCATTAAAGACGCTGAGGAGGCTCGCGACGGCAGAGTTAACCTGCTGGCAGCAATAGATGAGGAGGTGCCGGTGGAGTTTGGAAAGCCAACTACAGAGAGCGATCGTGCTGCTAAGGCTGCTATGGCACGTGCCAAGGACGATATGATGAAACTGCTTTACGATGTGCTGGTGCAGGGACCTGTAGTGCCAAACCCCAATCCTAATCGTGATGATAAGTCGCTGACCATTATGCTTAGTGATCGTGTGCGCATAGGTCTGCTCACTACTCATCTGCCTATCAAGGAGGTGGCCCAGGCTATTAGCGTAGAAAAAATAGTTGACAAGGCTAAGATATTCTTCAATAGTCTTAAGCGCGATTTCCGTGTTAACAATCCTCGTATCGCAGTGCTGTCGCTCAATCCACAGCCCGGCACCGAGGAGGAGCAGATTATAGCGCCTGCAGTAGAGGAGCTGGAAAAGCAGAATATCCAGGCCTTCGGACCATATTATGCAGAGGATTTCTTTGCATGCAATATGAACGAGGAGTTTGACGGTATTCTAGCTATGTATGACGATCAGGGCATGCTGCCATTCAATGCATTGGCACCTGAGTTCGGTGTGAAGCTTAAGGCTGGTATCACCGCCATCTGCACTACCACCGACCATGGACCATCGTTCGAGATTGCCGGACAGGGTATAGCCGACCCCACATCGCTGCGACAGGCCATATACACTGCTGTGGATATGTATCGCCATCGCATAGACTATGACGAGCCTTTGGCTAATCCTCTGCCAAAGTTGTATCACGAGAAGCGCGAGGATGGCGACAAGGCACGTTTTGCAATGCCCAGAGCTAAGGATATTTTCAAGTAATCGCCAACACAACTGATGAACAAGAAATATCAGAACGGATTCTTTCTGTTTGGACTGGTGGTGCTTATAATAATGGCATCGCAACTAGACTTTCGCCAGGCATGGCAGGGTATGCTGCACGCAGGCTATTGGTTTGTTGCTGTGATACTGCTGTGGGCGTTCCTGTATATGATAAACACCACATCATGGTATCTCATCATCGACACTATCGGCAACGAAGAAGGAGTGTGCCGTAAGTGTAAGGTGGGATTTTGGTGGCTGTACAAGATTACTATATCAGCATTCTCGCTTAACTACGCCACACCTGGCGGACTTATGGGTGGCGAGCCTTATCGCATCATGTCGCTGTCGCCAAAAATCGGTACACAGCGTGCATCATCGTCGGTTATACTGTATGTGATGACCCACATCTACAGCCACTTCTGGTTCTGGCTGCTTAGCGTACCTCTTTATATTTTTACGCAGAAGATGACACCGCTTACCTATGTGCTACTGCCGATAATAGCAGGCGTGGCGTTGGTGGCCATCTGGTTCTTTTTGCGTGGATATAAGCGAGGCATAGCCATGACGGGTATGAAGATATTGAGCCACTTCCCGATGGTGAAAAAGTGGGCACAGCCGTTTATCGAGCGCAATCGCGAGAAGCTGGCCGAGGTTGACCAGCAGATAGCTGCACTGCACAATCAGAACCCACGTACGTTTAAGGCTGCGGTGATACTTGAGTTGCTGTGCCGACTGGCATCTACATTCGAGATCTACTTTATACTGCTTGTGATAATGCCAGAGGTTACCATCCCGCAGTGTATACTGATATACGCATTCACCACGCTGTTTGCCAACATGCTATTTTTCATGCCGCTACAGTTGGGTGGTCGTGAGGGTGGATTCCTGATGTCGACCGAGGGTCTGAGCATGACAGCCAATGCGGGTATCTTTGTGGCGCTGCTAGTACGTCTGCGCGAACTGATTTGGACCGCAATAGGCCTACTTTTAATCAAGTTGGACAAGAAAGTTAAGTAATTTCCGTTAAATTTGTGCCAAAACTGCAGATGTTTCAGAAAAAATATGTAATTTTGTCAGCTCAATGAAGACAACTGAACTTCAAAACATCAAACAGAGGTACAACATCGTAGGCAATTGCGATGCATTGAACCACGTGCTCGACGTAGCCCTGCAGGTTGCGCCGACCGACCTCAGTGTACTCATCGTAGGTGAGAGTGGAGTGGGTAAGGAGATTATACCACGAGTAATCCACGATAACTCGCCACGACGCCGCGAGAAGTACTTCGCTATCAACTGCGGTTCTATCCCCGAAGGTACTATCGACTCTGAGCTGTTCGGACACGTAAAGGGTTCGTACACCGGAGCCATCAACGATTCGCCAGGATACTTTGGTGTGGCCAACAAGGGCACACTTTTCCTCGACGAGGTGGGCGAACTGCCACTGGCCACACAGGCCAGACTGCTACGTGTTCTTGAGACGGGCGAGTATATCCCCGTGGGAGGTACCGAGATTCGCAAGACCGATGTGCGCATAGTAGCCGCTACAAACGTGAATATACGTCAAGCCATCAGTGAAGGCCGATTCCGCGAGGATCTGTACTATCGACTGAACTCTATACCTATCCAGATGCCACCTCTGCGCGAGCGAGGCGAGGATATAGTATTGCTGTTCCGCCTGTTTGCACTGCAGATGGCCGAGAAATACAAGATGGATCGTGTGGTGCTTGACGAAGGTGCCAAGCAACTGTTGCTGCACTACAAGTGGCCAGGCAACGTGCGACAGCTTAAGAACATCACTGAGCAGATTAGCGTGCTATCGCCCGAGCGTACTATCACGGCTCAGGTGCTAAGCCAGTTTATTCCTCAGGATCAGGAGTCTACACAGCTTGCTACCATACATCGCGAGGGTAGTGGAGATCATAGTTTTGAGAACGAGCGCGAGATACTATATAAGATATTGTTCGAACTTCGTGGTAATGTGAACGACATGCGCCGCGAGATGAGTGCACTCAAGAAGCAGTTGGACGATGTGCAGAGCACAAAGCCTACCGCTATGGAGCAGTTGCCTACCACATCACTGGCACCAATCGCTCCTCATCCCGCACCTATCACCTCGGTCGAGGACGCTATCGCCGAGGAGTATATCGAGCCTGCTCAGGAGCTTGAGAGCCTGAATCTTAACGACATGGGCAAGCAGATGTTGGAAAAGGCACTTGAGCGCAATCATGGCAACCGCAAGAAAGCTGCCCAGGAGTTGGGTATTAGTGACAGAACCCTTTATCGCAGATTGAAACAATATGGCTTGGATCAGTAAATATATACGTTTTGCGCTGGTAGCTATGGTAATGGCCACCATCAGTGGATGTAAGGTAAGCTATTCATTCAATGGCGCCAGCATCAACTATGACGAGACCAAGACCATACAGATAGCCGAATTCCCTATCCGTAGTAGCTATGTGTGGGGTCCGATGGGACCAATGTTCAACAATCAGCTTAAGGACCAATTTGCCAATCATACCAAGCTGGAGCAGGTAAAGCGTAATGGCGACCTGAAGCTGGAAGGTGAGATAGTACGCTACGAGCAGCGAAACAAGGCGGTGAGTGCCGAGGGATATTCGGCTATGACCGAGCTTACGATGACGGTAAACGTAAGATTCACCAATAATAAGAGACACGAACAAGATTTCGAACAGCAGTTCTCGGCATCACAGAGTTACGAGACTACCCAGTCGCTCAACAGCGTTCAGGAAGAACTCGTGACACAGATGGTAAAGGACCTCTGCGATCAGATATTCAACAAAGCCGTAGCCAACTGGTAAACCATTTATGGAGAGAATAACAGAACTGATACAGCATCCTGAAAGGATGGACCGCGACACGCTCTACGAGTTGCGATCGCTGTTGGCTCTATACCCTTATTTCCAGACAGCCCGCCTGCTGATGCTACAGAATCTGTATCTGCTGCACGATGCTACATTCGACGAGGAACTGCGTCGTGCTTCGGCATATATTACCGATCGCCGAGTGCTATTCAATATGATAGAAGGCAGACATTATGAGTATCGCCCAATGGCCAAGGTAGCTAAACCTGCGCCCCAAAACGAGTCGGCTTCTGATCGTACAACTGCTCTTATCGACAATTTTCTTGATCAGATACCCGAAGACTCAAAGTCTGATGCACAGAAAACCAAGCGCAAACCTACGCCAGCCGATGCCGCTGTTGATTATGTTTCGTACCTGCTTGAGGTGGAACCAGAGGAGCCTCAGAAGATGCCGGGTGAGATACCACAAATGTTCGGACAAGACCTTATAGATTCGTTCATAAATGATGACAAAGGTAAGTTCCAGTTGAACGATACTACAGAGTATCGTCCAGAGCCCCGACTTGAGCCCGAAAATAACGAAAATGAGGTTGGAAATGAGTTTTTTACCGAAACATTGGCACGAATTTATATAAAACAAGGCAGATATTCGAAAGCATTAGAAATTATTAGGCGATTAAGTTTGGAAAATCCGAAAAAAAATGCTTACTTTGCAGATCAGATACGTTTCTTAGAGAAATTGATAGTAAATAGTAATAAAAAAAATAAGTAAAAAAATGTACACATTATTTGTAATTCTCATTGTGGTTGCTGCACTGCTTATGATTGGCATTGTGCTCATCCAGGAGTCAAAGGGAGGCGGTTTGGCTTCTCAGTTCTCAGGTTATAACCAGATTGGCGGTGTTCGCAAGACTACCGACTTCATCGAGAAGGCCACTTGGTTCCTCGCTGGTTTCATGGTATTGGTTAGCGTATGCTGCGCTTATGTAGCTCCACAGGCTGGTAA
>JAEEGL014932078.1_pt1 | contig 20884 bp, 5 predicted proteins | sample 9134231 | NCBI WGS metagenome assembly JAEEGL01 (sample SAMN16246548, study PRJNA631951) | gut metagenome | biome: gut microbiome; feature: rumen; material: fiber-attached | host: Bos | place: Iran: Karaj | collected 2018-10
ACTAAGACCAGCATTACTCTTAAAACTACAGAAGGCTATGAGTATAAGCGTGATGATGGCTCCTGGCAGGATAGCAATGTATTTACCGGCCTTACTCTTAACACAACCTATAAGTTCTATCAGAGAGTAAAAGAAGATAAGAATCACAATGCATCCGTTTCAAGCCCTGCAGCAGAGATAACAACTCTGCCTCACGAGCATACGTTTAGTTATGTAGCAAGGGGGAACAGTATCACAGCAACCTGCACAGGCTCAGACTGCTTCCTTGAGGATAAGAGCTTTACTATAACTCTGTCCGCAGCAAATGCAGTATATGACGGACAGGCAAAGGCAGCTGCAATTACCGGTTATCCAAAAGAAACCGTTTATGGCCTTGCTGCAATGCCCGAGATAACTTATTTCAAAGCCCTAACAGCAGGTTCTACAGAAACAACAGGTGATGCACTTACTAATGCACCTGTGGATGCAGGAAACTACGTAGCTAAGATTACCTGGGGTGGAAAGACTGTAAACGTAGCATTTACTATAACCAAAGCAGCCGCTCCTACTTTAGAAGCAAATCAGATTCCAACAATAATTCAAAATCTTGTTTATACCGGACTGGCTCAGGACCTTGTAACTGCGCCAACTAAAGCTTTGCATACCGGCTATACAATGATTTATGCATTGACCACAGAAGATGTTTCGCCTGCTGATTCGAGTTACAGCGAAAACATTCCAAAGGCGACCGATGCATCAGACTATGTGGTATTTTATAAAGCTATAGGCGACGCAAACCATGCTGATACAGCCGCAGCAAAATTAGAGACAAAGATTTCTAAGGCAGATCAGAGCGCACCGGCAGCACCTGAAGCTTTGGATAAGACTAAGACCAGCATTACTCTTAAAACTACAGAAGGCTATGAGTATAAACGTGATGATGGCTCCTGGCAGGATAGCAATGTATTTACCGGCCTTACTCTTAACACAACCTATAAGTTCTATCAGAGAGTAAAAGAAGATAAGAATCACAATGCATCTGCTTCAAGCCCTGCAGTAGAGATAACAACTCTTCAGCATGAGCATGAATTTAGCTACACCGTAGAAGGTAGCAACATAACAGCTACTTGCACAGGCTCAGACTGCTTCCTTGAGGATAAGAGCTTTACTATAACTCTGTCCGCAGCAAATGCAGTATATGATGGACTCGCCAAGACAGCAGCTATTACAGGTTATCCAAAAGAAACCGTTTATAGCCTTGCTGCAATGCCCGAGATAACTTATTTCAAAGCCCTAACAGCAGGTTCTACAGAAACAACAGGCGATGCACTTAACAGTGCTCCTGTAGATGCAGGAAACTACGTAGCTAAGATTACCTGGGGTGGAAAGACTGTAAGCGTATCCTTCACTATAGCTAAGTTTCCTGCTATTGAACTTACTGCTGATCAAAAACCTACAGCTAAATCAGAGCTTATTTTCAGCGATCAGGATTTAGTACTTATTGATAGCCCTAAGGCTGAACTACCTACAGGCTATAAGCTTAACTATGCTGTAACTAATGAAGATACTGAGCCTGGAGAAAGTGAATACTCAGAAACAGTACCTTCTGTAAAGAATGCAGGAAAATATTATGTATGGTTTAAGGCAGTATATGATAGTAATCACATTGATTCCGTAGTAGAGCATTTCGAGGTTACAATAGCGAAAGCAGATCAGACTGCTCCTGAAGCTCCTACACTTCTCGCAACTACACCTACCAGTATTGTCCTTACACTTGTAGAGGGCTGCGAATACAAGATGGGAGATAATGGTATATGGCAGAGCAGCAACGAATTCTCAAACCTTTCTTCTGATACTGAATACACCTTCTATCAGAGAAAAGCAGAAAATGAGAACTATAATGCTTCTCCTGTAAGCACAAATGCTACCTTTAAGACAGATATCAGTTCAACTCCTACTTCGATTTCAGACGGACTCATCGTATTTGAGAACGGTTATCCGGATGCAATTATGCAGCTTGCTTATAACGGAACAAAGCAGACTGTAATAATCGACAATGTAACATTAAAAACAGATGCTGGCACGACAACGCTCAATTACTGGGATTATGAGATTGTACCTGAAGAGAGTACACTTGAAGCAACAGATATTGGAACCTACACAGTAACAGTTCAAGGAAAAGGAAATTACACCGGAAAACTGACCGGACAGTGGTCTATTGTTAAAGGTACTCCTGAAATTACGACTTTACCTGTAGCTTCAGCTTTGACCTATGGACAGAGCCTTGCTGAGAGCACACTTACAGGCGGTGAAGCAACAATTTCCGGCGTTCATATTGACGGAACCTTTGGCTGGTATGAACCTGAGATTATTCCTTCAACAACAGACCCAGGAAAGACCAAATACAGTGTGGTTTTCGTACCTGATGACGAGGAGCATTACTTCTACGCAGTTTTCGAACTCATAATCACTGTAAATAAGGCTGCCGGTGCTGAATATTTCCTGGATTTCAATATTTCAAACCAGACTACAACAGATGGAAAGATAAGCCTCTCAGAATATCTTGAAGAAAATGACAGCTTTGATTCTATAAGTATCAGTAGCCTTGATGAGGATCCGGACGATAAAGACAGCCTGGAAGCAGTCATTGATGTGAATTTAAAGAATCCGGTTGTTGACAGAAACCTTATTTATCGACTCGGAAAGATTGTAACATCAGGCAGCAAGTGTCTTGTAAAGCTTGTATTTAGTTCAGAAGAGTATGCAGGCAAAACTATTATTATGACGATAACAGCAAAGTCTGATATCGAAAGTAAAGACCTTGCACTCGAGGGTGTTTCAGATCAGGTTTATACAGGTTCTAAGATTGTACTAAGTAGTCTTAAAGTTTACAGTGACGGAAATCTGCTCACTGAAAAGAAAGACTATACCGTAAGCTATAAGAACAATATCAAAGCCGGAACTGCAACTGTAACTGTCAAAGGAAAGGGTGACTACAAAGGAACGATAACCGATACCTTTACAATTCTTCCTGCTGATATTAGTGACAGCAATGAATTTTATGCAGAAGATTTCGCCCTTGACGCAAGTAACAAAGCTCAGATTGTAACTCCTGTTCTTAGCAGGAACGGCAAGAAGCTAACTAAAAAAGATTTTACCTATGCTTACTATAAAACCGGAACGACTATAGATGAGGCAGATCCGGTTGAAGAAAAAGACTTTACATCAGATTATGTAATTCTTTTGACCGGAAAAACTAATTATACCGGTAAGAGAATTGTAAACGTATCAATAAAGCAGTCTGAAGCAGTTCTTATGAAGAACCTGACTGTAAGTCTTGATAAAACCAATTTCATTATCGCTGATGATGAGGATGGAATCGTAACACCGGTTGTTACTGTTAAGAAGGGCAGCACATCATATACTCTAAATGAAGATTACACTGTGGAGTATTTCAATAATGATGCTGTCGGAAAAGCATACCTTATTGTCAAAGGAAATGATAAGACAATCCGCGGAAGTGTAAAGAAAAACTTCACTATAAAAGCTAAATCAATTAGTTTACTTAGCTTTGATGGAATAAGCAAGCTAACCTTCGATCCTGTTTTTGAAAATGGTATGAAGCAGTATGGTTATACGGTTAAGAATGCTGATAAGCTTCTTATCGAAGGAAAAGACTACGAAGTTAGCTATCAAAACAACAATAAGTATGGAACGGCTAAGATGATCTTTACCGGTAAGGGCTTTTATAGAGGTAGAAAAGTCAAAAGCTTTAATATCGTCAAAGCTGAGCTTAAGGAAGAAGATCCTAACAACTTATCCTTCGTTTTATGCTCACGAAGTGCAAATTACTCAAAAGGCGGCGCCAGACCGGAAATCCTTGTATGCTACAACGGATGCAGGCTGGATGAAGGTACTGATTACAAAGTTACTTATAAAGGAAACAAGAAGGTTATAGAAGCGCAGACAGCAACTGCTACTATAATTGGAAAAGGTAACTACAAAGGAAAGTTTGTTAAATCCTTTAATATCACCGAAAAAGAAGTTGATGAAGATACCTTTATCATCATCACCAAGGATCTTAATTATAAAGATGGAGGCAAAACAGCACTGAACAAAGCTCTTAAACCTCCGACAATAAAGGATGCTGTTTCAACTAAGAGTCTTAACAGCAAAGAATTTACAGTTAAGTATTCCTTAAGCGTTGACGATGGTGCAACCTTCACATCAATCAGTGATAATGAAGCTAAAGGAACACTGGGAGAATTTCTGAATACCTATTATAAAGACTTTGATTACGCAGCTAAGGGCGTAACGATCAAAGCTGAGATGACCTTTACAGAGAATTACAAGGGAAGTCTCTCTGCGACCTACCGCGTATCTGATACCAAGATCTCATCAGCTAAGGCTGTCATTGCTCCTGTAACTTATACAGGAAAAGATATTGAATTTGATACCGAATCAGAGACATTCGCAAGTGACTTTGTAATCTATATGGGTAACAGCCCTAAGACCGGAACTGTTCTTAAATACGGAACTGATTATGAAATTGTTGAAGGCTCCTACGAGAAGAACCTCAGAAAAGGAACTGCAAAAGTAATGATCAGAGGTATCGGAAAGTACTCTGGAACCAAGAAGGTAAGCTTTAAAATTGTATCAAAGAAACTCTAATTTAAAAGGATTTTGGGCCGCTTCGAAAGAGGCGGCCCAATTTTTTTGAATAAATGTCGAGTGGATACATTTTAACGTAAATTACTTAATGTAAAATTCTTAAAATTGAATAAATATTTAATGAATCCTTTACGGTTAGATTATAGGCGTTTGCTATACTACAAATGTACATATTTACTTAACCATATTTAGATAAACTTGAATAAATTTTAATTTGTGGGGTGCATTTTTTGAATGTATTCAGTGCTTACAGTAATTTCTTTTTAAATAATAATTATTCATACCATAATTCGCTCATCCTCGATTTTATCGAGTTGCTTTTGATGCGAAGACTAAAAGTTTTATAAAAGATGGATAGCCGTCAAAAGTAATACAGCTTTGAGCTGTTATTATTTTTGACGGTTTTTATTTTACAGTGCAAAACAAGGAGGACATAACATGGAACGATATAGGCTTCGCAAAATTAGAGTATTGTCTATTATACTTGCAATAGCTATGGTTATTGGACAATTTCAATGGAATGGGATAAATGTTAGAGCTGAAGAAAGTGCTGTTTATACTTTAGATGGAAATATAAAAGGCACAGGAAATGCATAAAAAACACAAACACAGCTGAACAAAATTCCATAATTTGGTACGTTCAAGGTAATGTTGAACAAAGTCCATGGAGAATTGGTGGAAAGAGTCTGGATCAAGTTGATAGAGAAATTTACTCTTCTTCTCCTATAAATAAAGATATAGGTAAAGTTACGTTAGAATTAGGCGAAGGAGATGGAATAACAATTAATAGTATTAAACTTATTGTTGCTAGTGATTCGAATTTTAGTAATGACAAAAAAGAAAAAACCGTCACAAGTCCTAGTGCTAATTCGACTATCATATTTGAATCAGATAGTGGTACATCATGGTCGAATGCTTACTATAAATTTATATTTAATGTTACTACTGTATCATATACATCAAATAAATTCGTAAAATTTAAGAGCGCCAAGTTCTACGAAGCAACAATTGGTGGTGATGTTTCAGCTACCGGAATTTCACTCCCAGAAGAAAAAGAAAGTTCCATAGATGATAGTTTTTCTCTCACTGCAGAAATAACTCCTGATAACGCTTCTGATAAGACTGTTTTTTGGTATTGGGATAGCGATTATGTTGAGCTATATTCTGATGAACAGTTAACTTCTCCAATAGATGATGATCAGGCAACTGACAAATTGACTGTTTATGCAAAACCTCTAAAGGCTGGAAAAACTGTTATTTGTACATCCTGTAATTCTAATGAAGATTTAAAGGCAATATGCTCAGTATATATTTATGAGCCTATTTCTAATGTCGCATCCTCCGGACAGATTATCAAAGTTGGCGATGAGTTTACAAATACAAGTGATGGAACAATCTATCTCGATGGGACAGTATCTTTATCAAAAGGTAAAACAGCTACATTAGTAAGAATTAATGTTGGTAGCTGGTCTGATGGTGGTTATGCAGAGAATATTACAGAATCGGATGAAGGAGAGTTCTATTCTTTTAAGACTTTTGATGATACATCTGCAGACCCGATTTATTCTAATACATGCAATGAAGAAGGTTTCGAAACAATTTTACCTGTAAATGACACAACTGATGGTGTTGTGATTTCTGAAGTATCCGGTGATGCTTCACACGGCTATTTTGTATTATTCGAGTCACATGAAATGCCTACACCTGTGCCATATCTTAGTCTTTTATGGGATGCAGACAATAAGAGCTTGGTTCAGACTGAAGAAGAATGTGCGGATTATACTGTTCTTAGAGAAGATACATTAGTCTGGGGCAAGGAAGGTGAAACAACATGGTATGTTTTAAAAGATAATGTTGAAATACCAGACAAACTGGTTGATGTATACGGAACTACTAATCTTATATTATGTGATAATTCACTTCTTTCAATCACAAGAAGTCAAGCATTATTCAGTAACGATAGAGGAATTGAGATTCATGGTGATAGTACATTAAATATATATGCACAAAGTTTTGGTGACGATGCAGGTGCTATTTCAAGTATTGGTACGAATAATAAAAGGGTTGCGATTGGAAATAGCACCGGAGGTGCTTTCACTGTAAATATTTATGGTGGCAATATTAGTGCTGCAACAAAGACAATGGGTACACCAGGCATAGGAACATATGGTGATGGCACAATGACTCTGAATATTTATGGAGGAAGTGTTACAGCTTATGGTCAGATGGGCTGTGCCGGAATTGGTGGAGCATCGGGTAAAGCTGGTGGTAACGTTACAATATACGGTGGCGATGTCACTGCTCAGGGAGGTTCAGACGGAGCAGGTATTGGTGGCGGTAAAGGAGCATCTTGTGGAACTGTAATTATTTATGGTGGTACAGTAAATGCTACTGCCGGAATGTATACTGCCGGAATTGGCTGTGGAAGTGGTACCAGTGGCAAGGGCGGAAGAATTGAGATCTACGGTGGCAGCGTAACAGCAACCGGTGGTAAAAAGGCGGATTATACAACTTATTCTAAAGGATTTATATCTCAGACAGGAGTTGATGATAAGTTTACATTTATTCTCGGCGAAGGTGTTAAGCTCTATGGAAGTGATGATCCTGAATCACCTGCTTCAACATTTCTGAAGAAAGGAGACGGTACAGCATATACCGGAGATCTCTTTGGTTTTATGAAAGCTGAGCTTCTTCCTCACGAGCACACTTTCACCTACTCTACATCAGGCGCAACACTTACAGCAACCTGTTCAGTAGCAGATTGCACACTTACAAATAGTAAAGCAGAGCTTTCAATCGTAGCTCCTGCAAGGACTGTTTATGGTTCTACGGACAGCGCAGCAGCTACTCTGTCAGGAGATACTGATTTTGTTTCAGAAACAGGGCTTACAATTCCTGATATTCACTACGTTGGAAGGAATAATACAACCTATACTGACAGCACGACAGCACCTGAAGCTGCAGGAGACTATACTGCCAAGATCACAATTAATGATCTTCCTGTAGCTAATTCAGCGGAAACATCAAATCTGAAAATAAGTGTTGATTACACAATTGCAAAGAAGGATCATCCTTCTACAACAGCAGTAACAATGTCAGATTACGTCTATGGCGCTACACCAGGTACACCTGCGCTCGTAGATAGCTATAGCCCGGAAGGTTCTGTAAGTTATTATTACAATACAACTAATGTGGCAACCGGTGGAACCAAATGGGAGAACATAGCAGGAACGACCCTTAACTCCGGAGAATACTATATTTATGCTTCAATTGCTGCTTCAGATAATTACAATGCATTTTCTACAGCAGCTGTGAAGTTTACTGTATCAAAAGCTGATCAGCAAACACCTACAGCTCCGGAGCTTGAAAGTGCTACAGCCACAACCATTACTCTCAAGGCAGTAGAGAATTGTGAGTATAGAAAAGAAATGTTTGGCCAGTGGCAGGATAGTCCTGTATTTACAGGTTTGTCCAAGAACACTTCCTACATTTTCTATCAGAGGAAAAAGGCTGATGTAAATCATAACGAAAGTGCTGCAAGTAGTGCTCACTTAAGCACAACCGCTCATTCACATGCATTTACTTATGTAGCTGATGGCGCTAAGATCACTGCAACCTGCTCTGAAGATGGCTGTGATCTTACGGATAATGCAGTAACAATTGAGCTTACAATCTCAAATCCTGTTTACGATGGAACAGCTAAGACTGCGACTATATCCGGCTATCCCGAAACAGCAGTAGAAGGGCTAGCAGAAAAGCCCACAGCAAATAAAATCAGTTATTACAATTCAAAGGGCGCAGGAAGTACAGAAAAAGACGGAAATCCTATGAATGGTGCTCCTGTGAACGCGGGAAACTACGTAGCAGAAGTAACATGGGGAGAAAAGACCGCTGTTTTAGGTTTTTCAATTGCAAAGGCTGATGTCACGCTTTCAGATGATGATAAGCCTTCACAAAAGCTTGGAATGGCTTATACCGGCGAGGAAATTGACCTTGTTTCAGCTCCCAAGTCACAGACCTATACAGTTAAGTATGCACTTACAGAAAGTGACGTAGCTCCAGATGCATCACTGTATTCAGATAGTATTCCTAAGGTTACAGACGCAGGAACCTACTATGTATGGTACTTTGTACCTGGAGATGATAACAGAAACGATACAACTCCTGTATTCATTACTGCTACAATCGCAAAAGCAGCTGCTCCTACATTAAATGAGGATCAGAAGCCTACTGAAAAGGATATTTCAGCACTTAAATATTCCGGAAGCGATATAGCTCTTTTAAACGCGCCTGAAAAGGACGCTCCTGAAAACTATACAGTTAAGTATGCAATCGGGACATCTGATGAAACAGAGCCTTCAGCAGATTCCTTTACTACAACTATTCCTACAGGAAAGGATGCCGGAACATATTATGTCTGGTACAAAATAGTTGGTGATGATAACCATGCAGATTATCCTGCAGTCTGCACTACTGTAACAATTTCAAAGGCAGATGCAATTGTTCTTTCAGATGATGAAAAGCCTACTGTTGCAAAGAAAGACGATGGCGAGGCAATAACCTTTACAGGAGCATCGGTCACACTAGTTAAAGAAGCTAAAGAAGACCTGCCTGAAGGTTATGTGAAGTATGTTTATGCCCTTGGAACCAAGGATCAGGCCCCGTCTGCAAATGAATTTATACAGACGATGCCTTCAGCAACCAACGCAGGAACCTACTATGTTTGGTTTAAGGCTATTGCTGATGATAACCACACAGATACAGAGCCGGAGATGCTTGAGGTTGTTCTCAGCAAGCGCAGCATAGAACACGGATTCATCATTTTTGACAATCTTAAAGATCCTGACCTTCCTGAATATTTCTATACAGGTCAGAATATTTCAGTAACTCCTGTTGAAATCGAGCTTTATATTGAAGAACTGGACGATTATTACTACATTCAGAGTTTTGACTTTGAAGTAGATACGCAGAACAGTGTCCTGGAGGCTAAAGAACAGGGTACCTACAAGGTAAATGTAAAGGTTAAAGAGAACACAAACTTTACCGGAATACTTGAAGGTGAGTGGTATATAAAGAAGGGTGAACCTGTTATAACAACTCTTCCTACAGCATCAGAGATCACCTTTGGTCAGACACTGTCTGCAAGTGTGCTTACAGGCGGAGTGGCTCAGTCCTGTGGCGTAGATGTTCCCGGTAAATTTGACTGGTATTATCCTGATAGAGTTCCTTTTGTAACAGAATCAGGAGTCCAGAAATTTGGAATAATATTTATTCCTGATGATACTGAGAACTTCTATTATTCAGTATCTCTTCCGGAAAATGACTACGAAAGAGCATGCGTAGCTCTTACTGTAAATCCTGCAGATGAGCTTAAGTCAACTCTTGTGATCAACATTTCCAATGGTGTTAATGATAATGGAATAATTAATTTGACGGATCATATTATCGATGAAGTATTTAATGATGAAGATGATAAGCCTATTCTAAATAAGGATGAATTCGATCATTACGAAATCACTGATATTGATGCGTCTGCAGGTGCTACTCACATTTCAGATGCCATTACTCTTGATGCTACTAATTTAATTGAAAATAAGAGTATAGCCTACAAGCTTTCAAAAGAAGTAACACCCGGATGTGAGGCTTCAATAAAGCTTTACTTTAATAATCCGAACTATAAGTCCCGTCAGGTTCTCATTCTTGTTAAAGCTAAGAGTGAGATTGTAAGTGATGAGCTTGTTCTTGAAAATGTCTTTGACCTTTACTACACAGGTTATAAGCTCAAACAGACTGAGCTTAACGTATACTGCGCAGGAAAGCTTCTTGAGGAAGGTAAAGATTATAAAGTAACCTACAAGAATAACAAGAATGTAGGTACAGCTACCATAACTGTAAAGGGCATCGGAAACTACAAGGGTACGGGCATAGATACCTTCGAAATCCTTCCGATAGATATCAGTAATGATGAGTTTACTGCAGATGATATTTATCTGACCTATAACAATAAGAACCAGAAGAAGACTCCTGTTCTTAAGAGAAACGGCAAGAAGATTTCCCAGAGCAATTATACAGTAGAATACTTCGAAGCCGGAACAACCTTAGAAACCGAAAATCCTAAGCCTGCGGCTGACTTTAAGAACTCCTATGTGGTTATTCTTTCAGGTAAGGGAAAGAACTATGATCCTAATGGAAAGAGACTTGTAAATGTAATAATCACTGGAAAAAATGTTGCCCTTGCTAAAAATGCAAAGATAAAACTTGATAAGGCATCCTATGTACTTGGGGACTATCTTGACGGAGTAGTTATTCCTAAGATAGAAAGCCTGAAAGTAAAGAATAAAGAGTTCAAGGAAGGCGAAGACTACGAAGTTGTTTTAAATAACAATACCGATATCGGCAAAGGAACGATTGAGATCATTGGTAACGGAACAACAATCAGCGGAAGTAAGACCTTCAGCTTCAAGATAGTAGGTACATCCATTAAATCAGCTGAATTGACAGGAATTCCTGCTTCAATTACTTATGATCCTACTTTCAAGGATGGCAACAGAGTCTTTGGCTATAAGCTTGCTCTTAATGGAAAAGAACTTGTTCAAGACGTCGACTACAGCGTAAGTTATAAGAACAATAACAAGGTCGGCAAAGCAACTATTATCTTCGAAGGAATCGGAAATTATACAGGAAAGAAGACCGCAACCTTTAAGATCAATCCGGCTGAAATTTATGATGGCGAATATGATGAAGGCTGCTATATTTCCACCTTACCGGTAGCTCAGTATCACAAAAACGGCGCGCTTCCTTATCTGAAAGTCTACTATTACGAGGAAGTACTGGTAGAGGGTGTCGATTACACTGTAACTTATAAGAATAACCTGAAGGTTACTGATGAAACCGTCGGCATTATGACTATTAAAGGAATTGGAAATTACACAGGCAAAGTAGTCAAGAATTTCAGCGTATATCGATGCAATGTAGATAATTTATTCGGTAACATCGGACTGGAAGTAACTGATAAAAACTATAAGCTTTCAGCAAATAAGCCTATTAAATCAGTACTTCAGGTACCAAAGACCACCGACCTTGAGACAAATGTTTCACTTAAGAATAATACCGATTTTAATATTAACTACTACGTAAGTACTGATGGGAAGAACTACAAACTACTTCTTGGCAGCGATAAGAGGATGACCCTTAAGAATTACCTTAAGAAAAATTATAAGGGCTTCGATTATGACGCAAATGGTATAACGATCAAATGCGAGCTGGTATTCGATGGCGGCTACAGAGGCAAGGTTTCTACAACTTATCGTGTAGCAGATTATACCCTTTCATCTGTTAAATATAAGGTTGCTACCAAGACTTACACAGGTGATGAGATTACCTTTAATACTGATGACATCAATTTTGTAAATGACTTCATCATCTATAAGGGTGAAAATCTTAAGACCGGCAAACAGCTTGCTTATGGAGTTGACTATGTGATTGAAGCAGATTCTTACAAGAACAACATCAAGAAGGGCACAGCATCCGTTAAGATCCGCGGAATTGGCAAGTACTCCGGAACTAAGACTATAAAATTTAAGATTGTAAAGAAGAATCTTTGATCAGGAATTTAGGCTCCTCTCTGAATAAGAGGGGCCACATCGAAATGAAAGGAGTACAGAATGAAAAAAAGGATTTGTTCAGCTCTTTCAACATTTCTTGCTGCAACCTTTGCAATTGGACAGCTTGCAGTTGGCAGTGGTTCTTTAAGTGTTTATGCTCAGGAAGATTTGCTTGAAGAAGAGCAACTTGAAGAAGATCAGCTTGAAGAAGATCAGCTTGAAGAGGAAGATGAGCCATTAGTAGATGATATAAGCTTTGAAAATACTCTCTTTCAGGAAGTGCAGTCACAGGCAGATTCCGATATAGATTACACTCCGAAAGGAATACAGCGCGATTATTCTAGGTCATATAATAAAGCCTTAGAAGAGACGGATATTGACGTAACTGAAGAAGATCCTTCAGCTTCAGATCCTTTGGACTATGAGCCTGACCGAGAATTCATTAAAACTCATCTTCAGGAAACCTTAGCATCTCGAAGCGGTAAAGTTTCAACTTACGGTGAGATTGTAGCAGAAGTTAACGTAAGTAATTTCGCTGATTATTTCGAAGCATATAATCATTATGCTTACGTAAGAGAGGACATCGAAGTTGACACTATTGTCTTTACTGAAGACATCGATGCAGGAGATGTGCTCGATGGAATATGGGGCATTGTTCTTGATCTACAGATTGAGGTTTGCGGTAATGAGGCGAATCGCAAGCTTGATGGTATTTTTATTGCTGTTATTTCAAGTAATGTCTCAATACATGACCTTGTTACTAAAACAAATGATGAATATTCTATTTATGTCTATGGAAGTAATAATGTATCAATCGACAGCGTTGTTTTAAGCAATGAATCCAAGGCAAGACAAGTAGGCTATGGAATTATTCTTGAGTCCAGTAATTATGTCAGTATTACTAATTCATTCATTTTTTATACAGGTCTGACTCAAGGAAATAAATATAATAACGCTATTTCTGTTCTTGGAGAACCTGTAGCAAAAGGTATAAAAATCAACAATAATACTATTTATGCCTGCATGCCATCCTGCAATCCGGTAATCGTACAATTCCCTGCGAATTCGGGAAATTGGGAACTTGTAAATCTGACAGATGGAGTCTTCCTTTTTAATGCTGGCGATGTGGATTTTACAAATAATACATTGCTGTATCAGGCTTCAGGCGTTGTGGGTTCAATCAATACAATAAATGCATTATCTGCATATGGATCTCCGGATGCCGGGTCAGATCCTGAAAGAGAAGCTAATTTAATTATTGAAAACAATATGATTCTTCTCGAAGGCCATACCTATGCTCATGGAATTTACATTTTTGACTGCAGTTATTTGATAAAAGACAATTATGTAGGCGTAAGCTCGGATGAGTACTGTGCACGTGGTATCTGGCCTGACACTTATCAGGGCGGTAACATTTTAAACAACCGGGTTGAGACCTATTGTACTGTAGAAAATAGTGTTGCTAATGGAATTTACATTTCAGATCTTTTTTCAGAAAAAAATGTAGAAATCGATTCCCTTATTTCGGGCAACGAAATAGATATGCAAGCCGGCGCCTGCTTTGGAATAGAATGGCAAGGAAGAATTGATACAGAAAAAACCGTTACAATTTCAGATAACAGCATTTTAGAAGATGGCGGATATCTTACAGGAATTGGACTTGAACATGTTGGTAATGCAGTTATCAGTGGAAACTATATTAACGCAATTTGCGACCCTACAATTGAGGTGCCCACCGGAAATGATATCTTTGGTATGAGCACGAAGGGTATTTACGATAAGCAAAATTCCGAAGGGGATGCCAATGTAACAATAAGTAATAATATTATTGAAACCAATGGCCGGGGCATTATTTCTGTTTCAAAATCTGTTATAACCGGAAATGCAGTTGTTGCTGGAAGTGACTATGCTATTGAAACCTATGTCAAAGATAAAAAAGAGGGCAAAAAAGCAGAAATCTGTAAAAATGTTCTCTATGCAGAGAAAAAAATAGGCTCTGATAGTATTTACACTTCTGAGATTGATTCCTCACATGACAATATTGGCTATCCGGAAACCACTGCTATTAATGCAGGCGAGCCCTTAAGTAAGTCTGTGCTTTCCGACGGATATGACGGAAGCATCGGAACCTTTTATTGGGCAAACCCTGCTGAAGTACCCAGTGTATTAGACAGCTTATCTACTGAATTCGAAACATCTTTTGTACCAAAGGACTTCAAGATTAATGGGTATTTGAATACAAAAGCTCTTGTTGAGGTCATTAATGATGATCCATTTTTCATTGAAGGTATTAAGAACTATAACTACACAGGATCGAAGATAACTCTTGAAGATCTTAGAGTTTTCAGTAGCGGGTTACTACTTAAAGAGGGCAAGGATTATACATTAACTTATTCAAATAACAAGAACGTAGGTACCGCGACAGTTAAGATTAAAGGAATCGGGAATTTTACTGCGGCTACAACAGTTAATTTTACCATTTCCCCTGCTAATATAAGTACCGGAGACTTCTCGGTTGAGAATATTTATCTTTTAAATAATAAAAATAACAAAAAGCTTGTTCCTGTTGTTAAGTGGAATGGAAAAGTAGTTCCTGCAAGCACTTTTGAGTATACCTACCTCAAAGAAGGTGCAAATATTTACGCAGATGATCCGGAGACGACCACTGACTACACTGTTTCACATCAGATCGTTATAAGGCCTAAGAAAGATACTAACTTCTCAGGAATACTGGCTGTTGATGTCAAGATCAAAAATGATGCTATAAATGTTTCTGATACCACCATAACTCTGGATCCAAATCTTAAATCCTATTCTCTTGATGACTACGACGGCCCGGCTGAGCCTTACGTTGTGGTTAAAAAGGGAAATGTGGAATACGACGAAGACACCGATTATTCCGTTGAATACTTCAATAACGATACAGCAGGTAAGGGTTATCTGGTAGTTACCGGCCTTGGTGATAAGCTCATCGGTCAAAAGAAGATCAGCTTCACGGTTACCGGAAGACCTATCAAGAACGCTGAGATTTCGAATATTACCGATCAGACCTTTGATCCATCTCGTCAGTTTGAAATATTTACAAGCTATACTGTTAAATACAAGAATACTACTCTTGTAGAAGACGTAGACTATGTAGTCAGCTATTTAAATAACGACAAGGCCGGAACTGCAACAGTTGTCTTCAGAGGTATTGGAAGGTACAGCGGAACAAAAAAGGCTACCTTTAAGATCAACAAGGCTGAGATTGTTGAAAAGAATGAAGAGACAGAATCTTTTGTTTACTGCGACGGCGAAGCTCCTTATGATAAGGCCGGTGCAAAGCCTTTAGTAAGCGTCTTTGTAAACGGCGAAGAGCTGATCCCAGGAACCGATTACACCCTTACTTATTCAGGAAATAAGAAGGTAACTTCTGAAGCCACAGCTAAGGTAAAGATTGTCGGAAAAGGCAGCTACAAAGGTACTGTAACTAAGACCTTTAAGGTAATCCAGGCAGATATCAGCGGCGTAAATCTTCTTGGTACATTTACTGAAAAGAATTACAAGCTCTCTCAAAATGTAAAGGTTGGAAAACGCCTCTTTATGCCTAAGATCACTGAACTTTCCAGCGGAAAGAAAATGGTTAAAGGCAAGGATTATGAGGCTGTTGCAAAGTACTACATCGGAACGTCTGAAGACAAGATCGAAAAACTTGTGACCGACTCGGATAAAACAATAAAGCTCGGAGACTATATTACCAAGAGCTTCCCTGATCATAACTACGAAGAAACCGGACTTTATGTCGCAGTTGAAGTGACCTTTAAGGGCAACTATAAGGGAACCTCCAGATTCACTTACCACATAGCAGATTCCAAGATTTCTTCAGCATCCTATAGCATCAAGTCTATGGAGTACACAGGCTTCGAGATTACATTTGTTCATACTTCCGATACCTTTAAGGAAGAATTTGTGATCAAAGATGGTAGTAATACTCTTGAGTATGGTATAGACTACATAATTCTCGAGGATACCTACAAAAACAACGTAAAGACCGGAAGAGCCACAGTTAAGATCAAAGGAATCGGCAAATACTGCGGAACAAAGACGGTTGGATTTAAGATCGATTCAAAGAAAATTATTTGGCCTTTCAAGTAAGTAATAGGCAGTCAAAGGGACGGACCTTTTGACTGCCTACTTTTTATATAGAAACTTAAGAAATAATTAATCATATAAAAATATACGTTCTGATATAATTTTTTTATACAGGTGGAACTATGTCTTTTGCCCGATGGGGAAAGGAGACTACTACATGAAAAGAAAAATTAGTGTTATTATTTCATCTATTCTTGCACTGTCTTTTGTTTCAGGACAGATTCCCGGATTTAATACTGTAAATGCATATGCTGACGAGCAGATTATATTTGAAGAAGAAAGCACAGCCCCGGAATCTATTGAATCCGTCAAAGATATCCTGGAATCTGAGCTTCTTCTGCATGAAGAGATATCTGAACAGGAAGACAAAAGCGAGATAGCTGATGCTGTCATCGAGTCTGTTGAAGACATTGAGAATACAGAAAATGTCGACGAGTCTGATGAAACAGAAGAGCTCGTAATCCTTGATGAAGAAAGCGAACCTGAATACGAACAGACTCCTGATTCAGATGAAGAAGCCGATGAGGAACCTGCTCTTTTCACTGATGTAGTATTAGAGCTCACTGAGGCGAATTTTGCAAACTACTTTGAAAAAGGCGTAAATGATCTCGCATATTTCAAAGATGGCGTTTCACCTGACAAGATCAAAATTTCAAATAGTATAGATGGAAAGAACTGTCTTGATGGAATAAAGGGTATCTACATTAATCAGAGTGTCGAGATTACCGCAGAAGAGTCAGCAACGCTTTCCGGTATTTACCTGGATATCAGAGCAGAAAATGTCAAAGTAAATGGAGTTGCTATCGTTAATACAGGTACATATGGAATATGTATAAACAATGCTGATAATGTCAGCATAAACAGCTCCTTTGTTAAAGTAGAAACTGAAGTAAATGCTGAAGGTTATGCTATCTATGCCTATAATTCTGACAATCTGACAATTGATGGCTGCGCTATAGAATTCAAAGGAAATACAGATGGCGAAGAAAAAGTAAATTCAAACGCAGCTGTTTATGTCTCCGGAGACAACATAGTAAATGGTCTTAAGTTTAAAAATAATAACGTAGATGCGCAAATTCCTTCAAGTTATGTTCCCTGGGTAGAAGTGCCATCCGATTCAGGAAACTGGGTTGGAATACCTGTGTCTAATGGCCTTTATTTCAATAACTGCTCTAAATCTGATATTTTAGAGAATTTTATTTCGGTGGTAGCAACAGACAAAGTAGGTTCATATGACACTGTATACGGAATGTACATAAATGGCAGTAATGCAGCTACAAAAGATACCACCAGAGAAGCTGATATTGTCATAAAAGAAAACAGCATTGTGGTAAAGGGAAAAACCTATGTTTATGGCATCTCAATAGCTTATTGTGACTATTTTATTTCTGACAATATTATTTACGCCTCGTCTGATACTTATTTCGCAAATGCAATTGATATAAGCTACGGAGAAACAGGCATAATTACTAAAAATATCGTTGGCGCGGAATATACCGATGAAGAATATAAAAACGAAAAAACAGATAATGGCCTCACCTATGGAATATATGCGTATTGGTATGAGCCACAAGCCGGAGATGTCACAATAACAGATAACTATGTAATAACAACATCTTATTGCTCAGTTGGCATCGCAAATAATATACAACTTGATGCTGCCAATACTTGTGCCATCGGCAAAAATAGAATTCTGGTAAACGGACAGTATACTACAGGAATTGCTTCCTTTTCACTGAATGATCTTTATATTACCGATAATTATATAGCTTCCAATGGTGGTAATACCGGAGATCTGAGTATGTGGACAGATTTTGGCATTGCAACAAGAGGAATTTATGTAGCAGGAAGAAATGATAATAGTCACAGCGCAAATATACTACGCAATCTGGTAACCTCAACTGATGCCGGTATTATCTGTGAATCCGCTTCATATATCGAATTTAATGGCGTTATCGCAAAGTCCGACTATGCAATAGACGTGCTGGGCGATGTTACAGAAAAAACATATTATTCCGATATTACTTATAACGTTTTGTTCGCTAAAGAGGCAAAAGGCGATGAAGCTGTAAAGTATGTCGACACTATTGATGATAATTATTCTAATATCGGATATCCGCAAACCTCTCTTTTAGAAGTGGGAAAGCCATTATCAGATTCAGTGCTATCTGATGGTTATGATGGATTTATAGGTACTTTCGAATGGTGTGAACCAGAAATAGTACCGGAGCGTGCAGATAACAGGAAAACTGAATATGATGTTAAATTTACTCCTTATAACTCGCAGACCGGAGAATCTTTAACAACAATGGCAATTATAACGTTAGATGTGCCTTTCTATGTTGAAGGACTTACTGACAGAGTATACACAGGTTCCAAAATTACCTTCGATAATCTAGAGGTATACAGCTCAGAATATCTTTTGGAACAAAACAAGGATTATACGCTGACATATATCAATAATGTAAATGTTGGAACAGCCACAATTATTGTAAAAGGAAAGGGCAATTATAAAGAGACCGAGGAAGTAACCTTCAATATCATTCCGGCAGATATATCCGGTGAAGAGTTTGAAGCTGATGACATCTATCTTATCGATAATGGAAAAGATCAGAAGAAAACTCCTGTATTAAAAATGAACGGAAAGACTGTAGCTTCTTCTAACTATAGCCTTAAGTACTGTGAAGAAGGAACTACTGCGATAACAGAAAATCCTAAAGAAGTAAACAGCTATGCAACTTCCTATGTAATTCTTATTACTGCTAAAGAAAACAGCAATTTTGTAGGAACCAGAGCTGTGAATGTATCTATCAGGAAGGACGTAATTCTTTTATCTAAGGTTACGGTAAGTCTTGATAAAAAAGATGGAAAATATTCAATCGCTGAGTATGGTAATGATGTAAGACCGGTAGTAACAGTTAAAAAGGGCGATGTAATCTACGAAAACGGCAAGGATTATTATGTAAGCTTCTACAACAATAAAGCTCCCGGAAAAGGATATTTAGTTGTTACCGGTAAAGGAGATAAGCTTACAGGCCAAAAGAAGGTTTATTATAACATCGTTGGTATTCCTATTAAATCAGTTGTAGTCAGTGGCATTACTGACAAACGCTTTACCTATAACACTGAAGATGGTGTGGAGCAGACTGACTATGTAGTAAAAACTGAAAAAGAAACTCTGACTGAAGGAAAAGACTTTGAAGTACAGTATATCAGTAATAAAAAGCCCGGCACAGCTTCAATAGTTTTCACGGGTATTGGTAACTACACAGGTACTAAGAAGGTAAGCTTTAAGATTCAGAAAGGTGTTATCGAAAAAGAAAATAATACGCAGGGAAATTATATCCTGGCAGATGAAAGCGCCGAATACACCAAGGGCGGAACTAAAACTTATGTAAGTGTAGTAGCTGACGATTGTGTTTTGAATGAAGGCGTCGATTACACAATTAAGTATTCCGGAAATACCGGCGTAACGAATGGAAAGACAGCTAAAGCCATTATTAAAGGAAAAGGCTATTTTGCAACTGAAAAGCCGATAGAAATAAACTTTGAAGTTATTCAGAAAGTAGTAACTGATGGCGATGGCTCCTTCGAAGTTACTGCAGTTGATAAGAACTTAAAGAGTGGCAAAGCTTCAAAGGTCGGAAAGCTACTGCAGGTTCCAAAGATAAAGGATGCTGTCACAGGAAAATCACTGGTCAAAGCAACCGATTTTGACCCTGAGATCAGCTATTTTATCGGTGTTGATCCTGATTCGATGGAAGCTATAAGCACCGAAGATAAAGCTAAAGACTTTGGCGATTATTTCAAAGAATTGTTCCCGGGAAGTAAGTACGAAGAAACCGGAGCATTCATTAAAGCACAGTATAAGTTATCCGGTTACTATTCAGGATTCTATTCAGTAACCTACCGCGTAGCAGATTCAAAGATCTCTTCAGCTAAGGCTGCAATCGCAGACGTAACCTATACAGGAGCTTTTATAGAATTTGATCCTGCTTCAGATAAATTTGCAAATGATTTTGTGATTTATGTTGGTAAGTACAAGAATACTGGAACGATTCTTAAGTACGGAACAGATTACGAGATTGTTCCCGGTTCTTACGCTAACAATAATAAAAAAGGAACTGCAACTGTAGTTATAAAAGGTATCGGAAAGTATTCCGGAACTAAAAAGGTCAGCTTTAAGATCGTTTCAAAGAAACTGTGACTTGAAAGGAGAAGCTAGTTTATGAAGAGAAAGACGAAACAATTGTTAAGTTTCCTGCTCAGTATAGCGCTTGTTTTTGGCCTGTTGCAGGGAATGAGTACTGCAGTGTATGCAGATAATTCTGTTACTATTGATTTCACTGCAAAAGGATATAGTAACCAGCAGGATTTTGACGGTATCACAGTGACAGAGAATGGAGTATCTGTTACGTTCAGTAAAGCAGGTAGTAGTACTAGTAGTCCTAAGTACTATGATACCGGTAAAGCAATACGACTGTATGGACAAAATACGA
>JAEEGL010930406.1_pt1 | contig 20883 bp, 32 predicted proteins | sample 9134231 | NCBI WGS metagenome assembly JAEEGL01 (sample SAMN16246548, study PRJNA631951) | gut metagenome | biome: gut microbiome; feature: rumen; material: fiber-attached | host: Bos | place: Iran: Karaj | collected 2018-10
AATATTAAGGATGCCATGCTCGCAGGTCTAACATACGATGACAGGAGCGTAGGGTATCTTCCCTGCCACGCCATCACAGGCAAAGGCGAATACGTTTACTGCTTTTGCATCCCCGACATCACTGGACTCCAAAGGTTCTTAAAATACGCTGAGGCAGACGGCGATAAGAACAGATTTATCGTCATGTGCTTCGATTATCAGATGGAACTGGTAGCCAAGGGTTGCGCAGGAAGATGCAGGGTAATGAAGACAGGGTTCGATAAGTTCTACAAGGACTATAAAGCCAAGTACTTAAGAAAATAACAAGGAAGGATGTCCCTACATGAAAAAGAAAGACAAGACTAAAGACGACTGCACCTGTCCCCGCGACAGTTCAGATAAAGAAGATAGGACAGAAGATAACACGGAAGATACCTGCTGCCCCCAAAGCAGTAATAAGGATATCTATGAAGAAGAGATGGGCGATTCATTAAGGAAGGCAATACCAACGATCATAATGGTGATGCTGTTTACCATAATGATCGCCGTGACATTCAGGCTCGTATGCGAATGGATGGGATTTGCCATTTAAGGCAGCAGGCGCACCCCGTCCCCTCGTTAAGAAAATAACAAAGAAACATAAGGAGAAACATTTATGGCAAAGACATTCTTACTGGACACCAATGTACTGATGAAGTATCCCCGCTCGATATTCGGATTTGATGATAACAATGTAGTCATCACAGCAACCACAGTCGAGGAACTTGATAACCTAAAAGGTCTTCACGACGATAAGGGCATTGAAGCAAGAGAAGCATTCAGACAGATAGACCGCATAAGATTCATGGCAAGGCAGCAGGAGACAACCCTTTCCAAGGGAGTACAGATTAACGACGGCAGAGGAAATTTCCGTGTGGAGAGTAACCACATAGATACAGCAGAGCTTCCGCAGGGTTGGGATAACAAGAAAGCCGACAACAGGATCATCGCCTGCGCAAAGAATATGGGAGCAATCCTTGTCACAGAAGACAGGGCCATGGCGATAAAAGCAGATGAGCTTGACATACAGGTTGAAAGCTACAGGAACGCACAGGTAGAAGTCGAGGATACATACCTTGGATATGGAGAACTGTACATCTCCGCAGAGAGGTTTGATGAGTTCAATAAAAGAAAGAAACTTGAATTGATAGAAGATGACTACGGCAAAGATATTGAAAAACGCCCTGAAGAAAACATGTACTTCATCCTACATAACTGCGATGATCCACAGCACCCTGTACTTGCAAGGCACACAGAAGGGTTCTTGAAGCCCCTCATCGAACTCCCCAAAAGCTGCAAGGTTGAACCAAAGAACAAGTTTCAGAGGTTCATAATAGATGCACTCCTTGACCCGGAGATTCCCCTTGTCATCGTCAACGGGGCAGCAGGCACAGCCAAGACCTTCCTTACAATGACAGCAGCCATGCAGGGATATCAGATGGACATGTGGTCACAGATAATATGTACCCGAAACAATGTCGAGATGGATTCCCACGGAATAGGAGCACTTCCCGGCGATGAAGTTGAAAAGATCGGCCCGCTCATGAGAGGTGTGTGCGATAACCTTCGTAACTACTTCCTCATTCAGGGGACAGATGAAAAAGATGTGGAAGGTTCAATAGAAGATTACATTGAGACAGGCGTTATAAAGTTCGAGGCCATGAGCTTTATGAGAGGACGTTCAATCACCAACTCGCTCATCTTCCTTGATGAGAGTCAGAACGCAACACCACATCAGATACACTCCATTATCACAAGAGCAGGCGCTAATACCAAGGTTGTATGCTGCGGAGATCCGGGTCAGATAGACGACATCAAACTGGATAAGAAGAACAACGGCCTTGTGTTTGCTCAGGAGACAATGAGAGGTTCAAAGTTCTGCTGTCAGATAACAATGGGAGATGACGAGGCAGCAACAACAAGGTCAAAACTTGCAGCTGATGCAACAACAAGGATGTCTAGGGCATTTACCTAATGTTAAAGCACAAAAGGGGCTGAAAAAAGCCTCAAATACCAAATAAACATTTGAACATTAACACATGATCCAAAATAACGCAGTTTTATCAAATATCAGAAAACAAAAACGAAAAGGAGAGAAATCATGGTAGAAAACACAGCATCATCACCCGTTGGTGTAATAATAGGACTCATTGTAGGTCTTGCATTACTTGTACTCATGCTCGCATCAGCATGGAAACTTTATGAAAAGGCAGGTAAACCCGGCTGGGCAGCTCTTGTACCCATCTATAACACATACGTACTGTTTGAGATCACATGGGGGAAGGGCATCCTGTTCCTGTTAATGTTTGTTCCAATCGCAAACTTTGTGGTATCCATCATCACGATAGTCAAACTAGCGAAGGTATTTGGCAAAGGCGTTGGTACGATACTCCTTCTGTTATTCTTTTCACCGGTAGGATATGTAATGCTCGCATTTGGCAGCGCCGAGTACATAGGCATTGAAGGCAAAAAAGAGGAGATGGAGATTTCCCCAAGGGTTGCCAAGAGCTTAAAGAAGAGCAAAGACGATGATGAGGATGATGAAGAGTCAAAAAAGAAACTAAGAAAGAAGCCTGTCGGCAAGCCAACAGATGACGAGGAAGACGACGATGATAAAGTTGTAGTTCCAAAGACACCAAAGAAGAAACCCGCAAAAGCTCCTGAGAAGCAGGCAAAACACTCCGGGGAAGATGAGAATGAGCAGCCAAAGCTCAAGAAGAAAGCTCCTGCTGCCCCAACACCTGCAAAGAAGAAAAAGGCAGCTCCAGTGCCTGATATTGAGCCAGAGTTTGAAGACGACACAGATAACATCCCTGATTTCAATACAGAGATTGAGCCGGATGCAAATGCGATGCCTGATTTTGAACCTGATTTTGGCGATGAAGTTCAGGGCGATGAGATTGATCTTGTAGAAGACGATGCATTTGATGTACAGGCAGTACTTGACGGCGCACCAGAAGCAATCGGCGCTCCCGATTCTTTATACAATGTCAGGGTGGCAGGTAATAAGATCATCACATCATGGAACTTAAAGAAGAAGAACGCCTTCGAGGATGTGGAGATCACAACCTTTGACCGCAACTACCGCTACATGGTACTTCTTGAAGAAGAAGGCACATACGTAGCAAAGAACGCTGTTGTCGGAGCTGACAAGAAGATGAAGGCAGTAAAGACAAATGAAGGAAACCTTGACTGGAAGCCTCTCCAACAGGCAGTAGCACGTTACCTCAAAGAGCAGGGCTGCACAAAGAAGTAATTTCAAAGGAGAGGGAACTATCGCACAGGAGACCATGAAAGGCAGCAGCCTTTGCTGTCAGATAACACTGGATGATGAAGCCACAACAAGGTCAGCACTCGCAGTAGACGTAACAACAAGAATGTCTAGGGCATTTACCTAAACATAGAGTAACTATAAACATTCACAAGAAAAAGGAGAACCAAAACTATGTACGACAACGAGAACATGGAAGTAACACAGGACGTTAACACGGAAATGATGCAGGACGAGGCAGAAAACACAGCCGCTCCCGCAAACGAGTCAAAGGCAGATAAGTTCCTCCGCCTTGCTCCCCCAAGAGTAACAAAGGTAATGCAGGGTATCCAGTCCCTTAAGAAGCTCTCGGCAAGAAGCTCCTACGAATACTCAGAGGAACAGACACAGAAGATGTTTGCTGCTATCAGAGCAGAGCTTGATGAATGCGAGGCAGCCTTCAAACCAAAAGAAGAAAAGAAGAGTGAAGGATTTTCGTTCTGATGATCAGTGAGGTAAATACATGAAAAGAAAAGTGATATTACCACTGCTTCTTACAGCAATTATGATTGCAGGCTGCGGTAGTAAGGGAGCAACAGATACCGTTGTGGAAACGGCAAAAACCGAAGCTCATGACAACAGACCTGATTCAGCCACGGAACAAAAGGAAATAACCACAACAACATCCGGCACATCTATCAAGAGAACAGATGACACGATCACGCTGCCTGATGGAAGAACATTCCCAATGTCGGCAGATACAGCTTATACGGAAATAGGCGATGAGGATGACAAGGCATCTTATTCCATGGATGGTCTTAAGGAAAGCTTTGAACATATTGACATCCGTTTCGCACAGGAAGGCAAAGACTATTACTTTACGTGCGATATGGAATGCAATGACGGCAATGTTGAATGGAAAAATATCGACACCAACCTTAGTGCATTGTATGAAGATTCATACATGACTGATTCTTATGGAATAGGTGTTGGAACTTCAGATTATCTTGGAATCGGAGACATCAACAAAGCAGATGGTCAATGCATAACCATCAATGGAATCAAATATGATTCAAAGACATATCTCAATGAGGCAAGGGCATATTTCATGCAGGCACAGACTCCCTTTACTGAAATCTATCAGACAGGGGAATCCGATGCAGAAATATACGACTACTGGAGAGATGCAGATGATAACGACTTTCGTGTGAGCATGTACATAAACGAAGCCGAAAACTCTTTAGAAAACGGCATGACACAGGTATTTATCGGCTACTAAAGAAAGGAAGTTATCATGAAAAAGAAAATAATAATACCACTGCTTGTTGCAACAGGAATAGTGGCAGCAACAGTAACAGTCGTTGCAAGCTATCTCAGCATAGACCATACAAAGTGCCCGACAGAAAAAGCAGTAGAAGCAGCAAGAAGCGCCGCAGCGTATGCTGCCACTCAGGAAGCTGAAAACGATACTGAAAATAAGACAGAAGAAAACGGCACTGACTCAACATTGCCAAGGCCAGTTATCAAAAGAGAGGGCGATACCATCATCCTGCCTGACGGAAGGAGCTTCCCGATGGCAGAGGGTGAGTCCTACGCAGAGATAGGAAATGGAAATGATGCAGAGTCATATTCCGTGACAGGACTTAAGGACAGCTTTAAACATGTCGAGATCAGATACAGTCAGATTGAAACAAACTATTACTTTATCTGCGATATGGACTCAGAGGACGGCAACATTACATGGGAAAACATCGACACCAACGTTGACGGCATATATTCCGGTGAGAATGAAAGAACATATCAGACTGACCAAGGACTTACTATCATCCTCTCTGACCATCTTGAGATCAGTGACATAAGAGAGACAGTCATGCAGACCATATCCATCAACGGAGTGGAATACAGCTCTGAGGACTACCTTAATGAGGCAAGAGACTACTTCACAAAGAAGAAGTCTCCCTACACAGAAGTTTATCAGGCAGACGACATCACCGCCGAAGTAAACGACTACTGGACAGATGCAGATGACGTAAATTTCAAAGTACGACTGCAAATAGGCGAGTCTAATAACTTTTACAGGAATTCAGATATAAGAGTCTATATTGGATACTAAGAGAGGAGTCTGTTATGAAAAAGAAAGTGATACTGCCACTGCTTCTTGCAGTAACCATGATTGCAGGCTGCGGCAAAGAGGCAGCAGGCGTTCAGACTGAAAACGCCAAGGATAATCGCGTTCAGCTTACAAGAACGGATACAAGCATCACACTTCCCGACGGCAGGAAGATGGACATGCCTATCGACAAGCACTGGTGGGATACAGACAATAGATACGACTATGATTCATACGCTGTTAAAGGTTTGTATGATGAATTCAAACACTTGGAGATCCGCTACATGGAAGATGGAACAGAATACTATTTCAACTGCGACATCAACTGCGACGGCGATTCTATCCAGTGGGAGAACATCGATACCAACATTCAGTATGCAGGCAGCAATATAAATCAGGTAAGCGGCGAATATTACAGGAACGGGGCATCAGTTTTAGACTTCACTGTTAAAATTGATGGAAACGAACTGTCTGTCGGGAACAGCGAGGATACAGACAATAACGCCATTATCATAAATGGTATCGAATACAAGGCAGAAACATACGCAGATGAAGCCCGCACACATTTTACAGAGACACCTTTTACAGAACTCTATGTAAATGACAAGAATACATCAGTAGAAGCAAGAGATATATGGGCCGATAAAGACAATACAAATTTCACAGTCCAACTTGTTGACGAGGAGACTGTAGATTATATGGATGGCAATGGCGTGCGTGTGTATATCGGATACCATCAGTAAGGAGAAATAAATATGAAAAAGAAAGTGATATTTCCGCTTCTAATCACAACATTTATGCTTGCGAGCTGTGGAAAACAGCCTGCGGCAGACTCACATGCAGACATCCAACAGACAGTCGAAACAGCCACGGCAGCGAAAGAAAGCACAGAAACCCCAACAACAGACAGCCAAGAAGATAAAGAGGAAAATGCTGTAGCAGATATTTCAGAGACATCATCCGGTGATGACGAGAAAACAGAAAGGGAACACACACCACTAAACATCAAGGATGGGGTTATCATATTCCCGGACGGAAGACAGGCTGAAATGACTGATGACAGACAATCCGAATGGGACTTGGGTAGTTTGAATGATATCCCGTCATATTCAGTGAAAGGGCTTGAAGAAAGCTTTGAAAGCCTTGATGTGAGCTTTACCTACAATGGTGAAACATATAATTTTAAATGTCAGGTTAAGTATGATCCCGAAAACCACGAACTCACATGGGAAAATGTAGAGACCAATCTGCCAAGTTCAATGTCTGACGAATATGGTGAGTCCTATTGGCTCGAAAGCACTAACAGGCATACTAATATCGGTGTGATGAGGGACAACCGGACAGCTCGGATATATGACATCTATGAGATGGATAATCTCATGGTAAATGGTGTTCCATATATTCCATCATCATATTTCAAAGAAGCCAAAGACAGTATTGGCGTAGAGCCTGTATCAGACATAGAATATACGGACTATGATAACAACTGGCTTGTTACAGTCAGGGACTACTGGTGCGATGCCAGTGACAATCGCATGAAAGTATATCTTCAGTATTTTGAAGCAGAAGATTACGAAGATATATTTGAATTTACAAAAGACGATTGGAAGCTTAGGGGTGCAACACTTCATATAGGCTATTGATAGTATTTCAGAAGTACTAATACAAGCAGATGACACAGACTCCCAGTATGTGATCGACCACATGGAGTCAGAAGATTACATGAACTGGCGCGGCGTTGATCCTGATGCTGTCATCATCGGCTATGCACACATGAATGAAAGACCTATCTTCCTTCGACAGTAAAACAGTCGAAATGTTCACAGACGCAGGTAAAAAGGCAGTAAAATATATATAAGAGCATTCAAAATGTTTAAAAGGAGAAGATAAACATGAACGAAGGCAAATTTCCAATGTATGTATGCGAACTGCACTGCACCGATGCTCTGACAGCACACAGGATAGCTAAAGAGTATGCGGAGACAGGACACCTTGCAAATGTGACCAAAGGAACAGATTACAGGCCAATATGTGAAGGAGACACTTATTCTATGGAATGTTACACAGTTAAGTGTTTTCTTGACCCTGTTGGCGAGGAAGGACGCTCCCTTGGAGATAAGTTCAAGGAAGTCTATTTGGAGATAATAAAGAACATTCCCGAAGATAAGTGTCCTTCCGACTGGTTCATCTATCAGATCTTTTATGACTGCACCACCATGCCATTTACAAAGATAACACCACCACAGAAGGAATAAAGATATAAACCGGTTACACTAATGGATAATATAAAGTTAAGACCATATCAGGAAGAATGTATAGAAAAAGTTAATAACCTTCCCGACGGTACAAGGACAATCGTTTGCCTTGCGACAGGACTTGGAAAGACTGTGACGGCAGCAGGCTTTGAAACAGATGGAAGGGTTTTATGGCTCTCCCACAGAGATGAGCTTGTTCGTCAGCCCGAAAAGTACTTTGCGATGCTTGGAAAGACCTACGGCATTGAAAAAGCGGAAGAAGAATCCAACGGAGAAGATGTCGTAAGTGCGAGCATACAGACCATCTCAAGGGATAAGAGGCTCTTTAAGTTCAGGGAGGATGAGTTTTCACTTATCATCTGTGATGAGGCACAGCACGCTGCTGCCAAGACCTACAGAAAAGTCCTTGGATATTTTAAGCCTAAAAAGCTCATCGGGCTTACTGCTACTCCAAAAAGAGGAGATAACGCCCGCCTAACGGATGTATTTGACGATATATGTTTTGTCAGAGACCTTAAGTGGGGAATAGAAAACGGATACCTTTCTAGGATCAGGTGCGTAAGAGTCTCATCAAAATTTGATGTAAAGAAGATAAAAACAGCGATGGGAGACCTGACAGCATCATCAATGCAGACAGAGATGCTTAACAGTGACGATGATATCGTAGTATCAAAGGCATACCTTGAGTATTCAGTACCCGAACACAAGAAAACGCTCATCTACTGTCCGACTATAAAGGTATGTCAGAGCGTAATGGATGCCATGAAGGAACTCCTTCCAAAAGAAGAGATGGAGAAGGTAAGGCTGTTATCAGATAAAACGCCTGCTGCCGAGAGAGAGCAGATACTTGCTGACTATAAGGACACAGATATGATAAACTGCATTATCAACTGCATGATCCTTACAGAAGGTACTGACCTTCCTCAGACGAGCGTAGTCATAAACAACCGCCCGACAGCCAACACATCCCTATATCAGCAGATAATAGGACGAGGCACAAGGCTTGCAGAGGGCAAGGAATACTGCCTTATCGTGGATATCGTAGGCAAGAACAGCGTAAACAGAAACCTCTGTACCGCTCCGACACTCTTTGGCATCAACCCTGACGAGCTTCCTGAGAGTATTGAAAAGAAGCTCTACGCAGGAGATCTGTTAGAGATTACAGCAGACATAAAGGAAAATAAGGCAGAAAAAGCGCAGGCGATTCTCCTTCACAAGGAGATCATCGACATCTTTACCGGCAACTGCATAAAGATAATCGAGGACAATAAGGAAGAAGGTCTTGCTAAGATAGCCGAAGAATATGAAAAGCAGATGTCTCCTGAGATAAAGAAGTACGATTTTGGAGACCTTGTGGTAAAGACAGGAGCAGATGACGACAAATATTACTGCATCCCCGTCACATATAACGGCAACATCTATATCTCAAAGCCCGATATGCTCGAAAAGAGTAGAATAACAATCGATATTCCGAGAGGCGAGACACTGGATAACATCCCATGGGAAGGCACTTCGAGCTATATCCCAATAACAGCTGCTATTGAAACAGTAAAGATGATCGTCCAGTACGGCATACCAAACAAGTACAAGCACAGATGGTCACAGAGTATCCGTCAGAACATGAAGCATACTCAGGCCACCGACAAACAGAAGGAATACATCAAGAGCCTTTATAAGGATGAGAGAAGCGAAAGCCTTAACAAGCTCGAAGCAAGCAACCTCATAGACCTCAAAAACGAGATAGACACAATGCAGCAGGAAAGCAGAAGACTTAACTACGCTTACAGGGAAGCCGAGAGGAAGGACAAGGAGAACAAAAACAAGAAGCTCTCCACAGCGCAGATAAAGGCAGAGGCCGAGAGAAAAGAGCACAATAAGATGCTACAGGAACAGCAGCGCCACGGGTGCTACCGCATCATCATAAAGAAGTGTGCCGACATCCGTGACATGCAGGAGAACGCACTTCAGGACATGATAGAGGATAGTTCCGAAAAGGAGATATCTGTGACGATAACCGGCAACTACGGCAACATGGTATTCTATCCCGCATCCAAAAAGCAGGTCGATTACCTTAAATCTCTCATGCAGAAAGCTGAGGAAAAGGGATTTGTCCGGGAAGAAATACCACGGGATAAGCACCTTAAGCTCAATATGTACAATATAGGGTTCTTCATTAAACTCTATAAGGAGTTTGAGGCCATGCCACAGCCACCCGAAGGCTATGAATATTATGTAAAGATCGCAAAGTTCCTTGAGGAGATAGGAGAGATAGCTCCGCCAGTCACATCGGATATAAGCTTAAGTTGCAGATATATCCTTCGCAAGGAACAGGTAAAGTTTGAAGAAGTAAAGTTTTAAGGAGGAATCTATGTCATTAGGAATGGCAGCAATGGCTGCAATACCCATCATTTATATCACACTCCTTGTAGTGTCAGCTAAAAGGAACAGGAAAAAGAAGACGATAGGCACATCTGTGGAGCATATTTGGACAGACAGAGAACATTCCTTCATGGGATACCCCTTAAGCTTTACCAAGTATTCCCTTGATAAGGAAAGGCTTTTTGTGAACAGGGGCTTTTTCATTAAGACAGAGGATGAGGTAAGACTCTACCGCATCCTCGATATCAAGATGAAGCAGAATGTCATCCAACAGGCCCTTGGACTTGGATCAATCGTAATAAAATCTTCAGACAAGAGCCTTGGGAACTATCTGATAAGAGATATAGCCCATCCCCACGAAGTAAAGGAACTCATTTCGGAAACTGTTGAAGAGCAGAGAAAGAAAAACAGGGTTACTAGCAGGGAATTTATGGGATATGATGATAGTGAGGATGACTCAATTTAAAAAAAATACATATAATAAAGGGGAGGGAAAAAAGTATGACGAGGATAGCGGGTTTTAGACTGTATCCAAGTCAGGTCAGTAAGTACAGAAACAGAAAGCTTTCCGTCGATGGCGATGAGTTTGACTCTCAGAAAGAAGCCATAAGATATCAGGAACTTAAGATACTGGAAAAGATAGGCGAGATCGAAGGCTTAAGAAGGCAGGTAAAATACCTTCTTATCCCTGAACAGAGAGAACAAGACAAGACAGGAAAGCGCGGAGGTGTACAAAAAGGGAAGATTCTTGAAAGAGAGGTTTCTTATATCGCGGACTTTGTTTACACAAAAGATGGCGAAACTATTGTAGAAGACACCAAGGGTGTCAGAACGAAGGAATACATCATCAAGAGAAAGCTCATGCTCTTTATCCACGGGATAAGGATTCATGAGATATAAGCGTGTAATGAAAAGAAAGCTACTGGCTAAGGAGGTAAATAAGATATGGAATATTGTAAGGACTGTCAGAATGTGACACCAAGGGCAAGGGGGATGTGGTACTGCACAAAGCATAAGAAATGTATCACAGAGTATACGCTTGCGTCCGTAGTTATGGAATGCAAGGGCAAAGATTTCAAGAAAGTAAGTAACAAAGGTAAAGCAATGAAAGAGAAAGGAAAACAAAATGCTTAACAGAGAGGATATAATCACTCAGCTTGCAAACAGCATGGGGGCCGGTAATTTTGCAGCGACTAAGTATGAAGAAAGCAGATATGACAGTCAGACAGGAACACTATACTGTGAAGGAATGGCGATAAGTAAAAGCACAATCGATAAGGCGGAGCAGCACTTCAGACTCCTTAAAGCAAAATGCGACTTTACAGACCCTTCATCAAGAGAGATGGGTATGATCTATCAGCTCGCACTTGAGGGCATCAAGCAGATCAAAAACAGCGGAAAGATCCCTGCTGAAAAGTAAATCGCGCCCTTTTACGTCACCTTTAATCTAATGCGTAGAGGAGGGATAATATGACCATTATCGAAGAAACAGTGCTTATGATAAAACAGCACCCCGATTATGAAAAGGTTAAAAAGCGCCCAAAGTGGCTCAACTTTATCATAATGTGCCTGTTCTGCACAGTATATGGAGTAAGTAAGATTCAGGAGGCAGCTCTTACTGAGGCTTTTGTGAAAGCAGAGCTTATATAAAGAGCAGACCTGAAGATATATAGGAGGCATAATTATGAAAAAGAAACTATTTTTACCACTTGTAACAGCGCTTATGCTATCACTTACTGCCTGCGGCAGCAGCTCTTATACGTCCCACGACAGTTTTGGAGTTGCAGAAAACGCAGTCAGCAGCAATAAGCTAAGTTTCAACAGCGTTGACAGCTATGATTCATCAGATTCCTACGACTACGCAGAAAGTCCGAAGAGCACAGATTACTCCGGGAAGTCAGAGAGCGAGATAGTAAAGCAGGCTCAGATGATAATAAGGGATGCACGCCTTCAGGTTGACGTAGAAAATCTTGAAGAGTTCGATACAAACCTTGAAAAGATTGTGGCAGATTTTGATGGCTACTTTGAGCAGAGCGAAATAAACAACTATTCAAATGAGTATGTAAGAGACAGATACGCATACTTCACGATCAGGATTCCGTGCGATAAGCTCGATGAGTTCCTTAATATCATAGACGGAGCATCAAACATCACATCAAGGAATATCTCAACAGAGGATGTCTCCCTCGAATACATTGATGTCAAGGCTCACATAGAAGCACTGGAAAATGAGATGACGGCCTTGAAAAAGCTTCAGGCAGATGCTACAGATGTAAGCACTCTTCTTGAGATCGAATCAAGGATGTCAGATGTCCAGTATCAGCTTGACTCAGCAAACGGACAAAAGAGATACCTTGAAGGCAGGGTATCATATTCAACTGTGAACTTAACAGCCCATGAGGAGAGAAACATTGACCATCCTGTAAGAAGGGCTTTTGAAATAAACTTTAGAGACCGCATGATAGATGGCATGGAAAATGCTGTGGATACACTTGTAAATATCATAACAAGCATCCCTGTTATCATCATCGTGACAGCATTTGCACTTCTCTTTATTTGGATACTCAGAAAAGTATGGAGAAAGATATTTAAGAGCGACAAGCGCCATATCAGATATATGTGGATGCCTGTCGAGATGACACCTGAAGTCAAGGCTCAGATACCTGAACCTAAGAAAGAAGTGTCCACTGTGGACACGGGCGATGCAGCCAAGGAGTAAAAAAGGATATGAAAAAGAAGATCCTGATACCAGTAATGATAACAATGATGGCTCTTACAAGTGCCTGCGGAAGCAGCGTAGAAGCTGCTGCCCCTACTGACAACACCGTATCTGAGGATGAAGTGAAGGTAAGACTCATAGAAGAGGAAGGCGACGAGGAATGTACTCCAAGTGCAGGCGTTAGGATCGTCGAAGAAGACGGCGTAAAGTATCTCGTATACAAAACGCCCCAGTACTTCCATAAACAGAAGATGGAGCGCATTCACAGCATGGCAGAGAAGGTAAAAGAATTCGTTGAAGATATGACAGGATAAAGTCGTCTGCAATATGAAAAATAAACCAAAAGGCAGTGCTTCCCACCGGAAGGCTGTCTTTTTGTTTTTTTCTGTTTTTTTCAAAAAAATCTATAATATTCATACACAGAAGATAAAAACAACACTTAAATTTAAAGTAAAAGAGGAATAATAACGATGAAAAAGATTTTAAGAAGTATCAGACACATGTTCATGGAACAGAACTCTAAAGCAGTGATGATATCAATGCTCATGAGCGCGAGCCAAAACATTTGATCAAACGAAAGGACTCATTAAAAAAATGAAGAAGAAAACAATAAGAGTTGGTTCAGCAGTCCTCGCAGGACTTATGATATGTTCATCATTTGCCGGATGCGCAAGTAATCTGACAAGTCAGGACGATTCAGTGGAAGCAAGCTACACTCCACAGGTTGTTGAAGAAACAGCAGATACAGAGACAGAGGCAGAAACAGGTCTTGACGCACAGTATAGCAGTAATAACTGCTTTCTTGGAGCAGGCCACTACCACTACACAGATGCCGAAGAAGGAAATATTGCCGCCCACGTAACAGCAGGCTACGAAATTCTTGACCTGTATACCGACAGTAATGTGGACTACATAGACTTCAACGGACAAAACATCGAGTGGGGCAGGTTTGTAGAAGCTGCCGAGAGCGCTGAGAACATGGCGGAGTTCCTTGCAGGCTTTGAGAACTTCTTGAATGCAGAATACATGGACACAGAATACACAAAGGAAGGCATCCTTGAGCTGTTCCAAGAGGGCAGCACATCAGGACTTACTACTGTCACAGTATGTCAGGGTGCATACGAGTTCGAGTGCCGCTACAACTATGACTGGCAGCAGGTTAAGAATGACAGGATATCCCTTGATAACTGGAAGCCTGAGAACATACAGCTTGTTGTAAGCGTCCGCACAGGCTATGATTCAACAGCACTGGTGGAGAACATAGACGGACTTATGGCAGATGGAACATTACCAAGCACCATGGTATACCTCATGGACGGCACAATGATCCACAGCGCACAATATAAGGACTACGGCGGCACTCCAATGTTTATGAACAACACGCTCAGACTGAATATGACAACAGAAAACGCAAATTGATAAGTAAGGAAATAACACTATGCTCTTAGAAATGCTTGTAAAAAAGGAAATGTCAGATAAAGATGCTCTCCCTGAGCTTGTAGAATTCAAGGGGATAAGGTGGAATGCTTACGGATTTGTGGTCATCTATACCAACCACATGCGGCACGACTATATCATGCCGATGGAAAAGGAACAGTACGTCGAATTTGAAAAGAAGATAAAGCAGGCATATTTAAAGAAAGCAAAGCTCATCGAGATCACGGGAGACGTATATCGCGTGCGTAAGGATAACTATACCCTGTCCAAGGGAAGTAACCTTACATGGGCTGTCAATATCTTGGAGTAAAATCGCTAAAAACGGGTAACGAGTATGAAAAATAACAATAAAACGCTTTTGATATTATCAATAATCGAGGTCATAACACTATTTATCACGATATTTGCAATAGCTGCATCTTTTGAGGCTGCATTTACACAGGCATTTGCACATTTAACATCTCCTTGGATATCAGGTGCGCAAAAAAGCCTTGATGAAAACACCATCCCTACGGCTGTAATAGCTGTCAGCATCATCGGGAGAATAGCTTTCACCGCGTTCATAGTATCAAACATTATCCGTTTCATAAAGATATCCAAATACAAGAAGGCAGCATTCATCGTTGGGATTGTTTTGCTGACAGGCGGATACAGCCTTTATCTGCATTACATATCCGATCTGCTGTTCATGCTCTTTTTTATCCCGTCTGTCGTTCTCATCATATACTCACATCTGCCGGATCATACCAAGAAGCAAAAGACCTATGATGAAAATAAGTGCTACGGCATGGATATGGAAAATATAAGCGAAAACCAAAAACCATGAATTTTGGAGTATCCACAGTGATAACAACAGGAAGAACAGTAAAAGGTCAAAGACTCCCGGAAAAATAAAGGGAGTCTTTTATTGTGCATTTTTGAATTTAGACCATGATATAAACATGGTCAGAATGTGCAAAGCTCTGAAATATAGCATCCTATATTGTAATATAGCAACCTATATGTTAAGCTTATCTCAGTTCAAAGGTAAACAACAGCAATCAAAGCACAAAGGAGAATCGTTATGTACGGATACAGAATATTGAAAAAATCAATACTTGATGGGACGTGGATCAAAGGAGAAATCGACGGAAAAGGCCAGAGCGGATTTGGATGTGCGCAGGAAGGCATAGATGAAGTTAAGAGTATGATTGAGTTTGATGTAGATATGGTTGCAGGAGACTTCAAAGTTGAAGTGGTAGAACTTGACAGCAGTGACTTCCCTATCGAATCAACATCGCAGGTATTTGATGTAGTGTAACCAACAACAAATAAAACACAAAATATAAACAAAGGAGAATAATCATGAAGTTTAACTGGAATATGGATGTTAAAGATTATAAGAGATTACAGAAGGCTCTTGCAGCAAAGAAGGCTGTTGAGGACTGTTACGGCGTAGTATCAGTAGGAAAATTGTCACTCGATATCATGGCGATGTCGGAATACGAAGTATATTCCAAGGGTTCTAAGAGCAAAAATGTGATTACATTCTGTGAGTTTGTGGCAGGCGTGGATGATGGCTATGGTGAACTTACAGATGGAACTCCATATACTCTCATTGAAGAAAACGAGATCAACTGCAAGAGCTTTAAGGTAGACGGCACGTTTGATGAGTTTAAGACATCTGTTGAAAAGGAATACGAAAGAGCCATTACCGCACAGAACAGAACTGAACTTGCCAATGCAGAAGGCCCCGACTGGAGTATTGGGTGTGCAGTATGAGTACGGAATATAAACGGATCTGCAAAGGGATAAAGCTCGTAGATGGAGAAAATTATATTGCCACAATAAGCGTTACTCCCTTCAAAAATGACAATAGAAATATTCATCTTGGCTCTTTTAGAGAACTGTCCGAAGCACAGAATGTACTTGAAAAGGCAAAAGAGATAAAAAAACAGCTCAAAGGTACTGTACTTTTGGATGCTCTGAATGAACTGAGATACCAAAACATAACATTGGCAGTATCCTGTTGTGGCAGGAAACTCAAAAAATCCTATACAGTATGCCCTTTCTGCGGAAAGACAAGAGAACAGCTCCAAATGGAGCAGATAATAGAAAAACAGATAACTCACAAAACAAAAGACAGGATAATCCACATAAGCATTTCTGATGCTGACATGGCATCTTTAGAAAATTATCTCAAGAATATGGGCTGCATATATTCAGTAGGGATGGAATAACTTTTCTATCCCTATTCTTATGCACAAAAATCTAATTTTAGGCAACAAAAAAGCTCCTTGGCCCTCCGTTTATTCACAGTGGGTCGGAACCTTCTTGTTTGTGATACAGCCCCCTCGCATATTCAACGACGGTCTGCATCTTTGTACTATTATGATATACCCGGTTACTTCTGATGGTCAAGCATCTTAACCGCCATACTTCCAACAAAACCACATATATGTTCATATTTGTTAGCAGATAGCTTTTTATATACAAGCTGTCTATATTTGCACTTGCAATAATCATTCATCTTTTTCTGTGTCAGTTATGGCATTGTCCGGCACTTCCCCGGGGAAATCCCTTTGAAGCTTTTCTTTCAGGGCAAGCTTAATATAGGTAGTCGGCTTCATGCCCGCCCGTTCTGTCAGAGGTTTAATAAGCTGCTCGTATTCCTCTTTTTTAAAGCGGATATTGAGCTGCTTTAGCTTGTCCTTCATATATTTGACAGTAGCTTTTCTGCCTGTCTCTGTATATCCAGTATAAGTCACTTCATGTACAACCTTTCTGCGCTATGATACCGCGCATTTATTTTGCTCAGATAAGACAATAATCACACTTACAACTCATTCATGGCAGATCCAAAAAGGAGACAAAGATGTATTACTATTCTATCTATAATGTATTATAGCAGGTTTTAAAAATATAGCAACCTATATTGACATATAGCAACCTATATATTATAATTGCATTACAATCAAACAAGGAGCTATACAGAAGACAAAGAAACATCAGCTTTCTGCCATATTTATAGTAGATAAGGAGAATCATTATGAGTGAGATTATCAGAAATCCAATAGCGGATCTTGAAGCAGCCATCCCACAGCTTAAGGAAAAAAGCAATAGAGCCAAACTCAAGGAATTAAAACCCGATGTATTCAACAAAAGAATTGACAGGCTCTATGAAAGGCTTTTGTATATTCAGGGAAGTTATTCTACAGAAGATAGAATGCTCCTGATGCGTTCCATTATAGAATATTGCGATACTGGCACTGCACACGAAAGATGGCTTGTGGATGAAACAAAATACAAGCTCATAAGAGAATATATCATTAAACGTGCAAATGCTCGCAAGGATAAGCTAATAGATGAGCTTGTGAATGTTGGAAAGAAGCGTTTTGAGGATGCAAATATCAAGTGGACTGATACTCTTTTAGAGGGGGTATATTTTTCTATCCTTGGTGAGTACAACCATAACGGTTATGAAGCTGCTAAAAAGTACACTGAAACAGCGCCACTATCAAAGATATTGATACAGCGCCAGTATTAAAGGAGAAAACCGCATGAAGGAAGACTTTTACTGGAAGTGAGGTAAATATGGACGCGATAAAGTTAAATTCAATCGAAGAAACTGCAAAAGCAATGGCCCGTGAGCTTAATGTAGGCTGTAACATAACTGACCATTACGGGGTATCAGATAAGATTATCTATCTGCTGAGAAATGTGAAAACGAGGAAAATATGCATCATGAATGCATCTACCAAGGAAATGATCGGCAAGCCGATAGATGGCTCAGTATGTGCCGGACAGTATTTTAAAACAACGGAAATGATAACGGAGTTGTTGAAAGCTAATTTAGGCTAGGATAGTTCTATGGCTTACAAATATAGATATTTCAAAATACATGATGTTGACTGTGTATCTCAGGTTAGTATCAGCAGCACAGCCAAGGAAATCTTCGACTACATGGACGAATACCTTGAAAATGTGTGTACTGTTAAAGGCTTTGATCCGTCAGATGATTCCTTTGATATTCTCTACAAGGATGGCTCAACTGACTGTGTAAATAGCGACTATGACGGACACCATATCAAAAGAAGAGGTATAGCTTCTCTTGTATGGACTAATGCCTGCGACAGCACTGTTTATGGTGGATGGGCTATAAACGAGCATGGTGTTGTCACCCCATCAGAAACAGTACAGATTGCCGATTACGGCATTACAGAGGTCGAAGAACCATAAGCATTAAACAACCGATAATTGTTATTCAAAAATGATAGGACAAGATAAACTGTTTACAGAGGAAATGGCATGAATACAATAGGGAGCATGATTGCAGAAAGAAGAAAGTACCTTGCTCTTACACAAAAAGACCTTGCACAAAAGATCGGCGTAACACAGCAGGCAGTATGTAAATGGGAAAGGGATATTACAAAGCCCGATGTATGGCTCTTAAAAAGCATTGGAACAGTGCTTGGGTATACGCCCGAAGAACTGCTTACAGAAACGCCAAAAAAGCAAAGTAAATCGCTCTGTCATATATACAATTCAGACACAAAAACATCTTTCGGCATAATAGGCACTGACAATGCGAAAGAATGGATCAGAAAGAACAAAGATAAATATATCATCAAGATGATAAACGTAAACTGTATCCATTACTGCAAGCCTGCTGCCGGACAAAAACCACACTTAATCATGCCATAGAAGATAAATGAATGAATCTATAAACAGTTATGCACTTGGTCTCCTTAAAACAACTGGATGCGACAAAGGTTGTTACAGAGAATGCAGGCTAACGGATGTCATAGATGACCTTCGGATATACGAAGAAAAGCAGAAAGAAAGCCTGCCCTTTCCAATGGCAGACATAGCAGCAGAACTAATAAAAATAGGTAATATGCAGCCATTTTACCCCGATGATGGCAGAGGAACAGAAGGTATGTGTCCTAATGGGGATATCTGCCACTGGGGATATGATGAACTCTATCAAGATGCAGAACAGATGTTAAGAAAACTCCTTAAAGACCACAAGCCTTTTGATACGGGGTGGCATGGAAGCAATAAGGAATTAACATCATGCCGTATAAGGAGCAACGGCAGCAGCCTACTTATAAAAGTATGCTGTGAGATGGATGACTTTCCCGAAATCCTTGGCGATTATGAATTCCCAAATTTTGTCGAAGAAAAGATGGACGAATACAAGGAAATATGGGTTAATGACGAATGGAACAGTACCTATTCGTGCGAAAAGGAAATACCGATAAGCACCTATGAAAGCATGATAGAAACCCTGTGTGAATTATACCGAGAGGCGAGTAGTGTCCTTCACGAATGGTATATCGAATATGGCAGGGCGATAGGCGCTAAAATAAGCAAATAAAGAAAATTAAAAGAGCCGCAACGCCACGGCTCTTTTTTAGTGTTCAAAAAACGATATGTTACCTTGCTGCATTTTTAAGATAATCTATCACTCTACTTATCTTATCTTCATAACCATCCGGGCAGAATGAGTTTACAAGTATCTTGTTCTTTGTATACTCAATAGCCTCTTTTACCTCGGAATCAGCTGAATCGCTAAGACCGGGAACTAGGCCCGCAAATGCCATACTGGACAACGATATCCTTTTCCTGTCGGCCTCATCAAATGAAGCTACAGCACTGAAACTGTAATAGTTGTTTTCAAGCAGTGCTTTTACGACACTTTCTTCGGGAACATGTTTATCATCATAGTTGATAAGAAAATCTCTAGGCAACATGAATGCTGCATCAAAGTTCTTGGCATCCTTATTCATGATGCTAAATTCCCTGTTCTTGAGATGTGGACATTTTAAAAAGGCAATGAGCACCTTTGCTGTATTCTCAAGAGACTTAATATCCACTTCATACATCTGTGATGGCCCAAGTTCAAACATTGTTCATACCCCTCCAATACATAAAGTTTAATAAATATTATACTAGCACATTCAAGTAGGAAAATGACACCTACAAAATGTTTAAAACCATCAATACTCAAACGCCGTATGAATGACTTATCTTTTCTCTGAAGATCCTGTGCGCCTCTGCCTGAGAGACAGTTTTATAACGGCTCTCTAATGAAATCTCATCTTCCTCAACTGGAGCAGTATATTCTGCTACCTCTTCATCGGTTGCAGGTCTCAAAAAAATCGTACATTCAGGATCAAGACCAAGCATGAGGTTTCGGATGTTATATCCAAGTACATCATCGCTTGTGTGGAAAATATCATAACACGACTGCACCGAAAGCTTTCCATTGACCCTGCCTTCAACAATGATATAGCAGGCATGATTTTCAAGAAACAGTTTCCTGTTCTCAAGAACCGGGACTGATACGCCAAAATACTTCATCATTTCTACCATTGCATCAGAACTTGGCATGGAATCCTTATTTTTCCATCCACTGATAGCTGCTTTCGATACTCCCCAAAGCTCCGCCGCCTTATCACTTACAGGTTGAAGATCCTTTTCTTTGCATAAATCCAAATAGTTCATATAAAAATCCGTCATGATAGCCCTCCCTAGTTAGGTAATATGTATATATTTACTTAACTAAGTATATACGGTTAAGCAAAATATGTCAATAAGCTTAACTATAAAATTGCATTCCTTTGCAAAACTGGATATTTACATAGAATATCACTAAAAGATAAAAATGTCGGAGGAGACATATTATGAGCATTCAGAAAATCGAACTTGGAGACAAAGTGCGGATCAAAAA
>JAEEGL013041873.1_pt1 | contig 20882 bp, 15 predicted proteins | sample 9134231 | NCBI WGS metagenome assembly JAEEGL01 (sample SAMN16246548, study PRJNA631951) | gut metagenome | biome: gut microbiome; feature: rumen; material: fiber-attached | host: Bos | place: Iran: Karaj | collected 2018-10
CAACAATCTGCACAAATAAGGGCCTGACATAAACTGCACACCGAACAACCTGATTTCGAATCACTGTATGCTCTGTAAGCTTTGCTGTAGTTATTAGTCAGCGAATTCATGCTGTCCAACGCTCTTTTGTATTCTTCGTTTGAAGGATCAAGATAGCATGCTGTTTCAAAAAAACGCATAGCATCGTAATAATAAGATCTTCTTGAACAAATACAGCCTTTAAGAAAATTCCATTCTGCATTTCTGCCGGGATTTGGTATATTATCCAAAATAACCTCTGCCTCGTTGTATCTTCCGTTGCTGACGTAATTTCTCGCTCTGTACAAATCAGTATAATAATCACTATTTTCTGTAGACTGACTGCCGTTATTATTAGAATTTGAAGAGGCTTCGCTTCTCATATTCTGAATCCTGTCATAAGCCTCGTTTATTTCTTTCATCTTTTCTTCAACGAGGTCACTCAAGGGATTATTAACATAATTGTCAGGATGATATTTTCTGGCAAGTTCTCTGTATTTCTTTTTTATTTCTTCATCAGTAGCATCAGGGCTAACCCCTAGAACCTTATAAGGATCAGTCATTATCATCCTCCTTTTCCTGATATTTCTTTGAAACAGACGCAATCACGTCCGGCATCCCGAGATGCATAATATTATATATAATATCGTTTATCGATTCGTTTTTAATATCAAGTAAAAATAGAGCTTTTTCTGCTTCGGACAATTCAATCATCATTGCCTGCTCAAGATTTTTTGAAAACTCAGAATCTTTATAATTGCCGCTTATAATAAACGGATTATAATTGCCCGATTTTAAATCTTCGGAAAGGTCATTATATGCATCGGCAATATAAATCCATCTTCCGATATGCCATCCTAACTCGTACAGGATTCTTTCAGTAGAATTGTTATTAACTTTCAAAGAGAATACTATTCCCAGAATTTTACCGAACTCTTCAGCAGGGTCATAAAAATTAGCGTCTGCGTTATTCTCAAATTGATTGATTTTTGATAAAGATTCTTCAACCAGTTTTTCAAATACTTCTTCCCTGTTAAATTTTCCGATAGTACGCTTCGCAATTTTTTTTAGCAAGGAAGATTTAAGTTTTTTAAAACCTTTTTCATCTTTGCAATCATCCAACGCTTTATAATACATCAGAACAGCGGAGCAGTAGCTCACCGTATCCAAATCAGAACTGTTATCAATAATATATTTTTTTCTAAATGGATTATAAGGACATCTTTTTTTTATGATTTTTACCTCTTCTTCGGAGATGCCGAGACGTATCAAAGCGAGAAAGACAAAATCGTATGAAAGCGTAAGATTAAAGAACCGATAATGCTTTTTCATATTTGCACATAAACCGCAATATATGCTTTGATATAATTTGCTGTCTTTGATTTTCAGTTCATCATTCAATGTTCTGACATAACCAAACATTACAAGCTCCTTTAAAACAATCTTAAATAAATAACTTCCGGTGTTTACATAATAAAAAAAATATGTTAGAATTACAAAAAAGAGGTGTTTATATGAAAAAATATCCGTTAAAATTATCTCCGGTTTTTAAAGAAATCATTTGGGGCGGAGATAAATTAAAAAAAGAATACAATAAGAAAACTTCAATCGCCAGACTTGCCGAAAGCTGGGAATTAACTTGCCAGGATAATAACGTAAATAATATCAGCAACGGAATTTACAAAGGAATGTCCTTGTCAGAATATCTTGGAAAAGATTCAGTAAAATTTCCTGTTCTTGTTAAATTAATCGACGCTCATGACGATTTATCAGTTCAAGTACATCCTGATAAAAAGACCGCATGCAAAGAAGACAATGAACGCGAAAAAAACGAAATATGGTATATTGTTGAAGCAGATAAGGATGCAAAAATCGTTTACGGAATCAATTGCAGTGAAGAACAGTTTAGAGACGATCTTAAAAACAACAATATACAAAAAGATCTTCAATACGTTGACGTAAAAAAAGGAGACGCATTCTATATTCCAAGCGGCTGTGTTCACGCAATAGGAAAAGGGATTCTAATTGCAGAAATTCAACAGTCATCCGACACGACTTATAGATTGTATGATTATAATCGTCCGGGACTCGACGGCAAGCCCAGACAACTGCATATTGAAAAAGGAATCAAAACAATTAAAAAATACACAAAAAACAGGATCAAAAAATTGCAATTCAAAAACGGTCTTGTTGGGAGCACACTTGCAAATAACGATTATTTTACCGTAGTTAAAGAAACGGCTCCTGCCGAACTATTTGTCGGAAAAAGATTTATGCATATTCTTTGTCTTGACGGAAAAGGAAAAATAAAAGGGGTACCCGCAGAAAAAGGCGACAGTTTTTATCTTCCGAAATGGCTTGGAAAAGTCAAGATAACCGGGGACCTTTCAATGATAATAACTACAGTTTAAAGATCGTTCTGATTTAAAACCTGGTTATATTGCGGTTTGTATTTAACAAGTGACATAAACCCATTCAATACAGAATAGGAGTCGCTGTTAATATCTGATTTTTCTTTTTCAACGTCTATCATCGTCGGATCCTGAAAATCAGAAACTGCGGGAACGTATATTTTAACAACAACGTTATCAATCGATTGGTTAAGTATATCAAAACTGAAAGATGCATTCAGTTCTTTAAGCATAGATTTAATTATAACTACGTCAAAATCAGATCCTACAGATATCTTCAGTAAATCTTCAGGCTTGCAGTTATTATCACAATAGAAACTTGAAAAAGACATTGAAGTAATTGCTTCTATTGTAATTCCTTGGCCGTTATCAGAAATATTAATATTTGCAGACTCATTTTCTGTTAATTCACAAATAAACGTAATCAGATGAATCAACAGAAAGTAAATAGGTAGATATTTTATATACCCTTCAGATTTTATATCGAGGTTATAATCAACAGTATAATTATATTCTCTTAGACAATCTGCGGCTATTTTAACTATATTTTCTGCAGATTCCTTAATAGAATACAAATCAGAATATCTCTCTTCTCCGATAAGAGTTTTAACAAGTCTCCTGATTTTACTGATATTATTCCTGTTCAACCCGTTTTCAAAAACATCTTTCATTATGTCTGAAATACGTTCGCTTTTTTTATTCATGCTAAAAAGAAGCGAAGAAAAACATCCGGATAAAACAGGTTCTAAATAATAAGGCAGGAAAAACCAGACGCTTGACTCTTTCCCTTTATAGTTCATTTCAGTAACAAAAGCAGTAATTATCCCATCACCCGTATACAATGGAATTGTGCAAGATTTACCACTTTCCATTACAGACTTCAAAAGCATTGAACCGCTGTTATCCAGGTGAGACAATACGCTTACAGTTCGTTTGGGAAGCCTTATAAAAGAAACAGCTGCTTCATTTTTATAAATAACTTTAAAATGCCTGTCACAAATCATTACAGGAAATGTCATTTTATCAGCATGTTTAAAATCGTTTCTAAATCTCATATTTAAAACCCGCAATTATAATTCATCATCCTATTATACACTATTAATCTATATTTTAGTATTATTAAATATAAATTATTTTTAAATTTTAAAGTTTTTTTTGGTCAAATTGTGACAAAATAAAAAACTTTATAAAAATCTATTGCAAACCATTGGTAAAAGTTGTAGAATAATACGGATAAATTATTATTGGAGGATAATTATAAATGTCAGTAAAAGTTGCAATTAACGGATTCGGAAGAATAGGTCGTCTTGCATTTCGTCAGATGTTCGGAGCAGACGGTTATGAAGTAGTTGCTATCAACGACCTCACCAGCCCTCTCATGCTCGCTCACCTTCTTAAGTATGATACAGCTCAGGGCAGCTACGTTGCTCAGGGTCATACTGTAACATCTAAAGAGCCTGAATACGCAGAAGACGGAAAAACAGTTTTAACACCCGGATCAATCACAGTTGACGGTAAAGAAATCACAATCTACGCTGAGCCTAAAGCAGCAAACCTTCCCTGGGGAGAATTAGGAGTAGACGTTGTTCTTGAATGCACAGGTTTCTACACTTCAAAAGCAAAATCTCAGGCTCATATCGATGCAGGAGCAAAGAAAGTCGTTATTTCCGCTCCCGCAGGAAACGATCTGAAGACAATCGTTTATTCTGTAAACGAGGATACACTTACAAAAGAAGACCAGATCATCTCTGCTGCTTCTTGTACAACAAACTGCCTTGCTCCTATGGCAAAAGCTCTTAACGATACATATCCTATCGTATCTGGTATCATGACTACAGTTCATGCATACACAGGTGACCAGATGATTCTTGACGGTCCTCACAGAAAAGGCGATCTCCGCAGAGCTCGCGCAGGCGCAGCTAATATCGTTCCTAACTCAACAGGCGCTGCAAAAGCAATCGGACTTGTTATTCCCGAACTCAACGGCAAACTTATCGGTTCTGCTCAGCGTGTTCCCGTAACAACAGGATCAACAACAATTCTTGTTGCTGTAATCAAAGGTAAGGACGTAACAAAAGATTCCATCAATGCGGCTATGAAGAAAGCATCATCTGAAAGCTTCGGCTACAACGTTGACCAGATAGTTTCTTCAGACGTTATCGGAATGAGATACGGCTCACTGTTTGATTCCACTCAGACAATGGTTACAAAGATCGACGACGACACTTATCAGGTACAGGTTGTTTCATGGTATGACAATGAAAACTCCTACACAAGCCAGATGGTTCGTACAATCAAGTATTTTGCTGAAAAGTGCTGATTAACTTAAAAAAAGCAGAGTAATTTTTACTCTGCTTTTTTTTATTATCTATTGACTTTTACAAATTATGTGATATAATACCAATGTTGCACAAAAAAGCCCCTGTAGCTCAGTAGGTAGAGCATTTGACTTTTAATCAAAGGGTCAGGAGTTCGAATCTCCTCAGGAGCACCAGTCCGTGTGTCTTAACACGGCAAAGCCTGCAGTCATCTGACTGCAGGCTTCATTTTTTTGTTATTCGAACATTAATTTAGTAAACTTCAAAGAAGTTCTTAAATATCTTAATTTAGCATCATCGGGAAAAACGTTGTTAACGTAGTAAACGCTTCCATCCTTATCTGTAAACAAACAAGGACTGTAAGAATAAAGCGTTTTACCATCTTTTTGCTTATCATATTCAAATGGATTATTAAGTGCATACCACGTCTTTCCTAAATCATTGCTGAAAAACAATTTGCATTTCTCAGGAGTTGAAATACTTCCCTTCATACCAGTTAATACTATCGTCCCTTTTTCTCCACCCAACGGAGTCCAGCAGCACCACGGCGTTTGATATAGCATTTCTCCGTCTTTACCTTTTATAAGCGTTCCTGCTTTTTTAGGAGACCACTCTGTTATTTTATCTGATATTTTGTAACAAATCTGATTTACTCCGCCCAATACTTCGTAAATCATCATATATCCATTTTCGCCCATTTTTATCACAACCGGCATACCCGGTCGAAGTTTTTGATTAGTCGGTGCCACGCAAAGGATTCTTTCTCCCCAATTCTTCCCATCAGAAGAAACTTTCATTACGATTCTTTGACCGTTGTTTGTATATATTTCCTTGTCAGTTGAATCAGAATAAAAGCACGCTAAAACTTTTTCATCATAGTCATATATCAGATAAGGTTCATACAATCCAGAGCCAGCGTGATTATCATCCTCATAATCTACCACACTATATTCTTCCCAGTTCTTGCCTAAATCGAAACTTCTCCATAAGATCATTGCCGTATGATCCTTATTTAATGAACCGACAGTACATCCCATCAATAAAGTCCCTGCAGGCATATCTCCCATGTCTTCAGGTAATTCATAAAGCATAGGAGTTCCTACATATTCGTATTTTGAAGCATCTGTAAACGTTGCAGTTCCCGCAAGTTTCCAGCTAACTCCTCCGTCAGAACTAATATAAACAGGAACCGTAGAAATATGCGTTTCATAAGAAAGGAACATCAATCCGTTATTATCATTATTGTGCTGCAAAACAACAAAAGCGGTATATGCAGGATTTTCACCGAATCTGGCAGAGTTAAAATCAATTTCAGATTCTGTTCCAACGCTCACCGAAGTCAAATACGGCAGTACCGTTATGTTATCTTCACACTGAATTGAAAAAGTATTTGTATTTTTGTCTATATTAATTTTTCCGTCGTTCGATTTTTTACAAAAAAGATTAATAAACAATTTCATCGAAGACAAAATTCCCTGAGATCCGTTTCCGTTGATAATAATTTTCTTTTCAACAAAAGAAACAAATCCTCCAGCAACATTATCCGGCATAGTTGAAGCCTTAGCTTTTGACTCTTCTCTGTCAGTATTCCCTACAAGAATTTCAAAATTATCTTCTGATGATATATTTTTATCTGTAATTATTTGTATATCAGTATTGCAATATAAATCAATATAGTATTTGAAATATTTTATGCTCTCGGCCAAACTGTTTTGCTTTGAAGAATAAACGATACGAAAATCGTGCAAATCATAACTGATTACTTCTTCTATCGGGTCAATATTATCAGAATAATCAGTTCTTATTTCAGAATTATTCACACAGCCAGCAAAAAACAATATTGATAAACAAATTAAAAATAATACCAGTTGTTTCATTCTAATCTCCTTTCGAAGTTATATATTATCTTACCACAACAAAAAATAAAATGCAAGAAAAAACACCTGCATAATCACAGGTGTTGGCTAAAGATTGCTGTTTTGACAGAACAGGGGTAATCGTTTAATTTCTTAACTTCTTGACTCAGTTGAATACCTTTTCAAAAGCAGACGTCCAATCACAGAAAATATCTTGGCCCCATGCATCCGATCCGAAGTTCCGCAAGCCCTTATTGTTCGAGCACTTTTTTGAAGCAAAATTGAAGAACGTTTTCACATCAGCGACCTCAACAGTTGCCGTGCTATCCTCAAAAAAAGAAATATAGAAGGTTTCACCTTTCAGGTATTTGGGATGACAAAGCGGGATAGCACACAGTATCTTGCTGTTTGTATTGTCTGTTCCGTAAACGCAAATGACATCTGGCTCTTTTTCGACAACGATCCCCATATCGTTCCAATGAAACATTTGACCCTTTTAGGCAAAGAGAGAAAAAGTAAATGAGTAATCTTGATGCTGCATTCCCAAACCTCCAAATAAAAAAAGGATTGCCATTCTTGTTAAAATAGCAATCCTATCCTGGCTGAGGATTAGGGATTCGAACCCCAACAAACAGAGTCAGAGTCTGTCGTGCTACCTTTACACAAATCCTCATCAGTTCCAAACGGAACGAGATAATTATATCATAATTATATAATTTGTCAATATCAAAAAGAAAAATTATTTCTTATTATATCTGCTCATAACGTCAATCCCAAAATCAAGAGCTTCATATAATCCATCTGATACAAACTGCTTAATAATGCGATTGCTTTGCTCGGCATCAGTGCTCATAACTTGACCAAGAACTTTATCAGGAATTTCAATTTTGTTGTCAGGGGTACGCGTCGCAACAGATTTATATGATAATATCATCAGAAACAATACGCATTTATTATTCATACTTCCGTAGCAGATTGTATTATTTTCTCTGACCAGCGGAAGTCCTTTATACATAAGATATTTTCCCTGTGCTTTTTCCATATTAAACTCACCTCTTTTTAATTATAGCATATTATTAATAAAAAATAAATACATGAACGACAATTATTTGATTAAAACTTTTTTATCTTCATTGTTTAAATAATAATAAATCAAATCGGACTTTTCAGATAACATTTCAAGCTTGTTTTTTCTTTTGAACGACTTGGTTTTAACTTTTATATCAGCATCTTTTCTTACAGAGGACAAAAATACACGTCCCTTCAAGTTGGCAGCAAGAAGATTTACTGATTCTATATGATAAGCATCTATCTCTTTTGAAACTTCGAAATATGAAAACAGTATAAAACGTTTTACCCTTGAACGCGTAAACATATTAGAAGTAGAATTCTCTAAAAGCTCATCAAAATTTTTTGATATCAATGAATTCTTTTTTACAAATGATGCAAGAGCCCTGTTCCCTTCAAAATATCCGTCAATTTCATTAATATCACTGCCAAGAATATAAGTCATCATTATATCATTAAATCTTGAATAGTTAAAAACAGACGGCAAATCTGAATATCCTTCTGGAAGAACATTAATCTGTTCGGAAATTCCGGACAAAACAATATCTTTTCTAATGTCGGTAGCGGAATAACTCCGGTCAACGGGAGTTACAATCGGTTTAATGTTTGATTTTAACTTTTTTAAAGATATCATATATTCAAGGGCAAGAATATCGTTGGCTTTACTCGGAAGGTTTTCATGATAGAGCTCAAAAAAAGTTAAATCTCTGATTCTTATATATGAATAATCTTTTGCATATTTTTTTAAATTAGAACTAAAAGAAAAATTAAATTCCTGCGAAGATAATCTATCTGCAAAAAGTGATAATCTTTCACAGTCAAATGATTCACATCCGAATGCAATATAATCTATTTTTTTTAATTTGTTTAAAATCAAAACAGAATAAAAAGCAAAATATGATGCTCCTGACGAACAAAACGGAAAAGGATATTCTAAAACAAGATCAACGCCGTTATTTACTGCAATTTCTGCCCTTTTATATTTAGAAATAATCGAAGGCTCGCCTCTTTGAACATAGTTTCCGCTCATAAGAGAAATCACAGTAATGTCCTCGTCAAATTTGGCTCTTAAATAATCAATCTGATTCTTGTGTCCATAATGAAAGGGATTATATTCGGAAATAACAGCAACGTTAATCATGTTTTTACCTTAAATCAGAAAATATATTGACAAACAAAAAATAAAGTGATAAAATAAGAAGAAGTACGGGGTGTGGCTCAGTTTGGTAGAGTGCTTGGTTCGGGACCAAGAGGCCGCTGGTTCGAGTCCAGTCACTCCGATCAAGGCAATATCATTTGATATTGCCTTTTATTTTTTTAACGCAGAAATCAAGCAGGATTTGTAATCCTCTCCGGAAGAATACAAAATAACTGATTGAAGGTCAACTCCTATACCATTGCCTATCCCCAAGCTTTCAAGATATATTTTTGAATAAGGAGAAGCAGAATAAATATTATCATCCGATAAAGAAAAGTTAATACTTGTAAGATACTTGCCGAAAATCTTTCTGAACGTCAATTCATCACGGACTACAAATTCATTATCCCTAGAGTCAATAATCGTATATACGTAAGGAAAATCTGAAGACGTTGAGTTTTCTTTTTTTATCTCTTTAATCACCCCAACGTCAGATTCAAAAACGTTTTCCAGGGATAATTGTATCTCATCATTTCCAACGGAAGTTTTCCATAGACTGACGTTTTCCTTATCTGCGGCAGCAGAAAAGTAGTATCCGGAAATATCAGAAAATCCTGATAAAACTTCTTTCCCGGTTTCGGAAATGTTTTCAGCAAAAGATGAATTATCGTACAATCCTTCAAACACATGACAATGATTATCGGTACATACGTCAAATCCGTCTGCACTATGCCTTCTCAATAAACCGTAAACATATGATCTGAGCACTACCGAAAGAGCTTTAGAAGCAGTTTCGTTGATATCCCCCGGCAATTCATAGGTCATTATTGAATCAAGATAATCATTAATATTAACTGAACAGATAACCTTCATTGCCAATCGTTTTGAATCGATAAAAAATTTGAAATATCCTTTGTATAATCTGCCTTGATTGTCAGAATAATTGCCCGACTCCGCAGTCAATCTCATACTGTCTGAAGGGGTGCTGATTTCATAGATTACCTTTTTAGACAAAGAATTAATAATAATAAAATCTGTTTCTACGGACTTAACGATTTTTGCATTCAGATTAACAGTTTTTTTCAAAGAATCAAGAGCATTCTGAGCATCTTCAGAACTTCCAAACTGACCATATCGCAATGAATATGATCCGGAATTAAAAAAAACATAACTATATAGTTCGCTGTTTTTAACAACGTCTATCTGATTAAAATAATCATTAATTCTCAAAACGTTATTTATATTAAAATTACTGTACACCTCAGATGAATCCTGTTTGTTAGGAAGAATAAAAACAGGATTGTCTTTATTAGAGAATGAGTCCCCGCTACCTTTTACAGAAAAAGAAGAAATATCAATATGATAATAATCGGATATTACCGTTCCTTCATCAGCCCTTATAAATTCATCGCCGTAGTAGACGCATTTGCCGCTGTTACCGAAAACCAGTGAGGAATCAGATTCATCAGAAATTATTTTTTTATTATTTTCAGATAAATCAAACTTTCCTGCAAAATTCAGAAAATAATTCTGAACAGAAGATTCTCCGTAAAACAAGCCAATATCAATTATATCGGCTTTTCCGTTTTCAATTTTAATATTAGTATCCGCTGCGACTGACTTAATGCTTGCCAGCATAAATACAATTGCAAGAACCATAAGAAGACCAAGAAAAGCACAAAGCAGTCTTATCCATAGTCTTTCTGAAGGATTTTTCTTGGATTTATATTTATAACTTTTTTTCTTAGACATTTTTCAACGCCTCTTATAACAGATTGATTTGTTCGCCACCGTCTGTTGTTCCAAAAGGAATCCCGACAGCAGGTATCTTTAGCTTCCTGTACGATTTTCCGCCTGTTGGTTTAAAATCTTTTAACACTTTTATTATTTTTTGCCCTTTTTTCAAGGTAAACAACGTAACCCCCTGTGCGGTTCTTGTATTTTTGATGGGGATAATATCCGTGCTAATCTGAATTGCTTTATTCTGATCACTGATAATAAATACCTCTGCAGAATTGTCAATATAGATAATACCCGCAATCGGACTTTGAGTACTGTAAGCGGAGGTAAGTTTTCTTCTGTTTGATTTTGTCTGATATTCAGAAGCAGAAATTTTGACGCCTTTTCCGTTTTCAAAAATAAAGACAAAAGAACCGTTGTATTCATCCGGTTTGAACGCTTTTATAAATACAGGGGTTTCTCCCTTTTCAAATCCGAGCTTGGCGGGCAAGAACTCACCAAGCTGATTGGCTTTGGAAATTTCTATTGAGTCTGCGGAAGTTTTGTAGCAGTTTCCTTTATTGGTAAATACAATAACGTCGGCATTGCTGGGAGCTATTTCTTCATATGTTATTTCGTCACTCTCTTTAAGCTTATGCTCATCCGGTGCCTTCGTAGTATTATTAATGTTTAACTTTTTAACGTAACCTTCTTTAGAATAAACGTATCTGACAGGATAACTGTTGTCTTCCTCTTCTTCAACATATTCAACAATGTCTTCTTCATAAAGAAGGTCAGATACGCGAGGCTTGCTGTATTTTTGTTTAATTTCTTTTAATTGCTTGGCAATAGCAGTTTTTAAACGCGCCTCAGAATCGACTATGCCTTGCAATTCGGAAATTTCTTCAGTAAGAGAGTTAATTTCATCAGTTCTTTTTAAAATATATTCACGGTTAAGATTGCGAAGACGAATGTCCGCTATAAATTCTGCCTGAACTTCATCAATCTGGAATCCTTCCATAAGATTGGGAATTACGTCACTTTCAGAAGGAGTATGACGAATAATCCTTATAGCTTTATCAATGTCAAGCAAAATTTTTCCAAGACCCTGGAGAAGATGAAGTCTTTCGCTTTTTTTATTTATATCAAATAGCAGTTCCCGTTTATAGCAATTAATTCTGAATTTGATCCACTCTTTTATGATTTCTATCAAACCGAGTTGTTTCGGAACACCGTCGATAAGAACGTAAAACATACAGGCAAAGCTGTTTTGAAGAGTGGTCTGTTTGAATAGTTTATTCATCAATTTATCAGGATCAACCCCTTTTCTTAAATCAAGAGTCAATTTGAAACCCGATAAGTCTATTTCATCTCTGAAATCAACAATCTCTTTCAGGTTGCCATTCTTAACAAGGTCACCTATTTTTTTCATTATTTCTTCTATGCTTGTTGAGTATGGAATCTGAACTATTTCAATACAATTGTTTTTTTCATCATATACGTACTTGGAACGAATCAGAAACGACCCCTCTCCAGACCTGTAAATATCCGCCAACTGTTGTCTGTTATATATTATACTTCCGCCACTTGGAAAATCAGGCGCTTTAATAATATCCAGAATCTGATCGACGTCTGTATTTGGATTCCTAAGGATCTGAATCGTTCCGTCACATACTTCCCCAAGGTTAAACGAACAAATCTTTGACATGATTCCTACTGCAATACCCATATTCGGAGAAACCAGAATATTAGGAAAAGTGGTCGGAAGAAGAACTGGTTCTACAGTTGTGTTGTCATAATTAGGAACAAAATCTACTGCATTTTTATCTATACCACTAAAAATTTCACTGCAGAACGGGTCAAGTTTTACCTCGGTGTATCTTGAAGCAGCAAACTTCATTTCAGAAGAATACTGCTTGCCGAAAGACCCTTTTGAATCAATAAAAGGATATAAAAGTGACTCATTCCCTCTTGTAAGTCTAACAAGAGTCTGATAAATAGGATCATCTCCATGCGGATTAAGATGCATAGTCTGACCGACTACATTTGTTGATTTTGTTCTTTGACCGGTCATCAGACCCATTTTCAGCATTGTATAAAGAATCTTTCTGTGAGACGGTTTAAAACCGTCGATCTCAGGAATAGCTCTTGATATAATAACAGACATTGCGTACGGCATATAGTTCTTTTCAACTGTTTCCGTAATCGGACAATCCGTTATCGGGGCTTCTATTATGGAATCAATATCTTCGGTTGATTTCTTTCTCTTAGCCATTAATGTCTCCGTGTTTTAAAATAATTATATTATAACCCGATGCTTTAAGCATTCTGTTGAAAACTGCTAAACCGATTCCTTCTGTTGAAGGAAGTTTAGCATAAATTCTTTTTATATCTTGTCTGTTATCAAACAATCTTAGTACGTCAAATAATTTATGAGCCTGAGTTTCTTTGTCACTGCTGCTTCCTATGACGATGCAATTAGCTTTATCAGAAATAGCCTTATAATCATCAAATCCTATGACTGCGTTCTCAGGCGATTGTAATTTTTCAAGCATATAACGTTCAACGTCAGAATCATCACCGTCAATCAGAATTAAATCTGCGGCCGGCGCATAATGACGGTATTTCATACCCGGAGCCAAAGGTCGTTCATTGTCATCAAGCTTTTTTGAAACGGCTTTATCCATTTTAACCTTGTAACCTGCTTTTTCAAGCATTTCAACCGATATTTTACCCGGTCGAAGAAGAGTGAGGATATTATTATTCTCCGGAATTATTATGGTAGATTCCAATCCAATTTCGGAATCTCCGCCGTTAAGAATCATATCGATTCTTCCGTTCATATCTTCCAAAACATGAAATGCTGTCGTACAGGAAGGTCTGCCGCTCAGGTTAGCAGAAGGCGCTGCTACCGGGACCCCGCAGAATTCAAGAAATCTGTTTGCTGTTTTGTTAGACGGAATCCTTACTGCAACAGTTTCAAGCCCACCGGTAACCGTATATGGAATAATAGATTTTTTCTTAAGAATAACGGTTAAGGGGCCGGGCATAAACTTTTCGGCAAGATCATAAAAAACAGCCGGCGCAACACAATATTTTTCTACGTTTGAGTAATCATTCAAATGGATAATCAAGGGATTATCTGACGGTCTGTTTTTTGCTTTGTATATTTTAGAAGCAGCATCTTCCATTAACGCGTTTGCTCCTAAACCGTAAACTGTTTCCGTAGGAAAAGCAACAAGTCCTCCTGAAAGAATTATGTCTGCGGCTTTTTGAAGATCTTTGTCTGTCGGATTATTGACAAAAATTGTATTCATTCAGTTCTCCGCTTCTTTACTTTTTAATTTTTCAGCAGTGTCATAATTTATTAAAGCGTCAATCATCTCACCGATATTTCCATTCATAAAAGACGGCAAAGTATATACTGTCATCCCGATCCTGTGATCAGTAACTCTTCCCTGCGGATAATTATAAGTTCTGATTTTTTCGCTTCTGTCACCAGTTCCTATCTGGTTCCTTCGTTCATTAGCAATTGAAGAGTCCTGCTCGTTTTTTTTGATTGAGTACAGTTTTGATCTTAGCATAGTCATTGCTTTTTCTTTATTCAAAAGCTGACTTCTCTCCTGTTGACATTCAATTACGATTCCGGAAGGAATATGAATAAGTCTAACAGCTGACTCTGTTTTATTAATATGCTGACCTCCTGCACCGCTGGATTTACAAGTCTCAAACTTTATATCTTCCGGCCTGATTACAATTTCAACGTCCTCAATTTCCGGGAGAACCGCCACAGTAACCGTTGACGTTTGTATCCGCCCTTGTGATTCTGTAACAGGGACACGCTGGACTCTGTGAACCCCGCTCTCAAACTTAAATCGTGAATAAGCACCCTCCCCTTTGATCATAAAGGAAATATCTTTATATCCTCCAATGCCTGTCTCGTTAAAACTCAATAAATCATAAGTAAAACCATATGAAACAGCATACATTGTATACATTCTGTAAAGATCTGAGCAAAAAAGCGCAGCTTCTTCACCGCCCGCTCCGGCTCTTATCTCAACAATTATATTCCTGTCATCATACTTGTCTTTAGGCAGCAATAAAACTTTAAGCTCGTCCAGAACCGACGCCTGACGTTCTTTGGTTTCCTTTATTTCGTCTGATAAAATCTTTTTTTCTTCACTGTTTACATCTTCATCCGATATAAGAGCTATAGCTGTGTCGATATCAAGCTGACAGTCAGTATACTCTCTGTATTTTTGTACAATAGGCTCAATTCTTTTTTTCTCCTTAAGCAACTCATTGTATTTCAAATAATCAGAGGCAACAGTATCTGAATTCAGCTGCTGCTGTATTTGTTCGTAATAATCGTTTATTTCTTTTAATTTTGAAAACATTCAAAAACACCGTTTATTTTATAAAATCAAATTCAATATAATAAATAGATACGGTATCACCGTCTACCACGCCGGCCTGCTCCAATTTTTCTATAGTACCGGATTGTCTTAAAACCTTTTGAAAATAGTTAAGAGATTCCCTGTCATCGAAATTAATAGAGTTCATAAGGTTATACAGCCATTCGCCTTCAACAACATATTTGCCTGAAGAATCTCTGGTAATTGTAATACTGTGGTCCTCTTCTTTAATTTCGGAATTATTGTAATATTCACTTTCAAATACCTTAACAGGTGGCAAAGTTTTTAATTTGTTATAAGCGGCAAAAACTATCGACCTGATATTATCTCCAGTTGCCGCAGAAACGTATATACATTCATATCCCTTAAAATCAACAAAGTCTTTAAACTCTGTTAAATCTTTTTCACCGGCAAGATCGTATTTATTTGCTACAATAATCTGCGGTTTATTTATTAACTCAGAATCATATTTAGAAAGTTCTGCGTTAATTGATATTATGTCATCTATCGGATCTCTGCCTTCGGAACCAGACACGTCAACAACATGGAGAAGCAATCGGCAGCGTTCTATGTGTTTCAAAAACTTAAATCCTAGACCTATTCCGTCTGAAGCTCCTTCAATAATTCCCGGGATGTCTGCAGCAACAAAAGAATTATATTCATCAACGTTAACTACTCCTATCATCGGTTCAAGTGTAGTAAAGTGGTAATCGGCTATCTTGGGATGGGCAGACGAAATCATAGAGAGTATCGTTGATTTTCCAACGTTCGGATATCCAATCAAGCCAACGTCAGCAATGAGTTTTAATTCAAAAATAATCTCTTTTTCTTCACCCTTAATTCCACCTTTTGCAAAACGCGGTATCTGCCTTGTAGCAGTAGCAAAATGTCTGTTGCCCCATCCGCCTTTTCCACCTCGGCATAAAACGAAGTCTTCATTCTGAGACATATCTTTAATGACCATACCGGTTTCAGCGTCTTTTATTACAGTTCCATAAGGAACGGGAAGGATAATATCTGCCCCGTTTTTACCGTGAAATTTACCGTTCTTTCCATCTTCACCGTTTTCGGCAATAAATTTTCTTTTGTATTTATAAAAAGATAAAGTATTGGTACCGGGATCTATCCTGATAATAATATCTCCGCCTTTTCCGCCGTCTCCGCCGTCAGGGCCGCCGTGAGAAATGTATTTTTCTCTGTGAAATGAAACACAGCCGTTTCCGCCGTTTCCGGCTTTCAAGTACAATCTGACATTATCGAACATCATATCATTTTACCAATTTTATAAAATCATTTTCGTTTAAAACCGTTACGCCTAGTGAGTTGGCTTTATCTAATTTGCTTCCCGGATCCGTTCCGCAAACAACATATGAAGTCTTTTTGGAAACTGAAGAAGAGACTTCTCCTCCGAATTTTTTTATTAACTGTTCTGCTTCAGATCTAGTATAGGAAGAAAGCGTTCCCGTTATTACAAACTTCATTCCTGAAAATCTGTTATCTTCGAAAGCAGAAACAGTTGTATACGGAGAAACTCCCATTTCAACAAGCTTATCTACAATATTACGATTGTTTTCATCCGCGAAAAATTCAATTAAGTTATCAGCAGTTACATCACCGATATCGTTGATAGAAGTCAAATCCTCCTTGTCAGCATCGTAAAGATTTCTGATATCTTTAAACTTTTTTATTATGCTCTCAGAAGCTTTCAATCCAACTTGTCTTATTCCGAGAGAATAAAGAAGTCTTTCGGCACCTCTGCTCTTTGATGCGCTGATAGAAGAAATAAGATTGGTTGACGCTTTCTCGCCGAAACCTTCAAGTCCGTTGATATCATCAGCAGTCAAACGATACAAATCAGATACTTTGCTCACACCGCATTTTTCACATAATGTTTTGACAACTGAAGGTCCCATGCCGTCTATATCCATTGCATCCTTAGAAGCAAAATGAATAAGACTGCGCTGTATCTGAGCAGGACAATCCGGATTGATACATCTGTATGCCGCTTCATTATCCTTTACTATAATTCCACCGCACTCGGGACAAACCTCAGGCATTTTAAATACTTTTTCAGAACCGTTTCTTCTATTTGGTACGGACGATACTATTTCCGGAATTATATCTCCGGCTTTTTGAAGAATTACTACGTCTCCAATTCTAACGTCTTTTCCGGAAATAAAATCGTAATTATGCAGAGTTGCACGAGAAATAACACTGCCGGCAAGTCTGACGGGGTCAAGTTCTGCTATCGGTGTAAGTACCCCGGTCCTTCCTACCTGAATGGAAATATCCAAAAGCTTTGTTTCTTTTTGTTCCGGAGGAAATTTATACGCAACTGCCCACTTAGGATAAGCATCAAGCTCCCCAATCGCGGATCTTAACGGAATTGAATCAACTTTAATAACTACTCCGTCTATATCATATTCAAGGTTGCTGCGAAGACTTCCGATATACTTAATTCTTTCTACTATTTCATCAAATTCAGAAGTTTTATATAACATGGGAATTACTTTAAATCCCAAACTTCTGAGAAACTCCAAAGATTCAATGTGACCCGAAAAAACTCTGTCACAACTTTGAATATTGAACGCAAACATATCAAGTTTTCTTTGGGCAGTTACTGACGGATCCAGTTGCCTTAAGGATCCAGCAGCGGCGTTTCTTGGGTTGGCAAATTCATCTTCGCCGTTTTGTCTTCTGCTTTCGTTTAAAAGCTCAAAAGATTTTCTCGGCATAAAAACTTCACCGCGTACTTCAAGCACGCCGTCATATTCGATTTTCAATGGTATAGAAGCAATTGTTTTAACGTTTCCTGTAACGTTCTCTCCAACAGTTCCGTCTCCGCGCGTCGCGGCATAAATAAGATTTCCACCTTCGTAATGTAAAACGCATGATAAACCGTCGATTTTGCATTCAACTGAATATTCAATCTTTCCAAAATCTTTTGAAAGCCCATCTGTAAAAGACTTAAATTCTTCAAAAGAAAAAACGTCAAGAAGACTCTTCATCGGTACAGTATGAACAGACTTTTCAAATTTATCGACAGCCTTTCCTCCAACTCTGACAGTCGGAGAATTAGGGTCATAATACTCCGGATATTGTTCTTCCAAAGATTTCAATTCATAAAAAAGTTTATCATATTCATAATCTGAAATAACAGGATCGTCGTCGATATAATATTTTTTGCTATAATAATGCAAATCTTTTCTCAAACGATTAATTTTAGACTCAACGTCAGACATACTGCCACCATTAAATTGTATAATTTCATTATATTATATCATATAAAAAAAGGTCATTCAATAGTCGAATATGTTTTTTACAAAAAAAGAAGCCCTGCGGCTTCTGATTTTATTTTAATTTAAGATGATGAGGAATACCGTTGACATAATTTAGCTTGACTTCCCCTTTGATCAGCGGAAGAATATAATCTATGCATTCATTTGTAACGTAATTTCCTTTTTCATTAATATAATTTAAAGGAACCGTTTTTACTTTGTTGGCAACATTTTTTACGTCAACAGTAGAAAAATCGACACTATAAGGGTTAGTATTTCTTGCGACGGAAACCATGAATCCGCTTTTACCCTTAAGCATGGATTCTGCAGCAAATTTACCGGACTTGAAGGATTCCGATATATCTGTTTCAGACAAAAGATATGACGCACATCTTTGAGGAAGATTTAGATCAAACGCCCTTACCTTGCATCCGATTCTTTTTTTGATAACGTGTTCCAGATATCTTGCGGAGCCTGACAGATATTTGTGGCCGAATACGTCGACGCTTCCGGACATACTGCTTTCACCGACGTATCTTCCTTCTTTGTCTCTTATTCCCTCCGACAGGCAAATTACAACATTCGGATGTTTTTCATGAGCTTTATTAACATCGTTTAAAAAATCTTCAACGTCAAACGGAACTTCAGGTAAATATACATAATCAGGACCATTCCCTTCGATCGACGGAATAGCCGCAGCGGCGGTAAGCCACCCTGAATCTCTACCCATTATTTCTACAAGCGTTACAGACTTTACTGTATAAACGGAACAGTCCATAACAATATCCTGAACTGTTGAAGCAATATATTTTGAAGCGCATCCATAACCCGGAGTATGATCAGTAAGAACAAGATCATTGTCGATCGTTTTAGGAACTCCTATAAACTGAATTTTATAAGGAAATCTATTTGATATTTCCGATAATTTCATAACGGTATCCATCGAATCATTTCCGCCGATATAAAAGAAAGCTTTTATTGATAATTTTTCGAAAATAGAAAATAAATTATTATAAAATCCCATACTGTCGATAGAATCGATAGGAGGCATTTTTATTCTGCATGAGCCTAAAGCAGAGGAAGGAGTTACAGACAATTCAGACAATTTTTTAGAAGTATCATCTTTAAAAATATCAGTTAAATTCAAAAAATTTTCTTTCAGTACTCCTTCAATCCCGTTAACTGCACCGTATACATTATCAACTTTTTTTGAATTTAAACAAACCTCGAGAACTCCTGCAAGGCTGGCATTTATAGCGCACGTCGGCCCGCCGGACTGTCCTATCAAAACGTTGAACATATAAAACTCCTTTATAGTTAAGATATAATAAGAAAACAAAAATAGGGATGCTAACGCACCCCTATTTGTATATTGGTGACCCGTACGGGAATCGAACCCATGTTTTCGCCGTGAGAGGGCGACGTCTTAGCCTCTTGACCAACAGGCCATTTTGTATTTGAGATTATATCATACGAGTTATCAAAAATCAACTGTCATTTTATCCAAAAAAAAAATAAATTGTTAGTTGAATATGTATAAGCAAAAATGAAAAGAATAATCGGCGCAAAATCAATTGCGCCGATCAAATTCAATGTTAGTCAACTGCCCTTTTTTTATTGATCAAATCAAAAATCAAAAGAATAATCGCGGAGATTACAATAAAGAGCAATCCGGTAAAATACCAGGTAAAAATCGTTCCTTCAAGCAAAGGTTTATTCAGATAAAAAGCATCATCAATATGAAGAACGTCGATCTCAAGTTTGCCCAGAGTAACAAGACTGCAAAGTCCAAGAATAAGATAATGTATTTTTTTCAAAGTCGGAACGTATTTTCCGCTCATAATCAAAAGAACTATGATAAGGATCATCAAGGCGTGATGAATCAAACCGGTAATAGTCGGAAGATAAAAAATACTATCAGACTGCCCGATAAAGTCGGGATAAACCATAGTAATAACGGCTCCAATAAATCCAAGAGGACAAACTATGTGATAATACCATGATAATCTTTTTGAAAATAAAACTGAAATCGCAAGTGAAAAGCTTGAAAATCCGCAGAACGTGTTAAAAATCAGTTCTCTCCAATCATTATATTTGATAAAAGCAACGCTGAAACGATTTCCAACAATGCATATTAATAAAAGAGAAGCAAGAATTTTTAATACTGTGTTTCTGTATCTATCAGTTTTATTTTTTAGAAATAAAATAATAACAGAAGCGCAAAATATGAGCCAAATCAAAATAAAAATTAAATGTTCGATTCCAAAAATCTTAGGCATAGTTCTATCTCCCAATTAGATTTATTATAATATATAACAAATTTCACAATAAATCAATGGAAAAAACAAAAAAGGTATTCAAAACTATTACAGTTCCAAATACCTGATGTGTTGTGCGGCCGCTTTAGATCGGTTTGGGGTAAAAACCGACTTTTCGGCACTACTGTATCAATCTTTGAAATCTTTCATTGCTGTGTAGAAAAATGAATTCCTCTTGGTTCAGATACTCTTTAAACTCATCGCTCATCCGTGTTCCCTGATTACCAAACCATTCACGGGTATCTTCTTCAATCATACAAAGATGCGGAACGGTGTATTTATAAATACCTGGCACGTCGAAAAAAATTCTATCATACTCTATTGCATAGGATTTCATTTCTTC
>JAEEGL013341951.1_pt1 | contig 20882 bp, 21 predicted proteins | sample 9134231 | NCBI WGS metagenome assembly JAEEGL01 (sample SAMN16246548, study PRJNA631951) | gut metagenome | biome: gut microbiome; feature: rumen; material: fiber-attached | host: Bos | place: Iran: Karaj | collected 2018-10
TGCCTCTGTAATAACCGCACTCACCGCATACTGTGTGATAAACGTGCCAGGCTCCACAGTTGGGGCAGATGGCCAGTGTAGGTGCTACTGCCTTATCGTGGGTCCTTCTCTTCGCAGTTCTTGTCTTGGACTGCCTTCTTTTAGGATGTGCCATTTTGTTTTGTTTTTATTGTTGTTATTATTCGTTATCTGATTCCAGAATACTGTTCAATGCATCCCAACGGGGATCTGTTGCACCGGTATCCACATCACCACCTTCTTCACCACCCTCTTCGGCTGAGTGCTCATCAAGTTTCTCCATCATGCCCTTGTTGCACTTTCCGGGTGCATGTACGTGCTTGATGGGAATAGCCAGAGCGATGAACTCATAGATATACCAGGCTACATTGACAATACCCTTGTCCTCCGGTACCACCACGATGTCACCGTCATCTGCAAAATCAGGACCCAGCTTAACCTTAAGCTCACCTGTATTCTCAATGTCAAGTGACATGTCATCAAGGCAGCGGTCACAGGTAACGATTACCGTTCCCGCCACTGAAAAACTGAGATGATATACACCGGATGCCTTGGTTACCTTAAGGTCTACGTTCACTTTGCCGCGCTGAACCTCCTCGCCCTCCACTATATTGAAGAACTCCTGGTCAACTGTCCAGCTGTACGTAGAATTGGCTTCTGTAAGCCCCTTCAGGTCAACGTTGTATTTATCCAGTCTTCCCATCAGACAAATTTTTCGGGGCACAAAGATAAAACAATATTTTCTCTTATTGAAATGATTAAGAATTTTTTTAGCACATGCTATTGGGCTCGCTGCTTCGCTACGCTCGAATTTCCATGCGCTTTACGGCCTACGGCCTTAAGCGTCAGGCTGGAAACGTATTATTGTATCAGAAGCATTTTACCTTTTTTTAGTTTGGGGCGGCGACGCCCCAAACCCGTTTCGTTCCATTTCATTCCACTTCACTCTGCCGGCCTCCGGCCGGGTAAAACATAGCCCTGACGTGCTTCGCTGTCAGGGTTATGTTTTACTGGGTGCAGCTGGAAACCTTATTACATTTTGAAATACCTAGCTGGAAACCTTATTACACCTTGAAACACCTGGCTGGAAACCTTTCTGGGTGTGGGAATGCTTCCAACGATCAAAAGGGGACGGTTCTGTTTTGTACTTTTGATACTGTTTCAAGATAGTTGATACAGTCAGAAAGATACAAAACAGAACCGTCCCCTTTTGATCGTTTTATTTCAGCAGCTCAATATGGAAGGTAGTACCCTTCCCTATCTCAGAGTGCGAAACATAAATCTTACCCTTATGATACTCCGTTACTATGCGCTTGGCCAGTGAGAGACCAAGGCCCCAGCCGCGTTCCTTGGTAGTATAGCCGGGATCAAAGACGCTCTTCCATGAGCTTTTGGGAATGCCCTTACCTGTATCGGTTACATCAATGGTGACAAAATTCTTATCCTCCAAGAGCTTGATGGTAAGCGTACCGGTGCCACTCATGGCATCCACGGCATTCTTGCAGATATTCTCTATTACCCATCCGAAGAGTGAGGCGTTCACCTTGGCGTTTACCGGCGGATTGGGGAAATCACGCACAAACTTTACAGTGGCGGGAGAACGGTGTTCCACGTAACCTATTACGTTTTCAAGCACGCCCACCATATCTTCCTGGACCGGCTCCGGCATGGAGCCCACCTTTGAGAAGCGCTCTGCCACCATCTGCAGACGATCCACGTCTTTCTCCATCTCTGATATCAGTTCATCATCATACTTATCCTTGAGCAATTCCGTCCAAGCCATAAGTGACGATATAGGCGTACCCAACTGATGTGCAGTCTCCTTGGAGAGCCCCACCCATACGCGGTTCTGTTCCGTCTTCTTGAAACTGAGCAGCGCGAATATGGCTATCAGCACAAACAGCATTACCACACCCATCTGTATATAAGGATATACGGTAAGGCGGTTCAGCAGCAGAGACTCATCAAAACATACCTCATTATAGACTGATTCATCCTGCTCATCATAGAAAATCTTTATGGAATTGCCCAGTTGGCGCATACGCTCCACGTAACTGTTCAGATAAGCCAAAGTATCAGCTTTGCGTATCTCTATGTTAAGGTAGCTCCTTATCTCATTCTTCTCATCCACCACAATCACGGGGATGGTCTTGTTACCGCTTATTACAGCAAGCACAAGGCTCAAGTCTGTGTTCTCATCGGCATCATCAAGTGAACGGTATGCCTCAGCAAACAGTTCCATCTTGGAATGCTCCTCACGTGACAGGTCCTTAACCAATGACTGCGATACGAACAGTGAAATGAAAGCTATTATGATGGCTACGACAATAAGTATTGTCCTTATCCGCTTGAACTCCTTGAATTTTCTCATCTGATATTGCCGCTCTTTTGGGGTCGGCAAAGAATAAACGGATTATCAGTGCGGATATTGTACCCGATACTCAAAGACGGAACAGACGGCGTGCGTTAAGGTTCGTTTTTTCTGCCACCTGATCAACTGTACATCCATACACTTGCGCCATCACGGCGGCGGTACTGACTATGTATGAAGGCTCATTGCGCTTACCTCTGTACGGCACAGGCGACAGATAAGGACAATCCGTCTCCAACACCACACGCTCCATGGGGATTAGAGGCAATACCGCAGGCAATGTTGATTTCTTATAGGTGAGCACACCGCCTATCCCGAACATGAATCCGCTGAACTCCATAAGGGCGGCAGCCTCATCGGCCGAACCTGAAAAACAATGGAACACACCTCTCAAACCGCAGTCCCTGTAATGCGACATCACTTCATACAGTTGTGCAAAACAATCACGGGAGTGTATCACCAAAGGGAGGTCATACTCAAGCGCCCACTCTATCTGAGCGCGAAAAGACTCTATCTGATCATCCAGACGACTCTTATCCCAATAAAGGTCAAGCCCTGTCTCGCCTATTCCTATATACTGATGCTGACCGCCTTCCGTCTGATCCTTGTCAAGAAGCGCTTTCAGACCATCCAACTGACTATGGAAATCATCCGCAAGATCCTCCGGATGCAGCCCTATCATAGGACGACACAAATCAGGCCACGTGTTGTACACACGCATCAGTTCCGGAAGTGTTTCAGGATTTATGTTGGGCATGAGCAGATACTCCAGCCTGGCATCACGTGCCCTGCCTATAACATCGGGCAGATCATCACGGAACGCCTCATCATAGACGTGGCAGTGAGTGTCAATCAATTTCACCCTTGCGGTAATAATAAATCAGTCCGTATTCACGGCATTTCTTGAGTTTCTTCTCACCTGCCAGGTCAGAGAAATAACTCTCTATGGAGTTCCACACCTCAAGTATCACCTCATCTATCTGGGGGCGCATCAGTGATACCACCATAAGACTCTCTTCAGTGAGCTGACGCAATCCGCACTGCTTGTCATAGAGCTCCTTGAAAAGGTCATAATGCACAGCCACCTTTGCTATGGTAGGATTATATATAGGTATCCCCCCCTTGTTTGTCCTGGCCTTCTCACCCTGGATGGTGTTCTCGCAGCAGCGTATTACCGCAATGTCACTTGACATGTCAGGCAGTTCACCTGAATCCTGCGGGATGGAGTAATAGTCCCTGTCGGTAGTTTTCATCTCGCCACGCTTTACGCAAAGGTTGAAAACCGTCAGGAAATGTGATACGTACATCCTGGCAGTCTTGAGCCTGTCCTGATAGGCCTCTGATTTGGAGTAGTTAACCTGCGCTTCAAGAGATTTTACGTAACGGTCAACCGCCCCCTTAAACTGTTGAAGCTTGGTTTCAGCCCTGTTAAAGAGATCAGGTGGCAATACCGGAGCATAATAATCACTGTTTCTCATCTTGTTGATGGCTGTCTCAAGGGAACGGATCCTGGCCTGGTCAGTATTGGGTAATCTTCTGTATGGCATGACGGGATATGGAATTTAAAGGACTCTGTTCATTAGACTTGAGGCATACTCCTTAAGAGCCTGCTTACGTGCTTCAGGCAGGCTTACGCTGTCAAGCTTGGCCATAGCCTCAGCAAAATATGAGCGTATCAGTTTTTCTGAAAGCTCTTTTACACCGACAGCATCATAAATGGCACGCACGGCGGCAATCTTGGCCTCCGCATCAGTGCCGTCATACGCAGCCCAACGGTCCAGTTCAGCCTTCTGAGCGGCATCGGCAAGCAGATACGCATTTATATAAAGGTATGTCTTCTTGTTGCAAAGTATGTCACCGCCTATCTTCTTGCCGAACACGGCAGGATCACCGTAAACATCAAGCAGGTCATCCTGAAGCTGGAATGCTATACCCACCTTCTCACCGAACTCATAAATAAGAGATGCATCCTTATCCGATGCTCCACCAAGAACGGCACCCATCTGAGTGCAGGCAGCCAGCAGCACAGATGTCTTAAGGCGTATCATCTCAATATACTCAGCCTCAGTGACATCATCACGGGTCTCAAACTCCATGTCATACTGCTGCCCTTCCATAATACCTGTAAAGGTCTCATTGGCTATTCCAAGAATCTTCCTGATATCCTTGTCCGATGCCTGAGCAAGATAACGGTATGCCAGGACAAGCATTCCGTCACCGGAAAGGATTGCCGCATTCTCATTCCATTTCTTATGGACAGTGGCATTTCCGCGACGCAGGTCAGCCTTATCCATAAGGTCATCATGCAGCAGGGTAAAATTATGGAATATCTCCATCCCGGCAGCTGTATCATAAACCCGCTCAACATCATCGGCATACATATTGTAAGCCATGATAAGGAATGTAGGACGTATCCGCTTGCCTCCAAGTGAAAGGACATACCTTATGGGAGCATATAGCTCATCCGGTTCGCGTGAGTAATCCAGCGCCTGAAGATAACGCTCAAAACTCTCCTGTATTTGCTGTACTGTTTTCATCAATTGCGAAATTAACAAGTTGTCCTGAAATAACACAACAAAACGAATACAAAAATGCGAAGAGGCCGGAAACGACCTCTTCGCATCATATTTCTCTGTTCCCGCAGATCAGTTAAGACGGAAGTTTACAGGCACGGAGTATTTTACACGTACCGGTTTACCGCGCTGATAACCAGGCTTCCAGTTAGGCATTGTAGAAATAACTCGCAGAGCCTCCTTGTCAAGTGACGGGTTAACACCCTTGACAACCTCCGGATCAACTATCTTACCATCCTTGTTAACCACGAATGATACGATTACACGACCCTGGATATTGTTATCACGGCAGATGGCCGGATACTTGATGTTCTTCTTGAGATACTCCAGAAGTGCATTGATACCACCGGGGAACTCAGGTGCATCCTCTACGACCATGAATATCTCCTCCTCTTCAGGCTCCGGCTCAACCTCAATGTAATCAACCTCATCCAGGTCAACCCATTCAACCTGATCCTCTGTTGAAACCATGATATCCTCCTCAATATCGGCATCATCCTCTACGATCTTGATGATATCAGCCTTAGCAACAGCTGCAGGTGGTGGGGGAACGGTCTTCTTTTCAGGTAATGTGATAGGAACCATCTCCTCTGTTATGGTAGTTTCTCTAGCCATATACAGATCAGAGTTGTCCTCCACCTCTCTCTCGGTCCACTCCAGCGTCACGAACATGACAGCCAGAGCCATTACGAATCCAATCAGGATTGAGGTTCCTTTGCCCTTCTCGAGATCGGCTTTTTCAGACTTCTTGATTTCCATAATTATCGTTTTTTAATTTTTGGCACTCTTATTATCATCGGGCAAAAATACTAATCTTTTTTCATCCTCAATAACAAAAGGCCTTATTTGTATTTTTTTAATACTTGTCAAGGCTCTCTCTTATCCTTGTTTCTATCCCGTAAACGAGAGCTTCTCTCAAATACGTCTCCATTTTTGAAAAAAATTTTCTGATTGACGTTTTTCTTTAGGTGCACGCGTACTGATTTCCTTTAAATAACGTTATAGTTCTACCATTTTATTGTAAATTTGTTCCCAATGAAAATATACGGAAAGATTCTGTTATGCTGCTTTGCGGCAACAATAGCCGCCGGCTCTCTCCATGCCCAGACCCAAGAGAGCTCCTTTGAGTTCCTGAGACTGCCTGTATCTGCCCACAGTTCTTCACTTGGCGGGCATGCCATATCTTTGGCAGAATCTGATCCGGCCCTTCACCTGCAGAATCCGGCTCTTCTTTCAGAAGTTGACAGAAGGCTGTTGGGGCTCAACGCCATGACATGGTTCTCCGGTACCACCATAGCCGGAGCACAATTCTGCGACATGTTTGAAGAACGTGCCCGATATGCTTTCAACGCCAGGTATGTAGATTACGGGAAAATACCGGAAACCACAGCTGACGGAACAAGGACGGGTACCTTCCACCCCAAGGACATGGCAGTAGGAGCCACCTTCTCATACATGCTTAATGACCGTCTGAGCGCCGGACTAACCGGTAATTTCATCTGCTCCAGATACGGTTCATTGACATCTGTCGCCATCGGAGTTGACCTGGGCCTGCTCTACACCATTCCTGACCAAGGCATCACGCTGGCTATTGCAGCCACAAACTTAGGCGGCCAGATAAAAGCTTTTGAAAATACATTCCAGAAACTGCCGTTTGACCTCACGGCCAGCGCATCATTCCGTCTTAGCCATGCCCCGTTCAGGTTCACTGTCTCAATGAATAACCTGACGCGTTGGGACAGGTCTGACTACTATTTTGCCGATGATCAGAAATCAGGATTCGGAGAGATACTCAAACGCCACCTGTCTGCAGGTGTTGACCTACTTCTGTCAGAACGCTTTTATATAGCAGCCGGACTTAACATGCGTAACCGCATAGAACTGGCTGGTGAAGGCAACAAAGGCCTCACCGGCATAACCATAGGTACCGGGCTCAGGATAGGACGTGTCATGTTTGACCTCTCCTACGGCAAATACCAGGTATCAGAATCATCATTAATCTGCAATTTCGCATTCAACTTATGAAAAAGATAATCATCGCCATGGACGGCCATTCATCATGCGGCAAGAGCACCATGGCCAAGACACTCGCCAAGAAGATAGGATACACCTATATAGATACGGGCGCCATGTACCGCGCCGTGACACTTTATGCCATGCGCCGCGGATTTATCGGCAAGGACGGCATCGATGAGGAGTCTCTGCGCAAGGAACTGCCTCAGATAAAGATCTCGTTCGGCCATGACAGCCAAGGGCTGCAATACACCATACTCAACGGTGAGAACGTGGAGCGTCAGATACGCGGCATGGAGGTATCAGGCAATGTCAGCCCCATATCAGCCATAGGATTTGTAAGGGAAGCCATGGTTGAACTGCAGAGAGAGATGGGTAAGGCCGGAGCCATAATCATGGACGGCCGTGACATAGGAACCACCGTATTCCCTAACGCAGAGCTCAAGATTTTTGTAACGGCAAGCGATGAGATCCGTGCCCGCCGCCGTTTTGACGAACTCACGGTCAAGGGTGAGAATCCCGTATATGAAGAGGTTCTCAAGAACGTGCGCGAGCGTGACTATATAGACTCACACCGCGCAGTTTCACCACTACGCAAGGCCGATGACGCCATAGTGCTTGACAACAGCAACATGACGTTTGAGGAGCAGGACCAGTGGCTTATGGAACATTATCTCAAAGCGGCAAAAGACTGACCACGATGCGTGTTGAGATTGACAATGAATCAGGATTCTGCTTTGGAGTGCTCTCTGCCATCGGTAAGGCTGAGGAGGAGCTGCGCAAAGGCGATGAGCTCTATTGCCTGGGTGATATCGTACACAACGGCATAGAGTGCAGCCGCCTTCAGAAACTCGGTCTCAAGACTATAAACCACGATGAATTCAAGGATTTGTGTAAGGCCAGAGTCCTGCTACGTGCCCACGGAGAGCCGCCGTCAACCTATTCAACCGCTACCAAGAACGGTATTACGCTGATTGACGCTACATGCCCTGTGGTGCTAAAGCTCCAGCAACGCATCCACCGTCAGTATCAGGAACTTGACCCGGCCACCCAGCAGATTATCATATTCGGCCAGAAAGGCCATGCTGAGGTATTGGGCCTGGTAGGACAGACCGATGGCACCGCCACCGTTATTGAATCAGTAGATGAAATAGAGCGTATTGACTTCAAAAAGGACATATTCCTCTATTCACAGACCACAAAATCAGCATCCAGCTACAACCAGCTTATTGAAAAGATTGAAGAACGTGTTCCATCTGACCGCAAGTTCATTCATAACAACACCGTATGCGGACAGGTATCACACCGCCGCGAGAACATACGTGAATTTGCCATCCGTCATGACGTGATACTGTTTGTGTCGGGGCGCAAGAGTTCCAACGGCAAGGTGCTGTTCAATGAGTGCCTGAACGTAAACCCAAAATCATATATGATAGAGGGCAAGGAGGATATCGTTTTCAAATGGCTTGATGGAGTGGAATCTGTGGGAATCTGCGGTGCTACTTCTACGCCTAAGTGGCTTATGGAGGAGTGCCGGGACTATATACTTTCAATTGAAAATTGAAAATTGAAAATTGAAAATTGAAAATTAATACGTTTTACCTGCGTAAATTACTAACCTAATTATATTAACCTTATGAGTTTGAAGTATAATGAGATCGGCAAGACCGGAATGAAAGTGGCCAGACTGGCCTTTGGTGCATCATCACTGGGCGGCGTGTTCCATGACATCAATGAGAAGGAGGCCATTAACGCCGTATTTACAGCTGTTGACAACGGTCTGAACTTTATTGACGTATCACCCTACTACGGCCATTACAAAGCTGAGACCGTGCTGGGCAAGGCACTCAAGGAGATTCCGCGCAGCAAATATTTCCTTTCCACCAAGGTGGGCCGCTACGGCAAGGACGGTGTGAACACCTGGGATTACAGCGCCAAACGCGCCACTGAGAGCGTCTATGAGAGCATGGAACGCCTCAACATTGACCATATTGACCTTATCAACGTACATGACATAGAGTTCCAGGCTGCCCTGCCCGGCGGACTGCAGAAGGTGGTTGATGAGACCCTGCCCGCACTGGTAGAACTGCGTGAGAAAGGTATAGTAAGCCACGTAGGTATTACTGACCTCCAGCTTGAGAACCTCAAATGGGTGGTTGACCACGCTCCCGCAGGAACGGTTGAGAGCATACTCAATTTCTGCCATTTCTGCCTGAATGATGACAAACTCAATGATTATCTGGGCTACTTTGAGCAGAAGGGAATAGGCGTAATCAACGCATCACCCCTGGCCATGGGTCTGCTCTCAGAACGCGGAGTTCCAGACTGGCACCCCGCACCCAAACCGTTGGTTGAGGCTTGCGCCAAGGCTGCACAACACTGCAAATCAAAAGGCACATCTATAGAGAAACTGGCCGTTCAATACTCATACAGCAACCCGCGAATAGCAACAACACTTTTCAGTTCAGCAAATCCGGCCAATGTACTTAAGAATATTGAGGTGGTGCAGGAACCGCTTGACTGGGATCTGGTATTTGAGGTACGTGAAATCATAGGCAGCCAGCAGAGGGTTACCTGGTGCAACTCATGATGAAGATTATTGATACGCACTCGCACCTGTGGCTGCGTCAGGACACCGTGGTAAACGGCTTTCCCATCCGCACCCTTGAGAACGGCCGCTCCCTGTTTATGGGTGAGGTACGCCAGATGGTGCCTCCGTTCATAATTGACGGACGTAACACCGCTGAGATATTCCTCTCCAACATGGACTACGCCCAGGTGACGGCAGCCGTTGTAGTGCAGGAGTTCATTGACGGCTTGCAAAATGATTATCTGGCCGACGTACAGAAACGTTATCCTGACCGTTTCATTGTATGCGGAATGGCCGATTACAGGCTGCAGGGATGGTTGGAACAGGCCAAGCAGCTTATAGCACAGGGGTTCAAGGGCATTGCCATACCGGGGCATCGGCTCCAGACTCCTCAAGGCCGTGTAAGCCTCACCTGTCCGGATATGATAGAGATGTTCCGTCTTATGGAGCAAAAGGGAGTGTTCTTATCCCTAACCCTTGAGGATGGAGCAATCCAGGTACCTGAGGTTGAAGAGGTAATCCAGGAATGCCCCGACCTTAAGATTGCGGTAGGCCACTTTGGAATGGTAACCGTACCCGGATGGATGGAGCAGATACGTCTGGCCCGTCACAGGAACGTGATGATAGAGTCAGGTGGCATAACATGGCTTTTCAACGATGAATTCTACCCGTTCAAGGGTGCAGTAAAAGCCATACGTGAGGCAGCCGATGAGGTTGGCATGGACAAGTTGATGTGGGGATCTGACTACCCCCGCACCATAACTGCCATCACCTACAGGATGTCATATGATTTCATACAGAAAACTGATGAACTTACGGAGCATGAGAAGGAACAGTTCCTGGGTATGAACGCCGTAAAGTTCTACAACATCAAGACAGAAATAGATTTACCTTACATAAAAAACATGTCAGAATGAGCAATAATCAGAAATCAAAAACCTTTACCGTTGCCCTGTCAATGGTAATCTGCCTGTTTTTCCTTTGGGCAATAAGTAACAACCTGCTGTCATCGGTCGTAAAGAAGATGATGACCCTCTTTGATATAGACCAGGCCAAAGCTGAGTTTGTAGAGACCTCTTATTGGTTTGCCTATTTCCTGTTCCCCATACCGATAGCCATGTTCATGAAGCGTTTCAGCTACAAGGCCGGCATGGTATTGGGACTGCTTATAGCCGCTGTGGGCGGACTGCTGTTCATGCCTGTAACACGCATGCACAGTTTCCCTCTCTACTTGTGCGCCTTCTTTATCGTGGCCATAGGCATGTGTTTCCTTGAGACAGCCGCCAACCCTTACGTGACAGAACTGGGTGACCCCGCCACCGCGCCACGCCGACTGAATCTGGCACAGGCATTCAACGGATTGGGTGCTTTCATTGCCGCCATGTTCCTTAGCAAGATCATTCTGGGCACGGAGGCAACCCGCACGGTTGAGCAGGAGATACACACATTCCGCATGACATACGCCATTTTCGCCATTGTGCTCATAGTGATTGCGGTGGTATTCATATTTACCCACCTGCCCCGCATACAGGCGGAGGATGCCGATGACAGCAACACAAAACTCATATCATTCAAGGTGCTCAAGCGCAGTCATCTGCGTAACGGCGTTATAGCACAGTTCTTCTACAACGGCGGTCAGACAGCCGTGAACAGCCTGTTTCTGGTTTATTGCATCAACTACGTGGGCATGACCAACAGCCAGGCCACCACATTCTTCGGGTTCTACATGCTGTTCTTCCTTTTAGGCCGATGGATAGGCACCACACTTATGGTCAAGTTCCGCCCGGAGAACATGCTGGTTTTCTACGGTATTGCCAATGTACTGCTCTGCATAGTAGTATGCATAGTAGGCGGCAAGGCTGCCGTATATGCCATGATGGGCATATCGTTCTTCATGTCTATCATGTACCCCACACAGTTCTCACTGGCACTCACCGACCTCAAGGGTGATACCAAGAGTGGTTCGGCTTTCCTGGTTATGGCAATTGTGGGCAACTCCATACTGCCATTACTCACAGCTTACGTACAGAAATCCATGTCCAACCCCAATATAGCGTATGTAATTCCGCTGGTTTGCTTTGCGGTTTGTGCTTGGTATGGTTGGAAAGGACACATAGTCAAGGACTAATTGAGAATTGAGAATTGAATGGCAGAACCTGCGTTACGCAAGTGCGAGCGTATTAATTCTCAATTCTAAATTCTCAATTCTCAATTAAAAAAATATAGTTGTATGAAACAGATTCGAATTCCCGCACAGGGACAGATGATAGTAGAGGAGGCCCAGAAGCCGCAGGCCGGCCAAGGTGAAGTGCTCCTCAAGATAGGATACGTAGGGTTTTGCGGATCGGACCTGAACACGTTCCTGGGCCGAAACCTGATGGCCAAGGAGGCCGTCATTCCCGGACACGAGATTGGCGCCACCATTGACAGCGTTGGCCCCGGAGTACCGGAATTCCTTACTCCCGGACTCACCGTGACGGTCAATCCCTACACCAACTGCGGCCACTGCGCCGCCTGCCGTTCAGGCCACCCCAACGCCTGTGAGTTCAATGAGACACTTGGCGTACAGCGTGACGGCGCCATGCGTGAGTACATAGCGCTGCCTTGGCAGAAGGTTATACCCGCCCCCGGCATAGCCCTGCGTGACTGCGCCCTGATAGAGCCCATGAGCGTAGGTTTCCACGCCGTATCACGCGCTCAGGTTACAGACTCTGACACCGTGCTGGTGTTTGGTTGCGGAATGATAGGCGTAGGTGCCATCGTACGCGCCTCACTGCGCGGCGCCACCGTGATAGCCGTTGACCTGGACAATGAGAAGCTGGCTCTGGCCAAAAGGCTGGGTGCAGCCCACACCATCAACTCCAAGGAGGAGGACTTACACACCAAGTTAACTGAATTGACCGATGGATTGGGCCCCACCGTAGTAGTTGAGGCCGTAGGCAGCGTGCCCACATATCAGGCAGCCATTGATGAGGTGGCGTTCTCCGGCCGCGTAGTCTGCATAGGCTACTCCAAGAATGACGTAACCTTCCACACAGGCCTCTTTGTAAAGAAAGAAATAAACATTCACGGCTCCCGCAACGCCATGCCGTCAGACTTTGAAGCCGTAATCCGATACCTCCAACGCGGCACCTGCCCCAAGGATGAGCTGATCTCTGCCGTAGTAAAACCGGAGGATGCCCTCAACGCCATGCAGAAATGGGTAGAAGCCCCCGGCAAAGTCTTTAGAATTCTGGTCGAATTTAATTGAAAATTGAAAATTGAAAATTGAAAATTAACAAGCACCTGCGTTAAACCCGCGACATTAAAAAACGAGCGAAAAAAATTTTCGCCCGTTTTTTACAATTTTCAATTTTCAATTTTCAATTCTCAATTTCTTCAGCATCAAGGGCCTTGATCTGAGCCAACAGGTCATCGGCCTCTTTCTTCAGGGTTTCAATCTTGGCCTTGATAGCGTCAACAAAGCCGTTGCCGGTCTTGCTTGAGGCGTTCATGAAGCCCAGATTGTTCTCATAGGTCTGGATCTCGCTCTTTTTCTGCTCATACTGGCGCTGCAGGCGCTCACGTGGTGAACCTGTATCACGGGCTGCGCCACCACGCTGTGACTGACGGTTACGCCTGGTGCTCACTGCACCTCCGAATGAATCAACCACAGCCTTGAATTCTGCAGCAATCTTATCCTTGGCCTTAAACGGTACGAATCCTATTCCGTTCCACTCATCAATGAGTTGCTGAATGGCCTGGGTATCATCATCAGTGAGGTTTGCTGCATCAAAGGCCTTGAGTTTGGCAATGATCTCCTTCTTGGCTGCCAGGTTGGCGTTCTCCTCATGTTTCTTGGATGAGGTGTTCTTGTCACGCTGCTCATAGAAATAGTCACATGCGCCGATAAAGCGCTTCCAGATGGTATTGGTATATTTCTTCTGAACGGGACCTATCTCACGCCACTGTTTCTGCAACTCTGCCAGTTTATCACCGGTAGCCTTCCAGTCTGTACTCTCCTTGAGGGCCTCAGCCTGCTCGCACAGAGCGGTCTTCTTTTCAAGGTTAGCGGTCATATCAGTCTTGGCCTGCTTGAAGAACTCACCCTTACGGCTGAAGAAAGCATCACATGCGGCGCGGAAACGCTCAAAAATCTTCTGGTTCTGCTTGGCAGGAGCAAAGCCTATGTCTTTCCATTTCTTCTGCAGGGCCAGCACCTCCTGAGTCTTGTCATTCCAGCTCTGGAATGTGGTGAGTTTATCAAACTCAATACCCTCAAGCAGTTCACAGATCACGGTCTTCTGGTCAAGGTTCTCTTTCTCCTTCTCCTTAAGCTGCTCAAAATGCTGCTGGTGACGTTTGTTTATTACTGTCGATGCAGCCTTGAACCTGGTCCATATCTCCTCTCTTGACTCCTTTGATACGGGACCGGTTTCACGATAATCCTGATGCAGTTTCTGGAGTTTGCGGAATGCAGCCACTATGTCAGCCTCATCGGCCAGTTTCTCAGCCTCCTCACAGATGGCTATCTTGGCCTCCATGTTCTTCTTGAAGTCATACTCACGGAACTCGTTGTTGAGTTTCTGTATGTCATAGAACTGCTCGGCATACTGCTGGTATGCTTTCCAGAGTTCATTTGCCTTATCGGCAGGAACCTCCTTTATCTCTTTCCACTCCTGCAGGATGGTCTTGAATTCATTATATGATGCACCCTCAGTGTTGGCCTTCTCAATAAGTGCCTTAAAGCGGTCAAGCAGTGCCAGTTTCTTCTTGTAATTCTCTTTGCGTACTATCTCAAGTGCCTCCTGGGCAGCAGCCTTCTTCTCCTTTATTATATTCAGGAGTTTGCGGAACTGCTCCTCAACCGGATCCTCCTCAGGCTTGAACTCCTCAGCAGTACCTCCACCTGCCACGAATGCGGCTATCTGCTCCTCCTGAGCTGCACGCTGCAACTTATAGAAAGATTGTTTTAATGACTCTAATTCGGGACGCTTGGCCAATGAAATATCACTCACCATCTCCTGCAGACGTGCAATGATCTCTTCACGTGAGGATACGGGAGCAACAGCCTCCTTCTCTTCTTCCTCTACAGATTCTACTGACTCAGCAGGAGCCTCTACCTCAGCCTCCTTCTCTACGATAGGTTCAACAGGAGCAACCTCAGCCTTAGCCTCCAAGGTGTTCTCTGTGTTCAATTCTTCACTCATAATCACTAATTGTTTGAGTTTTATACCAAAAGATGCAAATAAAAGCAAATCCCTGCAAAAATCCTATTTTTTGCAGAGATTTATTTGAAAACGCCACAAAAGGACCGTTTCCCTGTGCTAACGTGTCACCTCCCCGGCCCATAGGGCTTTAAAGAAATCCGTCACGTAGTATAGGTCTATGTCACCGGAACGTCTGGTAAGAAAATCACGGGATACGATAATCTGCTTTGCTTGAGGATGCTCTTCAACAAATTTCTGCAAACCTTTCTTGTGTTTACTCTCCACACGGTCAGTTGATTTGATTTCAATTGCAATGCGGGCATCGCCAATGACGGCATCGACTTCATCCTTATTGTAAGTGTGCCAATAGGTTAACTCTTCGGGACTGTCAGTATAGTCCAGATAGGCACGTATCTCCTGCATGACAAGATTCTCAAACGCGTGCCCATATTCCGGAGTCTCTGACATAAGATGGAAACGGTTGAGCAGATAATTGGGTATGCCCACGTCAAAGTAGTAAAATTTGGAAGTCTGTAGCAACCTGCGTTTTACCACTTTTCTATATGGCTTAACTTCAAAACCAAGCAAGGTATCATAGAGGATTTTGAAATAGGCTTTAACAGTATTGACAGAGACACCACAGTCAGAGGCGATGTTGTCATAATTCAGAATCTCCGTATTCATAACGGCAGCCAACTCAAGGAATCGTTCAAATGTAGCAATATTCTGAACAAGGGCTTCGGCCTCTATTTCTTCCTTCAGGTAGAGATTGATATATCCCTGGATACGCTTTCTTGCATCTTTTACGTCATAATGACGGGGTATCATACCGTTCTGAATTGCCCGGTCAAAATCATAATCCGGAATCTCGGCATAAACAAGCGGATACAGATGCTCTTCATTAGCGCGCCCACCCAATTGGTTTACACCTGCTTTCTTTATCTTTCTTGCACTGGAGCCGCTAAGGATAAAATGCAAGTCTTTCTCTACCATCAATTTGTGTACTATATCCAAAAGATCAGGGAGTTTCTGGATTTCATCCACTATTACCAAAGTCTTGGGAGGATACTTAACAAGCATTTCATAGAACTCCATCGTGCGACGTTCAAAACGTTTTCGGGTGTCAGGGTCAAGGAAATCAACGTAAATTGCATCCGGGAATCGTTCTCTCAACAAGGTGGATTTTCCGACCTGACGACCGCCAAACAGGAACATGCCTTCATCAAGGCGATTCACTATATCAAATATTCTATGATACATATTGCTTATGAATTTTTGCAGCATCGTTGACAATATTTCGTGAAAATCATCAGCGACAATGCAAAAATAACATAGTTCTTATAAACTACAAAATCTTTGCAAGGTTATTGATGTAATTAGGTTCTGTTTTAGCTTTCTGGAAAAATACAACAAAAAAGTACAATTGGGGTCTGACACCAATTGTTGACACAGGGAAACGACCCTACTGTGTTATATAATCAACGTGATTACCAGCATATATATCCCCATGCCCAGAAGGTCATTGGTAATTTGGACGAAGGGACCGGTTGCAATGGCGGGATCGATGTGAATCTTTTCAAATATCAGTGGCAGCAGGGTTCCCCATAGAGTTCCTATCAGGACCAGGGCAAACAGGCTCACCGGCACGGCGTAAGTCACTATCTGGGTAGGACCGAACTGATACATGTTGTATGCCAGCACAAGCAGTGACAGTACCACGGCATTGAGCAGAGCCACCGCACTCTCCTTGAAAACCTGCTTCCAGATATTTGATGTATTGAGCGAACCGTTTGCAAGGCCCTGTACCACTATGGCCGATGACTGGGTACCCACGTTACCTCCCGTACCTCCGATAAGAGGGATAAAGAGCAGCAATCCCAGGTAACCCTGCAATGTAGGTTCAAACTTGCCAAGCAGCATGGAGTTGAGGATACCTCCTAACATACCTATCAGAAGCCATGGAATACGTGACCACATCTGGCGGAACACGCTGTCGGCGGTCTCTACGTCACCGGTAAGACCTGATGCCATCTGGTAGTCATGCTCCTGTTGTTCACGCAACTCATCAATGACATCATCGACGGTAATCTGACCCTGCAGGCGGCCTATGCTGTCAATGACCGGAACCGATACAAGGTTATACTTTTCAATCATCTGCACCACATCATCAATGGGAGTGTCAACCTTGGTGCTTATCACGTCCTCATCCATCACGTATTTCACCTTTGAAACCGATGGATTGGTTATCATCTTCTTGAGCGGGAACACGCCTTTGAGGCGACCGTCATCATCCACCACATAGACATTATATATGTCGTCAAGATCCTCTGCCTGCTTGCGCATCTCCTGCAGGCACTCGGGCATGGACATGTTCTCATTAACCACCACCATCTCAGTACCCATAAGACCACCGGCGGTGTCCTCATCATATTGCATCAGGTCAACGATATCGCTGGCCTGCTCTATATCGCCGATGTGGGCAAGCACCTCCTCCTGCTTATCCTCATCCAGATCCTGAATGATATCAACGGCATCATCAGTGTCCATGTTGTCGATGAACTTACTGGCAATGAGTTCTGAGGGGAGTTCATCAAGCAACCGCTTACGGTTGTCCTCATCCATCTCCACCAGCACATCGGCAGCCGTCTCATTGTCAAGCTGGCGATATACCAGGCGGGCATCCTCAACGTCCAGCTCATCGCACAGCTCGGCTATATCGGCGGGGTGCATCTCATCAAGGATGGCCTTCAGCTTGGCGGCATCCTTGTTCTCTATCACTTCAAGAATGTTATTCAGAAAATCCTTATCCTCCATAATTCTGAATATTGTGACCCTGAAGTCGGGTCAAGGTAAACGTTTGTTTTTTCTGTTCTCTACAGCGTTCAGGCTTTGCCTTCAACCATAAGCGTCAGTTTAATGAAGTCTTCAACTGACAGCTGCTCGGGGCGTTTGTCCAAGTACGGGCAGTCCGCCGGTAGAGGGGAGTCTTTATCATAGACCTGACGCAAGGAGTTGCGCAACATCTTGCGGCGCATTCCGAACGTGGATTTCACAATCTTGCGGAACAGTGCCTCGTTGCACTCCAATGAGCGGCGGTTGTTGCGTTGCAACCGGATAACGCCGCTCTTGACCTTTGGAGGCGGGTCAAAAACGTTTTCATTGACGGTAAAGAGATATTCGGTATCATACCAGGCCTGGATGAACACGCTCAGTATGCCGTAGTCCTTGTTGCCGGGACCGGAGCAGATGCGCTGTGCCACCTCACGCTGCAGCATTCCGGTGCAGCAGGGTATGAGTTCCTTGTAATCCAGCATCTTGAAGAATATCTGGCTGGATATGTTATACGGATAGTTGCCGGTGAGCACAAACTGGCGCCCGCCGAACAGTTCCTTGAGATCAAGCTGAAGGAAATCGGCCTCAATTACATTGAGTTCAGGATAGTGTTCATGCAGATAGACTACTGACTCGGTGTCTATCTCAACCACCTTGAGCTCACGTTCTTTCTGACTTAGGAATTGTGTAAGAACCCCTGTACCGGGTCCTATTTCAAGAATCGGAAGGTCGGCGCGTACATCAACAGTGCCGGCTATCGCCTGAGCGATACCCATATCCCTCAGGAAATGTTGGCCTAATGCCTTTTTCGGTCTTACTGTCCGCATCAACGTCGTCCATATATAGCTTTATTAGTTACCGAATCACGAAAATAAGTTATATCTTCGCGGTATGAATGCTGACCTCCCGCCGCATCTGTGCTGCAAAGGTAGGTATTTTCATCTAAAAGATGAACTCAGTTTTATGAAAAAGATTGCATCAACGACACTTAAGATACTCATACCGCTGCTCATATCGGCAGTGATACTTTTCTTTACTTACCGCGACTATGACTTCAGCCGGTTCTGGGCTGACCTGGGCAGCATCAAATGGGGATGGCTCATAGCAGCGCTCTCATTCAGCGCCTTAGGGCCATTGTTCCGCGGCCTAAGGTGGAACCTGCTTCTGGAACCCATAGGGTATGATGTCCCTAAAAAAGACACCGTACTGACCGTATTCACCGGTTATGCCGCAAACATAATCATTCCACGTGTAGGTGAGATATGCCGATGCGGAATGCTGGAGCAAAACGCCCGTGTGCCATTCAGCAAGGGTCTTGGCACCCTGGTTGCAGAACGTGTGGTTGACGCAGTTTTGCTTGGCCTGATAGTTTTGACAGGCATACTGGTTTCATGGAATGAGTTCATGCTGCTTCTTACTCCTGATGCCGATACGGCAGGGCCGGCAGCAGAAAGCGTTCCGCTGTTACAGAATCCCAAATTCTGGATCTGGACCATAGGAATCATACTCGTTATCATCATCTGCTGGCGGATATGCGTTAAGTTCCGCCTTGGGGATAAAGTAAAGAATTTTATACTGGGATTCTGGGAGGGATTCATGTCTCTCAAACAGATAAAGCGCCTGCCATTGTTCCTCATCTACTCCATAGGAATATGGTTATGCTACTACTTTGAGCTGTATTTGGCATTCTACTGCCTGCCATCGACCGCTGCCGTAGGCCCTGTGGCCGGGCTGGCATGTTTTGCAGCCAGCAGCGTGGCCGTACTTGTACCCACCCCCAACGGCGCCGGGCCATGGAACCTGGCTATTGTCAAGATGCTGGGCATATACGGGGCCAAGCTGAATGAGGCCCAAATCATGTCATTCGTACTTCATTTCTGCCAGACAATGATCTATCTGCTCTGCGGATTCATAGCCTGGATTGCACTCAAAATAATACACCGCAATGGAACATCCGGAAAATAGTGACGAGTACAAAGGACTGGCCGTAAACAGCGGAGTGGTAAGCCCCGGTTCCATCAATCCGTACTTTCAGAGCCGCCGCAAGAGCCGCCCCACACTTTCCGTGCAGGATTATGTGGATGGCATAGTGAAGGGTAACGTGACCGTTCTCAGCCAGGCTGTCACGCTGGTGGAGAGCCTCAAGCCTGAGCATCAGGCCATAGCCCAGGAGGTGATTGAAAAGTGCCTCCCCTACACCGGTAATTCCGTACGTATAGGCATAAGCGGTGTGCCGGGTGCCGGAAAGAGCACCAGTATCGATGCGTTCGGACTGCATGTACTCAAGGATGGCGGTAAGCTGGCAGTACTGGCCATTGACCCCAGCTCAGAGCGTACAAAAGGCAGCATATTGGGTGACAAGACACGCATGGAACGTCTGGCCGTGCACCCAAAGGCTTTCATACGTCCCAGCCCGGCAGCCGGCTCACTGGGAGGCGTAGCCCGCAAGACCCGTGAGACCATAGTTCTGTGTGAGGCAGCCGGTTTTGACAAGATATTCGTGGAGACCGTCGGTGTAGGCCAGAGTGAGACCGCAGTCCACTCCATGGTTGACTTTTTCCTGCTCATACAGCTGGCCGGAACCGGCGATGAACTGCAAGGCATCAAGCGCGGCATCATGGAGATGGCCGACGGCATAATCATAAACAAGGCCGACGGTGACAACATAACCAAAGCCGAACAGGCCGCCAGCTCATTCCGCAATGCCCTCCATCTGTTCCCGCCATCGGAAAGCGGCTGGACGCCCCAGGTTATAACCTACTCCGGATTTTACGAGTATAAGATCAAGGAGGTCTGGGATATGGTATGGGCCTACATAGACTTTGTAAAGAAGAACGGCTATTTCCAGTACCGCCGCAACGAGCAGGCCAAATACTGGATGTATGAGACCATAAACGAATCCCTCAAGAACGGCTTCTACAACGACCCTGAAATATCGGCCCTCCTAAAAAACTACGAGCAGGAAGTCCTGGCCGGCCAGCAAACCTCCTTCAGCGCCGCCCGCCGCCTCCTGGACCTCTACCGCAACAAAAAATAGTACAATTTCACGCAGGTACAAACGCAGGTGCGGTGGTATCGGGGCGAAGCGAGTATGCGAGCGAGAGCGGCCGGAGGCCGCCAAGCGGAATGAAATGGAGCGCATTTGCGGAGCAAATTAGTACTTATGTTTGAAATCCAAATAAAATTGGAAGAGCCCTATCGGGCTCAAGGTGGTTTGTGTTTTTCATGGTATTAAGTTGAAAAAAAGAAAGCTACTAAGTTTTTGGTTATTTTTATATCACCACAATATTCAAAAA
>JAEEGL015898917.1_pt1 | contig 20880 bp, 17 predicted proteins | sample 9134231 | NCBI WGS metagenome assembly JAEEGL01 (sample SAMN16246548, study PRJNA631951) | gut metagenome | biome: gut microbiome; feature: rumen; material: fiber-attached | host: Bos | place: Iran: Karaj | collected 2018-10
AACCAGGGTTCAGCTTCCGCTCAGTACATTTTCGACAACAAGCTTGCTACCAAGGTTGCCATCATCTACAACAACGCAGATGCTTACTCAACCGGTATCTACCAGACCTTCAAGGCAAAGGCTGACGAGCTCGGACTTGATGTTGTTTCCGAGACTACCTTTACCGATGACACCACCGATTTCTCAGTTCAGGTAGGTGATGCTCAGTCAAACGGAGCAGACCTTGTATTCCTTCCCATCTATTACACCCCCGCTTCACTCATTCTCCAGCAGGCTGCTTCTGCAGGATATGAGCCCAAGTTCTTCGGTGTTGACGGTATGGACGGAATCCTTACCATCGAGGGATTCGATACTTCCCTTGCTGAGGGCGTAATGCTTCTCACTCCTTTCTCTGCAGACGCTACCGATGATCTCACCAAGAATTTCGTTGCAAAGTACAACGAGAACTACGGCGAGGTTCCTTCACAGTTCGCAGCAGACGGATATGACTGTGCTTATGCGATCAAGGCAGCTCTCGAGTTCTACGCTGCAAAGAACGGCGGACTTGATGTTACCGATATGAGCTCCGCAGATCTTTGCGAGATCCTCATCTCCGTATTCACCGACCCCGACTTCTCCGCTGACGGTGTAACCGGTCTCGGAATGGTATGGGACGCAAACGGACAGGTTAACAAGCAGCCCAAGGCTGTTGTCATCAAGGATGGCGTTTACGTAGGAATGTAATTTCAACGTAGAAATCTGTTCGTAAATTTATTATAATAACGCAATGGGGCGCTTTAGTGCAGCTTGCCGTATCTGCGGCAAGCTGTCACCCGGGCGCCTAATGCATTTTAAGGAGAGTACATATGCTGGCACATCTGATCAACGGAATAAGCCTGGGAAGTATATATGCGATTATCGCTCTCGGGTATACGATGGTATACGGAATAGCGAAGATGCTTAACTTTGCGCACGGCGACGTCATCATGGTCGGCGGATATGTATCCTTCTGTGCAATGATGTACCTGGGTTTCCCCGCACCCCTGGCGGTTCTTCTCGCCATGATCGTGTGCACGACCCTCGGAATCACCATCGAGCGCCTGGCATATAAGCCTCTGCGTTCGGCCACATCTCTTGCGGTTCTTATAACCGCGATCGGAATGTCGTATTTTCTTCAGAATGCCGCACTCATCATCTGGGGAGCAAATCCCAAGGCATTTCCCAATATGTTCAAAGATATCGAAGCGATCGAATTTGCCGGTGCAAGGGTTTCGCCTGTCGCACTTGTCGCAATCATCGCAAATGTGATCATCATGGTCGCGCTTACTCTTTTCACTTCACGTACCAAGGTCGGAAAGGCAATGAGAGCCGTATCCGAGGATAAGGGTGCCGCAACTCTGATGGGCATCAACGTCAACTTCACCATTTCACTTACATTCGCCATAGGTTCGGGTCTTGCGGCGATCGCCGGAGTACTTCTCTGCACCGCATATCCGACACTCATGCCTACCACCGGATCAATGCCCGGTATCAAGGCATTCACCGCTGCGGTCTTCGGAGGAATCGGATCAATCCCCGGAGCAATGATCGGAGGAATATTACTCGGAGTCATCGAAATACTCGCGAGAGCATATATATCATCGGAGCTTGCGGACGCGATCGTGTTCGGAGTTCTGATAGTGGTGCTGATATTCAGACCCACGGGTCTTTTGGGCAAACAGATTCACGAGAAAGTATAAGGAGGCAGAGATATGTTCAGTTTGAAAAAAGCCTCCGGGCTTTCCAAAAAAGCATTTTTAAATTACGCGATAGTCATTGTTTTCTTTTTGGTATTCCAGATACTCGTATCTACGGGAAACATCACCAGTGCACTTAAGGGTCAGCTGATCCCGATAACCTGCTATATGATCATGGCTGTATCTCTCAACCTGGTCGTAGGTATCTCGGGTGAGCTCTCACTCGGACATGCGGGCTTTATGTCGGTCGGTGCGTTCACCGCAGTCATCGTAAGCTCCGCAATGGGAAATGCATCCAATCCCGCAAGGCTTGTTGTGAGCATACTTGTCGGTGCGGTCATCGCGGGTATCGCCGGATTCCTCATCGGTATCCCTGTTCTCAGACTCAACGGAGACTATCTTGCGATCGTCACGCTTGCATTCGGTGAGATCATCAAGAACATCCTGAACTGTCTTTATGTCGGAATCGATGAAAAGGGTCTTCACTTTGCGTTCAACAATCCCGATGCACTCGGAATGGATCCTCTCGGAAAGGTCATCATCAACGGACCCATGGGAGCTGTCGGTATCAGCAAGATCGCAACCTTCAGCGGCGCGATCATCCTTCTTCTCATCGTGCTCGTCGTAATCCAGAACCTTGTAAATTCAAGGACAGGACGTGCGATCATGGCTATAAGGGACAACAGGATCGCTGCGGAGAGCATGGGTATCTCACCCATGAAGTACAAGATGCTCGCATTTACGATCTCCGCCGCAATGGCAGGATCGGCAGGTGCGGTATATGCACTCAACTATTCGACTCTTGTTCCCAAGAAGTTCGATTTCAACACATCGATCCTCGTTCTCGTATTCGTGGTACTCGGCGGAATCGGAAACATGACCGGCTCACTCATTGCGGCAGGCGTTCTGGTCGTCCTTCCCGAGCTTCTCAGAAAATTCAGCGACTATCGTATGCTCGTATATGCGATCGTCCTTATCTTCGTTATGCTCGTTACCAATAACGAAAAGCTTAAAGGCAGAATGGATATATTCGCCAAGAAAGTCCGAATGAAGATCTCGAAGGGAGGAAAGAAAAAATGAGTAAATCTCCCGAAGTAAAACTCGTTAATGTACCCAGCCCCAATTTTGTACCCGAGAAGGATCTCGGAAAGCCCCTCGTTCTCGAGGCGGCACATCTCGGAATCGATTTCGGCGGACTTGTAGCCGTTGACGAATTCAATATAGGAATCGGAGCTACGGAGATATGCGGACTCATCGGACCCAACGGTGCCGGAAAGACCACTATCTTCAATCTCCTTACCAAGGTTTATGAGCCCACCAGGGGAACCATCATGCTGGGCGGTAAGGATACCCATAACCTGACTCCCGTTCAGGTAAACCAGATGGGAATCGCAAGAACCTTCCAGAATATCCGTCTTTTCGACAAGCTTACCGTCGAAGAGAATGTAAAGATCGGACTCCACAATCACATGGGATACCACACCCTCGCAGGAGTCTTAAGACTTCCCAATTACTGGAGAGAGGAAAAGAAGGCCCACGAAAGAGCACTTGAGCTTCTCGACATCTTCGGTATGGCTGACCTTGCAAATGTCACCGCTGATTCGCTTCCCTACGGCGCACAGAGAAGACTTGAGATCGTAAGAGCTCTCGCCACGGGACCCAAGCTCCTTCTTCTCGACGAGCCCGCTGCGGGAATGAACCCCTCCGAGACCGAAGAACTCATGAACAACATCAGAAAGATCCGCGATGAATTCCAGATCGCGGTACTTCTCATCGAGCATGATATGAACCTCGTTATGGGAATCTGTGAGAGCATCGTGGTCCTCAATTTCGGAAGGATCATCGCAAAGGGAACTCCTTCTCAGATCCAGGGTAATCCACAGGTCATCGAAGCATATCTCGGAACACACAGAGGTTGACCTACATATAAGGAGAACGTATGAGTACAGTTCTTAAAGTTGAAAACCTGCACGTATATTACGGCAGCATACATGCAATAAAGGGTGTATCCTTTGAGGTCGGTGAGGGCGAGATCGTAACCCTTATCGGAGCAAACGGAGCGGGAAAGTCCACCACTCTCAATACGGTCGGCGGACTTTTGAAGCCCAGGGAAGGATCCATCGAATTCGAGGGAAGAAGCATCCTCGGCGTTGCTCCCCATAAGGTCGTAAACGAAGGAATGGCGCTCTGCCCCGAAGGAAGAAGAGTCTTCGCACAGCTTTCCGTAAAAGAAAACCTTGAGATGGGCGCATATACAAGACCCGCTTCCGAGATCCCCGAGACTCTCGAGATGGTCTATGAGCATTTCCCCAGATTAAAGGAACGTCAGTCACAGATGGCCGGAACATTATCGGGCGGTGAGCAGCAGATGCTCGCAATGGGAAGAGCTCTTATGAGCAAGCCCAAGCTGATGATGCTCGACGAGCCTTCGATGGGACTTGCCCCCATTCTCGTCGATCAGATCTTCGAGATCATCGAAGCACTGAACAAAGCCGGAACCACGATCCTTCTCGTAGAGCAGAACGCTCAGATGGCACTTTCGATCGCGGACAGGGCATACGTTCTCGAGACCGGAAGGATAGTCAATACCGGAACAGGTAAGGATCTTCTCAATGATGATTCGGTCAAGAAGGCTTATCTCGGAGGCTGATGAATCGTTATTACATAAAGGGAGCGGTTTGCGCCGCTCCTTTTTTGTTGGTATAATATATTAGTTAAAATTTGGTTTAAAGGCAGATAAATCTGCATCAGGGAGAATATATGAAGATTATCAAGAGAGCAAAGGTGATAGTATGCGCCGTTCTGGCTATATTACTTGCCGTTAACTGCATCCCGCAGAAGGGATCCGATACGGTTCATGCCGATAAATATGCTTCGAATGCAATCGCGTGGGGCATAGACGTATCCGCATGGCAGGGCAATATTGACTGGAATGCCGTAAAAGCGAGCGGAGTTCAGTTTGCTTTCATCAAGTGTGGCGGAACCATCTACGGATATGATGAGAAATTCTTCCAGAATATGGCGGGAGCCCAGGCCGTAGGAATCAAGACTGGCGTGTATATCTATTCCTATGCTTCAAGTGTACAGGACGGTATCATCGAGGCACAGTGGATAATCAATGCCATCGAGCCCTACTCCATAAACATGCCCGTTGTTCTCGACCTTGAGAATTACAGACAGAAGGCACTCGATCCCCTTACCAATGCAATGATCTGCCAGGTATTCTGCCAGACCGTCGAAGCTGCCGGATATTACCCGATGGTTTATTCCAACAGGAGCATGTTCAGGAGCACGATCGGTCCCTTCGGATATGACAGATGGGTGGCACAGTGGTATAACTGCTGCACCGATGACGGAGCCGCATTCTGGCAGGCAACAGACAGCGGATCCATTCCCGGTATCAGGGGTCATGTCGATATCGATTACCAGTTCAAGGATCTTTCCGCATATATCGTTCCTTACGGATTTGTGGCAAGAGACGGATATACTTATTTCTACGAGAATTACAGAAGACAGTCCAACAGGTTCGTCAATGTAAACGGCGGGGTTTATTACGTCGATGCATTCGGTCATCTGATCGCCGGAGCACTTTACCCGATCGGTGACTACATCTACTATTTCGATCCCACCGGACTTATGCAGGTCGGATTTGTAAACCTGGGAGACGGTATCAGATACTTTGATGCGAACGGACATATGGTCGCAGGCTGGCAGAACATCCTCGGCAATATGTACTTCTTCGACATAACCGGACTTATGCAGACCGGATTTATCTCGGACGGAATCTTCACTTATTACCTCGATCCCGCTACGGGAATCATGCAGACCGGAATGTTCAATACAGCTAACGGCATCTTCTATGCGGACAATGCCGGACATATCCTTACCGGAATGCAGAACATCGGAGGAAACACCTACTTCTTCGATCCCGCTGCAGGCGGTGCCATGAAGACAGGCTTTGTTTCCGACGGAGTAAATACCTACTACTTTGATCCCGTACTCGGAGGAGCGCTCCAGAAGGGACTCTTCGCTTACGGAAATTCACTCTACTTTGCCGATGCAAACGGAAAGCTTCAGACCGGTCTTGTTTCCATGAGCGGTCTTTCGTTCTACTTCGATCCTCTTAAGGGCGGAGCACTTCTTGTGAACGGAACCGCAACGGATGCTGCGGGACATGTTTATATAGCAGATGCAAACGGACTTGCGATGATGGTCCGGTGATGAGATTCCGGGGCGGCTCCCGGAAGAATACTTGATACGGATCCGGTGAGGAGCCGGAAATACAGACCGTGAAAGAAAAACCTACAAAATTTAAAATATTCACTACGGTAATACGTCTTACGGTAATGACTGTCTTGTGCGTTACCACAATGGTATGCATGCACCTGTGGTTATCGTATATGCATAACGGAAAGGGTGCCGAGCAGATCCTCAATTTCGGATGGGATCTCAGGTTTAACGACGGATTATATTCCGGAGTCGATCTCAGATCATTCTCATTCGGTGAGACCAAGAGGGGCGACAGGGTCGAACTTACATGCACGATCCCTGCTTCCGTGAAAGAAGACAGCATTCTGATGGTCCGTATGCATTATTACGATGTAAGAGTCTTCCTTGACGGGGAAGAAGTTTTTTCCGCGGATTGTGACAGATTTGACAGGGGAGAAACTCTCGGAAGCGGATTCTATACGGTCCGCATAGGAGAGAATGCCGGCGGAAAACAGCTGAAGCTGATATTCCGCGCAGGTGAAAACAATGCTTTCTCCTCGCTTGCAAGTCCCGAAATATGGAGTGCGGACACATTCTTCCTTGATTATGCCTCATTGAATATTTACTATCTTGCTCTTTCTTTCTTTTTCGTGGTTGTCGGAATGGCCATGATAGTCATGGCACTTGCGCAGGAGATAAGAAGGACGTTCTCATTTGCCGATACGGTAAGGTTTTCGAGCCTTGCTCTTCTTGCGATCGCTTTCGGAATCTGGATCTTCACCGGTTCTAATCTTTCCGAGATCTTCACCACCGATCTTATCGCAAAGGTTGTGATCAATTATTATTCTTTTTATTTCCTTCCGATCTTCTTTATAGGATTCCATTTTGAGACCGGTAGATTCAAGGATCCGAAGGGAATAAGAAAGGCACGTATCAGAAATACGTTCTACGGTTTAGCGTGGCTTTTCGGTGTCGCATTCGTCTGCTTTGTATGGTATCAGCACTGTTTCAACCATATCGGACCCCGCACGTATATCACGATAGCACATATCTATGATGTGTTCGTTGTTGCGATACTTGTCACCGTCAGGGTTTACGACCTTATAAAGGGAGTCAATGTACACATGATCTCCGCGTACGCCACGATAATGACGGGCATTGCGGCTCTTGTGGATCTTGTCAGATATAATTACTATTCTCATTTATCTCCCAGGGGAAGCGCGGGATTTACAATGAGTGCGCTGTATTTTGTCATGATAGTCTTCGTGCTCTCGCTCTTCTTCGACTATATGAGTGATACCGTAAGAGGTGCGCGTGAAGAGGAAAGAGTCGGACTCATCTCAAAGCTTGCATATACCGATGCTCTCACCGGACTCAATAACAGACAGGCTACCGAGCAGTATTTTGATGAGATCGATGCATCCGATGAGCAGTACATCGTTGTCGAATTTGACCTCAACAGCCTGAAAGCCGCCAATGATACCTACGGGCATGAAGAGGGCGATAAATACATACAGCTGTTTGCTGATACGCTCAAGAGCATATTCGAAGGAAAAGGATATATTTCCAGGACAGGCGGTGACGAATTTGTCTATGTCATGAAGCCCAAGGCAGAAGGAGACAGAAAGTGGATCGAGGCCAAGCTCAAGGACCTGAACGCGATCCTTTCAAATAAGGATACCGGACATTCGGGGCTTAAGATGAGTACCGCATTCGGAAGCTACGATTCCTTCGACGGGGATGCCCGCAACATCCGTGACGGACTTAGGATAGCGGATGCCAGAATGTATGAAATGAAAAAAGAAATGAAGGCAAAGAGATAAAAAACTCTGCTCATCGAGCAGAGTTTTTCTTTATCTTGTAGAGTTCTTCGGCGGCAAGTCTTGTCTTGGCCACGATTTCACGGTCTTCCGGAGGGAAACAGTAGAGCAGGCCGTTCTTGTCACCGATCGAGATCATATCACCGATCTCATAGAAGAAGTAATCCGAGTTTACGCTGTAGGATGCAAGGGGCTTCTGGGTAAAGTCGAGCTTTCCGTCACAGCCCGTAAGATGGAAGCCTTTGTTTGTATGCCTGAGTCTTCCTTCTCCCACTTCATACATCGCATTGTAATCGACGATCATATAGATACGGACGGGCACATCGAGAAGATAGTTTCCTTCTTCGAGCTCTTTTCTGACACACTGCCTTTCCCATGCAAACCAGTCGGGGATGTGGTCGAAGAGCTTCGGTGCGGTTATTTCCTTCGGCTCCTTACTCTTTAACTCCATCTTACCCAGTTCGGTAAGTTCCCAGGTCGCGCCGCATTCCTCACATTTAAGGCTTATACCCGAGGCGCGCATCTTTTCTTCTTTTCCGCAGACGGGGCATTTGTAGAGAACGCGGGAGAGTCCCTCGGCACGGAAGTCCTCGGTGATCTTTGTTCCCGTTTCGTACTGCTCCCTGAAATTGTCAAAGGAGAAAGCTTCCATGATGCGGGCTTTGACATCGGCTGCGGACATATCCTGCAGCTCCCCGGGTGTAAAGAGAGTGTATTTGTCAGCGGTTATCTTACATTTCCTGATTCGAAGTCCGTTATAGAGCGGGTCGCGGAGAAATGCTCCGTGGGTGCGGATCATAATAACGGGTGCGCCGAGTACTTTGACCAGCTTTATGAGCGAATCGGGAAGGGTGGTGGTTGTTCCGTCGAAGGTATAACCCGCTTCCGGATACATAAGGACCGATGTGTGGAGCACATTCAGGGCGTAGGTAATATCATTGATGAGCTTGATATCGGGCTGGAACTTACGTGTGGGAATGCAGCCGATGGCTCTCATAAGTCCTTCTTTTCCGACAAATGCATCGGTGGTCGTAACGATGTTGTAGGGTCCCTCGATGACGTGAGACGCGATCTTGAGGTCGGTAAAACAGGAGTGGTTCATCAGATACAGGGCGGGTTGCTTGGGCTGAATGCCCTTCATGTCTCCTGTGTGAAGTTCGAAATCCGTCTTTCTCAGTTCGGATGACGAGAGAAACTTTACGAGTGCACGCATTATGCCCGAAGGCCTCTCGGGGTCCGCAACGCTGGCGGGCGGAAGACTTAACACTTCGTCGTATGATCTTTTTTCGATGTGGATCTTCATATATTCCTCCGGGTCAGAAACTGTCGATGAGTCCGGACAGGCCGTCTTCTTTGAAAATATCCTTGTAATATCCGATCTCTCCTTCGATGAGAACGTCGATGACTTCCATTCCGAGAAGCTCAACGGGCGCCTTGTCATCGGTGAGGATAAGTCCGGTTCCCTCGTACTCGGTAAGTCCGTTCAGAACGGGTCCCATAACGTTTACGAATTTGGAATCGGAAGAAATGAGTGTGTTGAACTCAAGCGATCTGTACAGATCTATATTCATCGATGCGAAAAGCTCCCTGTTGGTGGAGCCTTTTACATTGACGGTTGCAACGTTGGGGAAAACGGATGCGACGGTATCGGAGAGGTATGTGGTGATATCGGTCTCGCCGTTTCCGTGCATGTTCATGTTCATGACCATGATGCCGTTATCCTTGAGATGATCCCTTACAAGGGTAAAAAACTCGACGGAGCTCATCTGAAAGGGGATCGTGATGTCCTGGTATGCATCGACCATGATCACGTCGTACTTGCTGTCGTCGGCTTCGAGATATGCCCTCCCGTCGTAGGTTATTACCTCGATATCGTCCGGAAGCTCAAAGTACTCATGTGCAAGATCCGTGATCTTGTCATCGATCTCCACTCCCTTGATATTGCAGCCGGGAAAAAGCTTCCTGCACTGGACCGCAAAGGTTCCGGTTCCCATTCCGAGGATAAGGATGTCCTGCTCGGATGAACCCTTTACTGAAACCTCCGCCGAAGGATCTTCGTACCCGCGGGCCATGGTGGGAGCCGCGAGGGCGTAGTCATAATACATTCCGGTAAAGTCACCGGATTTAACCCTCATCGACTGGACTCCGAAGAGGACATTGGTCGAAAGGTAGGTCGCATAGTCGGTGTCGCTTACCTGCAGGTAATTATAGACCGACTCTCCCTCATATGTAAGATCGGACACCCAGAATGCAAAGTGTGAGGTGTGTCCGAAGACCGAAGCGATGATAAAAAGGACCGTCGAAACGATGCAGAGGACGGGCTTTGCTTTCTTTGATATGAAGAATGCAAGTCCGATCACGAGCAGGATCCCCGAGAAGATCAGGAATGTCACGCTTGTTCCGACGCTCGGGATGGTCACGAAGGTGGGAAGGAAGGTTCCGAGGATAGAACCTATGGTATTGCAGGCTCCGAGCTTACCGGCAACAGAGCCGCTCTCGCCGATATCGGAAATGGTGAACTTCACAAGGGAAGGGGTCACGGTTCCGAGCAGGAAAAGCGGAAATACGAATATGACCATGCATGCGAAGAAGGATGACCATATCAGGAGCTTTGTCGAAACGGTTACGATCATGATGCCCGTAATACCGAGGATCACGTATTTTCCCAGAACGGGGATGAATGCGATCCAGACCGCTGCAATGAGGATCCTGCGGAAGAGCTTTGCCGGGTCGTTATCCTTGTCGGCCCATTTTCCGCCGGCGACGTTTCCGAGCGCCATTGCGATCATAATGGTTCCGATTATTATGGTCCAGACTATCTGGGATGATGAAAAATAGGGAGCCAGAAGCCTTGATGCTCCGAGTTCGACGGCCATAACCGCCATTCCGGAGAAGAATTCCGTCAGATAGAGGTAAAACTTGTTCTTTAGAATATCAAATTTCATATAGGTTCTTTCCAAATAATATAAGTATGACAAGCCTTATTATACCGTAAATTTCGATATTGTAGCGTATTTTTAAAAAAGGTATACTTTAATGGACTATGCAAAGCGGTACGGAAACCGAAAATATGGATATTTTTGAGGGTGAAATGGTGCTGAGCGAGACCATGAGAATGCAGCTTGCTCAGATGTGTGCCTATGCGCGTATCGAGGGGATAGATCTTTCTCAGATAAAAAGAAAACTGACCGATGAGGGGCTCCTTCCCTGCAGTGACAAGAACGCATCCAAGAAGGCGCTGGCGGAGATATACAGGCATGTGGCGTGCTCTTTTTGACAATGTATATGCGGAAGAAAGCACCCTGAAGGAAGCAGAGACCGTACGGATCCTTGAGCGGATCGGGTGTGATGCTCCGCAGGTGATCGGGCATTACAAGGATGTCTTCGACAAAAGGAATGAAAAAGGACCCATCGGAAGGAACCTGATACTTGCCCATAACCCCGGAAAGCACCTTTATGAGGGCGCACCGGTATGCCAGAGCTTCGGAAACGAGCATTTTTACTACTCGCCCGGGGTCATGAACTGTATTTACGATTGCGAGTACTGTTTCCTTAAGGGGATGTATCCGGGTTCCGATATCTGTATTTTTACGGATATTGAAGAGACCTTTTCAGAAATAGATGAGCTTGTAAAGCAGCACCCTGTATATGTATGTGCTTCATACAATACGGACCTGACCGCACTTGAGGGGATAACGGGATATGTACGCAGGTGGTGCGAAAAGGCAGCGGAGACCCCCGGCCTTTCCGTCGAGCTCCGATCCAAATGCGGAAGGACCGATATATACGGACAGCTTCCGGTGAGCGATCGTGCGGTATTTGCCTTTACCCTTTCCCCCGATGAGATCGCTGAGCGTTTCGAAAAAGGAACACCGGGGCTTGATGCAAGGATCGGTGCACTCAATGCCGCGATGAATGCCGGATTTCCCGTAAGGATCTGTTTCGATCCCATGATATATGTAAGAAACTGGAGAGAGATCTATTCTTCCATGATAGAGAGGGTGGCAGCAGGCGTCTGTCTTTCGAAGGTGCAGGATATAAGCATCGGAACCTTCAGGATCTCCGACCAGTACCTTAAGAATATGAGAAAAAAGTATCCCGACTCTGCCGTAGCGCAGTACCCGTATGTGAATGAGGACGGATATTATCAATACCCGGACGAGGTGAGGCTTTCGATGGAGGAGCATATAGTAAAAGAGCTCTCCGAAAAGTGTCCCGCAGTTCCGGTATTTGACTGGAAATAAAAGAAAGGAAGAAAGAATTTGAAAGCACCGTTTTCCGAATATCTGGAAAGCATTGCCCCCGCAGTCAAAAAGGCGGTGGACGATCTGTCCCGTGACCATGATTACGTCAGTGCGCTCTGCACTGATTCAAAGGGTCTGGTGATAAGGATCGGAAGCAGATCCAGATCGATATCTAACAAGACGATGACCACGGAAAGAGGCGTGGTCTTCAGAGTCTGCAAGGACAAAAAGTACAGTGAGTATGCGGTAAATACAGCCGACTGGAGCAACGTAGATGCAGTCATCGCAGAGATAAGAAGAGAGCTTGAACTCCAGGATGCACTTCTTAAATCTTCATCCGTAAGCATCTTCGAAACCGGCGTTCTTGAAGATGAGCCCCTTGAATTCTTCGGACAAAAGGAAACCGAGCTCCTTCCGGAAAAGACAGATCTTAAGGCACTCACCGAAAAGCTCATCGCCATCTCCGACAAGGGAATGGGTATGAGCGATAAGATCATCGAGTGCATCGCACGTGCACAGTCCACCCATATAAGCAAGATGTTCCTTACAAAGAACAGGGACTTAAGACAGTCATATGTCTACAGTGAGGGTATGGTCGCAGCGGTCGCGTCTTCTGACGGAAGCGTAAAGGAAGACTACAAGACCGTATCCGGTATCAAGGGTCCCGAGCTTTTTGACGAGATGGAAGCCCTGCTTGAGCCCGTAGTTAACGGAGCACTTGAGCTTCTGGATGCAAAGCCCATCGAGCCCGGAGAATATGAGATCATCACCTCACCCGAGGTTACCGGCCTTATCGCACATGAGGCGTTCGGACACGGTGTCGAGATGGATATGTTCGTAAAGCACAGGGCACTCGGCGCGGATTACATCGGAAAGAGAGTCGCATCCGACAATGTCACGATGCATGAAGGCGCACTCTGCGCGGATAATGTAACGAGCTATTTCTTCGATGACGAAGGTGTAATGGCGGGCGATGTCACGGAGATCGAAAACGGAATCTTAAAGTCGGGAATCTGTGACAGCCTTGCGGCGCTCAGGCTCGGGGTAAACCCCACCGGAAACGGAAAGAGGGAGAACTTCGCACACAAGGTCTATACCAGGATGACCAACACGATGTTCGATTCCGGCTCTTATACCAGGGACGAGATGATAGCATCCGTAAAGTACGGATATCTTCTCGAGGGAATGCAGAGCGGAATGGAAGATCCCAAGCACTGGGGAATCCAGTGCATCATCCAAAAAGGCCGCGAGATAAAGGACGGAAAGCTGACCGGAAAGGTTGTAGCACCCGTCATCATGACAGGATATGTTCCCGAGCTTCTCGGAAATATCTCGATGTGTTCGACCGACCGCATGGTCTTCGGAAGCGGAGGCTGCGGCAAGGGACACAAGGAATGGGTCAAGGTTGCGGACGGCGGCCCGTATCTTAAGACGAAAGGGAGGCTCGGATAATGAAAACAGAACAGATAAAAGAGCTTCTTGAAAAAAGCGGGGCATTTGCGTGGAGGATCACTCAGACCAAGACCAAGCGCTGGGAATTTTATTTCATCCGCCACGATCTCGACCAGAACAGATCCGCGGATATTGAAAATTTTCAGATCACCGTATTCGTAAAGTCGGAAGACGGTAAGGGCGTGGGCAGTGCGACTGCCGAGATGGGACCCGATGAGACTCCGGAGTATGTCGAGCTTACGATAAAGGATCTCCTTTTCCAGGCAAGCCTTATAAAGGATGCATATTACGAACTGAAGGAGCCCGCAGAGCTTCCCGAGGCCGAAGAGACCGATGTCGATCTCAACCGTATCTCAGCGGATTTTATGGATACCGTAAAGAAGCTCCCCGAGACGGACGAGGTTTTCATGAACAGCTACGAGATCTTCGTATCCGATGTGAAAAGAAGGATCGTAACGAGCACAGGCATCGATGTTACGGAAAAGTATCCCGTGTCACTTCTTGAAACAGTGGTCAATGCAAGGAATTCCGAGCACGAGATAGAATTCTACAAGCTCTATGATTCCGGCATCTGCATGAAGAACGATCTGAAGACTGATCTTGAGAAGACCTTCGAATACGGTCCCTCAAGGCTTGTTGCAGGAAAGACTCCTTCACTCGGAAAAGCCGATGTCGTCTTTTCCGGCGAGGATGCGGTAAGGGTTTACGAATATTTCAAGGACGGACTCGACTGCGCGTTCATCCATATGAAGTATTCATCATTCAAAAAGGGCGAGCCGATTGCGGAAGGAATCTCCGGTGACAAGGTCACGCTTAAGACCCTAAGGACCCTGGACGGATCTTCGATGAACATGCTGACGGATCCCGAGGGAACACCGATAGAGGACAGGGTTCTTATGGAAGAGGATATTCCGAAGGCATTCCACGGAGGAACCAAGTTCTCCTATTACCTCGGAGAAAAGGACACCTTCATCCCCGGAAATTACGAGGTGAGCGGAGGAAGCCATAGCAAGGATGAGCTTCTTAAAGGGCCCGTTCTCGAGTGTGTATTCTTTTCAGATTTCCAGGTTGATACGATGTCGGGCGACCTCTTCGGAGAGATCAGGCTCGCGTTCCTTCATGAAGCGGACGGAAGTGTCCGTCCCGTGACCGGAGGATCGATATCCGGAAATATGAAGGATTTCGTTAAGAACATGAAGATGAGCGAAGACAGATCGAGATACGACAATGCGCTCATCCCCACATACACAAGACTTGCTGATGTTACCGTAACAGGTGCCGAGTAAAGGAAAGATATTATGAAAGTAGTTCTTCAGGGACTTACCAAAAAATTCCCGCCCAGAGGAGGAAAGGGAGAAGGCGTTGTTGCTGTCAAGGATTTCACCTTTGAGATCCCCGACGGAAAGCTCGTCGCACTCCTCGGTCCTTCCGGATGCGGAAAGAGTACCATGCTGAATATGATATGCGGATTGGAAAAGCCCACCGAGGGAAGGATCTTTTTCGGTGACGATGATGTCACGGAGATCTCTCCCGAGCTTCGCGGTGTGGGAATGGTATTCCAGAACTATGCACTCTATCCGCATATGAGCGTTTACAACAATATCATCTTCCCTCTCGGAAATCTCAAAGGTGAGGAAAAGATGACCAAGGAGCAGATGAAGGAAAGAGCCGACAAGGTTGCGGGTCTTGTCCAGATCCGGGAACTCCTTGAAAGAAAGCCGAAGGAATTATCCGGCGGTCAGCAGCAGAGAGTTGCGATCGCAAGAGCTCTTGTAAAGACTCCCAGACTTCTTCTCATGGACGAGCCACTTTCGAACCTGGATGCGAGACTGAGACTCCAGACAAGGGAAGAGATAAGGCGCATCCAGAGAGAGACCGGAGTCACGACCGTATTCGTAACACACGATCAGGAAGAAGCGATGAGCATTTCCGATATGATCGTCGTTATGAAGGACGGAGAGCTTCATCAGTTCGGAAAGCCGCAGGAGGTCTATGACGATCCCGCGAATCTCTTCGTCGCAAAGTTCCTCGGAACTCCCGCGATAAATGTTTTCGAGGCCGAGGTAAAGGGTGAAAAGCTGATCATCGGAGAAGATACCGTTCTTGATGTTCCCGGTGTAAGAGACGGAAAAGTTACCGCAGGTATCAGACCCGAGGGATTTATTTACGACCCGGCGGGACCTCTTCACTGCGAGCTCGACAGAGTCGAGGTAATGGGCAGGGATATAAGCATCGTTTCAAAGAATGCCGCATGTGAAGCGCCCGTTGTCAGATCGATAATCGATTCGGACGAAAGACCGGAGGACGGATTAAAGACGGTATCGTTCAGGCTCAGGCCGGGTAAGGTTCATGTTTTCGAGCCTGAGACAGGGGAAAGACTCCGTTTCGGAAAAGGAAAGTGATCTTAAATGGATAAAGTAACTTCTTATGATGAGTTTTGTGAGAGCCTGGGCGGACGCGGCGATGTCATTCTTTTCCGCGGACAGCCGGTCAGCGATTTCGTGCTGATACCATCGGGCCTCCGGGAGAGCCATATAAAGACTGCGGATGAGCAGATGTTCCGCTTCGTGGATGAGGTGCGTAAGATCTTCGGATACGATGAGCTTACCTGCATCGAGATCGCACAGCATTTTTCGCTGCCTACGAGGATGCTGGACTTTTCATATTCATACACGGTCGGACTTTTCTTCGCATGCTTTGATGTGAAGGGAAGATACGGAGACCAGGACGGCAAGGTCTATGTATTCAACAAGAGCAGATATGAATGGCTTTTGAAGAAGCATAAAAAGAACAGTGCCGAGGTCATCAAGAGCAACGAGTATCTGTACAAATGGCTGCAGCACTACGTTGATAAGAGCTCAACGAAGATGTATGACGACGGGATCGATATGCCGATATTTGTCGAGGCGACCAGACAGTTCGACAGGATCTATTCTCAGAGGGGGCTGTTTCTGCTCTGGGGAAAGGATGAGCTTCCGCTCGAGAAGATCCTCAAGAATGAAGGCATAGACGAGAGGGAGGTTTTTGATACGATCGTCATTTCCAAGGACCATAAGCAGAAGATCCTGGAAGAGCTTGCCGAGAAGCATATCACAGAGGATTCGCTCTTCATGAACGTCGGCAGGATCAAGGATCTGGTACAGACCATCAAGTACGGAAACAAGTCAGCACAGGGGACACAGGTATGATCGAAAAAAACAATTTAAAAGCCTGGCTCTACCTTCTGCCGGCACTTATATTCATGGGAATATTCATGGTCTATCCTCTTGTGGATGTATTCGTATATTCATTCGAGGAGGGATACAATTTTGTTTCCCAGACATCGTACGGAACGGGACTTTATAATTTCTCCTATGTTCTGCACGACACATATTTCCTTCAGGCCGTGAAGAACACATTCATCATGGTCATAATCACGGTGCCGATCTCCACGGGATTCGCACTTCTGATCTCGCTTGCACTTAATTCGATAACCAAGCTCAGGGAGCTTTTCCAGACGGTTTATTTCCTTCCCTATGTGACCAACACCCTGGCTGTCGGTCTTGTCTTCATGGTCCTTTTCAAAAAGACGGCATACTCCGACGGACTCATCAACCTCCTCATCAATTTCTTCGGAGGAGAGAGTGTCGATTTCATAGACGGACCCTACTGGGCGAAGATGTTCGTAATGTGCTTCTACATCATCTGGATAGTTCTTCCCTTCAAGGTACTTCTTTTAACAAGCGCACTGGCAAGTGTGAACAAGACATATTACAATGCGGCGAAGGTTGACGGAACGGGTTCGTTAAGAGTGTTCATGAAGATCACACTTCCTATGATCTCCCCCACCATTTTCTATCTCGTCATCACGGGATTCATAGGAGCGTTCAAGGAATACTCGGATGCGGTCGCGCTTTTCGGAACGGATCTCAATGCCGCGGGAATGAATACGATCGTCGGATATGTTTACGACATGCTCTACGGTGACAGCGGCGGATATCCTTCCTTTGCGTCAGCGGCGGCGATAGTGCTCTTCGTGATAGTGCTGACGATCACCTGCATCAATCTTCTCGTCAGCAAGAAACATGTTTATTACACATAAGGAATGATGATGGATAATCGTGAAAATACGCTCCGTGCGGAAAGAAACGCACGTGCGGTAAAAACGGTAAAGAATATAGTGATATATGCATTCCTCGGGATATGGGGACTCATGGTCCTGTTTCCTTTTTACTGGATGGTGCTCACATCCTTTAAGAGTTATGCATCTTATAACGGGGAAAAGATCCCGAAGTTCTATGTGACGGATCCTACCTTCGAAAATTTCACGAATGCATTTTCACAGGTGCCCCTCGGAAGATATCTGCTCAACACATTTGTCTTCACCGTGGTCACGACCTTTGTCATGGTCATCGTGATCACGCTTGCGGCATTCGCATTCTCCAGGCTTGAGTTCAAGGGAAGGGATCTTCTTTTCACGGTTTTCCTTTCAATGATGATGATACCCAGCGAACTCATAGTCATCACCAATTTTGTGACCATCACAAATATGGATATGAGAAATACATTCTCCGGACTGATACTGCCGTCCGTCATGAGTGTGTTCTATGTGTATCTGCTCAGGGAGAATTTCGCACAGGTGCCGGACCAGCTCTATTATGCGGCGAAGGTTGACGGAACGAGCGACCTTAAGTATCTGTTCAGGGTCATGCTTCCCATATGCCGTCCGACGGTCGTTACGATCATAATCCTCAAGGTCATCGAGTGCTGGAATTCATATGTATGGCCCAGACTCATTACGGACGATAAGAATTATTTCCTTGTTTCCAACGGAATACAGGAGATCAGGCAGAACGGTTTCGGAAGGGAGAACATCCCCGCGATGATGGCGGCGGTTGTTGTCATATCACTTCCGCTCATCATTCTTTTCCTGATATTCAGGCGCCAGATCATGGCGGGAGTTTCGAGAGGCGGTACAAAGGGATGATAAAGATGAAGAGATTTAAAAAAATGATCCTTTCCCTTGCCGCGGTTGGACTTGCGCTGTCTGTTACGGGCTGTCACGGAAAGAAAGCGGGAAGTGATTTTAAGATGCCCGAAACCTTTGACGAATCGAGGGAGTACGAGATCGTATTCTGGGCGAAGAACGATACGAACCAGACACAAACGCAGATTTACGAAAAGTGTGTGGCGGATTTCGAGGCACTCTATCCGAACATCCATGTCAGCATGAAGCTGTACAACGACTATTCGGTAATTTACAACGACGTCATCACCAATATCGCGACCGATACGACTCCCAATGTCTGCATTACCTACCCCGACCATATCGCGACATATATGACGGGCGATGGGGAGATAGTTTTCCTCGAGGATCTGATAGACGATCCGAAGTACGGACTTGCGGGAAGCGAGCTCAGGTTCGACGGCCCTTCGGCAGATGAGATGGTTCCCAAGTACATGGATGAGCTGATGCTGGGTGATCATCTGATGGGTCTTCCTTTTATGAGATCGTCGGAAGCTCTCTACATCAACAAGACTTATGTCGAGGCAATGGGCTATGAGATCCCCGATGTTCCCACCTGGGACTGGGTATGGGAGGTGTCCGAGGCCGCACTTGCGCAGAATCCGGACGGAACATATGCCGTTAACGGACAGGATGTGATGATCCCCTTCATCTACAAGTCCACCGACAATATGCTGATCACGATGCTGAGGCAATGTAATGCGGGATACTCGGATGATATGGGAAATATCCTTATATTCAACGAGACAACCGGAAGTATACTCAAGGAGATCGCATCACACGGCAAGACCAAGGCGTTTTCAACCTTCAAGATATCCAGCTATCCCGGCAACTTCATGAACGCCGGACAGTGCATACTGGCGGTGGATTCGACTGCGGGTGCCACATGGATCGGTTCAAATGCTCCCCTTTCGGATATACATGACAACAAGAAGGCAGAGTTCGAGACGGTGGTCCGTCCCGTTCCTCAGTACGATCCTTCGAACATAAAGATGATCTCACAGGGACCCTCCGTATGTATATTCAACAAGGATGACGAGCAGGAGGTTCTCGCAAGCTGGCTCTTTGCACAGTTCCTTCTCACAAATGAGGTCCAGGAGAGCTATTCCGAAACGGAAGGCTATGTTCCGGTGACGCTCAAGGCGCAGAACGACCCCGCATATCTGGAATATCTGTCCCTCGGCGGAAGCGATAACGGACTTCATTACGGCGTAAAGATCGAATGCGTAAACATGGTCCTCGGAAATATCGACAATACCTTCATCACTCCCGTATTCAACGGTTCGACCTCACTCCGTAACGCGGCGGGCCAGATGGTCGAAAACTGCGTAAAGACGGTCAGAAGAAAGGGAACCGTGGATGATGCGTACCTCGAGCAGATGTACACGGAGGTATCCCAGATGTACAGACTCGGGGAGCAGAGAGGAAATGTCGGAAGCCGCGACCTCGGACCTTTGCCTAAGACTTCCGTCATCCTTCTTTCCTGCATAGCGGCCGCATGGATATGCATGGGAATATACGTGGTAAAGGAACGTTTTTCAGCAAAAAAACGCAGATAAAGCGGTTTCTTCCTAATAAATGTTGTAAAAAAAATAAAAATGCGTTACAATGCAATGCGGTCGGCGCCCTCCGACCGCATTTACAGTTTATAAGGGCAATTAGGAGGATATTATGAAAAAGTTTTCAGCAGTTTGCGCGGCAGCAGCTCTTGTACTTACCCTGAGCGCATGCGGCAAGACCACAGATCCCGTAGAAGTTCCCCAGCCCGACATCGATACCGATGCCATCGTAGAGACCGTTCTTGAGAACGTACCCGAAGTTGACGTTGATGTTGATACCGAGACCGAGCCCGAGGATGACGGTGTTATGAGCTATGCAGATTATGCTGCAGCAGCTCTTGATGACGAAGTTACCGTAGTTACTTATGTTCAGGCTCATCAGTCATGGTGGGACAACAAGATTACCGTTTACTGCCAGGATCAGGACGGCGCTATTTTCCTTTATGAGCTTGCTTGCTCCGAAGAAGATGCAGCAAAGCTTACCGAGGGCGTTCAGATCAAGGTTACCGGCTTCAAGTCCGAGTGGGCAGGCGAGAGCGAGATCGTTGACGCTACCTTTGAGTTTGTTGAGGGCGGAGATCTCTTCGTAGCAGCACCCAAGGATCTTACCGACAAGCTCGGAACCGATGAGCTCATCGATTATCAGAACCAGAAGGTCATCTTCACCGATATGACCGTTGTATCTGTTGCATTCAAGAACGATCAGCCCGGCGATGACATCTATCTTACCCTTTCCAAGGACGATGCTGAGTACAGCTTCTGCCTTGAGTACTATCTCAACGGAAGCGACCAGGAGTTCTATGATCTTGTAAGCGGCCTTGAGGCAGGACAGGTTGTAGATGTTGAAGGATTCCTTTACTGGTATGAGGGCGCTAA